>Ga0160419_100237_pt1 | contig 38573 bp, 31 predicted proteins | sample CelAP2metagpilot_2_FD_108196 | JGI IMG/M metagenome (GOLD analysis project Ga0160419, IMG submission 108196) | Phycosphere-associated microbial communities from Cellana algal ponds in Kailua-Kona, Hawaii, USA - Cellana AP2-4-25 metagenome pilot ...
CCAAAGACCGCCGCCCGACCACTTACCCACAGCACACCCCAACTTACCCACAGCCAAATCACCCGAGTCACCCAAATCACAGCCCCCAAACCACCAAAAACCAGCCACTCAATGACCTGGGTGACGCACTCTGGGGGAAACGGAAAACGCCGCGCCCTGAAAGGGTGCGGCGCCTGGCCCAACCAAAGGGAGCCGGAGGTGGGCTTTGGGCGGGAGGGTCTGCCCCCCTCCCCTGCCTGCCGTTTATTGGCCCTGCCTGCCGTTTATTGGAGTTGCGCCCAGAACAGTTCGAGGTGGCGGGACACGATGTCCTGGAACCGGCCTTCTGCCTTTAATGCCTTGAGACCCGCGTTGATCCGGTAGAGATGCGCGGTTCCACGCCAGTGACGTTTGGAGATCACCACATGGAGGCCCTCTTCTGAGATCGCACGCTCCAGCGGGATCACCTTGTCGCGCAGGCCTTCGGCGATGAGCGTATCGGCCCCGAGGAACAGGTTGAGTGATACCGCATCCACCTCTCCGGCCATCAGGCGCTGAAAACAGGCCGCAGGCGTTTTGGCGCGGGCGAGTGTGACCTGCCCCTCGCTCAGCCAGCGGCGGTCTGATCGGTCGAGATCATGACTGTAGTATCCATCGGGGCGGCAGAGGGTTTTGCCGATCATGTCGGCATCACTGTCAAAGCGAAACGGATCATCGGCGCGCACAAATACCATGATCGGGATCGTGATCAGCGGTTCAGAGAAATGAAAATTCACGCAGCGCTCATTGTCGGGCGTGGCGGCACAGTCGGGCTTGAGCCAGGGAAAGCCCATATCAAACTGTTTCTCATCCAGCATCGGGAAGAGGTGACGCGACCAGTCTTCTTCCCAGGTGATGGAATAGGAGACTGGCGATGGCGTGAGCTCCATTGCGGCGTTCACCAGCTCGGTGATCATTCCCTGCCCCGGCAGTGCCTGATCGGTAAAGGGCGCAAAGCCACCGCCGGTCAGGAGTTTCATCTCGGCGTCATCCTTGCGCAGCGGTGTTGGATCAGGGGCAGACGCCTGACCGGCGCAGGGAATATGGAGCGTTTTGCCAGGAATGACGCTGGGGCCTGCCAGGACATGCTGATTGCTATAGTAGATGAGCGTCCAGCGGCTGCGGTCGTTGTAATGTGTCTCGGCAATGGAAAAGAGCGTGTCCCCCGGCTGGACCCTGTAGTCCACATCACAGATGGCGTGCGCAGCACCTGGCGCGAGCGCTGCAACAAGCAGCCCCCAAAGGGCCAGGGGTTGGAGATGTTTCAGCATGGCGCGCCCCTCAGAACCCGGCCCAGATGCGTGCCATGTGATCCTCGATGATGGCCTGATAAGAGCCATCCGCGCGGATATTGCGCAGACCCGTATTGATAAGGGTCAGCATCTGCTCTGCCTGCGGGTGGGTCTTATGGACAACCACATGGATGCCAAGGACGGACAGTGGCAGGGGGAGCACGTCGAACTGATCAAGGAGACCGTTTTCCTTCATCACACTGCGACCGGTGAATTCGTTGATGGCCACCGCATCGGCTTCGCCACGGGCGACCATATCAAAACAGTCTGCCACCTTATGCGGCTGTTTTAGAGTGATCTTCTTGTCCTCGAGCCAGCGACGCCCGTAGCCGTCCAGATCAAAGGTCAGGTAGCCGGAGGGTCTGCAGAGTGTCTTGCCCTCAATATCTGCGTCGGTGTCAAAGACAAATGGCCGGGATTTGTCCACGAACAGCAACATCAGCGTTTCAAACATCGGATCCGAGAAGTGGAAATTCACACAGCGGTAGCTGTCCGGCATCGTGTCGCAGTCGGGGCGATACCAGGGAAAGCCCAGGTCGAGCAGAGCGTTGGACAGAAGCGGATCAAAGTGAGAGGCCCAGTCATTCACCCAATGGATGGCAAAGCCCTGATCGGGGTTGGCATTGGTCATCGCTGCATTCACCACTTCGGTGATCAGACCGCCATTGTGAGAAACCTTGGAGGTGAAGGGCGCATAATCATCCCCGGTCAGCAGATTGATCTTGCTGCGCACTGCAGCGGTGCCTGGTTGGATCTGGACGGGGGCGGCGGCAACGGGGCGGGCCGCGGCGATTGTCTTGCCGCCCGGCAGGCCAGTGGGCAGACCATTCAGGCAGGCCATCGAAAGCTGCATACCGACGCGGATGGCGTCAGGGCGGGGGCCGATCACATCGATATTACGGCTGTGGATCGCGCTCCACTTTCCCACATCCTTGTACAGGCGATCGGCGATCAACGACAGGCTGTCGCCAGAGCGGACCGTGTATGTTCCGCCACATGTGTCAGCCGCGGCCGATGTCGCAAAGAAAGCGCTGACACCAATCAGCGCCGCCATCAGGTGTTTCTTCATCTGTCCCCCCCTTTTTGGGTATGGCTTGGACGGCTGCGAGAGCTCTGTCTGGTGCCGTCTCTTTTCATGGAGTCGTCCCGCGGGGTGACCCTGCAAGGCAGGGTGGCATCACCTTTGGGTATTTATTGTGGGTGATTGGCGCGGCGTCGGCCTATTGGCCGACAAACAGCGCAAGGATCGTCGCGGTGTCCACGCGCCCTTCTGCGTCGATCAGAGTAGGCGGCACCGTGATGGCCTGGGTGCGGTAGGCTTCGTTCACCATTTGGTCGATATATGCAGGAGACTGTCCCTGCCCCACCGCACGCAGCACCATACCATAGAGCGCCGTATGCGTCTGGCTGGCCGACGCGGGCGCTGTGTTTTGCGCAGTGGTCGATGTGGATTTGCTGCCTCCGCTGCGCAGTGCTGCAAGTGTTCCGGCCGTCATCTGTGCGACCAGCGCGTCCTCTGCACCAAGAGGCGCCGCAGATTCGGCAGCGGCCGTCAGCAGCTGTGCGGCTGCGGTGCGTTCAGCCGGGGTGGCAGAGGGCTCCAAACCCGCAAGCGCCTGCGGGGTGAGCAGCTGCGCCACCTTCGGTTTCTGCGCGCTGTCGACTGAGGTCTCATCCGGGCCAAATTGCATCACCATCAGAACGACGGCCACGACGCCAAGGGCCGCTGCCGCACCTCCCAATTTCATGATGGGTGTAAGCGGTGGCAAACCGAGGGAGGATTTTTTCGGACCTTCGGCGTGGGTCGCAGTTCCGCGTCCGTGAAAAGGAACCGGCTCAGAGGAGGATCGCGCAGGCTGATTTCCCGCGTTGGGAGAGTGGCCTGACCCTGCGTCGGTGGATACAACACCGTCAATGCGCAATGACCGGGCGGATCCAGCAGGGCCGGAACCTATGGGCCGGTCCTCTGTCTGCGCAGGCGTCACCGCGTGCAGCCTGCTGCGTTTTGCATTCACCATTGCCGGTCCACCCCTCACTATCCCCCGCATTCAGCCGACGGCCAAATGTTAACGAATTCTTAACGGGGGTCTGATTCTGCGTCAACATTCTGATGCAGATAGGTAAACGGCCACAGGATCTGGATCGAACCGTGGTTGCGTGGAACCAATAGGCCATGCAACGATTTCGGCGCACGGATTGAGGTGACAGTGGGATCAGCGCCTGAAGATCCCGGCATGGCGAAACCAACGTATGGCGCCCCCTTTCATACCCAGCAGATCACCACCATGAGGCAAGCACTGCTGAACGATCAGGGCAAACAACCCCTGAGAGAATACGCGCGCCCCAGCATCAGATGTGATGTATGGGCAGGATGCGGGAACCGGGGCCGATCAGGGGCCCCGGCGCTCGGCTGGTCAGGCAGACTGCATATTGGTCGCCTGTCCTTCCAGTCTTCCTGTGATTGCGGCCTCGGCCAGCACGGCGGCCACATCCGCGCGACGCGCCTCGGCGGAGGCATCGACCTGATCACCCAATATGACCTGATCGCTGCACGCCCCATCCGTCAGAGCAACCGGCCGCAGGATCGCGTAGGGCATGCCCGACGCCTTGAGGTGTTCGTCGGCCTCGTGCTTGGCCTTGAGGTAATGCGCGAGGTCGCCGGACGGATCCTCCTGATCTGCACCGATTGAACTGAGCATGACGAAACGCTTTGCCCCTGCACGCTTTGCAAGGTCAACCAGTCGCATGGCGCCGTCACGGTCCACCTTGTCCGTCATCTCGGGTCCGGTGGAACCGCCAGAACCAGCTGCAAAAATCACCACATCCGCGCCGTCGCAGGCATCGGCGGAAAGGTTCGTCAGGTCGCCTGTGCGCAGCGCGGTCTGCGCGGGCAACACGCTGGTGTCAGACTCTTCGCGGACAAGCGCCACAACGTTATGGCCTTGGTTCTGCAGGTCACGGGTGAGAATCTGTCCGGTTTTGCCGGTGGCACCGGCAATAAGAATAGTCTTTGTCATGAGTTATCCTTTTGATGAAGTCAGGCGGGAGGGACCATGGGGCCTGCGGCCTGTGTTGCCGCGACATAGCCTGGCTGCCGTTGCAGCGCCTGCCAGTAGGCGGCGATTTTGGGGTGACCTTTCAGCAGGTCGAACCGAGCGAGAAGCGCAACGATATAAGACAGTTGGATGTCCGCCAGCGTCGCGGTCTTGCCGAAGAGAAGTGGGCCGGCACCGATGGACTGAGACACGTAATCCAGATGCGTGTTCAGCGTTGCCAGCGCGTCATCCGGGGGCGTCTCACCGCGAAAAGCGGGCAGGATCACCGGCAGAGCGACCTCTGCCAAGGAAGCCTCGACGTAGTCGAACATTGCCTCATGCTGCCAGTAAGCTGCGGTCCCATGCGGAGGCGTGTGGGTGTCGTCTCCATATTTGGCGACCAGATATCGCAGGATCGTTGCGGATTCCGCGATGACCTCTTCCCCATCTTCGAGCACGGGGATTTGCCGAGGGGATGAACCCCCGCCAATTCCTTTGGTGCGCGGAAGGCGTCGGTTCGATCGTAGTCGACCCGATTGCAGGGCTTGCCGAGATCAGCCAACAACCACAGTACGCGGGTGGCGCGCGAGTATTTCAGAGCGTGCAGAGTAATCATGGCAGAAAGATCGCTTTGGCGTTGGTGAATTCCTTCATGCCAAAGCCACCATGTTCGCGCCCGTAACCGGAATCCTTGACCCCGCCGAAGGGCATGTTGGGATCGGCCGCCCCGTAAGAGTTGATGCGGACCATGCCGGTGTCAAAGTGATCGCGCGCCAGTTTGATCGCGTGCTCTTCGTCTTCGCAGAAAATCCCCCCGCCAAGGCCATAGCGACTATCGTTGGCGATGCGCATTGCATCCTCATCGTCCTTGGCGCGGATCACAGCAGCGACGGGCCCGAAGATTTCATCTTCATAGGCGGGCATCCCCGGCTTTACGTCAGCCAAAACCGTTGCAGGGTAATAGGCACCCGTCCGGTCGGGAACAGTGCCGCCGCAAAGGACCGTGGCCCCTTTTGCAACGCTCTTTTCCACCTGTTCCTTGACGGTCTCGAACTGATCTTCGCTGGAAAGCGGGCCGAGCTGGGTATCCTCGTCCATTGGATCCCCCATCTTGATGGCCTTCATCTGCTCTACGAAAGCAGAGACGAAAGCATCATAGACCTTGTCCGTCACGACAAAGCGTTTGGCAGAAACACAGGTCTCGCCATTGTTGTAGAGACGCCCCATGACCGAATATTTCACAGCCGTTTCAATGTCGGCATTTTCAAGAACGAGATAGGCGTCGTTGGACCCCAGCTCCAGCACGGTTTTCTTGAGCGCCTTGGAGGCTGCGCTGCCCACATGGCGACCTGCGCCGTCGCTGCCAGTCAACGTGACACCGCGAATGAGGGAATGCTCGATCAGTTTGTCGCTGGTGTCGTGATCGATCAGAACCACCTGAAACAGGTCTTCGGGCAGACCCGCGTCGAGGCAGAGTTCACGCAGACGCAGGCCTGAACCTGTACAGATGCTCGCGTGTTTCAGGACACAGGCGTTGCCTGCCATCAGGTTTGCCGCCAGAACCCTCACCGGCTGGTAAAGCGGGAAATTCCACGGCTGGATCGAATAGATGACGCCGATGGGCTGATAGGTGACGATCCCGCGTGCGCCATCCTTGCCGTGGGTCCGCTCTTCGTCCGCAAGAACGTCGGGGCCGTTTTTTGCAGTATATTCAAAGATGGCCGCGCAGATTTCGATCTCGCGCTTGCCGTCCTTGAAAAGCTTGCCGGTTTCGCGGGTCATCAGCTCTGCCAGTTCATCGGCAGCGCCGCGGAGTTTCTCGGCAATTGCTGTCAGATAGGGCGCACGATCCGCATGGGACAGCTGGCGCCAGTTGAGAAATGCAGCGTGGGCGGCCTCGACCTTGTGCACCGCTTCCGCCTCGCTCATCAGCGCATAGGTCTCGATGGCTTCGCCTGTCGCCGGATTTGTCGTGGTAATCGTTGACATGATAGCTCCTTCGATGGTCGCTGAGTCAACGGAAGGAGGATGCAAAAGTTCCGTGAGCCTGCCCCAACGGCAATCGGCACCTGTGCCTGTCTGCATCCAAATCAGACGAAAACACGCCGAAAGGCCATCGCAGAAACCGTGTCACGATCCGCATGTCGTTCAGGAAATATCGCTTAGATACAGCGTACTAGACGATTGGCACCTGACCTTTGACCTGACACGCGAAGCACGCCCCCGGAAACGCAAAACGGCGCGCAGAAAACTGCACGCCGCTTATCTGTTTTTCGACGGTCTGAAAAATCAGAAGTCGAGGTTTTCCACGCTCAATGCGTTTTTCTGGATGAACTCGCGGCGTGGCTCCACCACGTCACCCATCAGTTTCGTGAACAGATCATCGGCCTCGACCATATCCTCCACGCGGACCTGCAGCAGGGTGCGCGCATCGGGGTCAAGCGTGGTTTCCCACAGCTGATCGGGGTTCATCTCGCCCAGACCTTTGTAGCGCTGCAGGGTAAGACCTTTTTCGCCCTCTTCGAGGATGGCTTGCAACAGGCCAAGTGGGCCATGAATTGTCTGCGCCCGGTCACGGCGGACCAGCGTCGCCGTTGTGCCGTAGATTTCCTGCAGGCTGTTGGTAAAGCTTCCAGTTTTCCGCGCTTCACCAGAGCGCAGCATCGGGCCATCAAGGGTCCGCAATTCTTCCACCCCGCGCAAGATACGCGACAGGCGAATGCCGTGATCCTGGGTAATGCGGCCGCTCCAGCCCCGTTCATATTCCAGCGCGATCGCATCAAGCCGCGCAGCGACCTTATCCGCAACACCTTGCAGGTTGGAATCAACTGCCCCGGGCACAAATGCACCGGCGATGGCGGCTTGCTCCAGAATGTGGCGCGGATAGTGGGTCGGGAAAGCATCAAGAACACGCTTCAGCTGGCGCGCCTCGTCAACCACGCGGGTCAGATCCTGGCCGACCAGCTCTTCGCCGCTGCCAAGCTTTAGTACAGCGCCTTCGACGCCCTGATTGATCAGATATTCATCAAGCGCAGCCTGATCCTTGAGGTACACCTCAGATTTGCCACGCGACACCTTATAGAGCGGCGGTTGCGCGATGTAGAGATAGCCACCTTCGATCAGCTCAGGCATCTGACGATAGAAGAAGGTCAGCAGCAGCGTCCGGATGTGGGCACCGTCGACGTCCGCGTCGGTCATGATGACGATCTTGTGGTACCGCAACTTCTCGATGTTGAATTCATCGCGGCCAATACCGGTTCCAAGCGCCATGACCAGGTTGCCGATTTCCTGACTTCCAAGCATCCGGTCAAAGCGCGCGCGCTCAACGTTCAGGATTTTACCACGCAGGGGCAGGATCGCCTGTGTCATCCGGTCCCGACCCGTCTGAGCGGAACCACCAGCCGAGTCACCCTCCACGAGGAAGACTTCGGTCTTGGAGGGGTCTTTCTCGGAGCAGTCTTTCAGCTTGCCAGCAAGATAGTTCACATCCATCGCCGTCTTGCGCCGGGTCAGTTCGCGGGCCTTGCGGGCTGCCTCTCGGGCCAGTGCGGCCTCGATGATCTTGCCAACGATCTGCTTTGCTTCGTTCGGATTTTCCTCGAACCATTCGGCCAGCTTTTCACCAACCAGGCTTTCGACCACCGGGCGCACCTCGGAGGAGACCAGCTTATCTTTCGTCTGGCTGGAAAATTTCGGATCCGGCACTTTCACCGACAGAACGCAGGTCAGACCTTCGCGCGCATCGTCACCGGTAAAGGAGACCTTTTCCTTCTTGGCGATGCCGGAGGACTGCGCATAATTGTTGATTGTCCGCGTCAGCGCGCCCCGGAAACCCGCGACATGGGTGCCGCCATCGCGCTGTGGGATGTTGTTGGTGAAGGGCAGCACCGTTTCGTGATAGCTGTCATTCCACCACATCGCGACCTCAACGCCGATATCGTCCTTTTCGCCAGTGATATAGACTGGCGCGTCCATGACCGGCGATTTGGAACGGTCGAGATATTTGACGAACTCTTTGACGCCCCCCTCGTAGAACAGCTCTGCCGTGAGCTTTTCTGCCGGGCGTTCATCCTCCAGAATGATCCGCACACCCGAGTTCAGAAACGCCAGCTCGCGCAGTCGTTTTTCCAGGGTCTCGAACGAATATTCCAGGTTCGAGAACGTATCGGTCGATGCCAGAAACCGCACTTCTGTTCCGGTCTGATCTCCGCAATCGCCGACAACTGTCAGGTGTTTGGCCGTATCGCCGCGCTCAAAGCGGGCAACATGTTCCTTGCCATTGCGCCAGATGCGCAATTCCAGCCAGTCGGACAGCGCGTTCACAACCGACACACCCACACCGTGCAGACCGCCAGACACCTTATAGGAGTTGGAGTCGAATTTGCCGCCTGCGTGAAGCTGGGTCATGATGACCTCGGCCGCAGAGACACCTTCTTCGGGGTGGATATCGACAGGAATGCCGCGCCCGTTGTCGCTGACCGAAACGCTGGAATCGGCGTGAATTTTCACCACAACCCGGTCTGCGTGACCTGCCAACGCTTCGTCGATGCCATTGTCGACAACTTCATACACCATATGGTGCAGGCCCGAGCCATCATCGGTGTCCCCGATATACATGCCAGGGCGCTTTCGAACCGCCTCCAAGCCTTTGAGAACCTTGATGGAATCCGCGCCATATTCTGCGGGAGCCTGCTCGTTTCCGGACATTCGCATCTTCCTGTCTTTGCTTCAGGAATTTATACGAAGTCCGGGGCGGAATGTCACGCGCAAGCCCCCTTTTTTTACAGCGGATTCAGGCCGCCTTGGCCCCAAGACCGGCAACCTGCCGCAGCCAGCTTTCGACCTTGGCCGGGGCCGCGTCCGTTGCAGGCGCAAAAGAGGTAAACCGGGTCGGTTTGATGCCGACAAATCCCAGCACCTGACTGCTGATGAACCGCTTGATGGCATTGCCGTAGATCAGGCGCAGCCAGATTGCCGGGGTGTCCGAAGTCAGCAGGACACGCGCCGTCTTGCCGGTGAGCATCGGCGCAGGCAGACCAAGGAAATTTATGTTGCGGGTATCAAAGGTCCGCCCCGGCAGAAGCGCGCGATCAAAGACGCCTTTCAACTTGGCCGGAACCGCGCCCCACCACATCGGAGTGGCCATGACCACATGTTCGCTCCATTCCAGATCGTCCAGAAAACGGGCCAGATCCGGCTCAAGCGGTTTTGGGTTTTTATACCCCGTCTGACCGTAATCCATATCGAACTGCATCTGCGACAGATCGTGATAACGGACCTCATGGCCCTGCGCCTCGGCCGCAGTGCGGTAGGCATCACACAGCGACTTTGACAGAGAGCTGGGCGCAGGATGGCCATTGAGAATGATGATTTTACGCGGCGATGTGGTGGACATGACGTGCTCCTGAAACTAAAACTGACTGAGGTCAATTTAATCAAAAAATGACCGCGGTCAATATTAAATTTGACCACGGTCATATTTGTGTGAGGTCCACATGTCCCGCCCCCCTCAGAAACGTCGCCTGGAAACCCGCGCCCGCCTGTTAGAGGTGGCCGACGCTCAGATCGCCAATGTGGGCTATAGCGGCCTGCGGGTTGAGGATGTCGTGGCCGAGGCCGGTGTCGCCAAGGGAACGCTGTTTTCCCATTTCGGAGACAAGGACGGCTTGCTTGCGGTCCTGATTGGCGCACGGATGATGGCGATTTTGGATGACACCGAAGCCAGCCCAACCCCTCAGACAGTGACTGATCTGGTGGATCGTCTGTTGCCTGTGGTGACATTTGTGGCCGAAGATCGGGTGATCTTCGACCTGCTGCTGCGCTACTCCGGAACCACCGGAACCCAAACCGACGAAGTCATCACACAGAGCTTCTTTCGCCAGATTGCTTTGTGGGCGGGTTGGGTGTCTGCGCTGCAAGCCACCGGCGAGATCCGCCGGGATCAACCTGCCGAACATCTGGCCGAAGGGATGCAGGCCTTTCTCAACCATGTGCTGGCGCTGTCCTTTTGCGCCGCACACGGGACACCTGCGGATTTCCGCAAGGAGCTGGGAGGATATCTGACCGCCTGGCTGGCCCCTCAGGCCGGTTGATCCTGCTCAGGTGAAGGGAATGACCACCCCAACCACCATCAGCAGCACGCCTGAAACGATGTTGATCCGCCGCAATACGGCTGGCGACGTGATGTGCCAACGCACGCGGTGAACAAGACCCGCAAGGCAGAGGTTGCCAACAAGCGGCACCATGAAAGACAGGACGACGATCGCTGCGATATCCAGCCGGTTGACCACGGTCAGGTCAAAAAAGCCGGGCAGAACGCCCATGTAGAACAGGATCGCCTTGGGGTTTCCGAGAATGACCGCGATGCCGGCTGCAAATCCGGCCCACACACCCGGACGGGTCAGGGCGCTGTTCGCCTCGATCCGTGCATCCGCATGTCGCAGCAGCATCCCCCCCATGATCAGAAACATGCCACTGGCCACCCAGCGCAGGATCTCCATCAGGCCGCTGATTTCGGACACGATCCAGGACATGCCCGCAACCGCGATCAGCGGCCACAGGATATCACCGCAGGCGACACCCAGCGCCAGTGGCCAGGCTGCGTGAAAGCCACCGGACATGGCCCGCGCGAGCACGGCCAGCCAAACCGGCCCCGGCGTCAGAAACAGAACAAACAAGCCACCGGCATAAAGCAGCAGATCCCAACCTGAGACGCTCATCCCGATACCACCTCTGATCCGTCGACACCGTCCTGCACACAGAGCATCTGCGCCTGGCCGTCAAATTCCGCAAATTGTTCCGGCCCGGTGCCTGTCATCCACGCCTGCGCGCCAAGACCCAAGATCTCCTGATACAGCGCAGCCCGGCGATTGACGTCCAGATGGGCCGAGACCTCATCAAGGAGGAGAATAGGCGCAGCCCCGCCCGCCGCAATCAGCGCACGCGCATTCGCCAGAATAAGCGAGACCAAAAGCGCTTTCTGCTCACCGGTTGAGCAGTCCTTGGCAGGCAGCCCCTTGGCCGCATAAGTTCCGAGCAAATCCGTACGATGGGGGCCAAGCAGGGTGCGCCCCGCGGCGAGATCACGAAAACGCCCTTCGGCAAATGATTCCTGCAAATCGGCGGCGTTGTCAGGCAGGCCACCGTCGGACTGGATCAACTCCAGTTCAGCCGCGGGAAAAGCGGTCTCTGCCGCCTCCTGCGCCAGGCGCAACCGGTCAACCGCAGCGGTGCGCGCCGCATGTATCCGATGACCCGCTTGCGCCATCTGGCTTTCCAGAACCCGGTACCAGGCGGCATCCCGCACCTGTTCCTTCAGCAAGCGATTGCGTTCGCGCATGGCCTTTTCATAGGCAAGGGTTGCCTCTGCATGCCCGGGATCGAAACTCAGCACGATGCGGTCCAGAAACCGGCGGCGGCCCTCGGCGCCTTCGATCCACAACCGATCCATCGCAGGAATGAGCCAAACCACCCGGCAGATCTCCCCAAGATCAATCTGGCTGGCCGATTTGTTGTCGATCTTGACTTGCCGCGCCTTGCCTGCCTCTGACCAGGTCTCAACCTCGTAGGTCTGGCGCCCTGCCCGCAGTTCTGCCCGCAGTTTCCAGCCCAGCTCCTCAGGGCGGCGCGCCATGTCGGCGGCACTGGCCCGTCGCAGACCGCGCCCTGGCGAGAACAACGATACCGCCTCAAGGATATTGGTTTTGCCTGCGCCGTTGGCCCCATGAATGGCCACGGGACGGCCGTCCAAATGCAAATCCGCCCGCAGATGCGAGCGGAAGTGGGACAGGGTCAGGGCGGTCAGCGCCAGCATGGGGCGGGGTCCGATGTCATCTTTCCATAAATACTCAAATCCTCCATCCCGGCAGGCGATCAGGCCGCCGGGACAAAGGTCATGGCCTCAGCCATGTTACACGCGCATAGGCATCACGACATAGACCGCGCTTTCGTCATTGCCTTCGCGCATCAGGGTCGGGTCACCAGAGGAATTGAACAGGAAGACAGCGTTTTCACGGTCGACCTGATTGGCAATCTCAAGAAGATATTTGGCGTTAAAGCCGATCTCAAGACGTTCATCGCTGTAGGCAACGGCCAGTTCTTCTTCGGCCGCGCCGCTGTCCGGTGCGTTCACCGACAGGATCAGCCGGTCATCGTCAAGCTGCAGTTTGACCGCGCGCGAACGTTCGGAAGAAACAGTTGCCACACGGTCGACCGCGCGGGCGAACTCTGCGGCATCCACTTCCAGTCGGCGGGTGTTGCCTGCCGGAATGACGCGGGTGTAGTCCGGGAAAGTGCCATCAATGACCTTGGAGGTCAGGGTGATGTTCGGCGTCGCAAAGCGCACTTTGGTTTCCGATACGGACACGGCGATGTCCATTTCATCATCGTCCAGCAACTTGCGCAGTTCGCCCACGGTTTTACGCGGCACGATAACCCCCGGCATATCCTCTGCGCCCATCGGCAGATTGGCATCAATGCGAGCCAGGCGGTGACCGTCTGTCGCCACACAACGCAGCGCTTTGCCGCCCTCGACGGCATCGGCAACATGCATATAGACGCCATTCAGGTAGTAGCGGGTTTCTTCCGTGGAAATCGCAAACTTCGACTTGTCGAACAGACGGCGCAGGATGGCCGCGTTTGCAGTGAAGTTCGAATGATACTCGGATGAGGCCATGACCGGAAAATCTTCGCGCGGCAGCGTTGCGAGCGAAAAGTTCGACCGGCCGGCTTCGACGGTCAGGCGGCCGCTTGCGGCATCTGCGGTCAGGGTGACCAGCGCACCATCTGGCAGCTTGCGGACAATTTCATGCAGGGTGGTGGCGGCAACCGTTGTGGCACCGGCACGCTCCACCTGGGCGGGGGCCTTGTCGACCACCTCGATGTCGAGGTCAGTGGCGCGAAACTGAGCTGTATCGCCTTCGGCCTCGATCAGCACGTTCGCCAGGATCGGAATGGTGTTGCGGCGTTCAACTACCGACTGAGCCTGAGCCACAGCCTTCAACAGGGTGCCGCGTTCGATGCTGATCTTCATGTCCCTAAGTCCTCTAACGTCTGGCCGGGAGAAGCAACGTAACGCTTTACCCCTTCGGCACAAGGCTTTTTATGGATTTGTCCAAGGGATTGCGCGCAGCGTCAAGGGTCGATGCCCCCTTGGCGTGCATATCCCGAAATTGCGTGTCTCTGCCGCATGGGTCTGACCCGAATCCCACATCTTCTGCCTCGTTGCCGTCTCTCCGACAGCGGAGGGCAAAAGACCCCGGCAAAGGCCGGGGTCTGAGCGGGATGTCTGAGGCCACCCTGGGCAAGGTGGTATGAACTTGGCGCCGGAGATCTCTGGGGAAGATCAAAGGCGTTGCAGGGGCGTCAGGCTTCGAGCGCGCGACGCAGCATTTCGACATCTTCGGCGATCTGGCCGTCGATTGTCTTCAGCTCTTCGATGCGACGCACACCGTGCATTACGGTGGTGTGGTCCCGTCCGCCAAAGCGACGGCCGATTTCCGGCAGGCTGCGGCTGGTCAGTTGCTTGCACAGATACATCGCCACCTGACGCGGACGCGCATAAGAGCGCAGACGCTTGGGACCGATGATGTCGGACATGCGGATGTTGTAGTACTCGGACACTTTGCGCTGGATCTCTTCGACGGTGATCTTGCGCTCTGATGCGCGCAGAACATCCGCCAGGCAGTCCTGGGTCAGCTCCATGTCGATCTCGCGCCCCACAAGAGACGCAAAGGCAAACAGGCGGGTCAGCGCGCCTTCGAGAACACGAACGTTGGTGGAAATGCGGTGCGCCAGGAACTCCAGCACGCCATCGGCAATCCGCAGATCCGGATAGGTCTGCATCTGCTGAGCCACTTTGGATTGCAGGATTCCAAGACGCAGTTCGTAGTCGGTCGGGTGCAGGTCGACAACAAGACCACATTGCAGCCGCGAGCGAACGCGATCCTCCAGATCCTTGATCTCGCCCGGCGCACGATCAGCAGAGATGATGATCTGCTTGTTCTGGTCAACCAGCGCGTTGAACGTGTGGAAGAACTCTTCCTGGGTGCTGTCCTTGCCAGCGATGAACTGAACGTCATCGACCATCAGAACGTCAACCGAACGGAACAGGTGCTTGAAGTCCATCATCTTGCGTTCGCGCAGGGCCTGCACAAAGCGGTACATGAACTGTTCTGCCGACAGGTACAGCACGTTCAGTTCCGGATTGCGGTCCTTCAGCTCCCAGGCGATCGCATGCATCAGGTGGGTCTTGCCAAGACCGACACCGCCATAAAGAACCAGCGGGTTGAAGGTGACGGGTCCACCTTCTGCGACGCGGCGCGCAGCGGCATGAGCCAGTTCGTTGGGCTTGCCCACGACAAAGCTGTCAAAGGTAAAACGCGGATCAAGCGGCGCTGCCTGCAGCGTATCAGCCAGATCTTTGGCCGCAGCAGAAGGAGCTGCAGACCGTGCGCGCGGCGCCATGTCATCAGCAGCGTCGATTGGCGATTCAACCACGTCAGCGACGTCAGACCGCCGTGCAGCAGGACGGGCGGCTTCATTCGCGGCGACCTTGAAGGCCAGACGCTGTACCGGCTCGCCGGACAGGTTGAATTCATGCAGGATCAGGTCAGCAAAGTTCTGGCTGACATAGTTCCCCATAAAGTTGGTCGGAACGTTGAAAAACGCGACGCCATCGTCGACGCGTGTAAATTCCAAAGGTTCAATCCACGTCGTGAAATTGTTTTGCCCCACGGTCTTCAACAAACGCTGTCTCAACCGTCCCCAGTTCTCTTCCATCATGCTGCGCCTCACGCATCCCAAAGTAGTAGCGGCCATTATTTGGCCTATTGTTTCATCCCCAGCCCGGCCCCAGGTCCAGGCAACGTTCACGCACAGCGGGAGTGTGTACTGACTCGCAGAAAGTCAGCACTGCCTAGTTTCAGGCATCGAGCAGGATCGCGTTTACTGTGACCGGCAAAGAAAACTGCAACGGTCACAAGACGAACCAAATACGTACACAATTGAGACAGGCCTGCCGTCCGAACTACGTTCAGAAAACAGCAGGAGCTCGGTGTCGGTTGATCATGAAAACCAACGTCACCAGAGCAAAGAGCACCCTTGAGTCCCATCAAGGATACCGCGAGCAGCCTGTCCCCCCAGCGAGTGAATCGCTGTATTAGTGGTAGCAATTCGGCGGGGGTCCCATCAACGAAACTATGATGTTGACTCAGGTATTGGGGATAAAGAATCTCCCTAGCCCGCTGAGCCCGCACAGGCTGTGACCAAAATGCAAAAGGCGCCGCAGAACGCGACGCCTTTGTGTTTTTTACGGCTTGTCGAAGGGCCCCTGAACGCGGGTGCGATGGAATCAGCAGGCGCCTTAGAAAGACTCGTTTTAGCCCAGAGCTTTGACCCGTGCGGTCAGGCGGGAGATCTTACGAGAAGCAGTGTTCTTGTGGTAAACGCCCTTGGAAACGCCACGCATCAGTTCAGGCTGAGCAGCGCGCACAGCTGCAGCTGCTGCTTCTTTATCGCCGGATGCGATGGCTTCTTCAGCTTTACGCAGGAAGGTGCGGATGCGCGAACGACGGGCTTTGTTGATGGCAAAGCGCTTTTCGTTCTGACGGGCGCGCTTTTTTGCCTGGGGCGAATTAGCCATGGTGTAGGACCTAACTTTGGTTTCGTGTTTTCAATAGGCGCAATGCCAGCCGAACCCGGATCCTGTCACCGGTGTGATTCTAGCCTGAGCGGGCTGCACGCGCATGTATGGCAGCGGGTACTAGCGGCAAAAGCGCAAGATTGCAAGCCATCGTGGCAAACCCGATAGGCGTACCACCTGTGTATCCGCCAGAAGCCCCCGCCAACAGGGAATCGCCCTGCTCCTTTCCGGATGGGCCGCAAAGAAAAAGGCAGGCGCCAGGCCTGCCCTTTCCGGTCTTGTAGTAGCACCCGCTTACTTGTCGCGGAATTGCGCCTCACGTTTTTCGAGGAACGCAGCCATGCCTTCCTTCTGGTCTTCCGTGGCAAACATCGAGTGGAACACCCGACGCTCAAACAACATGCCTTCGCTCAACGGCAGCTCGTAGCTGCGGTTCACGGCTTCCTTCGCCGCCATTGCGGTCAGCAGGGATTTCTCTGCGATCTTCTGTGCGGCGGCAGTGGCCTCATCCAAAAGCTTCTTGGCCGGAACCACGCGCGAAACCAGACCGGCGCGCTCGGCCTCTTCAGCGTTCATGAAACGGCCAGTGAGGTTCATATCCATAGATTTGGATTTACCGACGAACCGCGTCAGACGCTGGCTACCGCCCATACCCGCGATGACACCCAGGTTGATCTCAGGCTGACCAAATTTTGCAGTGTCGGCCGCAATGATGAAATCACACATCATTGCAACTCCACAGCCGCCGCCAGGGGCATAACCCGCCACAGCCGCGATGATCGGCTTGCGGATTGCGGCGATGCGGTCGTTGGTATCAGCAAACAGGTTGTTGGTGAAAACATCCACAAAGCTCATCTCCGACATCTCCTTGATGTCGGCACCCGCGGCAAAGGCCTTTTCAGAACCGGTCAGAATGATGCAGCGCACCTTGTCGCTGGCGTCCGCCTCTTCGAGGGCGGCGCAGAGTTCAGTCAAAAGCTCTGAGTTGAGCGCGTTCAACGCTTCGGGCCGGTTCAGTTTAATGAGGCAAACGTGGTCCTGCACTTCGACGTTGATCGTCTCATAGGCCATGATTTTCGCTTTCGATTGTTCCGTTCAGGGAAGAGTCATTATCACGGGACACATCGCGATCAAGCTATCTTTGGCATTTGGCGCAGTAGAATGACGAGCGTCCAGATTGGGTCACACGTGCGATCGTGCCATCGCACCCCTCGCGTCGGCACGGTTTCCCCTCGCGACCATAAACATCAAAGCTATGCTGAAAATATCCAAGTTCTCCATCGGCTTGGCGGAAATCCTTGAGAGAAGATCCCCCCGCCTTGATGGCGTCGCTCAGCACGTCCTTGATGATCGGCACCAGGCTCGCGACACGCGGCGCGGCGATTTGACCTGCCTTTCTTTTCGGCGAAATTCCCGCACGGAACAACGCCTCGCACACGTAGATATTGCCGAGACCTGCGATGATTCCCTGATCCAACAACGCTGATTTCACGGGCGTGTTTCGCCCTTTGAAGGCCGCGATGAGGTGGTCATCATGAAAGCCGTTGCCCAGGGGCTCTGGCCCCAGAACCGACAGCAGCTTGTGCTGCTCTGCGGTGGCTGTTTCCAGCAGGTCCATCGCCCCAAATCGGCGCGGATCGTTGAAGGTGACGCGGGCGCCATTGTCCATGTCAAAGACAACATGGTCATGTTTCTGTGCCTGAGGGTGGTCGTGCACAAACTGACCCAGCGGATCACCCGACACGGTCATGCGTCCGGACATGCCAAGATGAATGAGCAGCGTCTCGCCGCTGTCCAGATCCGCGAGGATGTATTTCGAACGCCGCCGCAGCGCATTGACACGCCGCCCGCTGAGCCGTTCGGCCATGCGATCGGGGAACGGCCAGCGCAGATCCGGACGGTTCACTGTTGCCTTTATTATGACGGCCCCTTCCATCGCGGGTGACAATCCGCGGCGCACCGTCTCGACCTCGGGCAATTCTGGCATTACATCCCTCCTGACACTTGAGCGCACATGCCGGCACGAAGGGCCGCATTGTACCGCCCTCTCAGCGCCCTATAACTGGGGCGACACACAACAAACGGCAAGCCGCATGACCCAGAGATCTGAAAACACCACCCATTTCGGTTTTGAAACCGTGCCCGAGTCGGAAAAGGCGGGGCGCGTGCAGGGCGTGTTCAACTCCGTCGCGTCGAAATATGACGTGATGAACGATGTCATGAGCATGGGCATCCACCGCATCTGGAAAGACGCGATGATGGATTGGCTCGCTCCGCGGCCCGGCCAGCGGCTGCTGGATGTGGCGGGCGGCACCGGCGATATCTCTTTCCGCTTTCTCAAGCGCGCAGGTCACGGGCATTCCACTGTTCTGGATTTGACAGCACCGATGCTCGAGGAAGGCCGCAAGCGCGCCGAAGCCGAACAAATGGCGGACAGCCTGAATTGGGTAACCGGCGACGCCATGGCGCTGCCGTTCAAAGACAACACCTTTGACGTCTACACCATCTCCTTCGGGATCCGGAATGTGACCCGCCCCCAAGAGGCCCTGAACGAGGCCTACCGTGTGCTGAAACCGGGTGGTCGCCTGATGGTTCTGGAATTCAGCCAACTGCCCAACCCTGCGATGCAGAAGGCTTATGACCTCTATTCCTTCAACGTGATTCCGCGCATGGGTCAGGTCATTGCGGACGATTATGACAGCTATCAGTATCTGGTCGAATCGATCCGCAACTTCCCGGATCAGGACACATTCCTGTCGATGGTAAAGCAGGCCGGCTTTGCCAATGCCAAGTATCGCAATCTGTCGATGGGCATTGCTGCACTGCATTCGGGTTGGAAGATCTGATAGATGCGCGGTCCCCACAATATCGTTCGCCTGATCCGGACAGGCGCCACATTCGAGCGCACAGGTGCCATGCAGGTGGTGCTCGATGCGTTTGAGGCTCCCAAACCTCTGCGAATCCTGGCCCGCACCCTGGGCTGGCCGTTCAAATGGCTGGGCTACAAGGGGGATCCGTCCATGCCCCCGGCGACCCGCGCGCTGACGGCTTTGGGACCTGCCTATATCAAGTTCGGTCAGGTCCTCTCGACCCGCCCGGATGTGGTGGGTCAAGACATGGCCCAACAACTACGTGTCCTGCAGGACCAGCTTCCACCGTTTTCCCGCGATGAAGCAATCGCGCAGGTCGAGCGCGAACTTGGCCAGCCGGTATCGCAGATCTATTCCGAGTTCAGCGAACCCATCGCAGCGGCATCGATTGCGCAGGTACACCGGGCGCGTCTGGTCGACAGTGGCCGTGAGGTGGCGGTGAAAGTCCTGCGACCGGGGATTGAGCGGGCCTTTAACAAGGACGTGGACGCCTTCTACTTTGCTGCGCGGATTGCCGATCTGTTTGCCCCTGGCGCCCGCCGTCTGAAACCGATGGATGTCATCGAGCATTTCGACGGTGTTGTTCAGGGCGAACTGGACCTGCGTCTCGAAAGCGCTGCTGCCTCCGAGTTTGCGGCGAACACCAAAGGCGACGAAGGTTTTCAATTGCCGGAGATCCTGTGGAACTACTCCGCACGGCGGGTCATGACACTGGGCTGGGCAGACGGGCTGCCGATCGGCGACAATGCGGCCCTGGACGCGGCAGGGCATGATCGGGCCGATCTGGCCCGTCGGGTGCTGTCGCTGTTTCTGCGCCATGCGCTGCGGGACGGCTATTTCCACGCCGATATGCACCAAGGCAACATGAAGGTCGCAGCCAATGGCGACATCATCGCCTATGACTTCGGGATCATGGGCCACATCGACGAATACACCCGCCGGGTCTATGCCGAGATTCTCTTTGGCTTTATCAAACGGGACTACAAACGCGTTGCCGAGGTCCATTTTGAAGCAGGTTACGTGCCTGCGGACCGTGATGTAGATGAGTTCGCCCGCGCCCTGCGAGCCGTAGGCGAACCAATCTTTGGCATGGACGCCTCTCATATTTCGATGGGACGTCTGCTGAACTACCTGTTTGAGGTGACAGAACGCTTTGGCATGGAAACCCGGACCGAGCTGATTTTGCTGCAGCGCACCATGGTGGTTGTCGAAGGGGTTGCCAGATCTCTGGATCCGCACATCAACATCTGGGAAACCGCCCGCCCGGTGGTCGAGGACTACATCAAGAAATCCATCGGTCCCCGTGCTGTGGTCAGCGACCTGCTGGAAACAGCAAAGGTCATGGCCCGTTTCGGCCCCCGCTTGCCGGCGCTGGTGGAACAAGCCCTGATCGCACAGAGCCATCTGTCAGACGAAGCAGCCAACCGCAAATCCGCACGCAGCTGGGTGGTGCCCGGCTTGTGCGGATTGGCTGTCGGACTTGTCGTGGCTTTTGCGGCCGTGGCGATTGGCTGACCTCTGTCAGCGCAGACGGTTCAGAACCGACAGAGACGGATAGCCGTCGGGTGTCAGCCCGGCGGCCAACTGATAGGCTCGGAGCGCCGCTCGCGTACGTGGCCCGATCCGACCATCAACACCACCCGTGTCATAGCCTGAGCGCGACAGCCGTTCCTGGAGTTCCCGTCGCTCCTGCCGCGTCAGCGGACGGCTGTCTCGCGGCCAGTCTGCCTGTATTGGCGCGCGCCCCTTCAGCCGGTCGCTCAGATGGCCAACACCGATGACATAGGCATCAGCTGCATTGTAGCGCTCGATCACTGAAAAGTTGCGATAGACGAGAAACGCCGCGCCCTGCGCCCCTGCAGGCAATAGAACTGCGGCCTCGCCATGATCCGGCAAGGCGCCGCCTTCAACTGTGCGTACACCAAGGCGCTGCCAATCCCGCGCCGGTTTGGTGATCTTGCGGTCCGCCTGAGCGTAGTCAAACCCGGCCGGAAGCTGCACCTCGATTCCCCATGGCTGCCCCTTCACCCATCCAAAGCGTTTCAAGTAGGCCGCGGTAGACGCCAAGGCATCGGTAGGGTCGTCCGACCAGATATCGCGCTTGCCATCTCCGGTGAAATCAACAGCGTATTCCAGATAGGATGTCGGCATGAACTGCGTGTGACCCATCGCACCCGCCCAACTGCCAGTCATGGCGCGTGCACTGACATCACCGGACTGCAGGATTCGCAGCGCTGCAATCAGCTGACTTTCAAAAAACGCAGCGCGACGTCCGTCAAAGGCCAGCGTGGCAAGCGAACGGACAATATCCCTGCTGCCACGGAAATTCCCATAGTTGCTTTCCATGCCCCAAACGGCGGCAACAACCTCCTTGTCGACACCATATGTGGCCTCAATCCGTGCCAGCGTGTCAGCATGATCGCGCAACGCGGCGCGTCCATTTTCAACGCGGCTGTCTGAAACCGCCCGCTCAAGATAGGTCCAGATCGGAGTGACGAACTCTGACTGATTGCCATCGCGTTTCACGATATCGGGGTCAAAGCGAACACCGGCCAGCGCACTATCGAGTGTTGCACGAGAAATGCCCGCTTCCTGCGCCCTGCCCCGGAACGCCGTCAACCACGCCTCAAAGGCGCGCGCGGTTTCGGCGTCAACGGCTTCGCCATCAGGCTGTGTGCGTTCCGACGGGCGCGATTGCGGCCGCAGAGAGGTCAGAACAAGATCTGGCGTATTGCGCGCCAAGGCATGACCCGGCCGGGCTGCCGGGCGAAGGGATACCTGTGGTGCAACAGCTACCTGCGAGGGAATCGCCCCCGCACCGGATTGGCTGGCATGGCTCGGGAATGAAACCACTCCCAAACCTCCCAAACAAAGGACCAGCGACAGCAATCGGGGCGGGCCAAGGCGCAAAGGCATCTTAAACCTCATGTTTTTATCTGCTCTGCAGAAGTCTACTTCCGAACAGATCCGACACAAAGCACCATGCAGAAGGCTGGCGGCACATTGCCGACGCCGCCAGTTTGGCCCAGCCTATTTCCGGCGCTTGCGCTCCACCTTGCGCTTGATCTTGCTGCGTTTGGCTTTTGCCTTTGTGGATTTTCGTTTCATCGACCGGCCCGCCGGGCTGCGGCGAGCACCACCGCCAACCGGCATCGGGTCGTCCCCGATCGCCAGGAGTTCAAGCTCCAGACCACCTGTGACTGGCGTCGCCTGGGCAAGACGCACGGTGACGCGCTGACCGACGGCAAGCGTCAGGCCCGTATCCGCCCCCATCAGCGTGCCCGCCTCTGCGTCAAAGTGAAAAAACTCACGGCCAATGGAACGCACAGGAACCAGACCATCTGCCCCGGTTTCGTCCAGCTTCACAAAACAGCCAAACCGCGCGATGCCACTGATACGGCCTTCGAACTCATTGCCGACTCGCTCTGCCAGATAGGCGGCAAGGTAACGATCTGTCGTATCCCGCTCTGCCATCATCGAACGTCGTTCAGTGTCCGAAATATGGGTCGCGGTCTGTTCCAGACGCTCGATCTCTTGCGGATCAAGCCCGTCTTCACCCCAGCCATGGGACGAAATCAGAGCCCGGTGTACGATCAGATCCGCATAGCGGCGGATCGGCGAGGTGAAATGTGCGTAGTTGCGCAGGGCCAAGCCAAAGTGACCGAAATTCTCGACGTTGTAATACGCCTGCTGCATGGAACGAAGGGTCGAAATGTTGATGAGCTCTGCATCATCAGTACCGGCTGCCCCATTCAGCAGAGCATTAAGATGCCGGGTCTGAAGAACCTGCCCCTTGGCCAGCGACAGACCGGCGGCGCGGGCTGTCTCTCGCAGGGCATCCAGTTTTTCTGGTGCGGGCTCCTCGTGAACACGAAACAACAGCGGAGTGCGCTTTTTGATCAGCGTTTCCGCTGCAGCCACATTGGCCAGGATCATGAACTCTTCGATGAGCTTATGCGCGTCCAGCCGGTCCCGGAAGTTCACTGAAACGACATTGCCTTTTTCATCCAGAACGATTTTGCGTTCCGGCAGATCAAGATCCAGCGGCTGCCTGTCGGCACGCGCTTTGACCAGCGCGGCATAGGCGGCATAGAGCGGCTTGATAACAGGCTCTAAGAAAGGCTCTGTCCGTTCCGTTGGCAGTCCATCCATTGCGTCCTGGACTTCGCCGTAGTGCAGAGAAGCAGCAGACCGCATCAGGCCCCGCACGAACCGATGGCCAATCTTGTTGCCGTCCGCGTCGATCTGCATGCGCACGGCAACACAGGCCCGTGGCACGCCCTCGTGCAGACTGCACAGATCACCTGACAACCGATCAGGCAGCATGGGGACAACACGGTCGGGGAAATAGCTGGAGTTACCCCGCTTTCGGGCTTCCCGGTCGAGCGCGGTGCCGGGGCGCACATAGGCCGCCACATCGGCAATCGCGACCCAGATTACATGACCACCGGGGTTCTTTGGGTCATCATCGGCATGGGCGTAGCAGGCATCGTCATGGTCGCGCGCATCTGCCGGATCAATGGTGATCAACGGCATGTCCCGAAGATCCTCACGCCCTTTCAACCCCATCGGCTTGGCGGCATCGGCTTCGGCTATCACCGTGTCCGGGAAATGGTCGGGAATACCGTGCTGATGAATGGCGATCAGCGAAACGGCCTTTGGCGCGGATGGGTCGCCCAACCGCTCGACCACACGTGCCCGCGGCAGGCCAAGGCGGGTCTTGGGGCCAGCTTGTTCGGCTTCAACCAATTCACCGTCGCGGGCCCCGTGGGTCGCGTTCTCTGCGACCGTCCATTCGGTGGAGGCCGCCTTGTCGATGGGAACAATTCGCCCGCCTTCGTCATGGCGGCGGAAAATCCCGATCACCCGCCGCGGGTTTGTTCCCACCCGCCGGATCAGCCTAGCTTCGTAGTGATAGTCCGCATCCTGCACCAGCGTCAGACGTGCCAGGATCCGATCCCCTTCGCCCAGGGCCGGGTCCGATGCACGCGGCAGGACCAGAACAACAGGTTCCACACCCTCTCCGTGCCATTCGAGCGGCCGGGCAAACAGATCGCCATTGTCATCCGGCCCTTTCACCATCAGCACGGAAACGGGCGGCAAACGATCAGGATCGCGATATGTCTTCTTGCGCTTCTCCAGATGCCCTTCGGCCTCCAGCTCTTTCAGGATCCGCTTGAGGTCGATCCGGTCTGAGCCTTTGATGCCGAAAGCTTTGGCAATGTCGCGTTTGGAGTTGTGAGTCGGATGGGCTGAAATCCATTCGAGGATTTCGGCCTTGGAAGGAATACGGGTCATAGATCTGAGCTACCACGCCCAGCGCGGAAGGTCATCGTGAAAAGCGCGCGATCCCACTCCGGACCGCGCGCTGTTCAGAAAATGATCAGGGGCTGAACCCGCCCCTTAGTCGGCGGCGAAATAGTCATTCAGGATGCGGGAATAGATCGCCTTGAGCTGGTGAATCTGATCGATGTCCACCCGCTCGTCCACCTGATGCATGGTTTTCCCGACCAGACCGATTTCGACCACGGGACAATGCGATTTGATGAAGCGCGCATCGGATGTTCCACCGGTTGTCGACAGTTCGGGCATCCGGCCGGTCTCGGCCCTCACTGCTGCGGCGACAAGATCGGACAGCGCGCCGGGCGGGGTGATAAAACTCTCGCCAGAGATCTTGACCGTCATGTCGATCGTCACGCCGAAGGACTCGGCCACCTTATCCGCCTCTGCCCGCAGCCACGCGCTCAGATCCGCACCAGTGTGAGCATCGTTGAATCGGATATTCACGGTCGAGCGCGCCTGCGCGGGAATCACATTGGTCGCGGGATTGCCGGTATCGATGGTAACAACGGCCAGGGTCGACGCATCAAAATGCTCTGTCCCCTGATCCAGTTCGTGACTCGCCAACCGGTCCATGAGACGGGCCATCGCGTTGAGCGGGTTATTGGCGCGATGCGGATAGGCAGAGTGCCCCTGAACACCGGTTACCGTAAACCAGGCAGACAACGACCCGCGGCGGCCGATCTTGATCATTTCACCCATCTCATTCGGGCAGGTCGGCTCTCCCACCAGACAGACAGACATCCGTTCGCCCTCTGCCTCCATCTGGTCGAGAATCGCGGTGGTGCCGTCGATGGCGTCCCCCTCTTCATCCCCGGTGATTGTGATGAGAACGGCGCCCTCGGGAGGGGTCGTGCGGACATAATCCACCGCGGCGGCGACAAAGGCCGCAACGCCCGATTTCATGTCGGTTGCACCCCTCCCATACATGAAGCCATCCTTTTCCTCGGCTCCGAAAGGATCCACGGTCCAGGCTGCGGCATCACCGATTGGCACCACATCCGTATGGCCATTGAAGCCCATGGTTTTGGGGTGCGCCTTGTCGCCCCACCGCGCAATGAGATTGCTGACCTCGCCGCGATCCGCGCGGCTGCATTCGAATCCGGCCTCTGACAGAAGTTTCTCCAACAGAACCAAAGCGCCGCCTTCCTCCGGGGTGACTGAGGCACAGCGGATCAAATCAGCAGTGAGCTGTTGCGGGTCGAGCGGCTGAAAGTCGGTGGAATTGGTCATTGGGCTCTCCGGTTGTCTGGCCCTTGGCTAACGCGGTTTGAAGCGCGGTGCAAACCCGCTGCTCCGCAAGCTGTTACGGAGTTTGTGGCGCAAATACCGCGGCTGCAGGCATTAATTTGCCGCAAACCGTCCCAAAGACGGACAGAAAGCTACGGAAAATGTTAACCAGGTCTTAACAATAACTCGAGGCAGAGCATCAGAGTCCGCAAGACCACCGCAAAAAGCGGGGCGCGGAGACAGGCAGTTCCAACCGGCACCACCGCTGTTTCGGCAGCTGGGCCGTTCTATCCCTGTTCATCTGATCGCAGACGCCTCTCGTGACTGAGGTGGGGCAGACGCATGGTTGCGGCATCCGAGCTGACATATGACATAAACGCCACTGCGGTGCAGATGGCTGAAACCATCTTTGGCGATGGCGTACAGGTCGTCGACGCCACCTACACGGGCGACACCCGCGCCTCTGCCATCTACTCAAACGGGGATGCCATCGCACCGGGGGCAACACCTGCGGATACCGGCATTATCCTGTCCACGGGGCAGGCCAGCGCCTTTACCAACTCCAGTGGTCAGGCAAACCAATCCAGCAACACAACAACTGCCAGCAATGGCCCAAACGGCGACCCGACATTCAACGCTGCAGCTGGTGGCGTGCAGACCTATGACGCATCCTATCTGGATGTGACGTTTGTCCCTGATTCCGACACCATGACGCTGCAGTTTGTCTTTGCGTCTGAGGAATACCCGGAATATCAGGACTCCGTCTTTCAGGATTTCGTGGGTGTCTGGGTCAACGGCCAGATGGTCGATCTGGAGTTCGGCAACGGGGACACAGACCCCGGAAACGTGAACTCCGGCAACAACTCCAACCTCTATCTCGACAACTCAAACAGCGATTACAACACAGAGATGGACGGTCTGACCGTCACCATGACACTGACCATGCAGGTCGATCCAGGTGTCGAAAATACGATTCGGATCGGCATCGCAGATGTGTCGGACGGCAGCTACGACAGTAACCTGCTGATCGCCGCCGATTCCGCACAAACAAGTGTCATCGCCAACACCGATATCGCCCATGTTGCGCCGAACGAAACCAAGGTGATCGACGTTCTGGCCAATGACACCAATTCGTCCAACAGCACATTGACCGTCACCCATATCAACGGCGTCGCCGTTGTGGCCGGGGACACCGTCACCCTTGGGACGGGCCAGCAAGTGCAGTTGAATGCTGATGGCACCCTCACCTTGATAGGCGATGGCGACGCCGAGGACTTTACTTTCAGCTACACGGCAAGCAACGGCACCAACAGCGACGTTGGCTACGTCGAGGCAAGCACCATCCCCTGTTTTGTCGCCGGTAGCCGCATTCTGACGGACCGGGGGCAGATCCCGGTCGAGGAGTTGCGCGTTGGCGATCTGGTGTTGACCCGCGATGCAGGCCTACAGCCCATTCGCTGGATCGGATCCCGCAGTGTTGCTGCACAGGGTCGGCTGGCACCGATCTGCATTGCCAAAAATGCGCTCGGCGATCACGATGAGCTCTGGGTCTCGCCCCAGCACCGCGTCCTTCTGAGCGACGCGATGGCCGAGATCCTGTTTGGCGATCACGAGGTGCTGGTCGCGGCAAAGGATCTGACGAACGACCAATCGATCACCCGCCGCCCCGGTGGCTCAGTCACCTATTTCCACCTGATGTTTGACGACCATCAACTTGTCACCAGCGAAGGGTTGGTGACCGAGAGCTTCCTGCCGGGCCCGCAGACCAGCAAGCACTTTGACCAAGATGTGCTGGAGGAACTGCAAACCCTGTTTCCGCAACTGGATCCGACCACCGGCACGGGCTACGGTCCATCGGCCCGACCAAGCCTGCGCAGTTTTGAGGCACAGCTGCTCTGTGCAACCTTGGCTGGGCGTTGAGGGCATCATGAGTTGGCTGGCCACACGCAGCACCTGTGATACGCTTGTCGTCTACCATGACACAGGTGGCCCTGATGCGGCTCAGGGCGATGATCTTTTGGTCAGTGGCAGCCTTTGCATTGATATCCTCAATGACGAAAGCCATAGCCCGGCCCCTTTGCTGCACCTTTGCCAAGGCGGTGACTGGCCGCTTGATATCTGCCTGTCCCGCACAGCTAGCGGCGGTTTTCGGCTAAAGATCCAACAACCGGGTATCTCCATCTCGCGAGAGGTCGCGCCACGGTCGGCCAGCCAGCCGAACGCTCCGTCAGAAGTGGGCTTACCCACGCCGCCAACCGGGCCTGCACGTTTGGTTTACGCCTGGCACGGTCCTGCCCGCTGGGGGCGTCTTGCGCTGCTTGGTCATACAGGCCACACCATTTCGGTCGCAGAGGTGAACGCACCGCCGCCGCTGCGGCTGAGTGATTTGCGCCGACTTTTGCGCGACCTTCCATCCGACGCCAGGCAGCAGGGTCTCTTGTCGGTCAGTCTCAGCAACCGCATCTTGCCGCTGGCACCTTTCGCGGGCCTTGCGCCAGAGACACTGGTTGCGACACCTAGCGGGCCCACCCAGATTTCCCAACTCAAGCGTGGCGATCTCATCCTGTCTGAAACAGGCGACTACATCCCGGTTCTGCATAAACTCATGCGGCAGCGTCCGGCAGTCGGCCATGACACCCCCGTTCGACTGCGGGCCCCTTTTCTCGGGCTCGACGAAGACATCATCGTCGCGCCATATCAGCAGCTGGTGGTGACGGGCAGCGATGTCGATTATCTGTTCGGCCGCCCGCAGGTGCGTGTCCCCGCGATCGCACTGAAAGGGACCGCCATCGCAACCCCGGTTTCAGCCGATCTGACCGAACAGGCGGTCTTTACCCAGCTCGTATTGCCGCGCAATGAACGCTTTCTTGCGGCAGGAACCCCGGTGGAGAGCCTGTTTCTGGGCCGTCTGCGGCGCGATACTGTCGGCCTGAGCGCAAGCGCGGTAGCGCATATCCCACGCAGCGATCTCCCGGAACATGCCACCGATCCGACACCCATTTTGCGCAGCTTTGATGCCGCAGTTCTGGCAGAACGTCGCATCGCATGACCATGGGTGCTTGATCGGTGCAGACTGACCTTCTAAGGAATCTGGAACGTTCACACCAACAGGGTCTGTCAGCACGTTGCGCCGTCTTTTTGCACCCTTTTCACTGATCTTTGTGCTGTGGGGCACTTTTGTTGCGGCAGAGACCTTGACCGTCAGCACGGTCACCCGTCCGCCGTTTTCCATGCAAGAGATGGATCGCGACACCGGGTTTTCGATTGATCTGGTGCGCAGCCTGACCGACAGGCTCGGCTGGCGCTATGAACTGGTCCGCACTGAAACCTTTGGCGAAATGCTCGATCTGGTGCGCACGGGGCAGGTCGACATGGCAGCGGCCAATATCTCCATCACTGCTGCACGTGAAACAGAGATGGATTTCAGTCATCCGATTTTTGAAAGCGGGCTGCGGATCATGGTGGCAGCTGACGATGTACGTGCCCCATCCCTGATGCGGGTTCTGTTTTCTGCCGACCTGATGATTGCCATTGCCGTTGCTGTGGTTCTTCTGATGGGCGGGGGCATGATGATGTGGGGGCTGGAGCGCAGGGCCCAGCCCTATTTTGATCGCCCGCTCAAGGAAGCATGGTTCCCATCCTTCTGGTGGGCGCTGAATCTCGTGGTCAACGGCGGCTTTGAAGAACGGGTTCCCCGCACACCGATTGGGCGGGTGTTTGGCGTTGTTCTGGTCGTTTCGTCCCTGTTCGTGGTTTCGCTTTTTGTCGCAAAAATCACCGCGGTCATGACGGTCGAGGCGATCAGCGGCTCGATAAACTCTGTCAACGATCTCTATGACAAGGACGTCGCCACCATTTCAGAGTCAACCGCCGCACGTTTCCTGGAGCGCCGTGATATTTCCTACCGGGGCTACAGTGATCTGGCGACTCTGCTGCGTGATTTCGATCAGGGCCTGACCCGGGTGGTGGTCTTTGATGCGCCGGTCCTGGACCACTACATGGAAAGCGACGGGCGCAAAGTGGGCCATCCGGTGGGACAGGTGTTCCTGCGGGAAGACTACGGTCTATTGCTGCCTGATGGCTCTGACCACCTGGAAGAGATCAATCGCGCCCTTTTGGCCATGCGCGAAAATGGCGAATACGACGACATTTACCGCAAGTGGTTTGGCAAGGCCCCATAGGCCGAACGGGACCCAACCACCGGATAGGTTCAGTGCAGCAGATCTGCGGCACTCTCTCCGTCGTCAAAGAACGGCGTCATCTGGGCAACGATAACCGCGTTCTCATCCAGGGCGCGCTGCATCAGCTCTCGCTCTTCATCCGAAATCTCGTGTCCCTCGGCCTCGCGCTCTTCCAGTGTGCCATACCCGGTCACGTCGAGAGGGGCGGTGTCCGCTTGTTTCAAGATCGCAACCGTTTCACGTACGGCTTCGGCCTCGTCCACGCCTGAGGCATAGATCATCAGCGCAGCACCTGTTGCGCCTTTTGGCAGCCCATCGCCATCCTTGCGACCAATCTGAACGAGGAGAGTGTAGACCTGCTGGCGGGAGATTTTCTTCTTTTCCATGCTGCCGCCATATCTCTGCCACATGGGTTTGGTCAATATGAACCAAGCACACAGCAGGTTTGCCTGCTGAGCAATACTGACATCTGCCGGTCAAAAAGGATGACGCTGGGGCACGCCAAACCGACGCTCCAGATTAAACCTTTCCTAAATCCGGCACTGTTAAATACACGCAATTGTTGTTTCTGGTTCGCTTAACAGGTTTCCAATGCCCACAGCCTCTGAACTTCCTATCAATACCACAGCGACTGCCACCGACATGGCCGAAACCATGTTCGGCAACGGTGTCACTATTGTCAGCGCCACCTATACAGGTGCTCAGGTCGCATCCGGGATTTACACCAATGGTGACACTGTCGCCCCCGGCGTTACACCATCCGATACAGGGGTCATCCTTTCGACCGGGAATGCGACCTCCATCACCAACAGCAGCGGTGATGTGAACACAAGCGCCGGAACCTCCACCAACAACCAGACCGCGGGGGATGCAGATCTGTCCGCAATTTCAGGACAGACCACCTACGACGCGGCGGTGTTCGAGGCTGAGTTCATCCCAAACGCTGATACACTGACCATGCAGTTTGTCTTTTCTTCGGAAGAGTACCTGGAATACGTCAACTCCGGTTTCAATGACTCCATCGGTGTGTGGGTAAACGGGGTTCAGGCAGAGCTCAGCCTTGGGTCGGGCGATATTTCAATCGACAACATCAATACAACTAGCAACGAAAACCTCTATATCGACAACGCCGCGACGGCTGACACCTTCAACACCGAGATGGATGGCTTCACCATCACCCTGACGCTCAAGGCGCCGGTGAATGTGGGGGAGGTCAACACCATCAAGATCGGCATCGCCGATGCAGGTGACACGGCCTACGATTCAAACCTTCTGATTGCGGGTGACTCGGTCCAGACAGAGCTGATCGCATTCGACGACACCATCGCGGTTCGAGAAGGGACAACCACCGACCTCGACGTTCTGGCCAACGACACGCAGGTCAACAATGCCGCACTGACCATCACCCATATCAACGGGCAACCGGTGGTCGCGGGAAGCACCGTCACTCTTGCGGGTGGGGAAATGATCACCCTGAACGAGGACGGCACCTTCACCGTCGCAGGCCAGGATGATGTCGACGTCAATGAATCAACCGCATTTTCCTACACCGTCGCTGACACCGAAGGAAACACCGACACCGGTTTTGTCAAATTGACAACCACGCCCTGTTTCGTTGCAGGGACCATGATTGACACCATCGACGGGCCCCGTCCGGTAGAGGATCTTAGACCTGGCTGCATGGTTCAGACCCGCGATCACGGTCCACAGCCCCTGCGCTGGATCGGTCGCACAATGCGCAAGGCAAAAGGGGCAGATGCGCCCGTTGTCTTTGCCAAAAATGCGCTTGGCGATCACGGCGAAACGGCTCTGTCCCCCAATCACCGGGTTCTGGTGCGATCCGCCTCTGCCGAAATGCTGTTTGGCCAGAATGAGGTTCTGGTAAAAGCCAAGGATCTGATCAACGACACCACGATCCGTCCGCGCGCTGACGGTCAGGACACGATCTATGTGCACCTGCTGTTTGATCGGCACGAGATCATTCGCGGTGACGGGCTGGAAAGCGAAAGCTATCACCCTGGCGACCAGACACTCGAGAGCTTTGATCCCGAAACAAGAGCCGAAGTGCTGGAACTGATCGCGGACATGCAAGACCCCTACGGGCCAAGCGCTCGCGTGACAGTCAAAGCGCACGAACGTGACCTGCTAGGCGCGATTACCCAGTAAGACAGAAAGGCAAACGCCCAGTCAGTATTGGCTGCGCATCTGGTAACCGGGGTGAAAGCTCATCCTGACAAATGTCACGGGTTGAGACCGGAACCAGGTTGTGCGTTCCATTTGGAACAGGGGCGTTGCCTTTGCACAGGCCAGGTAATCAGACAGTTCATCATCCGCAGGTACGGCGGCAAAGGTTAGCTCTGCGTTTGAAAACGGCACCTCTCCCAGCAGCCACTCGTTCGGGCCGACGGTGGTGAAATCAGCATCCACCACCTTTGGCACCGCCGCGATATTGATCCAGCGGTCCTCGTACTGAAACGGCTGGTTATCGGCATAATGCATCGCCCGCAGATGAAGAACCGTGGCGCCCATCGGCAAATCCAACTGCGAGGCCAGCCACCCCGGCGCGGTCTCTTCTTTTCGTTCGACCAGCGCATAGCGGTAATTTGCATTGCGATCCTCGACCAGTTGCCGGGTCAGAACAATTTCCAGCTTGGCTTGTTTCACGGGTGACACTGCTACCCGGGTTCCGCTTTTACGCTTGCGATCGATAATGCCGCGATCCGCCAGCTCCCGCAGGGCACGGTTGACGGTTGCGCGCGCGCAGCCGAACTCCTCTGCCAACTCCTGTTCTGTTGGTAACAGATCCCCCTGGGACCAGACACGGTTCTGAATCCGCTCCAGCACCACGTCCCGCACATCCTGAAAACCGATTTTGGCTCGCTCTGTCACCTGCTCAATCGCTCCTGTGCTACCGCGCCATGGGTCTTTCCCTGTTAAAGTGCACTCAGGAGTGCGGCAACAGCCGAACGGTACCGACTGATGATCTGCGTGCGTTGGGCATGGCGTCCGTCTGCAACAACATGTCGGCCCGCAGACCAGACATCGCGCACCACCTGCCCCCCGGCGGCAAAACACAGCCCGTCGAGCAACTGATCATCCCGCAGGGCGCAAAGTGCCGGGTCTGAACTGCCGAAACTCATAAGATCTGCGAGCGCACCGACCTCGATGCGGCCAGCGTCACGGCCAAGGGCCTGGGCCCCTCCGCGTGCCGCACCAAGATAAAGCGCGGTCCCGACCGAACCCTCGCCATCGATAAACACGTTGCGCGCAAGATCCCGCAGCCGCTGGGAATATTCCAATGTCCGCAGTTCTTCGGCCAATGCGATCCGAACATTGGAATCAGACCCCACACCAAAGCGCCCACCGGCCGCCAGATAAGCGGGCCCGTTGAACGGCCCATCACCAAGGTTGGCCTCAGTGATCGGACATAGCCCTGCCACAGCACCGGTTCCGGCCATCGCACATGTCTCGGCATTGGTCATATGCGTTGCATGGATGAGGCACCATTTTGCATCCACCTGTGCATTGTTCAGCAGCCACTCAACCGGGCGCGCGCCCAGCCAGGCCTCGACTTCTTCCACTTCCTTTGGCTGCTCGGCGATATGAATGTGGACGGGCAAATCTGCCTGCAGCTGCAACACCTCTGCCAGATCGGCAGGCGAGCTCGCACGAAGCGAATGCGGTGCAATACCAACCCGCGCATCAAAAGGCAGAGCCGTCCTTGCAGCCGCGCGCGCCGCCTCGACCAAGGTGCCAAAGCGATCAACGTCATTCCCAAACCGCATCTGCCCACCAGCAAGCGGCTGCTCTCCGGCCCCGCCATAGGAATACAGAACCGGCAGATGCGTCAGACCAATGCCCGTCTGTGCGGCAGCGGCAAAGATACGGGTGCTCAATTCTTCTGGCGCGTCATAGGCCTGCCCGCCGGGTTGGTGATGCACGTAGTGAAATTCCCCGACAGACGCATAGCCCGCCTCGAGCATTTCCAGAAAGACCATCCCGGCAATTGCCTCGATCTGATCCGGCGTCAGGTGATCGACAAAGCGATACATCAGCGTGCGCCAGGACCAAAAGCTGTCCCGCCCGGATATCCGCGCCTCTGTCATGCCCGCCATGGCGCGTTGAAAACTATGGGAATGCAGATTGGCCAAGGCAGGCACAAGCGTATCCACGCAGGTGTCACCGTCCTTGGCAGCCGCGCCTGATTGCAGCGACGCAATGCGACCCTCCGCAACCGTGAGCCTCAGATCGCTCACCCACCCCTGCTCCAGTCGCGCCCGGCGTGCGAAAATAGCCTGCATGATATCCTCTTATGTATAGACATAATAATATTAGGCGCATACATTCTGGCGGACAAGCTCTTTTGCGAGGCCCTCATGAGCAACAGCTCCCCCTATCTGATAACCGACGCCACACTCGCCACCATGGTTCCAGGTGACGCGGCCTACGGGCTGTTGCGCGATGCTGCGATTGCCGTGCAAGACGGTAGGATTGCATGGGTGGGACAGGCCAACGAGGTGCCGGATCACTATGCCGATTGGCAAAGGAAGCCGATGCAAAACCGCCTGATCACACCGGGCCTGATCGACTGCCACACGCATATCGTCTTTGGCGGCAACCGCGCGATGGAGTTCGAGATGCGCCTGAATGGGGCGTCTTATGAAGAGGTGGCCCGCGCAGGGGGCGGCATCGTCTCAACCGTCTCGGCCACCCGCGAGGCCACGCTGGAGAAGCTGGTCGAGGACGCCCTGCCGCGTCTGGATGCGTTGATCGCAGAGGGCGCCACAGTGGTAGAGGTCAAATCGGGCTACGGGCTGGACCAAGAGACCGAGCTGAACATGCTGCGCGCTGCCCGCCGTCTGGGCGAGCTGCGCCCGGTGACGGTGAAAACCACCTTCCTCGGTGCCCATGCCACACCAGCCGAATACAAGGGCCGCGATGATGACTACATCGATCAGATCTGCATCCCCGCCCTGCGCGCGGCCCATGCGGAGGGGCTGGTGGATGCGGTTGACGGTTTTTGCGAAAACATCGCCTTTGCGCCTGCCCAGATCGAACGTGTTTTCAAGGTGGCGCAGGAATTGGGCCTGCCGGTGAAACTGCACGCCGAACAGCTGAGCCATCAGGGCGGCACCGCATTGGCGGCGCAATATGGCGCATTGTCAGTCGATCACGTGGAATATGCGACTGAGGACGACGCCAAGGCGATGGCCGCGGCGGGCTCCGTTGCCGTGATCCTGCCCGGTGCCTTCTATACCATCCGCGAAACGCAGATGCCGCCGATCGATCATTTCCGCGCCCATGGCGTGCCGATGGCGCTGGCGACCGACTGCAACCCCGGCTCCTCTCCAATGACTTCGCTGCTGTTGACGATGAACATGGGCTGCACCCTGTTCCGCATGACGCCGGAGGAGGCTCTGGCAGGCGTCACGCACAACGCCGCCCGCGCGCTGGGGCTGGCAGACCGTGGCCAGATCGCCGCCGGCATGCGCGCCGATCTGGTGGTCTGGGATGTCGAAACGCCCGGCGAACTGGCCTACCGCATCGGCTTTAACCCGCTTTACACCCGTATCCATGAGGGCAACCAATGATCAAGATGATCCCCGGCACAGTAACGCTTGCTACGCTGGAAGATATCTACCGCAACCTGACCCCGGTCAAACTGGACGCATCTGCCCGCGAACCGGTAGAAGCCGCAGCCCGGATGGTGGCCGAGGCAGCCGCTGGTGAGGCAGCCGTTTACGGCATCAACACCGGGTTCGGCAAACTCGCCTCGACCAAAATCGCACCGGAAGACACCGCCACTCTGCAGCGCAACCTGATCCTCAGCCATTGCTGCGGCGTGGGCGAGCCGCTGCCCGAGGACAAGACCAGACTGATGATGACGCTGAAACTGCTGTCCATGGGTCGCGGCGCATCAGGGGTGCGCTGGCTGGTGATCGAGCAGATCGAGCAGATGCTGGAGCGTGGCGTCATTCCGGTGATCCCGTCGCAGGGCTCGGTTGGGGCCTCTGGCGACCTCGCGCCGCTGGCGCATATGGCAGCGGCGATGATCGGAGCGGGAGAAGCCACCTTTGAAGGCACCCGAATGTCCAGCCTCGATGCCCTGAAAAAGGTCGGGTTAGAGCCTATTATTCTGGGACCCAAGGAAGGGTTGGGGCTGATCAACGGCACCCAGTTCTCGACCGCTTGCGCGCTGGCCGGCTTGTTTGACGCCTGGCGCATGGCTGAGGCCTCGATGGTGATTGCCTCGCTTACCACAGACGCGATCATGGGCTCCACCGCGCCGCTGGTTGCCGACATCCATAGCTTGCGCGGCCATGCCGGGCAGATCGATGTGGCGCGGGAAATGCGCGGCATCATGGACGGATCGGAAATCCGCGAAAGCCACCGCGAGGGCGACACCCGGGTGCAGGATCCCTATTGCATCCGCTGCCAGCCGCAGGTGGTGGGCGCGGCGCTGGACGTGCTGCGGATGGCCGCCAAGACGCTGGAGATCGAAGCCAACGCCGTCACCGACAACCCGCTGGTGCTGGTGAACGAAGGCCGGATCGTCTCGGGCGGCAACTTCCATGCGGAATATGTGGGCTTTGCCGCCGATCAGATCGCGCTGGCGGTGGCCGAGGTTGGCGCCATCGCGCAGCGCCGGGTGGCGCTGATGGTGGACCCGACGCTGAGCCACGACCTGCCGCCGTTTCTGACCCCCGATCCGGGCCTCAACTCTGGTTTTATGATTGCCGAAGTCACCACCGCCGCGCTGATGAGCGAGAACAAGCATCTGGCCAACCCCTGCGTGACCGACTCGACCCCGACCTCGGCCAACCAGGAGGACCACGTGTCGATGGCCGCCCATGGCGCACTGCGGTTGGGACGGATGAACGCCAATCTGTCGGTGATCCTCGGCGTTGAAATGCTCTGTGCCGCACAAGGGGTGGAGGCGCGTGCGCCGCTGCAAACCTCGGCCCGGCTGCAGGACGTGCTGGCAATGCTGCGCTCTGACATCCCCGCGCTGGCAGAAGACCGCTATCTGGCGCCGGATATTGAATCCGCAAGCGCCATGGTCCGTGCGGGCCGCGTGGCAGATGCCGCAGGCGTGAAGGTGGCGGCATGATCGAAGTGACCCAAGGCGCCTCGCCGCTGGTGCTGGGGCTGCCCCACACCGGCACCGATGTGCCGCCGGAAATCTGGGAGTGCCTGAACGAGACGGGCAGGGCGCTGGCCGATACCGACTGGCACATTCACGACCTCTACACGGGGCTGGTGGAGGACATCACGACCGTTCGCACGCCAATCCACCGCTATGTGATCGACGTGAACCGCGACCCCGCCGGTATCAGTCTCTATCCAGGGCAAAACACCACCACTCTGGTGCCGCTCACGGATTTTGACGGGCTGCCGATCTGGCGTGAGGGGCAGGAACCGGACGAGGCGGAGATCACCCGCCGCCGCGACGCTTATCACGCGCCCTATCACGCGGCGCTGGAGGCGGAACTGGAGCGGGTGAAGGCGATTCACGGCTTTGCCATCCTCTATGATTGCCACTCGATCCGCGGCGACATTCCGTTCCTGTTCGAAGGCCGCCTGCCGGATTTCAACACCGGCACCAATCTGGGCACCACCTGCGATCCTGCGATTGAGGCCATGACCGTGGTCCATTGCGAGGCGGCAGAGGGCTATACCGCCACCCTCAACGGCCGTTTCAAGGGCGGCTGGACCACCCGCCATTACGGGCGGCCGGCTGAGGGCTTGCACGCGATCCAGATGGAACTGGCGCAGGCCACCTACTGCCAGGAAAGCCCCCCCTGGACCTATCTGCCGGAGCGCGCGGAACAGCTGCGCGCCCATCTCACCAACATTCTGACAGATCTCAAAAACTGGAGGGCCTCGGCATGAGCGATCCCCGCAAGAACACCCGCGATATCTTTCCGCCCACCGGCCCGGAAATCACTGCCAAGCATTGGGTCACCGAGGCGCCGATGCGGATGATGATGAACAACCTGCATCCCGACGTCGCCGAAAACCCGCATGAGCTGGTGGTCTATGGTGGTATCGGCCGTGCCGCGCGCACCTGGAAGGATTTCGACCTGATCGTCGAGACCCTGAAGAACTTGGACGACGACCAGACCCTGATGGTGCAGTCCGGCAAGCCGGTTGGCGTGTTCCAAACCCACAAGGACGCGCCCCGGGTGCTGATCGCAAACTCCAACCTGGTGCCGCATTGGGCCAACTGGGACCATTTTAACGAGCTCGATAAGAAGGGCCTGATGATGTACGGCCAGATGACGGCCGGTTCGTGGATCTATATCGGGACCCAAGGCATTGTGCAGGGCACCTATGAGACCTTTGCCGAGGCCGGCCGCCAGCATTACGGCGGCGACCTAACCGGCAAGTGGATCCTGACCGGCGGCCTGGGCGGCATGGGCGGCGCTCAGCCTTTGGCGGCTGTCTTTGCCGGTGCCTGCTGCCTGGCGGTGGAGTGCAACCCCGACAGCATCGACTTCCGCCTGCGCACCAAATACCTGGACGAGAAGGCCGAAACTCTGGACGAGGCGCTGGAGATGATCGAGCGCTGGACCGCCGCGGGCGAGGCGAAATCCGTGGGCCTTCTGGGTAATGCGGCGGATGTCTTTGCCGAACTGGTCGAGCGGGCCAAGGCGGGCGGCGTGAAGCCTGATATCGTGACCGACCAAACCTCTGCCCACGACCCGGTCAACGGCTACCTGCCGCAGAGCTGGAGCATGGCGCAGTGGAAGGAAAAGCGCGAGACAGATCCTAAAGCGGTGGAAAAGGCCGCCCGCGCCTCCATGAAGGTGCAGGTCAAGGCGATGTGCGACTTCCACGCGATGGGTGTTCCCCCCGTCGATTACGGCAACAACATCCGCCAGATGGCGCTGGAGGGGGGGCTGGAGAACGCATTCGACTCCCGGGGTTTCGTGCCCGCCTATATCCGCCCGCTGTTCTGCAAG
>Ga0160419_100238_pt1 | contig 38560 bp, 37 predicted proteins | sample CelAP2metagpilot_2_FD_108196 | JGI IMG/M metagenome (GOLD analysis project Ga0160419, IMG submission 108196) | Phycosphere-associated microbial communities from Cellana algal ponds in Kailua-Kona, Hawaii, USA - Cellana AP2-4-25 metagenome pilot ...
GGTGGGGGGGGGCGCCCCGGTTTTTGCCGGTGATTTTGGGTTTGGGGTGGTGGGTGTGGTTTCGGCCCCCCCCCCCCCCCGCCTGCACGCCCGCCGGTCAGTGGCATGATCAAACTGGTACCTCCGTGGTACGAGGAAGACAGCATCGACGACGTCGTCGTTCTCAAAAACTCCTTTCTTAATACCTCCAATTCCGCCTGTGCCCGCCTTCGTCTCTCTAAGGTATCTGCAGAGGAATCACAAGGTTGGAAGACCCTCTTCCCAATGCACGCCGCTCCTGCAAATTTCTTGGTGATGCGCATCGGGTCACAGTTCAATGTATCACTCAAATAAGCACGCAACGTGGTCCCTGCTGCTAGTGGTAGCAGTCCATGGTTGAAATCATGAATGATTCGGGAAACATAGGCCTCTTCTTGGAAGGTCCACTTCCCACGACGGAGCGGGGGACGAGGGCCAGTGCTCGGCGCTGCTCCTACTGCTGTCGGGAGAGTGGGAGGAAGGGGGGCTGCGGTGGCCGTGGGCGCTGCCTCATTGAGCAAAGAAGAGGGCATGAGGGCGGCTTTGCCTGTTTGTCGCTGGCCATTGAGGTCACCGCTGCTAGTGGAGCGCTGGATAGGAGTCAGACATGGGGGCAGGGGTTGGGAGCGGACGACCACCATGTTGCTATCATCGTCCGACGAGTTGTCTGAGCTATCGCTGCTTTCGTCTTCGTCCTTATTAGTACGGGCTTCGGTGCCTATGGTTTATGAGTGGAGAGGGGCGGGCATATTTATACTTGTTTATAAAACAGAGTGGAACATGGGGGAGGGAGCTTGCTCTATAAGGGGCGAATGAGACCCTTCTTCCCTTGCCTCCTTTTCGAATCGTCCAAAGTACTTACGGGTCATGGCGTTGGTAGTGAAGGATTTGTAAAGATGCCTTGAACGAGGTTGATGCTGTCGTTGCTGGTATGCCTGCTTCTCATCTTCGTCCTCGTCCATGCTAAGGTCCTCCTCCTCATCCGCCTCCGGTTGGTTGGAGTTGCTGTAGAAGGTCTTGTCCTCCTCCACCCGCGCTCGACTGCTGGCCCGTCGTCCCGTGCTCGTGGCCACCATTTAAGTGCTGATTCTGTTTCTTGGCTTTTCACCTGGGTGCTCGATTCGTGCAGGTGATTACGAAGGAAAAGGGCACACGCAGAAAGATCGCCTTGGTGGTGCGCTGTGGTCAAGGGGAGTGGGAAGAAAAAGAGGGGCTACTGTCAGTGCAGGCATAAGAAAAAGAGTGCAAGAGATTTAAAGAGGTTTACTAGAGACAGGCCAAGCTGTTTTGCGCTGAGGTGAAGTGCTCTTGGCGTTCTACTTCTGGGTTTACGTGCACGTCGAATAGCTTGCCTGAAACATCAAGTCAACAACAGATCCATGGCACACGTGTCTTTGACCCCCCACCACCCAAAAAAGGGCGCGGGGAGGCAAAAAGACCATGGCATCTCACATAGCACATGTCTACAGCGCCTTATGCTACAAATCCAGGCCCGATGTTAAACACACATAAGGCAGGGCAAAGTCAAACCAACGATGCCGGACTCCTTCATTTCGATCGAAGGCAAGTAACATCGAAGGCAAGTAACAATGCGTCGACGTGGCCTTCTTGAGGATTGCGCGCGTTTTTCCCCTCACTTGTCCTATTTTTCCCGGACGCCCTTTTCTTCCTGCGATCAACCTGGTTGTTTGCTCTACAACGATTGATAAAGATTTAGCTTGTAAGAAAATCTAAATTGTGCCTGTAGTATTGGGTGTCTTCAGCATTTGCAATTTGGCCCCATGGCAAGAAGCAACGGATCAACATGAAGAAAAAGCTTGCCTTGCCATGTCAACTTGACTTCCCATAAACAAAAGCAACTCAGACCAGCATCTTATTCTACTTCTTCGTGCCCTTTCAACATCTACGTTGTTTTCCTTTATTCGGGTCTTCCTCATGTCTGTGTGTTTTTCTCCCTCGCGGTGGCTTGGGCCAACCGCAAACGTACGCGGAAGAAAAGCGATTTCTCTCTTTTGTCTGTGGCCTCACAGTACACTTACACAAATCTGTTCATAGAAATAGCTTGATTCACAAAGCCTGGATCATTCATAAGAAGTGGAAGGGTCATACTGTGTTCGCATTTCAAGATTTGGATGGATATGTGAGGGTGCTGCTGTTTCTGGCGAAGGAGAGAGCAAGGGGGAAGGTAATCCTCCTGGGAATTGTCTCCTTCTCCGCCGCAGAATGACTATGGTTATTTATAATGTGAAGGAGAATGCACCTGGTGTTCGGGTGTGTCGTACGGAATGCTTTGGAAGTGCTCATTCGACATGTCGAATGGCCCCTTGAGGCTAGGGCAGGGGTTTAATACTTGCAATTATCAGCTGCGAATCCCTTTCCCCTTACCGATGCGAGTCTTGACAAGCCGTAGAACGCTTGATTAGTTTTCCTTTCACCGTCACAAGAATGTCGCGCGTTTAATGCCGAGGAACGATTTTGCGCAGGCTTGAGTGGTCTAGCAAGACATGTGTGAGCAACGGCAATCCACGAAAAAAAAGGTTGTTGAGTATCACGTTGTTCGTCCTGACCGAGTCACACAAACTTGCCCCAAAAGCAACCCCTCGTGTCATGCTGGCGTATCAATTTGCCGCTTCATTGTGCGTTAGACATTGTTGCTCCTTGTTTTTCTTAAACCTACATCCCCTCCACCTTCCTTTGTCCGCATCGCAGGGTACATCTTGGAGCAGCAGCACTTGATCGACGAAGCGGCGTACAAAGACAGCATTAGGAGCGAGGAGTTCTGTAGCCCCTAGCAACGCCACTACAAAGCCATGCAGCGTCTCTTGCTCGTCTCCCGGCGGAATCTGCTCCTACCGGCGACCACCGCTGCACGTGGATCCACCCCGATGCCGATTGTGGCAGCTGGCGCTCAACGGGGCCTGGCCTCCGCTGTCTCGGATAAGGACGAAGGAGTGAATGCCCCCACCACCTTTTCGCATGAGAAAATGGCCCGCGACAAGCGCTATAAAGCTCAGTCCGAGATCCCCAAGCAGGTATTGGAGTCCATGCATAAGAGTGAAGTGCATTCTCCCGGGTTTTCCATCAGGGGAGAGGCGCGGGAGGGCCGAGCGGCTTACCTGGACTTCCAAGCTACCACTCCTATGGACCCCCGCGTGGTGGACGCCATGCTGCCCTTCATGACAGGGAGCTTCGGTAACCCTCATTCGAGGACGCACGCGTATGGATGGGAGGCGGAGGCAGCAGTGGAGAAAGCTAGGGAGCAGGTGGCGTCGATTCTGGGGGCCTCTTCCAAGGAGATTGTGTTTACGTCGGGGGCGACCGAGAGTAACAATGCCGCGATTAAGGGCGTGGCACACTTTTACAAGGAGAAGAAGAATCATGTCATTACCACACAGATTGAGCACAAATGTGTCTTGGATTCATGCCGGGTGCTAGAACAAGAAGGCTTCAAGGTGACATATTTGCCGGTGCAGAAAAACGGGCTGTTGGACCTACAGGTGCTCAAGGACGCAATCACGCCGCAGACGTCTTTGGTCTCGGTGATGGCTGTCAACAATGAGATTGGGGTGTTGCAGCCCATGAGGGAGATTGGGATGATTTGTCGGGACAAAAAGGTATTTTTCCATTCGGACCTGGCCCAAATGGTGGGGAAAATGCCGATAGACGTGGATGAGATGAAGGTTGATTTGGCTTCTTTGTCTAGTCATAAGGTGTACGGGCCTAAGGGTGTGGGGGCTATGTATGTGCGCCGTCGTCCACGTGTAAGGCTGGAGCCAATCATGTCGGGAGGGGGGCAGGAAAGGGGGTTGAGGAGTGGGACTTTGCCTCATTTTCTGTGTGTGGGGTTCGGGGCTGCGTGTGAGATTGCGAAGAAGGAGCTGCCGCATGATGAGGCGTGGATTCACTTCTTAGCCAATAGGTTGTATGACGGGATTAAGAAGAACATCCCGCATGTGATTTTGAATGGGGATGAGCATGCAAGGTACGAAGGGTGCTTGAACATTTCGTTTGCCTATGTGGAGGGGGAGTCCCTTTTAATGGCCTTGAAAAATATTGCCGTCTCGAGTGGCTCAGCATGCACCTCAGCGTCGCTGGAGCCGTCGTACGTGCTGCGGGCCATCGGGGTGGGGGAGGACCTGGCCCATACGTCGATCCGATTCGGGATAGGGCGGTTCACGACAGTGGAGGAGGTGGACTTCACGATCGATATTTTGAGCAAGAACGTAGCGCGCTTGCGGGAGATGTCTCCATTGTATGAGCTGGTCTTGGAGGGCGTCGACCTGAGCACGATTCAGTGGACACAGGATGCGCACCACTAGAAAGGGAGGGATGTACATTGGAGTAGGAGGAGGATGGAAGAGAGCAGAGACTCGCGCGGAAGGGCTCTTACGTGGGAGTAGAGAGCTATGCTGCCTGGTCGGGCCTGTAATTCCTTCTAGAATGGGAGCAAGGCGGAAGCAAACAGCATGACTTTCAAAAATTGAAAATTGGTCGAATGTATGGAGGGTCAGAGGGTTACGTTTTGTGTGACGTTAAAGGATGGCGGGAGATGTGTGAGACTCTCAGAAGAAATAAACAGACAGGAGAAAGACGCGAAAGGTTACGATAAGGATAGTTATATCAGAGGAGTGGGAGAATGGGATAGAGCCCAGATTCGATGCTCTGCGTTGCTTTTTCCTTTCGGTAAGTGGAAGCGCGTCGGGATTTGGACAACCGTAGTCGGCTTGTTTTCTTTCCTTTTTTACCTTCCTGTCATATATTCTTATTCTTTCGCTGTCCTGTATTGTTTTTGTTCTGTCCTACTTGTCTTGGGCGCAGCCTTTCCTCATCTTCCGCCTCCTCCACCTCCTCTCTTCTTCTCCTTCCTCCTCCTCTTCCTCTTCCTTCCGCAACCTACTCCCTCAACTTTTCCTGTTTGCGCCGCATGTGGTCGTCCGAAAAATCACTCCTGAGACCACTTCCCACGTAGATGCCTAAAACATCATCAGTTTTCTCCCTCTAGCTACCTCTCTCTGACCCTCTTTCTGTCTGCGTTTCTCTTCACTCGCCATTTCAATCGACCTCCGCGCACATGTCCCTCTCAGACTTAAACTCCCATTGAAAACACCCAACCAACCTTTTCCCCTTCCTTCCCCTTCTCTCCCCTATTTCTTCGACCCCTCGAATCTCCAGCCCGGGGGCACCCCCATGGCCCATACAAACTTATCCCGCAATGTCTTGGCAAACACACGCTCGATTGGCACCTCCACCCGCTTACACCACGCTACTGAAATCCTCGGATCCATGTAATTAATTTTACTCGTCCCCAGGGCCACCTCCTTGTTCTCGTCCTTGTTGCGGATATCGACCTCGAGCTTAGTGACTTTTTCTCGCCACTGCTCTATCTTCCTGTCCACCTGCTCCTTGGTAGGCACCCTGGCAAACAAATGCGCATCCTTCGCTTTCCGCGCCTGAGCCGCGCGTTTCAATTCCTTGGCCTCGTCCAATGCTTGAGAGGCCTTGACCTTCTCTTCGGGCGTAACGGCCTTTTTTCTCAACGCCTCCGCTTTCTCCAGGGCCTTGGCCACCTTATCCGTCATGACGTCGTCTTTCCGCGTTCGAATTTTACCCGTCTTGCCGCTCTTGATCATCTCCTTCTGTTGCTTCAACTCCTTCGTCTGCTCCATCAGCAACGCCAGCCTCTCCTGCAGGTTCCCCAGGGCCGCCTCCATCCCCTTGGTCACCGTCCGTTGGTGGTTGCACAGGATGGCCACCTTCCGGTTCGCCTCGTTGTAAGCCACCACCTTGTCCGCGACGCTCATCCCGGCCAAGTCTTCTGGGGTCGGCAACTCATTCTGGAGGGTTTCTGACGCGTTGTACGTCCTAAACACCTTGGCCGACAAGCCCGGCATAAGGCTGCTTAAGTGGGCGTTTAATACCGCCGGGGTTAGCGTTTCAAACACGTCCTGCTCTGGCTTCTTCTCCTTCACGAAATGCCGCAGGTTCCGAAAGACTTGCTTCCCATGCTCCCCGTAACTCGCGAAATCAATTGTCTGCTTGAACAACATCGAATCTTTCCCCAAGAACTCCAACTCGATCTCATACTTCCCTGCCCCTCCCTCCCCCCCTCCTTCCTCTGCCGGAGGAAATTTCATGTGCTCCACCCGGAGCGAACAACACCCTACCGTATCCGCCTCGTCCTCTCCCTTCTCCCCCCCCACCCTCAGAGCCAGCTTGTCGATGATGAACATGGCGGTCGCAATCTGCTTCGCGGACCGCTCGGCTTTTTTCCCCAGATTGGATTCGTAATCCCGACGGATCTTCTCTATGCACTCTTTCAACCGTGCCGCCTTGTCATATTTCTCCATGTCCGACTTGCCTTTGAACGAGGACGACGCCGAGAGCATGACGTACTTGACGCCGTTCAGAACGTTTTCCTTCCAGCTCGCTAGCCACGTTACCTTGTTGTCGTGCTGCACTCGGTCCCACGCATGTCCCGGGAGGGGACACGGTGGCACCCGCGCCCCCGGGCCCATATTCACGATGATATTCTCAGGCAAGCACCGTTGCTTGATCATCCCCATCAGGGGGTGCATACCACGGCCCCGAAACAACCCCGGGGGCTCCATGTTGAAATTCCCCACCTTCTCAATGCGGCCGTCCACAATGGCATAGCCGTAATGGTCCTGACGCTCCTCCTTTTCGGCCTTCTGCAACGCCTTCTCCTCTACCGTGGCGGCTTTCTTGATCATCTTCTGCGTCTCCAAATGCTGCCGGATCCGCGTGAAATCACACTTCTCGAAGTCCTTCACCCCTAAATCGTCGTCCAAACGATCCTTTAAAGGCAGGCAGATAGGAGGGAGGGAAAGATAGGGAAGGAAAGGTGAGTTGACGTGCGTTTGTGGTCTGGCGAACGTACAATAACACGCTAACGGACTGGCACCAGACCCTCCCTCCCTCCCTCCCTCCCTCCCTCCCTCCGTACCTTGAGCATCTCCTTGAACTGCTGGAAAAAATTCTTGACAAATATTTTCCTCGTCTCCGGTGCACCTAGTTGAGGCCCATCCTCTGGCATGGATGCAAAGAAGGTTGCAACCTCCTCCAGATCGGGCGGTAACTCCACCTCTTGGCCCTCATAGAGCATCTTTACACCGTGGGGGACGTACTCGGGGGGGAAGAAGATCCCGTTATGCTCAAGGCCTTTCCATTGGATACCTTCAGGCAAGGCTTCTTCGTCCCACCATTTGAACGCCTTCATCGCTTGCTCGATTCGGACGGCCTTGGAGGAAAGAGCGGCCTTGGGAGGGGCTACTGAACCTGGCTCCTGCTTCACGGCAGCTTTCTTTTTAGTGCTGCTGCTGCTGCTGCTCTTCTTAGTAGTCGCTACCTTCTTTTTCTTGGCAGCAGCAGCGGTGGTCGGTTTCTTCTTGGTCGCAACTGCCTTTTTCTTAGGCGCCGCCTTCTTCCTCCTGCCCTTATTCCCATCGTCGTCGCTGTCCTCCTCATCCTCCTCATCCTCCTCATCGCTGTCCTCCATCCCTTCCTCGTCCTCCTCCTTTTCATCCGCGCTACTATCTTCCAAATCACCATCACCAATCTCGTCGTCATCCTCGTCCTCGTTCTCGTCCTCACTGCTCTCTGCCTTCCTCCGCTTCTTCGTAACAGGCACAGTTACCTTCCCTCGCTTTCCCCCAATTCCCTTGGGCGCACCCGCTGGAGACTTGCCCTTGGCTTTTCCCTTCGAGGTAGCCACCTTTTTCTTAGCAGAAGACGTCGCAGACGCCTCCCCTTTCCCTCCACCTCTCTTCGCAGCTGTTGCTGCTGCTGCCTTAGGCGAGCTGGCTGGTGATTCGCGCTTCCGCTTGTTGGTGGCTAGAGTGGAGATTGGCTTGTCGTCTTCGTCGTCACTGCTGTCCTGCATCTTTGCTGCAGCCGTTTCTACTGCTGACGTCGCCTTTTTGCTTGCTGCTGCTGCTGCTGCTGCCCGTGGGGAGCCGGTAGGGGTGCTGTGGTGTAAGTGGGTGAAGTGAAGAGGTGGATGAGAGGGGATGCGGGATGTTTGCTTGTAGTTTGCGACGAAAGCCTATGCCAAGCAACATAGTGTGCTCTACAGGATTTCCTTTGATTTATTCGAGATTAAGTATGTTGTGAGTGCGTGCTTGTGTGCCAGCTTTCTGGTCCCTTCTCCACCCTCCCCACCTCTCATCATCCTCGTGAAATACGTACCTCTTGCTTAGCGGGGAGCCCTTCTTCAGCGCCGACAACGCTGCGAGGGGCATCTCGTCCTCCAAGTCCGACATGCTATCGGGTATATTGTCGTTCGCAGGTGTGTGTGTAGGGAAGGAGGGAGACGTCCATGAGTGAAACTTGATGGCTCAACAACCGAAGACTCGCAAACGAAAGCACTTCAGTTTGCCTGCAAAGACGCCACGTCCTATCGCCGTTCGACCATGAAATGCAGGTATCATTGAATTCACTCTGCAGAAAGGACATTTAGTGCTGTGGACATGCGATGGAAGTGGCTGGCAAGGGTAAATACGCAGTCCATAGGCGTCTCCTCCCAGCTTCTTCGCCCTGCAATCTCCTGTCTCCAGCGATCCCGTTCCGATCCAGTCAAGCTCTCTATGATAGAGACTCTATCACAATATTTTCAGGATAAATTATAGCCCGAGACAGAAAGGTACGCACGTTTTATTTGCCAATAATTCTTTCTTTTAGTCTTCATATACATTTGTGATCGTCTATCTACCTGCTTTCCCCTTCTGCTATAACCGGTCTGGTACCTCCCCTCCTCCCTCCCCGCCGCCTCCCCTTGCCCGCTCCTGAAAGCCCGGCTGGTCCTGCAAAAGCGTGCGCAACGCCGCGCCTTGCGTCGCTATCACATAGCAGTAGTGACCCTATATTTTGGGGGTTGTTTGAAGGCATTGTGAAAGTGAGCTTCCTCCAAGAATATTTAACCTCCTCTTACCCCCTTCTCCAACCCTTTAACTTCAACTGATGTAATTACCATTAACATGTGCCACTCCTCGACTTCATCCAAATGCTCCAACCGAATCGCATGCTCCCTGTCTCGTGCCTCCAACAAATAACCATACACCGCATTCATGTCCCCCCCAATCGCCCTCTCCCAAGTCCCTTCCTCCCCTCGGTCTTTCCCTCCCTCCCCCTCGCCCTTGACCACAAATCTCTCCAATTGCGTTTGCAAGCTACGACCCCATGTCTCAAATCCGGGTAAGATCAATCCGCGACTTTCGAGGTTGCTTCGCATCATTCTTCCAAAGACATCGTGCGGTAAGATCATGTCGTAGGAGACAAAAGCAGCAACAGGAAACTTGGTGGCGGTCCACTGTGATGTATTGAAAAAAGAAACAACCAGAATGATGAGTGCGTGAATTAAGCTCCTGTGTTGCCCCTTATGGATGGGATTTCGATCACCCTATTAGTCCTCTCTATTTCTCCCCTTCATTCACTTTACCTCGACTAAAGCCCGACTCGCCTCCGTCTCCATGTACACCAATACACACTCCGCGATCAACAGTGTTGGCAACTCCCACTCTATCCCTGCTTCCTCTAGCGTCTTCTCCAATGCCTTTGTGTCCGCCAAATCACCAGCCAAGAGGTTATAACTCCCTCCTCCTCCTCTTCCTCCTCCTCCTGCTCCTGCTCCTGCTCCTGCTAGTGCTCCTTCTTCTTTTTCTTCTGTGGAAACTCTCAACAACGATGCAACCTCTTCGTTTGCTTCGATGCAACGTGCTTTGTACAGCACCACCGGCGCAAAGTCAACCTCATAATAACATCTTCTGATGCCTTCTGCTGCCGGTACTGCTGCTGCTGCCGGTACTGCTGCTGCTGCTGCTGCTGCTGCTGCCTGTGCTGCTGCGGTCCTCTCTTCGTGTTTCTCCAGTGGTTGCTGCTTTTGCGCCTCTTCATGCCCTTGCAGTCGGAGGAAAAGCGTATCGAGGCCCGCGCCGAGCAGGACCAGATTGACCCGTGGTGGCAATGGCGGTGACGATGGTGATGGATGCGTTGACTCAGTGGTACAAGGAGAAGATGAAGGTGATGAAGAAGACAACGAAGACGAAGGAAAAGAGGAGGACGTGGGAGGGGGGGGGTGGGGGGACGAGGAGGAGGAGGAGGACATTGCCGCCGTTGCTAAAACCTGGGCATCGAACGCTTTCACGATGAGCTCCAAAGCTCGGACTCGAGTGAAATAACCGCGATTTATCAATGGGGACATAGCGGGAGGTGGAGGATAGGTAGGACGGAAGAGGCGAATAAAGCGGTCATTATAGTATCGCTTACTCACGCAGGAGGCCTTGCCATTGAGGGCTTCCATGCAGGTTTCTTGAACCGAGGTGTGAAATGCCGTAGAGGAGGAGGATGGCGATGACATAGATGAAGGAGAGGACGACGAAGAAAAAGTAGAGGGAGTTGATGTGGGACGTGGCGGGGAGGAGCATTGAAGAGGTGGAGGTGCTCCATGCATGGGGGCTGAAGTTGGCAGAGGCGAGAGGCACGAAGGGGGGGAGGTCGAAGGGGAGTCGATGATAATAGATGAATGTGGGAGAGGAGACGAGGTAAATAGACTTTCTAACTGTTAGTGGTTGTCGGAGCTGATTATTAAGCGGGATAGTGAGTGTGTAATGAGTGGTGGAGGAAAGAGTGTGTATGAGAAGTTAGTAGTATTTTAGAGAGACAACGCCGAAGCAGGCTTCTTCGATCGCTCGCCTCGTTGAGCCGCCCATGCGTGCGGAGCATCTTTCACATTCTTATGTCCACCACGGTCTCCGGGCGCACCCCACCACCACAGTAGCGACAAGATCGTAAAAAACTACGTTCTACATAGCGACACAGACAGATCCATAGGACGTGCCGTGGAGTTTTAGTGGCATCGAGGTGAGTGCAAGGCAAGAAGTGAGGCAGTTGAAGCATGATGGTCAGTGGTTGTGCGGACAGAAGCGGCAGGTAGACGGCATGCTCACGTGACCCCCCACATTCTTCCACCAAGGAACTACTCCCAGCAGAATATGAAATCAAGGTGCCATTTGGGCGGAGCGGTAGGGTGCGGCGGATGCTTAGTGCTCCTGGCGGCGGCGACCGTAATAAGTAGCCCTGCAGTTGCCTTCGTGCATGGCCCACCAGCGTCGTCAGCGTTGAGAATACTCCAGTGGGCAGGTCAGGGATTGGAAAGGACAGCAGGAGACGATCTAGACGCCATGGCAATCAGGAGTATCGGAGGGCGAAAGCGTACTACCACCACCACGGCGGTTTTGTCCTTATGGGGCAGCCCCCGCGTCAGTAGCAGCAGCAGCAACTACAACGACAGAGCCCCAATATCCCAAAGACCAAGAAGTCGCGGCAGCAGCAGCAGCAGCAGTCGTCTTTTTGCTGGCCTCGTGGGCGGCGCCAGCGGCGGGAGTCTGACCTCCGACGGTCGAACCAACCAGAACTTCCGCACCCTTACCGCCGACGACTTTGCTGCCAATCACCGCGTGGTCGATAACTCAGGGAATCCGGAAAAACGAGCGGAAATCGCCGCGGCTCTACCAGGGGTAAACCTAGACAAGCTCTGCAAAGAAGTCCCCGACGTCATGTTGTGGTCTCCGGCGGAACTAGCAGCAAGAATGGCAGTCCTCGCCGAGGCCATGCCTGGGGAGGATTTGATTAAGTGTGTGTCACAAGCCCCCACTATCTTGACTGGTACGCCTTACTTGAAGAAGACCTTGGCCCAATTCGCCGAATGGTTCCCGGGGAAGACTTTGGCGGAGCTGCTGCCTCGGTGTGCGGATGCCACGTTAGGGACGGCGCCGAGGAGCTTCGAGTACCCTAAACGGTTGGGATGGGAGGTGCCATATCTAGACCCCGGGCTCATGGGGAACTACACAGTGGAAACAGAGCTGGTGCAGGCGATGAAAGAGAGCCAGCATTTGGTGTTTGGGCTGTGGAAGGAGGATGGGGAGGCGTTGGAGAAGTTTGTGAAGGCGGTGAGGAGGGCGGTGCTTGCGTTTGAGACGCGGGTTTTTTTCTTGAGGGATCATTATCCGCGGGCGCATTTTGAAAGGTACGTGTCAATGGGGCCGAGAAGTCGTGCGATGGAAAGATATGGGTGCTAAGAGGAACGTTGAACTGCAGCGTTTGGGAGGAGACAAGGACGTGCTATTCGTAGGAAGCGACGACAGACTGTTGGCGCGTGATAGTTACCTCTCCCTCCCTCCCTCCCTCCCTCTCTCCCTCCCCTTTCCTTCTCGTCCAGATATTATGCAGACGATCTCTTCGGGGAATCGGTGGGGTTCGTCGATGAGTGGGCCAAGAAACACCCGGGCTACGACAGCTATATGGACGAAAAGCTTGCGGGTTACGAAAATATGGAATTCTTCCGCTTGAAACGTCTGCCCATCGCTGAGAAGGAGGAAATGCTGATTCAAGCACGTGCCGAGGGGATGCTGGGACCCGATGGGGCGTATCGTGGGCGTTCGATGGCCTTGCCGGCGGGGGCACGGGGGGAGGAAGGGGCTGAGGAGGGGGCCGAAGAAGATGATGGGTGGGACGATTTGGAGGATGTGGTGGATGAGACGGAGGAAGGGAGGGCGGAAGACGACGACGACGAGTTTGTGGAGGCAATGCAGCACGCCTTGTGGGTATTTGAGGTGCGAGCAGGGTTTTTGGAACGGTTGGTAGGACAAGAGGCTTACAGGAATGAGTTTATTCGACGGGTAAGGCAAGAGACCGCGGGGTCGGCAGAAGAGTTTTTAGAGCGATACCCTGCATACGGGGGCCATCTAAGCGAGGTCTTGGATGGATGGGGAGAGATTGAAGCTGAGCTATGGGAGGGGGTTAATGTGGATGATAAGGAGGATCAGATGGTGGAGATGTTGAAGGCGAGGGGACGGGCGATGGTGTACGTGCAGAATAAGATGGCTTCGTTCCGCCCGCCGACAATTCCGCCCGTGATGACTGAGAGGGCGGTGGAGAGTAGGGTGGAGGCGCGGGCTAAATTGGCGGCGGAGGAGTTGGAGAAGTTGGAGGCGTTGAGTGATGAGGAGGTGAAGCGGCATTGGGAGGCGTACGAGGCTTATGTCATGAAGAGGTTTCCGTCGGTGAGGAAGGATGTTGAGAATTTGCAGAATAGTCGGGCAGCCGGGGTTTTGTTTGATGAGGAGGAGGATGATGAGGAGGAGGAATTTGGGTTGGGTGGCTTTTAGAACAAAAATATACAACAAGGAATGAGTTAGAAAACGGGGAGACTATCAATTAACAGGATGACGGCAGCAGACAGAAAGAAGAAGAGAACCAAAAGCACCCTTACTTGTGTAGTTCTTTTTCCGTTCCTACATCCCTCTAGAATTATCGCATGCAACCTGCGTCCTCTAGGACTTGCATACGAGGGGGAGCCTTCCAACAAGAAATTGTTGCATATTCATCCCTTGATTTGTCCGAGTTTTACCAGCGATTTTGACAGGTTTTTCGATCAGTCGTTATATATTTATGTAGGCGAAGTGGGCGGTGTGGGTTTTAGTTCTCTGTTCCGGTCCATCAAGATTAGAGTGTGTATCTGTCCGCTGTCTCTGACATGGGGAAGAAGGCCGCCCAACGGCTCAGTCCCATACACATCATCACATGACACACACCACCACACAGTTCGCGACAGGGACAGAAAGGCCATATCCGACACAATACCTCGTTCCTACTTTCTTTGATGCCGGTGTTTGTTGCCGTTGTGAGATTGCAGTTACCGCGCACTCATGGCCCTCTGCCATCGCCACCCACACACACACAGGCAAGGCAATCATGCCGCGCGACGAAGTCGTGGCCTCGTCCACACCACCACCACCACCACAATCAAAGCCGCGAAATTACGGGAGTCTAGATTCCAGGCTCTCCTTATCCTCTTCTGCGGATATACTCCCGACCCGCTCTCGATCAGGCAGCAGCTTGCCTCCCTATACATGCGAGCACGGCCTGGCTTCACACTCCCCCCTCTTCTCCTCTTACGCACTCGTACTACGACATCGGGAAAGCAGCGGTGAGTCCTTGTCCCCCCTGTGTCCACGCAAAAATGAAGAAGCGGCGGGTTCACAAGGCGCTTACTTTACCTTGGTAAAAGTCTGCATGGGGACGGGAGCACTGGCCTTGCCCTACGCTTTCTTGAGCGGCGGGTTGGTGTGGAGTGCATTGGGCATTGTCTTGATGGCCCAATGGAATTATTTTGCCATTCAAAGACTGTTAGCATGCAAGGAGCTGTTGGACTCGGTGGCGACGGGGGCGGAGGATGTGGAGGCGAATAATGTGTATGCGTTTATTGCATTGAAGTCTCTGGGGCGACCGGGGAAGCTCCTTGTTCACGTGACCATGGGCATCACTTTCATCGGATGCGGTGTCTCGTACTTAATTGCTGCGAGCGATTTATTAGAATCCACTCCTCTTAGCTTGCTATTCGTGGGGGCGCCAATCTGGACGCGTTTCTGTAATACACTGCTGTGTTTACTTGTGGTCCTCCCCTTGTCGTGTACCAAGTCCCTCTCCTTCCTTTCCTACACCTCGCTGTTTGGAGTGATTGCCTTATTGCTCTCTTTTGCCACCATCATAGCGCTTGGGATCAACAACACCCCTCCTGCCGCCACCGCTGCCGCTGCTGCTGCTGCTGCGGCAACTGGGGAGCTACCAACTAAGTGGGCACGTGCCTTTTCTACAGATGCTCAAGGCCTCTCAAGGTTCTTTGGTATCACTTGCTTTTCTTTCGGGATTCCTCCGCTACTCTTCCCGATTCAGGGAAGCATGGATCGGCCGGAGTTTTTGGGGTCAGCCGTTAGGTTGGCGTTGGTGAGCGTGTCTGCTGCATACATTCTCATCGCAGAGGCGACAGTTATGTTGTATGATTTTGCCATCCCCCCCAACATATTGTCGGTCCTGCCGGACTCGGATTTAGCCACGTTTGTCCGGCTTTTGATGGTGATGGTATGTTTGCTCACCTATCCGTTGGCCATCGTCCCCCTGTGTGAAAATGTGCAGAACGCCCTGGAGGGTCCACGTGTCTCGAGGATATACCGTTGGGATTCTCTCCAACGTGGGTCAAGTCAATACGAGGAACGAGAAACATCCGGCTTCAATCACCGTGCTTCTTCCGCATCCCTCCAAGATCAAGAAAATGGCGGCACAGATACTACGGCACAGGGTGCCTCCCCTCTTTCTCTGCTGCAAGGAGGATGCAATGGGCTAACCCACATGCCACGGTACCAGCAAAGACGCTCTGACGCCGAATCTGTGTGGTCGGCAAAACGGCTGCTGTTACGTACTGGTATTGTATTTGCCACCGCAGTTCTCTCGACAGTGGTGCCGTGTTTTGGGGTGGTGGTGTCGTTGATGGGTGCGTTTTCGGTGGCGATATTGAGTTTTGTGTTGCCTCCCCTTTTCCATCTAACGCTGTTCAAGGCCAGGTTGTTAAGGACGGAGGCGCTGTGGGACGCGGGCATGTTTCTGTTGGGGCTCTTGGCGTGCGCGTGTGCGACGAGCTTGACGGCGAAAAGTAGCTTGGGGCCGATCGCGCATTCGCATCGGTGCCCTGGGTAAGAGGGAGGGAGGGAGGGAGGGGAGGTAGGTTGGGAAGAGTGGTTGGTTTGGATGCGCGAGGGAGGGGGTAGGGGAGGAAGAGGAGGAAAGGAAGTGAGGGGGGCGACAAGGCTGGCATTGGGGGGTTGGATGGGGGCTCAGCTCTGGCGGAGTAGTGTACATGTAATGTAGTTATAGTAACAACAGAGTAGGGATGTAGGCAGGCTAGGTACGTAGATAGAAGACTCAGGCAGTCGCCAACAGTGTTGGCAGTGCCATTAAGGATACGGGTTCCGGGGGCAGGAAAGCCCGTAGAACGAAGAGGACGGGGAGATGAAAGAGAAGGAGATAAGAGAAATCGCAAATAAACAAAGAAGAACCCTTCATATATGCTGCCTCATCTGTTCTCATTTCGCTCGTCAACCTCCACCTCACCCTGGAAACACTCGCGTCTGGACTTGATTTCTTTCACTTTCCACTTTGGGGATGATATTTCATCTTATTTCCTTCTTCACATTGTCTGATTGTGTATTTGTCTCTCGAATTTCTCCTATTATGCCGAGGAATGACACCCTCAATCTATTACGGTCCTTCAAGCCTCAGTAACAGCGGCTGCTTTTGTCAACCCCTCGTAAACACTCCGTTCCAAGCAAATCCGGCCCCTCTTCAAAACTGTCGCTGCCAGAGCCTCGCTCCTCTCCCCTGGCAAAGACGGACCTCCTGGAGCACTTCCACTGCTGCTGCTGCTGCTGCTGCCGACTCTTGACGCTGCTCCTTTCCCCTTGCCTTCCTCGATTTCACCTTTCTCCATCGTCATTGAAGAGGGCACAGGCTTGGCCTCCTTCACCCTCCTCACTACCGCTTCCACTTTCGCTGTAAACGCCCCCAACGACTGCCCAAGAACTTCAGGGTCGATCGCCAACACCAGGTTACCCCAGTTCCCCCTCGCCCACTTCTCTTCCACATCGCCCCCCGCCAAAGCACCGCCCAAAATCTCGACCATCAAGGCAATATGACTCCCTTTATAAGAACGGTCAAACACTCGCAGCGCCCCCGCGAGGGCCTCGCTTGGATCTGTGGTCGGTCTCCCCCTCGCGTCAAACGCCACATCGGGAGGAATAGCATGTCCTGCCGCCTGTGCTTCCTTCAGGGCATACCATGCATAAGCAGAGGTAGCCATGTCCAGCACCAGGGGTGAGGCACCATCTTCCCGGGGTATGCCGACAGAGAAAGGATTGGTCCCAAAAATCGGTTCGTACGACCCATGCGGGGCCATCAACTCGGGACTTTGCGACAAGACAATACCCACCAAGCCGGCATCGGCCATGGTGCGCGCAAAGAATCCAATGGCACCGGTCCCCGAAGAAGTTCCGTGCGCGGCCACCATACTCAAGCCATGATCTTTCGCCTTGGTGATCGCCATGGTAACGGCACGGTCGAGGACAAGCATCCCCGAGGTGCCATGTCCGTGAAGCCGGGCGGAAAGCTTTGTCTCGTGCTCGACTTCGATTGGCGTGCCTTTAGAAGCTTCGTAAGCCGGGACACCCCCTGTAAGAAGCTTGATGACACCCTGACTGTTACCTCGCATCTGTGCATAGAGAAGCACACGCATAATGAGGGCTGCTGCTTGCGCATCGTACCCCAAAGACCGCTGGAGAAGACGCTGTGTCATGGCCTCCAGCTCGCTCACGTCCATCTCGACCTCTTCCTTACGCGTCTGCGGCATAGCGCCTAGAATCGTGTGGAAGAGTACGATTACGACTGGAAGGAAGAGGAGAGAGGGACAAGTGTGGAGGTATGCTGGTGGTGGTGGGACGGCCAAGGCGTCACAGTGGCACTGGGACGGAGGGATGATCAACGGGCCATCGCTGGTTTTTGTGATCGCCCAAAAATGGTCGCGACGTCCGTCGAGCGGAGGGGTGTGGCCTGTCTCCGGGCCACATTCTTCGAGAATATGAGCTCAATTCCATTTTTGTACTGGCAATCGTGTCCTAGAAATCTCTTTCCTTTGTCTGAGTGGATAGATTTTGTTGAGGATTTCGGGGGAGGTTGGACAATCACACTTAACACCGCCATAAAATCGAAATAAATGCGAAGCCATGAATGGAAAAAACAATTGCATCCGTGACTTTTCACATGAAAGGAACGATATGAGTGTAAATTTCCATGTCTTGACGGGCCCTTTCCATGCGTAATGGTGTTGTGTCTTGACGGTTGACGTACTGGGATTGTACTGGAAATGGCAAATATCATACTTTCCTATGACTGTCACAAGTCTTTCTTGTATGTACTTTTTCTTTATTTTGTTTCATCTATACATCTTGTATTTATGTTTTTTTTTGGGATACTACAACTGCAAACCCGCCCACTTGATTGCTCCTGTCACGACAGCCGAGCCCTCCACCGACCATCCCTGCAGCCGCTCCTCCTGTGGCCGTTCCCGCTCCGCCACACGGGTCTCCAACACTCCCAATACAGCACGATAAGCCAGACGCCATACCTCGTGACCTTCATTCGTTACCCACCTCCGAAAACTTCGCATCAATGTCCATACATCGTCTTCGCTTCCCTCATCCACTCTCTCAAGCAGATAAACGGCCAGCAGCTGCAAATGGGCCGTCTGTGGAAGGGATTTACGCCCGTCCGAACCCCCGGCTGACCCCCGAACATTTCGCAGCCACTCTACCAACGCCCGCCTCACATCATTCACATCCTCGTCCACAAACAAGCGAGTGCGATATTCCATGCTTTGGCTACTTTGTTCTGGCTTACGTTCCTTCTCCTCCTCCTTGTCCACGTCAATCACCACCTCTTCCATCGGCTTCCGTCCTACCACCGGGGGCAGTCGCGGAGATGGGGGTAACATAGATGTACTGCTGTTGCTGATGATGATGCTGCTCTTGTTGCCGCTGCTGCTGTTGCTGCTGCTGGCCGTCATATCTCTTGTGATATGCACCCGTTTATGTCGCTCCAGATCCGCCAAAGTCTCAATGCGTAGAGGCATGGGAAGGTTAGTTAAAAAGGCCGCGTCATGTGCAGGCAAGCCTTTGAATTGTGCACCCGAATGGTCATATGCGTGCATTTTCAATTGCCTCTGCCTCATCATGCGATGGTGATGCTGTTGCTGCTGTTGCTGCTGTTGCTGCTGTTGCTGCTGGTAATGTTGTCGTTGAGGAGGGCTTTGGGAAATACCCACGGACCTTGCTTTTTCTCCAGTTCCACCTTTACTCCTGCTCCCGCCGCCGCCGTTGCTGCTGCTGCTGCTGCCATTACCGCCGATATCGTTCTCCGGGCTCCCGAACCAACAACTCCGAGCTTTATCAGCTGCTGCAGCAGCTGCCACCGCATCGGTCGCAGCAGGAGTCGCAGCAGGACACTTCCGACGCACGACCGCGCGGACTTCGTTTTGCATGTCTAAAGGCAAAGCTCGAAGGGTCGAATCGTCGATCTGACTCATGGTCACGTCCCAGTGCTGGAGGGAGCTCCAGGCAGCCCCCTCCTCTTCCGCCTGGTGCTGCTCGTGCAATGACTGTCGCTGCTCCCGTTGCTGCAAGTGCAGCTCCAGCGCTGTCCGCATCGACGGAGGCAGTGCCGTCAAGACCGAGACGTCAATCTGAGATGGCGGCGGTAGCGCATAGTTTTCAAGAGAAAGGTGCACTTCTTCTCTCCCTTCCTTCCCTCCCTCGGCCTTCTGACCCGTAGAGGGTAGCTTTGCGGACTGCTTCTTCCATCCCTGCCACTCCTTGTCACCAATCTCATCCTCGTCCTCCCACCCTTCCTCCTCGTTTTCCTCCACTACCACCAATTCCACAGCCCCCTTCTCCTTCTTTTCCTCTTTCTCGCTTTCGTCCCCACCACGACCGCCACAACCGACGCCCGATTTCATCAACCACGTCTGTATCCTCCCTCCTCCCCCTTCTTCCCCCCCTTCTTCCCCCCCTTCCACCACCAGCTTGGTTAGCTGAATCCCAACCCCCCTCACCAAATCAGGAGGCACATTCAGCTGCCTAAGCAACCTCAACGACACCATCCCAATCTCTTTCCCTGCATCCGTCGCTCTTGCCAACCCCACCGAACGACTCAAATTGTCGCACCTCCCACACCCCAACAATTTCTCCGGCTCCTTCGGCCCATACTGCGACCGTTTAATTTTGAACGTCAAATGCCGTCCCCTCACCCTCGCCTCCCTCATTCTCACTGCTACTTCCTCCGCCAACTTGCCCACAAAGACCTCAACCTCCCCTCTCTCCTCAAATCGTACACCCCAATTAACCTCAGCTCCAACACTCTTCCTCGCTACCTTCGGAATCACCTCTCGGTCGTCCTGCCCTCTACTCGCCCTGTATAACATCGAGCCCGTCTTCTCCCCAAACCAGGACTGCAACGCCGGCATGCTCACCCTCCACATCTCCCCACAAGTGCCCAACCCCTTTTGATCCAATTTCATCCCCAGCTCCAACCCAACGCCAGGTATTTCCCTAAGTGGCAACTCCTGCAAATACGTCATCGCCTCCTCCAACCTCAACATCACCTTATGCCCGCTCGGCTTCGCCTGCTTCGTCGCCAACCGCGCCAAGAGCATATTTCCCCCCACCCCCGCACTTGCCGGACACCGTGTCTTTTCCATCAGTCGTCTCCTCACCCTCCGTGCTGCTTCCTCAGGGTCCGTCCCTGGCACAAGCTCAATGTAAGCCTCGTCGCACGAAACAGGTTGGACGACCATCGCGGCCTCCTCCTCAAAAAAAACTTGGTACATAGCATGGGACACTTTTTCATACACACCAAAATCATAGTGGAGCATCTTCAACCCAGGGCATAACTTACGAGCCTCTCCTATAAACATTCCTGCCCTGACACCCTTCGCACGAGCTGGGTAGTTGCACGAGGAGATCTCGCTGCTACTGCAGTTGTTCCGGTCGAGGCCTTCACCGTGCGCCACAGCGACGGGTTGGTGAGTAAGATGGGGGAGATCCCGAATAAGGGCGCTGACAAAGTAGCAGTCCATGTCCACGTGCATGATAAGACGACAAGGATTATTATTATTGCTGCTGCTGCTGCTCATCGTGTTCGCTGTTGCTCGTGCTGCGCGGCATTTCCGGGCGTGATCGGCGGCTAAGTCTTGCATGCGTGCGCGGAAGCTACCGATGAAATGGAGACGGGAGGATTTGAAGTACTTTTGAAGAAAATTTGGGTCGTCTTTGGTGGAAAGTGGCCCGCCACCGCCGGCATTAGTGATGGTATCGTTTTTGTTGTCGAGCAGCCCTTTCAAGGGGGAAGAGGACTGGGGTGGGAGTGGCGATGCAGTTGGGGTAGTTTTTCCGCCATCTGGCAACAAGGGAGCGAGTGAAGAAAGTGGCTCATCTGTGAGACACTTATTATTCACATCGTGCAGCAGGTGAGGGCGGTATGGCGATGCTGCTGCTGCTGCTGCTGTTGCCGTCTGAAGGTGGTGCGAGGAGGTGAGCTGTGTGGTCCCCAACCGTGGGGGTGTCTCATTTGTCTCTTGCACTGCCGCTGGCATGTCTAGTAAGTTGATATCTACAATTCTGGTCGTCGAGCTAGTTGCTCGCGCTGTGTTGTTGGCCTTGCCGCCACTCCCCCCAGCTACGGCGCAAATTTTTGTGTCTGAACTGCCTCCACCACCACTACCAACATCACTATCCCGAGCCTTCCCCTGATTCATAAACGACTGAATGCCCTGACCATGGTGATGCTTCACACCGTCCACTAGAAAATCACCAGGGGGCAGCCGACGACCTTTATCAACACAGGCCTGCACGTAGTCGGGATGTATCACGGGAAGCTGCTGGTGCGCTCCACGAGCGAGCTTTTGCGCACGCCGTTGCTTGAGTTTGGCGTGAGGTAGGTTTGTACACAACATGTGCGTGACGTCCGATGTTTCATATGCCGCAATGTGCCCCCCATGATCATGTACCAACGCCCGGAGCTCTTCCACGGGCAAAGGCGTCCATCCATTCACAAAGAACCGCATGCCTTCAAAAATCCGGCTCGCAGGCACGTCATCATTTCCCCTACGCTCGTTTAGCTGCTCGTTAAGACGCTGGATTTTATGGGACATGTAAACACCAAAGCTTCCGCCATGGTGCTCCCCGACCTGAGGCACGGGAGGGGGAGGCCGCTTATGGTTCGAGGGTGGAGACGGGGAAGACATTTGCCGCGAGGGAATCGTCTCCGATACCACCACAAGGTCACTTCGCTATGATATTAAGGAGGTACTCATGGGAAAGAGTCGTCTGCATTCGTGTATCGTAGATCTAAGTCAGTTTTGCTTGAGAGTGTTACTGAAATGCGATGTCCAATATAAGAATGACTGACGTGCGGTGTCTCCGATCATCACAATTGGGCAAGGCCTTCGGCCGCGCCCACCGCTTACCATTTGTCTCACTCAATGCACCACCACGCTACTTTCACGAAACAATCCAGACTTTCATTTTATTCCTTTATATATGTCTACTGCATTGATGACAGGCTGGCCGAGGGCGTTGGTGGTACGCTAAAGAGCCTGATCTAGGCAAGACTTGGCCGCCCAAGTCAAAAATGCAGAAGTCGACGCCTGTCTTAGAAGACACCACCAGCAGGAACAGCGGTACTACACCATTGGCAGAGGGACAGCAGTACGGCAGCATTGCGCAAGGACTGCCGGAGGTCAGCCCTCCGAGGTTCGGCACGCACAGAGGACGAGGCGGCTTTCCAAGTAAGAAGAGGAAGATCGTCCGACGTGCCACGAGCACCACCACCACCACCATCTCCCCGGCGACGGCTGCAATCACCACAACGATGGCCCCGAATAAATTGGCAGCGACAGCGGTAATAGATGCTGCAGCGGATGTAGCCGAGGAAGCTTCGGCTGGTCAAGACGAGCAGCAGAAACAACAAAAACAACAACAGCAACTCCAGCTCCAACATGAGGACATGAACGACCAGGAAGACCCTACCACCGGCAACCTGCATCGGCTGGCCTCCGTCCTTCTCAACCAGCATCTCCAGTCACCACTTAGGAGTGTCTCGCCAGTGAATTGTCTCAGCCCGCCTTCCTTCCCTCATTTTGCGTCTTCACCATCATCGAGGCCCGTCCCGTCAACCCCTTCGACCACCCCCGCCGGCAAAGGCTTAGCAAGCAAGGGCACCAAAGACATTGGCGCCATTTCCAATAACTCTGATATGGAAAGAGTGGAAGAAGAGGAAGAAGAGGGAGAGGAAGGGGAAGAGGAGGAGGACGACCAGGAAGGGGGTATTGGGTCCAGAGGTCTTGAGTTGGTTGCGAGATTATTGCGGATGGGGCGTGGCACGAGCTCTCCCTTTTCGTCGTCGTCCTCCTCTGCTGCAGCCGTAGCAACGGTAGAGCCACCGGCACCGTTGTCCACAATAGCAGCTGCGCCGCCCGCGGCCCCACAATTTTGGCCGTTGATCACCCTCCCACGTCTGCAACAGCACGAAAGCAGCCACCTGTGCATTAGGAGTCCCAATAGCAACAGCGGCGGCAGCAGTAGCGTAATCAGTAGGGCATCACCAATCCCCTTTCTGCCCGGAGAAGGCCTGACCATGACGATGGGTCTCCCCCTCTCCCTCCTGGGCTCGCCACCAGCGGAGCAGCAGCAACAGCAGCAACAGAAACTGCAGCAGCAACAGCAGGCGGAAAGTTCCACCACCCCTATACCTCCGAATGTGAAAAATCAGGGGGAGAGAGGGGAATGCCACGAAGATATCGAGGACATCGAGGAGGGTGAGGACGAGGACGAAGATGAGGACGAGGACGAATCGCCCATGACCAAAATGCCCCTCTCTTTTGCAGCCAGCGTTGCCGGCCACCTCCTTCCTCATCAGCATCCCCAACCGCACCAATACCACCGCAATGGCGGGCTTATCACGACCATCAATAGCGCACACAGCAACACCTCCTCCCTCTCCTCCCAAGACACACCCCTTGAACCCAACCCCCTGACGGCCAGCAGCCACCACTATGGCCGCAAACACAAGAGCAAACCTCCTTTACCCCCCGTCCCTCGCGCCTCAATGGAAGTTCTCTGGGGTGGCCCAGGGCCGGATAAAATTGCCTCGGGCACCGCTGGAGGCCTTGGTCTTGATTTTGTAACCATGACAAGCCTCGCCTCCGCTTCGCTTCCTCCTTCCCTCCCTCCTCTTCCCCCATCCAAACGCCGTCCGTCTGACGCGCCTCCTCCATTGCTACTAGATCAAAGCACCATGTGTGAGATGGTGTCAGCATTGAGATTCGAAGATCCGAAGTTGCCCTCTCCGAGAATGTCCATCTTGGTGGCTGCTTTTCGTGCGTCGCCCTCCCTTAAGCTGCCGATGCTGCAGGCCTTGACGCAAGCGTGCCACGATCGGATGGTGGAACTGGGCGCGGTGACATTAGAATTGATTAGCATGGAGAAGGATTTGAAGGGAGCCATGCATCGTGACCACGGCGTAGGTCTTGCAGAGCTGTTGAGCAGCTTGATCATGTGTGTGAGGGAGGAAATGGGATTCAGATCGCCGGAGCCAGGGACGGATCAAGATGTCCTGCGGGAGGGGGAAGATGAGGAGGAAAGGAAGGCGGCAGGAGGCATGGTACAGGATAACAAAAGCAGTGAGGAGAGTGGCTATGATGTGGGTGATACGGACATGTCGGCGGCGACGGCGCAGGGGCGGGAGGAGGAACAGGAGCACCAGCAAAAGCAGCAGCAGCAGCAGCAGCAGCAGCAGCAGCAGGAGGAGGAAGAGCAGCAGCCACAACAGCAACAGCAACAACAACAACAGCAGCAGCAGCAGCAGCAGCAGCAGGAAGAGCAGCAATCTGGCCATGTGCAAACACGTATTCATGGCAGCAGCAGCAGCAACAGCAGCAGCTGTGGCAGCAACGGCAGCGGATTTAGTGGAAAATGTATAGAGTACCAGGAGACTAAGGATCAGGATCAGCCGCAGATACTGTCCCAGGCGAAGGAGGGGACAGCGGTCGGTGCTTCCACGACCTTTTTCTCGTCCTCCTCGTCCTCGAGGCTTTCGCCGTTCTCTCCTATGGAATGCAGTGATCGCGTTCACGCAAAAGAGAAAGAGGAAGATAGCCATCGGCATCAGCAGGAGGCTCTCCAACCGGCCCCCCTTCTCCCCCTCCCCGATGAGCCCCACGAGCCCAAATATCCCCTCCCCCTCGCCCTTTCACCCTCCTCTTCTTTTACCCTCGCTTCTCGCTGGAGCCAATCAATGATGCTCCTCCGCGAGGCTCTCGCTGCCCTCGGCATCTTCCTTCGGGCCCACTCCCGGAAGCGCGGGAGCAGTAGCTCGGCGCTTGACCGAGCGGAGATGGAACATATGCGCGATGCGGTTGCGGAAATGATTGGGGCGTACCCGCCGACAGCCTTGAGAATAACGGAGCTTATACTTCGGGCCTGGCCGACGGGACAGAGTACAAGGGAGATGGGGTTCTTGCAACTGCTGAATGTGGTGCTGACGGTCTCCCCGTTGTTGCCGCGGTTGGAAGAAAGGACGCGGGTGCACCATCGGGCGTTTGCGCGACTGGCGAGGTGTTTGGAAAGTCCCCATGCGGGGGTGGCGGAGGAGGCGTTGCTTGCCTGCAGTAACCCAAGGGTCATTGCGTTGTACGTCGGGGTGGGTGCCCCGGGGGGGGGAGGGGCCGGGTTGGATTACATCAATGGCATGGTCCAAGTGGCGTTGGGGAGGACAATCGACAGTCACTGGAACCCGGAGGTGAGACAGGAGTCGAGGAGGATGAGAGAGCTGTTGAATGTGACATGTTGTAATGGGACAAAGGACGGTGAGAGGGAGGAAGAGATAGAGGGAGGAACGGGGTGGTTGGGGGTCGATGTGGAGGGCGGCCTGGTGGTTTGAGGGGGCAAGGAGGGAGGGATGGAGGGCTTACGACCGAGAAGGGGACTCAGTCGACCGTAAATCATCTTTATAAGGACAAGAGCTGGCGTAAGACGAGGTCAGAATGTGTAGAAAAATGGAAGAGAGGCGTGTTGGAGGAATATGAAAATTACGTAGAGATGGAGATAGGGAGGGGGAGAAGACAGAGAAGGAGAAAAGAAGTAAAGAGTGGAAGTGTGAAAGGGCGACAAAGGGCGAGGAAAAAGTAGGGAGAAGAGCGACGAGGAAATTTACAGAGAGTCAAGAGCAAGGGGCCGCCCGAGGGGAAGCGAATACGAAATGGCGCGCTTCAGAAAGATGAAGTCTCAAATTCCCCATACAGCGAAAAATATTTACCTTTAAACACTGGGATGGATGGGCGACAAGACGTTATTCAAGCCAGTCGATGAAAGAGATGATACTACTCGGTACGCCTGTTTATCCTCTTTCTACTGTGATCTTCTCACAGAGCAGCTGCAGCTGCAGCAGTAGCAGTAGTAGCAGCCGCGATATGTATGCACACACGCAAAACAAGGTAATAACAAAATAGGTAAATAAATAGCATTCGAAAAGTAGCTGAAAGATAAATGAACAAAGAATGTTAGAACGAACGAAGACAGATAACAGATAAGGCAAGCTAGCCAGCTGGATCCAAAACGGCACGAAAGAAAATGAAACGCGAGACCACGTGTGTAGAAATCAATATAAGTAGGCAACAGTCCCGAATAAGATGATTTCAGCTCAACATGCTCACTAACAACGATGATGACGACGGGCAGACAGCAACGACGGAACCGAAAACAAAAAAGTCAGAAAACGTTCGAACCAAATCGAGCTCTGCGCCTGAGGTAAGGGGCTTGAGCATCAGAAAGAAGCCGCTTTAACTTTCTTGACTTTGATGATAATTATGTATCATTCATGCGTTACTTGCTCAACCTCGTTCCATCTTTCCTCCTTCGCATCCGACCCGCCCAGAAACATCCTTACAGGAGAACCAACCCCGCCTTTATCCTTCCAGGATATATGATATTCTTTTCATGTCACCTTACCCGCTGCCCTGCATCACATAGCAACGCATTCAATCTCTCCACGAGTTCCAAACATTCCTCCTTCAGCTGCTTTTTTTCTTCTTCTCCTCCTCCTTTTATCCCTCCTTCGTCCAACAAGCGCCTTGCCCACACACCCATCTCCTCTTTCAACGTTTTCTTCTTTTTGTTCACCGCATTTATTTCGACTGTTATTCTCCCTTTCATTACCCGCACCCTTTTCAGTTCCCCCAAGCGCTTAGCCCGTTCTTTAAGTAGCTCTACAATGACCTCGCTGTTGTATGCGTCGGGATTCAAGTCATCATCACTCACAGCATGCTCTTCTGCTTTATGCTTTATTGATTTGTCGCTTACGTTATTATTCTTATTGTTGGTATTGTTACTACTGTAAAGCTTCACATCCAGCATATTCGCATCTTCTTGAGCCTGCTGTCGCTCCTTCCTCGCTCTCTCCACCACAACCTGCCATCCCCCTCCTCTTCCTACATTCCCTCCCTGCCTCAAAACCCTACACTGATCTTCGACCTCGTCCGCCCGCTGCTGATCCCTTTCCATTCTAGTCTGTAGCTGCGCCTCTGCTTCCTCCCGGTCCTTGGCCCATAAAGACACGAGGGGCATGTCCTCCTCCTCCAAATACCGTCGCATGCCCTCCAATCGCCGTAACTCGACTCGCAAAGCCTGGTACTGTTGTTGATACTTCTGCTGCTCCGGATCGTCCTTCTGTGGGTGTTGTTGTTGCTCCTCCTGCTCTTGCTGCTCCTCTCCCTCTCTCCGCTTAACCCTAGCCAGCTCTTCTTCTTGCCTCTGGGCCGCCCGTTCCAGCATCTCCATCTGTTCCCTCAACTCCTGGTACAACTCAAACGTTTTCGAGTCGACAAACCGCTTGATTTTCTCTTCTTCTGTCTCTGTTCTTCTCGTCCTCTCTTCCAACAGCCTGTCAGCTTCATGCTCCAGGTGTTGTCTACGTAATACGTACTCGCGTACTCCCCTGGCTGCTTCTGTGTTTTGAGTTTTGAGTCGCTTGAGGTAAAGACGAAGGTGGGCCGGGTCAATGGACGTCCGCAGCTTGTCCAGCGCTAGATTGTAGTCTGCATGTATTGCTTCTAGCGTGTGCACTTCGCGGAGTACAGTCTCCAAACGTCCTTGATAGGCACTTGCTTTGTTCTTGGCGCGAACGAGGGCCGCATGCTCCTCTTTTAGCCGCAGCACTTCTTGAGCAATTTCATTGATGCGCTGTCTCAAAATGATGGACAGGTACGAGGCATCCGCCATCTGCCAGCTGTTTATCGCTGCTGCGGGAGCGGAGGGCGTATGTGTGGTGCTGGTGGTGGAGATGGAGGAGGGAGGCCGCCTAGACGAGGCACTTTACTTTGCGCAAAATAAATGGCAGGGCAGGGGCTAGAGGTCCCAAAATCATGAACATGTAGAGGATACTATTGGCGTTGTCACCGTAATTTGGTGATGAAGCACAGTCTGGGTTCGTTTGGTGTTGGGGAAGAGATAAAATGAGGAACAAGAGGAACAAGAGGAACAAGACATGAGGCGCCACATCGGCGGTCACGGTGGCGGGCCATGTCGTAAGGGACCCTATCATCGTCTTACTTATCCTTGTAACAAAGGCATTGCAAGAACCAACGCTCACATGACAAACGTCATTTCACCACATACAATGACAACAGCTAGATCGTTGACGTGATTCAAGCACTCGCAGCCGGGACCGTCTCTTGGAAAGCCAACAAGCACCAAAACAAGCAAAGCACTCGCACCCCCATCCAGCAAATGGTCACCAGCAGCATGCGGGCACCCCTGCTCCTCGGCGTTGCCTTTCTCCTCCTCTGCTTGGCTCACACCACAGAGGCCTTTCTACCATTTGTCTCGTCTTCATCGTCCTGCCGGATACGGAGCGGGGCGAGCGTGCAGCCGTTGGCTGTAAAGCGAGCAGGCCGTCGTAGCGGTGGCAGCGGCGGGAGCAGCAGTGGAGGTGGCTTTGGAAAGAGAGGAAAGAACGATGGAGCAGAAGCCTCTAAGGACCCTGAAAAGCGCTTGGCTAACTTGAATAGGAAACTGGCCAGCATTTTGGAGGTCCGTACGTGGATGGGGGTTGAGGATGAGGATTCTTGGATAGAGAGATGGCTCGTGGAAGAAGCAGCGGATAGCTCTAGGGCCTTCTTCTGAAAGGATCAAGCTCACTAGTATTGCTCATCCCATGTTTCTTCCATACACACATACACAGCTGGAGGAGGTGCCGTTTGAGGATCTGAATGAGGATCAACGCCGCAAAGTGGAACGGAAGGAGGACGTGCTGCAGGAAATCAGTCGCTTAACGAAGCGGGTGCGCAAGGAGGACTTCATGTACGTTCGTAAAAAGGAGGAAATCTTGCACCTGCACTTTAACAATATTTTGAAATGTGTTTGCGGTTGTCCAGAAGCCCGGCTCAACCGATTTTTTTTACTGTGTCTTCTTGAGTTTCCTGCACTGACACATTCAGCTCTTGTCCTCATGCGGCGTGGCTTATGTTTACCCACCCCATGGATACGTCTGGTTGATACACTTTTATCAACATATACCGCTAAGTGGCCCTCTCTGTGTGATGCGATGATGGCCAGGCTGGTAGGCAGTGCGACTGGACTACCTGCCAGCAAGAAAAGCTCCAAAGACATAGCCCTTGCTCCGTTTCCACGTCCCCTCCCCTTCTCCCTCCTTTTCAGTCACTAAGTCGACTATAAGTTGACTATGGTTGTGTCAAAACATTAATACTTTACCATTCTCCCTTCTTTGCCCCGCTCTACCAAACACACAACAGAGAGGAAGCAGCTGAGCAACGCGCTGGTGCATTGTCCGCCGAAGACCTTAACGATGACGTGGTGGGCGGCAAAATTCCCCGCACCATTCTGAAGCTCTTGGTCTACTGCCGCTTATCCGATAGAGCCACCTGTGAAATTCTCCTTGAGCTTGGCAAGGTGAAGGTGAATGGCGTGGTGTGTGACGATCCCGTCGCGCTTGTGGACCTCGTGAAGGACACGATTGAATTCGACGGGGAGCTCGTGACGCTCCCTGAGACACGGTTGAAGCATAAGTTGCGTTCGATGACGACACAGGGACAGGCGGAGGATGACGCAGAGAGTGGCGTGCCCAAAGATTATTGTGCGCGAATCGATGGTGGGCTGCTCATTGACTTGACACGCAACATCCAAAAGTCACGGGGGGATTACGTGGACAAGAGCCCGTATATCATGCGGGATGCGCAAAGGAATGGTGGGGGCTTCGGGGGTGGAGGAGGGAATCGTCGAGGTGGGGGGCGGTGAAGGAAAGTGGGAAGGGGGTCGGAGGGGTAGATGCACGGATGTCGATTGTATAAGCAACACAAGCTCACGACCAGCTAATGCGAATGCGAAAAGAAACAAGTCGAAGAAGTAGAAGAAAAAAGGGCTTGAAGGATGAGAGAAAGTGAAACCACAATAAAGCTTTTCGAACGTTGAGAGAGCGTGTCTTTGTAGTTCTCAGTACTTGATGTACTCCTGAGGTGGGCGACAGGTACATCCTGGGGGTAATAGGGATAGGTCGAAATCCCATTCATAAAATGAATTCACTGCGCGCCCAAGGTGCCCGGAATAAGAATTGTGAATAATTGAGGATAGATTCTCTTGACATTTGGATACATTTGTGCATAAGCGCATGGAGAAATATGAGGGGATGGGGATGAATAGCGACGGGGATGATCTGTAAACAGAATGTCATTTGTCCAGGGAACAAGGCTTGGGCACGCCGAAGGTGCATGAGAGCACGCACTCTACGAAATCAATCAAGTCAAGCCGAGGGCCCAGGGTACCTGGAACACTATTCGTAGGTCGTAAAATAGACACGGCTGTATCCAAATAGATCAAGTGAAAAAGTGTTAGGGGCAAACACGAGACCCCTGCAAAATTTGACCAAGATGTTGATGTTAGCATTCCCTGACAACTACAAGAGCCTTCAATCAGTTATTCTTGGCTAAATTGACATCTCTGTGTCCTTCATACCCACAACAATCATATTTGAAGGATTTGTTGTCCCCTAGCGCTCCGTTAGCGTGGGAAGTAATATGTATGCTAAGCAGGTGGGCGCGGGAAATACGTTCCCCCACCTATGTCAGAGGCCTCATGTATGTGCCTCCAATTGTACGACACTGAGAACCAACATTGCCAGGTTAAGGAAAATACATATCACTGCATTGATTTATTGTCGAGTCGACGGCTCTGATTTGATAGGGGGAATTTTGTCATGAAAAAGGGTTTTGAGTGGAGTCGAGACGTCACGCTCTGAACCTCCCGGGAGGGGAGCACGGACATTAATGCTCTCTAGTGCAATGGTATGTATTGGCGAGCCTTCTGGCATTCGAAAACGAGACGTGTATACTAGGGTGTTGGTTTTAGGCAAGCCCAGGTAGGTTGTTTGCTGTAAGTTGAATATTTGGACCCGACACCGGCTGGTGGGCCGGGACACCCGAGCGCAAGGAGGGTCGTTGGGGAAGAGGGCATTGTGGTTCTATCTATTGCTGCCTACCATTAAAGTAACGAAGAATCCCCCTTCATCAACGAATGCATGCTTTACTAGCCGCTTAGCATGTCCCTCATGTGCTAACCGCACGCACTGTGTTCACCACACAAAGTTTACTTCGAGGTAGTCCACCCATGACACTTCCTTCAACGCTTCTTTTTCCAACGCCACAGTTCTTCCCCGGATGCGATTAATCTTCTACATGGCACGTCCTACCTTTTCCATATGAAGGGAAATTTCTCGAAGTTCCTTGTCCGATTGCACCCTCGGCGTGCCCAAGCCTTGTTCCCGCGACGAATGGCAACCTGTTCACAAATCTGAATCATCCCCTGCGCTCCTCATCCCCATCCCCTCGTACACAAACAGACGCCTGTCCCACGCCCTCATGCACAAACCAATGCATCACTTGGCTAGGCAAGGGTAGATAGAATGGGGAACAAAGCGTCGGCGCAGCTCCTACCGTCGCTGGATGACATGCTCAAAACCTTTTCCCCTGCTGAGGTCCAAGCACTCGAGGCACGCTTTCCTACAGCTCCTTTGTCGTCGCCCCGCCATCAGCAGCAGTCAACAAACCACGGCAGCAGCGGCAGCGACCGGAAACGAAACGGGAGGAAACAGTCTTTTCCTGACTCCACGCTCGCGCTCGTGACCGAAGCACAATTTGTGGCTTTGCTTGGGGAGGGGTATGGACCCAGCGTGAAGAGGTTGCTCCTCCGTCTCTTTGCCGTGCTAGACACCAATGGCACAAGTGCTTTGGAATACCAGGAGCACGTGGGAACAGTTTACTTTTTCAATCATGCCACCGCGACAGAGCGGGCCCGTGTCTTGTTTTACATGTACGAGCCGACATCCTCCTCCTCCTCTCCCTCTCCTTTTGCCACGGCAGTCAGCAAGGCTCACCTGAGCAGAGAACAAATGACGACACTCTGTGCGGAAATCACATTGGCAGTGATCGAGATGCAAGCCATCCCATCGTTGGTCTTCGGGACATCACGGGATGGTAAATATGGTAGGAGAGAAGCGGGTTCAATTACATCACAACCACCATCAGCAGCACCGGCGGCGGCAAAAGCAGCAGCGGCAGCAGTCTCCCTCACCCACACAAATGCCACTGATCCGCCTTTCAAAGACTTGATAGGGGTTATGGTAGACGTGGCTTTTCTACGATGGGATGCGGATAAGGACGGCAAATTAATCTTGCCTGAGTTTCAGGGATTTGTAACACAGCAGATCGATAACGGGGTGGAGGAATTGTTCGGGATGCTGCTCAACTCACCACAGGTCCCAAGGCTATTGTTTTATAGCGATGGAGAGGAAGGAAGAAGGCGAGGAGGAGAGAGAGGAGTGGGCAATAGAAGATAGTGATTCAAGAGCGAAAATGAGCCATGTAAAAAAACGTGTATCGATTAAACGTGACGGGATTGAGTGTATGCACGTAACGTTCTTCTTTTTCTTGTTACTTATTCCTGTGAGAAGGTATTTTGACTTGCTTCTGTTTCAACAACGTGGTAAGAACGGCTGAAATGACATCTGCCCCTTCCATAACGTCCCTTTACATCCTATTCCAATGAACACTAGCCTTCATTTTTCGAGTCATGTCTTACACTAGTCCACCATACTTACACCCATCAAGGAGCGCATCAAGACCTCTCTCCTCCCTTCTTCCTCCGCACTCTCCCGCACTTCTTCCTCATCACCGTCTTCTTCTCCTTCATCTCCTTCGCTTTATCTTGGTCTCCTTTTTCTTCTCCTGCTTCCTCCTCGTCTTCTCCCTCCTTTACGGGTGCGCATCGGGAGACGTCGGACACCAGCACGACAGGTGGACAAGACGACCACCCGGCTCCCTCGTCACCCAACAAATCCCACTCTATTTTTTGCTTGCTACGGGTCCACACGCCCAATCCTGAAAATCCTTTTCACATCTCGGTGTTTTTCCAAGGCCTTCGCGTCCTCCCCAACGTCCGACCACCACACGAACAACCACTTCTCCATAATTGCGCGACACCACGGAGTGAACTGAACAGGTCCTACTTCCTCCTCCTCCGTCCTCTTCTCTCCCACCTTCCCTTCTCCTCTTCCGCCCACTCTTTGCGTGCCTGCTGCCGCTTCCTCTGCCAAAAGAAATTCGCGGCTCACCCCTCTGTTAATCTCGGCCCGCCGGATCATTCCCCTAAGCTCGCGTGGGTCCACGTAACGCGTCTCGCTTACTTCATTCAAGTTAGGATTCAATTCGACGTCTTTTCGAACCAAAAAAATATAGTCTATCTCATGTTCGCCCCACTCAGGGTTCGAGTCACTTATGTAGTGAATGCGGTTCATATAGGTGAAGTCGGAGGGCGCAAGGGAGGAAGAAGGGATACCAAGCTCCTGCTCAAGCTTCCGAATGGCCGCACGTTTGCACCCTAATACGGGATCACTTGGTTGGACATCGTCGCCAAGCTCTTCTTGGGTCCACAGAGGGTGAGAACAGCAAGTGTTAGTCCACGTGCTGGGGAAAGTTATCTTGGCGGCTGCTCGTTTTTGGAGCAGCAGACGGCCTAGCGTGTCAAAGAGAAAGACGGAGAAGGCTCGATGCAGAGGAGGACCTTTCTGGTTGCGGTGGCCATTGCGCTTGGAGATGGCTTTGATTGGCTTATCATCAAAGGTTACGGCGATGATGCGCTCCTCTTCGAACAACCGGGCTTGTTCGGGATCGAATGCTGTGGCTGAGATGGTAGCGGCTCTGCTGCTGCTGCTGCTCGCACTGCCCCTGGGTCTTTGCAAGAAATTGGTGGTGGAAAACAGCCTCACATCTGTTGATCTTTCGATGGTGTCGCTGATACTAATGCAGCGTACACTGGTTGTGCGTCTTGGCAACACAAAGGCATGTATGCATGGGGCGCTGCGTGTTGCAGTTGAGATTACGGCCTCGGACGTGCGGGCGAGGAGCAAAATCAGGGCCATGGCGAAGCTGGTAAGGATGTAGATTACAGATGTGATCCGAGCACAAGGGTGGTCGGTCATTCAAGGATTGTGACGCGTCAAATACTGCATCATGCAATCGGCTCTAGGAGACAAACGTCATATTAGTCTCTAAGACGACTCTTCTTGATAGCTAAGGTTAGCACTCGATCACAGTTCGCAGCAGGGGCTCGAGTGTGGCGTGGTCTTCCTGTACAGCGTGTGCCAAAAGGAGTGCGTGTTGTCAGACTACGAGATGCCTTGACACGTAAGACGATGTTTTGCTTCAAAGGCTCGCCGTTGTTGTGTGCAGCGATGAGGGTTTCTCATCATGACTTTCGAGTGGATGAGACTCGTTGTGACGCCCTCTTCGTATGATAGCTGTCCTGACTACGCGCTTATTATGTGTCCGTCTTGCTTGCCCTTGTCTGACACACCCATACTTCTTTTCCTGCGCCTTTCCCTCCACAGGTTTTCAATAGCAGTAAGGAGGGCCAGCAACGGGCAGCTGCAACAGTAGCGGCAGCCGCACGTGACTAGACGCGCAAGGACTTGGACACCACGTGCCTTGTCTTCGAGCATCACTGGTACGCACCTCTGGTTGACCCCCCTTTAGGTAGTTTCTCCTACTTGGCGCCCACGCCGTGCTCCCTCAGTCGTCACCATGTCCGCAGGAGACGATGGACTCGTCTCCTTCTTCTTCTACATCCTCTTCGTCTACCCCACCACCTCCTGGATCCTCAAACCTGGCCGCTTCCCGAAGAAAACTGGTCTGATGTACGCCATAGGCTTCCTGGCCATTCTGGCTCTTGGGAAGACCTACCTCGAGTTCCAAGAACGCGGGCCTAACTATTACAACGAGCTAAACATCAACCGTGCCTCCAGTCCGTTGGAAATCAAAAAGGCCTATAAGAAGATGTCCTTGGAATTACACCCCGACAAGAACAAGAGCCCAAACGCCGCCGATATGTTTGCGCGGGTCAAGGATGCGTATGACACTTTAATGGACCCTGAATTGAGGGAGGTTTATAATAAATTTGGTCCAGAGGGGATCAAGCATAACCGACGCTTCGACGAGACGCAGTTACTCTTGGAGATCGCGGTGTACTACGCGACCTGGGGTATGTTGGCTTTCGTGTTGACGCTGGGGAAGGCGAGTAGCAGTGCGCGGAACTGGATCTTCACCGGTCAGATCGTCATGTTGATTGCGGAGATATCGTTGATGCTGCAAGAAACGAAGCTCCCGGGATGGTTGTTGCCGGCTTGGACGGAGCATGAGTTTGTCTTCTTGATGCATTCTTTGTTCCCGGCTTTCATGAATGGATGTCGGTGTCTGGGTGGTTTTCTGTACGTTGATTTTGACGAGCAGGCAAGGCAGAAAATGGAGCATTTGGATGCGCAAAACAAGGACATATTGTTGGTGTTGAGAGACATCCAGGTTAACATTCAGTCGATTGCGGTACGTACGGCCAGAACGAATATGTGTCTTCCTCTATGATGTGTTTTGGTCTTTATTTGTGTGATGTGTTTGTGTTGGGTGGAAGTCGCAGAGAGCATGCGGTGTGTCGTGAACACACGCAGTCAATCGCGGTACGTTCGGGCAGGAGACGAGAGGATTAATCCTCTTAGCGTATCATGTGTTTGGATGTTGTTATGTTGCTTGTCGTTTCCTCCTTTCTCCCCTCTGTGTGTATGTGATGAGTCTGTGTGCATGAGGAGCGGTGCGAGAGCGTTTTCTTTATTCGACCCCCCCTCCTTCTCCCCCCCCTCTTTGGTAATCTATATACAATAGACACGCCGCGCCGCTGCCTTGGCTAACCCCTCTTCCTCCACCTCTTCCTCTTCCTCCACCATTGTACCCACCATCCCGCCCTCTTCCTCTTCATCCACCACCACCAACAACTCCAACAACAACTACAACGACAACAACTACAACGACAGGTCAGCGGCGGCAGCAGCGGGCTCGGTGGCAGCAGCAGCAGGGGGGCAGGTGGCGGGGGCTCGTCGGCGGCGGGTACGCTAAGCGGTGCTCCCGTGGTAAAGGCCACGCCAACGGGCAAAATCAAAGAAATGGAAGAAAGGCTGCGCCAGCAACGGGAGCGGTTGGGAGCAGGCGCGGGTAGGGTCTCGGAGCCGGTGAAACCAGCGGCGGTAGCAGGGAGTGGCATGGGCATATGGTGGGCCATCATTATGTATGTGGTTTTCCACTTTGTCTTCAACAACAGTAGCTCATGAGGGTAGGGAGGGAAGGAGGGGAGGAAGGGGAGGGATGGGATGCTGTGTAGCACTGACGCAAAGTTCACTTGAAGGAAAGGAAGGCGAAATAAGGAAAACGAAAGAAACGAAAAGACGACAAAGGCTGATGGAAAGGCCATTCATTGTCCTCAACCCGCGAAAACGAGACAACTGCAACTGTGGCAGCAACAGCAGCACTTATAAAAGCAGCAGCAGCTGCAGCTGCACTTCTTTAACCCCCCTGCTCTTTTTCCTTTTTGCCTCGCGCTAATTTTAATCTTCGAAGTATGAGTCTTTAAATTAAATGCCTCCTTCCCGATCCCCTTTCCCTCCTCCCTCTCCTTTGAATCCTGGTCCGTTTTCCCCCCTCCCTCCCTCCTCCCCTCCCTCGTCTTAGAACCACTCGGGCACCCCTGGGAGAATCGCCGGTGTCCGCTGCATATACACCTTATACATCTTATTATCCTTCCACCTGGCATTTGCCCTTTTCTCCAGCATGGGCAGGCTAACCTTGTACAATAACAAAACAATGAACGTGGGCCCCATGGCCGCGCACACCCATTCCAACGGTCGGGTGTACGATCCAGAAGCCAACAGGAACACTCCAAGGTGCAACGTCATTTCCCCCGCGTAATTCGGATGCCTCGACCAAGACCACAGGCCCGTATTGATGAATTCGTCGCGGTGCTGCCAGTCGTTCTGCCATTGGTACTTCTGAAAATCCGCCCCCATCTCCACGCCCATGCCTACCAAAAACACAAGCATCCCCACTAAATCGCTTGGAATAGGCCACGCTGGGTTACGCACTCCCTCCCCTTTCTTCGTCGCACAGATTAAAACAGGCAAGCATGTCAAGAATACCCACAATCCCTGCACACTCCAATATTGAAGAAACAACAACGCATCGTGCTTCACAGTGTCAAAACGCGAGTCCTTGCCATGCTGTATGATGCGGGTAAACAAAAAATAACCCAATCGAAACGCCCACACCATAATAAGGAGCGAGGCCATCTGTTGGCGGGGGTGTGGAGGCCATGCGCCGGCATACAGACTCAAAAATATGGTGGCAAGGAAAGTCAGGGAACCGGTCAAGTCGTAGAAAAACTCCGTCTTCCATTTAAAGGCGGGAATGAAAGCCAGCCACTGGATGCCCAGGCAAAAGAAAGCGAGTTTTCCCAAACCGAACGGCAAGGCGACGGCTTGCATGAAGCCGGCCACGCCGAGGATGGAAACAAGCTGGAGAAGTGTGAGACGGAGGGGGCGGAGTGAGGGAGGCAGTTGGGACCCGAGTGAGAAAGGGAAGGCGAGCATGTATGGGAATTGACAAGACTGTGCTGGCTGCTTGTGGAGAAGAGCGAACGGGGGAAGAGGCAGGATTTTCGCTTCCTGTGGACGCAAACTCACGTGTGTGCCTTGGAAAGGTGGGCCATGCTGGGCGATGAAGCAGAAGCTCGATGAAGGTAAGGGGAGAGGGGGAAGACAAGAGCTTGGAGTATAGGCGCTTACCTTGGACATGCCGGCAAATTTCAATAGCTGCAAAAAAAGAGAGAGATATGCCTGTGTAGGTCTATGAAGTATGTGAAACCAGCGCGTGGGCGTAGAGCAAGGGACGTGTTACAAAAAAGCATACCAAACCGTTGCAGTTGACCCTCACCATGAACGTATGTTTGGAACCGCGCATCGCTTCCGCTTCCTTACCTATGATCGTCACCACACACCCCATCCACACACAACAACACAGATCACAAGCCAAGATCACCCTGCCAGGCATGCTTGATGGCCTGAGGACACGATGACGCACCTAGAAGGCCGCCCAGGCAGGAGGTCGCTCACACACAACCACACCAGGGCATAATACTTCGGCGGGTTTTCCTAAAACACGCTGTGCCGAGGCAACATTAGCAGCGCACGACATCCGGTCACGCGCATCCTACGGGGATGCATAAGCAAACTAGCAAGCTCAATAAGACACATGAGGATGATTGGGGGGCGAGCGACCGCGAGGTGTACAGGCACATCCCTCCCTCCGTAGTCATGGCCGCCAACAGCATCCCATTCCCAGCAGCGCCGCTCAACGGAGGTGAAAGAGGAGGAGGCGGCGGTGGCGGTGGAAACGGGGCCAATTGTGGGGGGAAGAAGAAGGGTCATTTTGGTCTGGAGGGTTCGGTGGGTCTACAGGCGGCCCCCGCCCCCTCGCTTATTGGTGGCGCGGGGGGAGGGGGCAACGAAGGCTCTGGAGGGGGGGGGGGGGAAGGGGGGGGGGGGGGGGGGGAGGGGGGGGGGAAAGGGAAAAGGGGGGGCAGAGGGGCGGGGGGGGGGGGGGGGGGGGGAGAGGTTTGTTGAGGGGCCGGTGGGGGGTGGGGGGGGGGAAGAA
>Ga0160419_100239_pt1 | contig 38513 bp, 33 predicted proteins | sample CelAP2metagpilot_2_FD_108196 | JGI IMG/M metagenome (GOLD analysis project Ga0160419, IMG submission 108196) | Phycosphere-associated microbial communities from Cellana algal ponds in Kailua-Kona, Hawaii, USA - Cellana AP2-4-25 metagenome pilot ...
GGGTGCATGCAGCAGATAGAGGTTCAGGATCTCCGCTTTGAAAAACCGCCGCTCCAACGCCAGCGCCACACGCATCTGCCGCAGCTTGCCGCGCCAGCGCCCGGTGCCGGAGTTTTCCATCAACCGCGCCACCTGCATGCTCAGCGTCGAGCCGCCAGAGACAACCTCACCCGCCCGCAACGCCTGCACCCCGGCACGCAGCAGCGCCCGCGCATCAACGCCATTGTGCTGATAGAACCGCTTGTCCTCATAGGCGATCAGCATCTCAAGGAACGCGGGATCAACCGCCGCCGCCTGCACCGCCATCCGCACCCGCCCATCCTCAACCGGAAACACCCGCAACAGCGCGCCGTTGCGGTCCCGAACCTCAACGGAGGTCTCCGCCAGAACGGGCGGCAAATCCGTCTGCGCAATCAGTTCATCCAGATGATCCCGCAGACCCGCTGCCACCCCCAGCAGCACCACCAGCGCAAAGAGGCCATGACGCCGGATCATGGCTGCACGATCACCTGACCGGTCGCGGTATTGGCGCGATACTCAGGCCGATACATGTCCTCCACCGTGGCGGCCGGGTGACGATAGCTGCCCGGTGTGATCGCACGCACGATATAGGCCAGCTGGAAAGGTGCCGCGCTGCGGTGATCCACGGCGGCCAGAAACCGGTCCGCACGGAACTCCACATGCTCTGTCGTGGTGGTCTTGAGCCACTCCAGCCCCGCAATGTCGCCGCTGCGCAGAAGGTTCGGATTGTCGATTTCCAACCCCGCAGGCAGTGGATCATCCACGATCAGCCGCGCGCCCACATCCTCAAAGGGCGACACCTCCAGCACCACCACGCGCCGCTCCCCAGCGGTATAGGGGCCGGACACTTCCGTCCCCTCCATGGTGAAGCTGCGCCGGGTGATGGCATAGCCATAGCCGCCCGCCTCCGGCGCAACCTGTGGCACACCGTAGGCCGTCAACGTCACGTCCATCGGCTGGTTGGAGACATTCTCGACCGTCGATGCCGCATCGCCCTGACCTGACAGACGCCGCACCACCGGCCCCCGCGCGGGCACGCCGTTCACCGCCAAAGCAGGCACCGCACGTGGATCAGCCAGCGCATGTGCCGCCAACACCACCTGAGCCGCCTCCTGCGTTGACAAGCGCCCCCCGTCGCGGCGCACCTGAGAAATCAGCGCCACCGGTTCCAGCGCCGCACTGCCGGCCTCCGCGCTCAGCTTCAGCACCGCAGCCGTATCCCGCAGGGATGTGCCAAAATCGCTCCGCCAGCCGCTGTCCACAGACTGCACGTTCAACAAATCCCCCGCCCGCCGGAACATCGCATCCGCCCGCAGGGGATCGCCATAAGCCGCCAAGGCAGCACCCAGCTGCGCCGCTGCCATCGGGGTCGCAAACGCCTCTCGCTTGGTATCCGCATAATATCGCAAATCCCCCATCTGTGCTGCCCCTTCGCGGGCCAGCACCAACAGGGCATAGGCGATGTCTTCGCCGCCACGATCAAAATCAGGCGCGTAGTTGATCCGGTTGCGCAGGTTGTCCAGCGCCAGTGTGAAGGCCTGACCCGGCACGGCAAACCCCTCCTGCCGCGCGCGGGACAGGAAATCCGTCACATAGGCATCCAGCCAGAATTCACCCGAAGACGCGCGCCACAACCCAAACGCCCCATTGCTGCTTTGCCGGGTCAGGACCCTTGCGATGGCATCCTCAACCCGTTTGGCAATCTCCCCCGGTCCGCCAATGCCCGCCTGCTGCGCCACCGAACTGAGGTAGAGCAGCGGCATCGCACCGGATGTGACCTGTTCTGTGCAGCCATACGGGTAGCGGTCCAACTGCCGCAACAGCCCCGGCACATCGAACCGGGCGAGCGGCCCGGCCGTCAGCGTCGCACTGCCTGTACCGGTCCGCAGACCTGCCAGCACTTCCGCATCAAAGGTAAACACCTCCCCCGGCGCGAGCGAGAACTGCCGCGTCACCGCCACCTCCGGATCCGTGTCCCGTACCGGCAAGATCAACGTCTTGCGCAGCGGCGCGCCACCCGGCGGGGTCAGCACAACGTCGATGGTATGATCGCCCGTCTCCAGCGCCCGCAAGGGCACCGCGATCTGGGCTGAGCCTTGCTCCGCCAGCGTCACAGCCTCCGGCACGCCACCCAGCATCACACCACCGCTCTGCGATACGCGCAGCGCCATCTCTCCCGCAGGCCCCTGTGCATGGACCAATTCCAGCAGCAAACGGCTGTCATCCGCAGGTGTCAGGAACCGGGGCAAGGAGGCCGTGACGACCACAGGATCTGCCGCCACCACTTCTGCCACTGCATCGCCCACCCCAGTGTCAGACCACGCCACGGTCATCAGCCGGATCGTACCGTTAAACGCAGGCTTCTCGATCTCCACCACAGCCGTGCCATCCGCGCCCACCGTCACCGGGCCGGAGAACCACGCCATCAGCTTTTCCGTCGGCGGCACCGCCTGCGACCGTGCCGCACTGGCCGCATCCCCGCCTGAACGCACGGTGCCCATTGCCCCGTTCAATCCGTCAATCAGCCGACCATAGACATCGCGCAACTCAACCCCGAGGCGGCGCTGGCCAAAGTAGTGCCCTTTCGGATCGGGCGCCTCAAAACCGGTGAGGTTCAGAATACCCACATCAACCGCAGCCAGCGTCAGATGAGCGTCCTGCCCCGGCGCAACACCGTCCACTGTCACAACAGCGCGCAGCACGCCCGGTTGCCCATCGACGTCGCTTGGCGCATCAATCGACACCTCCAGCGCCCGGCTACCGGGTCGCACCGCCGCATGGGCCAGCCCCAGACTGCGCGCGGGCATCTGCCCCACCGCAACATCCATGCCCCGCAGCACCGACGCCGTCACATACGCCCCGCTGCCCCAGTCGGCTGTGACCTCCAGCGGCACAATGTTCTCGCCCGCTGTCACCGGCACCACACGCCGCTCAACCACCCGGTTCGACAGGACCGTTATCATCGCAATCCCGTCGCTCTCCGGCACGATGCGTAGTTGCACGGCATCGCCCAGATCGTAGGTTTCCGCATCCAGCGACAAGGACAGACGGTCCGGCGTGTCCTTGCCGTCTTCTGCCCCGTACCAGCCGGACTGGAACTGCACCGATGAGGTTACAAACGGCGCGCCCAACTGCTCCACCACCAATTCGTATCGGCCCCAATCGGTCGGCGCAGTGACAGGTACCGACTCACCGCCCAACGTCATTTCTCCGGTCGCGACACGAATGCGGCGCGTGACCGGCTCCCACTCCCAATTGCCGTAGAGCTGATACCACTGATACCGCGTCTGCACCTTGTTGACGGTCCAGCGCACCGGCATGTCTGCCGCCACCCCCCGCGCATCGAGACTGATAAGATCAAACCGCGCTTCTGCCCCCTCCGGCAAAACACCCTCCGCCGCAGGTTTGATCCCGATAAGCGGCAGACCCGGCATCACAGGTTTCTCCAACCGCCGCTCGACCGGGCGACCGGACCCTTCGGCGACGCGCACCACCGCTTCAACGCTCAGCGGCAGGCCGGGGTTTTCATCCAGTTGCGGCAGACGGAACGGAAGGACAGCGCGACCACTCGCATCGGTCTCCGCCCCTTCCAGCGCGCGGGTCAATGGCCGCAGCGGGGCATCATAGGGCCCGAAGAGATAGCCGCTCCATCCCTCCATCGACCGCGTGGCGCGCAACCGCACATCCCCCTCAACCCGCAGCCCCGCACCCGGCGCACCAAACAGATACCGCACTTCGACCGCCAAGGGCGGTGCTGCACGTGGGCTGAGAGGCGCATCCGGCAGCGTCAGATCAAAGTCGATCCGCTCAGGCAGGAAATCCTCCACCAGCACGGTCTGGCTGGCCAGTGGCGGCGCATCCACATCCGCCATCACATCCACGCGCCACGCCCCGCGCGGCACATCCGCGCCCAGAGGCAGGCTGAACACATGTCCACCTGACCGTACCTGCTGGCTCAACTGACGGCTGTATTCCACCCCATCCGGCCTGCGCAGGATCGCCGTCACCGGCAGCCCGTCCAACGCATGCGCCTGTTGATCTCGGGTCAATACAGTCGCGTGGATCACTTCACCCACGCGGTAGGCACCCCGATCCGTGGTCAGAAACGTATCAATCGGCGGTGCAGGGGGGCGGCCCTCCACCCCGCGATCCGACAGATCAAAGGCCGGTCCCGTAAGAGGCAGGAAGGTCACATCGCCTGCCGCCCCTTCCGCCATCAGAACGGCCGGGCTGGCCGCACCTGTCCCACGCATCAATCCGGCGCTGAATTGCGCAAACCCTTCGCCGTCCGTGACCACTTCACCCAGAACCGCATTGGCTTGCGAAATGAGGCTCAGCGTCACCCCTTCCCTTGCACCCGTGTCCCCAAGGCCCCGTACTGCAACCTGCAATCCATCGACACCGGACCACGTGGACAGGCCCAGATCGGTCAACACAAACCACTGCGTCGCTGCCGGGTATTCATACGGATCCTGCCCCGGCACCGCAGCGCTCAGCACATAGATCCCCGGCGGTTGGTCTTTCAGCGCCTCGCCCAGCGGCAGCCGTGTCGTCATGTCCTGATTGAGCGTGTTCTGAACCGCCCCTTCGCCTTGCCAGACGGCCTGCGCTAGATCACGGTCGAGGATGTCTGCCTCATATTTGCTCAACGGCCGCCCGACATAGCTGTCACGCAGGGCCCGCACCAGATTGCGGTCGCTGAGACGGTGCAGGGTCAGATCAACCGTATCGACATTCACCGTCTCAATCGGCATCGCGGCATCGGCACTGCGTTGCAGCACATAGGCCCGCCCGCCAAAACGCGCGACAGGCTGCCGGTCCCGCACATAAAGCGCCAACGCCACATCCTTGTGCAACACTTCACCGCTTGCCGCAGGCAGGCCCGCGCGGAACGTGACCTCGTACCGCTTGCCATGCTCAACCCCGTCGAGACACAGCTGGCTTTCATCCGCCTGCACCACCAGACCCGGCGTGACACTGCGCACAAAGGGGTCATAGTCGACCCCCGCAGGCACAAGTTTCTCAGAGAACTCCGCACAAATGCGCGGGTTGGCGGCGTTGTTGTCCACGCGGTGTTCCGTGATGCGGAACCCGTATTTGCCGATGGCCGTGTCCAGCGCCGTCTCCAGATCTGCCCGCGGTGCATGTGACAGCGCCAGCCGCAGGGCCGCGATCATATCCCGCCCGCGGCGGTTGGCCTCCAGCGCGCGGGCCATAACCTCAGCCGCCGCAGCCTGCTGTGCGGCATCCGGCGCCCGCAGATAGGCATTGACCGAGGCCGCCAATCCCCGCCGGTACGCACGACGACGGTCACTGCCCTTGATCTCAAGCGCCCGCGCCAGCGACAGCTCCGCATAGCGCTGCCAGAGTGCGGCCTGATCCGACAGTGCCACCGCCTTGCCCGCCCAGCCAAGGGCGGAGGCCACATCGCCCCGCTGCGTGGCACCGTCCAGCGCGGCGATCAGATCGCTGATCTGCTCCCCCTGAAAGGAATACATACGGCTGTTGGCCCGCAGCAGATCCGCCGCCCGCTGGATGTCTGCGGACGACATGAACCGCAAGGCGTCCCGGCGCGCCGGAACAAAGGCCAGCACCTGTGGGTCCGTCGCCACCTTGCGCGCTGAAATCGCCCCCTCATAGGCTTGTTGTTCCGCGACACCGGCCTTGGGGAAGCACGCATTCGACCGGGTGTTGAACGTGAACGCCGTGCAGCCTGCCTGGGCCGAGCAGGCCCGCTCACAGGCCGCTTTATTGGTATTGAACAGATTGGTCAGATCAGCGCCGAAGAAATCCACATCGCGCACGAACAGATACCGATGATCCGGCGCGATATCCGCACCGCTCTGCTGCGCCTGCGCGGCTCCCGTCACCCAGACCGCAAGCACCGCAGCAAGACACAGACGCAAATGAGCAAGAAAGGGCATGGGATCACTCCTGTTTGGCTTGCATCAAACGTCGCATGACCGCCCGCCACCCCGCAAGATAAACCAGATATTCACCTCGTTCGGCCAGTTTGCGCCCAGCCGCGTGAAGAGACGCGAAGGAATGTGATGAGCCTTGCAAACAAACTCACCGAAGAGCGTCGCGGCAGGCTGGCTGCGGAACGTATGCTGGAGCTCAAGCAGGCCGAATTGCACGCGGCCAATCGCAAGCTGGGGCTGCACGCGCGCGAGTTGACCGAGAAGATCGTCAAGACACGCGCCGTCGTGGAAACGATCCGCGACGAAAACCAGCGCTTTCGATCCGACCTGACCGCCGCCAATCAGAAGATCGCAATCGCCGAACGCCGTTTGTGGCATTCGATCCAGACCATCCGCGACGGCTTTGCCTTCTTCAACGCGGACAACGAAATGATCATGGCCAATGAGGCCTATCTTGCCACCTTCGACGGGTTGGAAGAGATACGCCCCGGCGTGAACTACATCACGATCCTTCAGGTGCTGACCGAAGAGGGGATCGTGAACACCGGCGCGCTGGGTCCCGAAGACTGGCGCCAGATGATGACCGACCGTCTCTATACGCCGGAGCCTGAGCCGATCGTTATCCAGCTTTGGAACGGCTATTACATCAGGCTGATCGACCAACGCGGACCGGAGGGTGATATGGTCTCCCTTGGCCTCGACATCACGGAGAGCGTCCGTCACGAGAAAAGCCTGTCAGAAGCGCGCGCCATCGCGGAATCCGCCAACCGCGCGAAATCGGCCTTTCTTGCCAATATGAGCCACGAAATCCGGACCCCGATGAACGGCGTTGCCGGCATGTCTGATGTGCTGGCCGAAACCCCGCTCACCGATGAGCAACGCCTCTATGTCGATACAATCAAGAGTTCCGGCGAAGCGCTGTTGCTGATCATCAATGACGTGCTGGACTACTCAAAGATCGAGGCGGGCAAACTTGATCTCCACCTGAGCACCTTCAATCTGGAGCAATCCGTGATCGAAGTCCTGATGCTGCTTCAACCAACAGCGCGTGACAAGGGCCTGGCCTTGCTGATGGAGTTTGACGTACATCTCCCGACGGAAGTGACAGGCGACCCCGGCCGGATGCGGCAGGTCCTGACCAATCTCATCGGCAACGCGGTCAAATTCACCGCCACCGGGCACGTCGCGGTCAAGATCCTTGCGCGCAAGGGCGCGACTGACCCCGATGATATGATCGAATTCAGAATTGAGGATTCCGGGATTGGCATACCGGAGGTAAGGCTTCAGGACATCTTCGACGACTTCAATCAGGTCGAAAACGAACGCAACCGGCAGTTCGACGGCACCGGTCTGGGCCTCGCCATCAGCCAACGGCTGGTCCGCATGATGGGCGGAGAGATCACCGTGCAGTCAGAGGAGGGGGTCGGCTCGACCTTTGCCTTCTGCCTGAACCTGCCCGTCACACCAGATGCGCCTGCGCTGCCCGCGATACCGCCAAACCTCTCCCATGTCCTGATCCTTGATCCGCATGACGTCAGCAGCACGATCTTCCAGCGGCAGATGGAACGGTTGGGGCTCAAGGCCACGCGGTACACCACGCCAGAGGATCTGATCGCCGGCTGCGACGATCAGGTGGCCGCCATCTTCGTCACCCACAGACCTCCGGAGGAGGACGGGTTTGAGATCGCCAAATTCCTGAATGGGCGTGCCCCTTCAATCCCCGTGATCCTGCTCAGTAACATACCCGGCGCAGCCGACCGGGGCGCACCGATAGAGGGCATTCAAGCGGTGCTGACCAGACCGATTTCCCGCCTTGATCTGCTGACCCAGATTGCTTCCCTGCCCTGCGCGCCACGCCCCGCTGACGGGTCCCCAAAGACCCTGCGCCCCATGCGCATCCTCGCGGCGGAGGACAATCGCACCAACCGGTTGGTCTTCCAGAAAATGATCAAGTCGCTGGATGTTGATCTGATCTTTGCCCCGAACGGAGAAGAGGCTGTCACGCAATACACCGCGTTCCAACCCGATCTCATCTTCATGGACATCTCAATGCCGCGGATGGACGGCAAGGAAGCAACCCGTGCCATTCGTGCGCTGGAAGCGCAAAGCGGCACACATGTGCCGATCATCGCGCTGACGGCCCATGCGATTGCAGGCGACGATCAGGCCTTTCTGGAAGCAGGCCTTGACCACTACCTGACCAAGCCCCTGCGCAAACCTGACATCATCGAACAGATCAAAGCCGCCCACACCAGCCAGATGCGCCCCCTGGAGCCGGAAGAAAAGCCCGATCAGCTGGTGGGATAAGGCCGCACAAAGACCGGTTTTTCCGGGGTGGAGGCAGCAGGATCAAACGCATAGCCCCCTGTGTCAAAGTCCTTGACCGCCTCAGCATCAGTCAGGCGGTTCTGAATGATGTAGCGGGCCATGGCACCGCGCGCTTTCTTGGCGAAGAAACTGACCATCTTGGGCCCTTTGCCATCCCCTTTGTCTTCCATGAACTGCGGTGTGATCACCCGCAGCTTCAACGCCTTGGGCGCCACCGCGCCAAAGTATTCCTGACTGGCGCAATTGATCAGAACGTCACTACCCACGTCCGCCGCCTGTGCATTCAGCGCTTTCGACAGGTCATCACGCCAATAATCATAGAGCGACCCACCGCGCCGGGTCTTGAGCCTGCTGCCCATTTCCAGCCGGTAGGGCTGGATCGCATCCAACGGGCGCAACACACCATAGAGCCCTGACAGGATGCGCAAATGATCCTGCGCCCATGACATCTCATCAGCATCCAGGCTGGCCGCTTCGAGGCCCTGATAGGTGTCGCCCGCAAACGCCAGCGCGGCGGGGCGGGTAACCTCCTGTCCCGGGGCATCCTCAAAGGCCTTGAACCGGTCCCGGTTCAACCGCGCCAGATCATCTGACAGGTCCATCAACCCCTTGAGCTTGCCCAAGGTCAGATTGCGGGCTGTCTTCACCAGCCGCACCGCGTCATCCTGAAAATCAGGTTCCGTCATCGCCACATCGCGCGCGTCCCAGTCCAGCCTTTTGGCAGGGGAAATAACCACCAGCATCTACGTCTCCTTTGATTTCGGAACTACCTAGCCCGCGTCCCTCAGGACGTCCAGAAACGCCTCACCAAAACGTTCCGCGCGGCGGTCCCCCAAGAGGCGCGCCAGTGCGTTCTCATCCGCCCCGCGCAACTGCGCAACCTTGGCCAGTTGCGCGGCAGAACAGCTCAGCGGTTTGTCCGCACCAACCGCCCCGCGCGCCAGTTCGGCCTGCGCTTCCATCAACTGGTCATAGACCTGCCCCGCATCGCGCCCTGCCAGTTTGCGCCGGGTCGGGTGCATCTCTTCGGCAGCGCCATTGATCACCTCCAGAAAACCGGCCCCGTAGGTCTCCAGCTTCTTCGCACCCACACCGCCGATCCGGGCCATACCGTCCAGATCACGCGGCCGCGTCTCTGCCATCTCGATCAGGGTGCGGTCGTTGAAGATGATGTAGGCAGGCACTTTCGCCGCCTCCGCCAGCGCACGGCGCTTGGCTTTGAGCGCGGACAAAAGCGGCGCATCCTCTTCGCTGACCATTTGCTTGACCGCTGGTCGCCGGGTGGATCCGGCCGCCTTGATGCTGTCCTTGCGCAAGGTAATGCCCTGCTCATCGCGCAAAATGGGCCGCGCCGCATCGGTCATGCGCAAGGCACCGTGGCGTTCAGGATCAGGCCGGATCAAATCATGCCCCATCATCTGCCGGAACACCGCCTGCCATTCAGCCTTGGAATACTCAGTCCCCACGCCGTAGGTCGGCAGCGACTGATGCCCGCGCTGGCGCACCTTGTCCGTCTCATTGCCCAGCAGGATGTCGATCAGATGCCCCGCGCCAAACCATTCTTCCGTGCGCAGGATCGCTGACAGCGCCTTGCGCACCGCCGTGGTGCCATCAAACGTCTCTGCCGGCGTGTCGCACAGATCGCACCGCCCGCAGGTCACCTCATGCTCATCAAAATAGCCCAGCAGCGTCTTGCGCCGGCATTCCAGCGCCTCTGCCAACCCCAGCAGCGCATTCAGCCGTCCGTGATCCGCTGCGCGGCGTTCGGGTGGGGCAAGGCCCTCATCAATCTGGCTGCGGCGCAGACGGATGTCATCGGGACCAAACAGGGTCAACGTTTCCGCCGGTGCGCCATCCCGGCCTGCGCGGCCAATCTCTTGGTAGTAGGCCTCAATCGACTTTGGCAAATCCGCATGGGCGACCCAGCGGATGTCGGGTTTATCCACGCCCATCCCGAATGCCACAGTCGCACAAACGATCAACCCGTCCTCTTGCTGAAACTTACGTTCGGCGATGCGGCGGTCCTCCGCCTCCATCCCGCCGTGGTAGTGGATGGCCTTCTGCCCCGCATCGTTCAGCGCCCGTGCCAGGCCTTCGGTCTTGGCCCGTGTACCGCAATACACGATCCCGGATTGGCCCTTTCGCGCAGCAGCGAAATTCAGGATCTGATCACGCGGCTTGTGCTTTGCGGCGAAGGCCAGATGGATGTTGGGCCGGTCAAACCCCCGCAGGAACGCGCGCGGGGCCTGCCCATCAAACAGCTTCTGAACGATCTCCACCTGCGTCTCTGTATCCGCCGTCGCGGTAAAAGCCGCCAACGGCACGTCAAGCGTGCGCCGCAATTCCCCGATCCGCAAATAGTCAGGCCGGAAGTCATGCCCCCACTGGCTGACGCAATGCGCCTCATCCACCGCGATCAGGTTCACCCCGACGCGCTTGAGCATCCCCGTCACCGACCCCGCCGCCAATCGCTCCGGCGCCATATACAACAACCGCAAGGAGCCGTCCTCCAACCCCTCCCAAACCGCATCCGTTTCTTCGAGCGTGTTGCCGGAGGTCAGCGCACCGGCGCCCACGCCTGCTTCCTGCAAGGCGCGCACCTGATCGCGCATCAAGGCAATCAGCGGAGAGATCACCACCGTGACCCCCTCCCGCATCAAGGCAGGCAATTGGAAACAAAGGGATTTACCACCGCCCGTCGGCATGATGGCAAGCACGTTTTCGCCCTGAGTGACCGCCTCAACAATCTCTTGCTGGCCGGGGCGAAAAGCATCAAAGCCGAATACATCGGAGAGAAGCGTGGCAGCGCTTGTCATGGGAACCTGTAATTTGTCTGCTTTTGTTTTTTGCAGACTCCCACACTAACAAAGTGTGAACAAGACCCGGATTACTTAATAGAAAGCCGCCACATTGTTCATCAGGATAATCCGTGCAATCGCCACACCAATCAGCACCACCAGCGGTGCCAGATCAATCCCGCCCATCTGCGGCATGAAACTGCGCACACGGGAGTAGATCGGCTCAAGCAGACGGTTCAGCCCGTCCCAGATCTGCGCAACCAGAGGCTGGCGCAGGTTCAACACCTGAAAGTTGATCAGCCACGACATGATCACATGGGCGATCACGATGAAGTACACCACGTTCAGCAGCAGCATCAGAATTTGAAACAGCGATGTCATGGCAAGCCCTTCTTGTGACGATGCGCCACAGTTAAGTCGCGTCAGCCCTCAAAGCAAGAGAGCACGCCGCCCTCAATCGTTCATCGCATTGATAATTGTCGAAAAGTCGAGGTTGTTGACAAGCTGCATCGACCAGTCGGGGAAGTGAGGCTTGTCGATCTCTTTCTCATCAAGGACCTTAAAGCCGCTGTGCCGGTCATCCGCCTCGATCGCCATCACAAGCTCATGCACGACATCCTCAGGCCCTTCCAGAACCTGACAGAAGTTCCGGCCGTTGTAGGCAAGTGCCCCGGTGACCCCCAACGCTTTGTTCTTTGTCGCAGCATGTGCGACGATTCCTTCCACGTCGCGGCGGTTTATGTTTGCACGCGCCGTGCTGAAGTAGAGTAGTCTGATCACGTAAGTGTGCCTCCAATCTCCGCAAAAGGGCCGCCCTTCCCGCCCCCGCATCGACGGAATTTATTCCTTTGTAGTCTGCGGAATACAATCATTTTTTTAGCACATATCGCCGCAGACCTCAGAACGCAGGGTCAATACAATGCGATGTTGCACGTGCACACCGCTTGCACGACCTGCGGCAGACTGTTCTACCTGATTGACAGGAATCGAAAGGCAGGGGCATGGGCACAACCACCGCACGCAAACGGATTTGGGGCTGGTACGCCTTTGATTGGGCCAGCCAACCGTACAATACGTTGTTGCTGACGTTCATTTTCGGCCCCTATTTCGCCCAGACCGCCACCGCCAGCCTGATGGGCACCGGGATGGAGGAAGGTGCCGCAAAAGCACAGGCCCAAGCCTACTGGGGGTACGGGCTTGCAGTTGCGGGCGTCTGCATCGCGGTCCTCGCCCCCATCCTCGGCGGCATCGCTGACAGCTCCGGCAAACGCATGCCCTGGATCTGGTTCTTCTCCGCGCTCTACGTCATCGGCGCCGGTGGCTTGTGGTGGACAGCGCCTGAGAGTTTCTCACTGCTCTGGGCGCTGTTTTTCTTCGGCATCGGCCTCATCGGGATGGAGTTCGCCACGATCTTCACCAATTCCTACCTGCCGGAACTGGATCCCGACGAAGGGGAGCGTGGCCGCATTTCCGGGTCTGGCTGGGCCTTCGGCTATGTGGGTGGCGTTGTTGCGCTGATCGTGATGCTGGCGCTGTTTCAGGCTGGACCGAATGGCAAGACAATGGCGGGGCTGACCCCGCTCTTCGGGCTGGATACCGCAACCAAGGCCGATACGCGCATCGTGGGACCGTTGGCAGCGGTCTGGTTCATCGTCTTCATGATCCCCTTCTTCCGCTACATCGGCGACAAACCCCGGCCCAGTACACCCCGCGCGCCGCTTCGGCAGGGGATCGCTGACTTGATCCGCACACTCAAAGGCCTGCCCAAACACCCCTCTCTGATGTCCTTTCTCGGCGCATCCATGTTCTACCGCGACGCGCTGAACGGCATGTATACATTTGGCGGCATCTTCGCGCTGGGTGTCCTGAACTGGTCGATCATCGATATCGGCATCTTCGGGATCATCGCCGCAATCTCCGGCGCTGTGTTCTGCTGGATCGGCGGTCGCGTGGACCGCGCCATCGGGCCGAAACCTGTGATTGTCTTTTGCACGGCGGTGCTGATTGCCACCGCAATCCTGATCATCTCTCTCACCCCCACGTCCGTGATGGGGATCAGCGTTGGCGAGGGGTCAGCCCTTCCAGATATCATGTTCTACATCGCCGGTGCTGCCATCGGCGCGGCGGGCGGCGCGTTGCAGGCCTCCTCCCGCAACATGCTGACCCGTCAGGGCAACCCCGAACGCATGACAGAAGCCTTCGGCCTCTACGCGCTTTCAGGCAAAGCCACCGCATTCCTTGCCCCCGCCCTCATCGCGCTGGCCAGCGACCTCACCGGCAGCCAGCGGCTCGGCATTGCCCCGGTTGTGGGCCTGTTCATCATCGGGTTGATTCTGCTAGCATGGGTGAAACGGGACGGAGATTTTGCCAAATGACCCTGACACGTATTCTGGCCTGCGGAGCCCTTGCCCTGACGCTTGCGTCCTGTGGCGGTGGCGGTCGCGACATCAGCGGCGCACCGTCCTCCACCATTCTGCCCACCATAGGCTCCTCCGGCGGCGCCCGCAGCAATGTTGAGGCCAAACGCCTCTTCGGCGCAAAAACCTCAGCCTCTGCCCAGGCACCCGCAGCCCACGGCAGTTATGCAAAAGGCTGCGTTGCAGGTGCGGCACAACTGCCAGAAACAGGCCCCACATGGCAAGCCATGCGCCTGTCGCGCAACCGCAACTGGGCTCACCCGGAAATGATCGACATGGTCAAGAAGCTCTCCGTCAAGGCGGCCGCTCAACCCGGTTGGGAAGGTCTCTATGTCGGCGACCTCAGCCAGCCGCGCGGCGGGCCGATGCTGACCGGTCACCGCAGCCACCAGATCGGGCTGGATGCCGACATCTGGATGCTGCCACCCAAAACCCTCAGCCTGACCCGTCAGCAGCGCGAGAGCATCTCCTCCATTTCCATGCGCCGCGCCAAAGGCGCCTACGTCAACAGTTCATGGACCCGCGCGCATCACGAGATCATCAAGGCCGCCGCCAAAGACCCCCGAACCGAACGCATCTTTGTATTCCCCGGCGCGAAAGTGCAGATGTGCAACGACGAAAAAGGCGACCGCAGCTACCTGCGCAAAATCCGCCCCTGGTATGGGCATCACTACCATTTCCACATCCGCATCGCCTGCCCTTCGGGCCTGCGCGGCTGCGTCAATCAGGCCCCACCGCCCCCCGGTGACGGCTGTGCAGACGCCCGGCAATGGCAGGCCAACATCCTGAACCCGCCGCCACCAAAACCCCGCGACCCCAACGCCCCGCCGCCCAAACCACGGCGCGAACTGGTGCTGGCGGACCTGCCCGCGCAGTGCAAGGCGGTACTGGACAACTGACCCGGACGCCTCCCCTCTTCCGGGCCATCATCCTGCTGATGGCTCTCACCCTTCCTGTCTCTGCCGATCCGGTCTTGCTGCGCGAGACAGAATTGATCTGGCGGATCAACGCCCCATGGTTCGGCGGTTTTTCCGGGATCGAGGTGCAGGATCACGGCACCACGCTGCGGCTGATCACTGACAAGGGCCGCATGATCGACGCCCGAATGCAGCGCGAAGACGGCAAACTCACTGCCATCACCAACATCAGCTGGCGCAAACTGCGCTACATCAACGGCATCGGCGTCAAAGGTCCGTTTACAGATTCCGAAGGCCTCGCCATCACGCCGGATGGCCGCATCTTCGTAACCTTTGAGAACAAACACCGCCTCACCGAAGTTGACCCTGCAACCGGCGTCATGACCCAACAGCCCACCCACCCGGACTTCGGCAGCTTCACGAAAAACAGCGGGCTCGAAGCCCTCGCTGTCCACCCCGATGGCAGGCTCTTCGCCCTGCCTGAACGCTCCGGAAACCGCGCGGCCCCCTTCAACCTCTACACTTTCGATGGCAGCGCATGGCAGATCACCGGCCAGCTGGCGCGCCGCGGTCCGTTCCTCCCCGTCGGTGCGGACTTCGATGCAAACGGCATGCTCTACCTCCTCGAACGTGCCGCCACCCCACTGGGGTTTCGCAGCCGCATCCGTCGCTTTGACCCGGACCAAAGCAGCCAGGGGGACATTACCCTGCTCACCACCGGGCCTGCGCGTTTTGACAACCTCGAAGGCATCAGCGTCTGGCAAGACGCCACAGGCCAAACCCGCCTCACGCTGATCTCGGACGATAACTTCCTCGCCATCCAGCGGACCCAGATCGTCGAATACCGCGTGCAGGAATAACTTGCGCCCAAGCAGCTTAGCCCCTAAAGCACCCCTGCCTGCGATCCCCTCAGGCCAAGTCGCCGCACCCTTGCACAAAACGGTTTATACATATGACACGCTCGACCCTCCCCGGCATTCTTGCCATGGCCGCCATTGTTGTGGCCTCCAACATCCTTGTTCAATTCCTCTATGGCGACTGGCTCACCTGGGGCGCTTTCACCTATCCGCTTGCCTTCCTCGTGACGGATGTGATGAACCGCGTCTATGGCGCCGCTGCCGCGCGCCGGGTGGTGCTGGTGGGCTTTGTCGTGGGTCTGATCTGTTCACTCATTGGCACACAGATCATGGGCGAATTCGGCCCGCTGGTCACCGTCCGCATCGCCATCGGCTCCGGCATCGCCTTCCTCGTGGCGCAGCTCATTGACGTCTCCGTCTTTGCTGCGCTCAAAGGTGGCACATGGTGGCGTGCCCCACTGGTCAGCACCCTTGTAGGCAGCACACTGGACACCGCGATCTTCTTCTCCATCGCCTTCTCCGGCGCGCTCAGCTTCATCCACCCCGCCACGGACGTTTCCTGGGCCAGCGAGGTCCTCCCCCTCCTCGGCAGCGGCCCGATGGCCCCGCTCTGGGTCTCCCTCGCGGTGGCAGACTGGGCCGTCAAACTCTCCATCGCGCTCTTGGCCCTGATCCCCTTCCGGCTGATCACCGCCCGCCTCACCCGCGCGACATAACCCTTCCAAATGGTTTAAAAAACCTAGGGAGTTTGAGGGACAAAGTCCCTCATCAAAAAAACAAAATCGCGTGCGGCCCCCTTGGGCCGCGCCTTGCCGTCAGACGCGCCGAAAAAATCCCTTTGCGTTTCACGAAACCTGTGCAAACCTCCCCATGAGTTCAACAAATGCAAAGGAGGTGATCCAGTGTCGAGAAAGGTATTGGAAAGAGGTGTCGGAACAGCTTGGGAGGGATCTCACTAGGGCAGCCCCTGGTGATTGAAACCACCAAGTGGACCACGGTCTAACCGACCCACTTCCTTAAACCATTCGAAAGGGCCGCCCACATCGGGCGGCCCTTTTCGCATCCTCTGGCCCCCGCCGCGCGGGGATGCGATAAGGCCTGCATGCTGCGGATCAATGACGATATCAACATTCAGGACTGGGAACTGACCGAGAGCTTCATGCGTGCCTCCGGCCCCGGCGGGCAGAACGTGAACAAGGTTTCCTCCGCCGTGGAACTCCGGTTCGAGGCGGCGACCTCCCCCTCCCTGCCCGGTCCGGTGAAAACCCGGCTCAGACGGCTCGCCGGACGGCGCTGGTCCGCCGAAGGGGCATTGATCCTGCAATGTGATGAGACCCGCAGCCAGGCGCGCAACCGCGACATCATCCGTGAACGGCTGGTGGAACTGATCCGCAAGGCGCTCACCCCACCGAAACGACGCATCGCGACGCGCCCCACACTGGGGTCAAAGAAACGCCGCCTGAAAGCGAAAAAGGTCCGCGGAGAGGTCAAATCCCTCCGCGGCAAAGTCGATCCTTCGGACTAAACGCCCACGTCGATGATTGCCTTCGCCAACACCGGCACTGTCTGCGCGTTCAGACCCGCGATGTTCATCCGGCTGTCACCCACCATATAGATCCCGTGCTTTTCACGCAGCGCTTCGACCTTCTCAGGCGTGGTGCCGATCCGCGAAAACATGCCGCGGTGCTCTGCCAGAAACCCGAAGCGGTCCGAACCGGACAGCCGCTGCAACTCCCCCGCCAGCTGCTCGCGCAGGCCCAGCATCGCATTCCGCACGTCTTCCAGCTCGGCCATCCAATCGGCGCGCAGGGTGTCATCGTTCAGGATTGTCGTCACAATCCGTGCCCCGTGATCAGGCGGAAAGCTGAAATTCTGACGGTTGAGAAACGCCAGCGTCTGCTGGTTCAAGCCTTGCGCAGAGGTATCGGCGGAAATCGCCATCAACAGCCCCGTGCGTTCGCGGTAGATGCCGAAGTTCTTCGAACAACTCGCCGCGATCAGACACTCCGGCACAGAAGCCACAACCTTGCGCGTCGCTGCCGCATCGGCGTCCAGCCCATCGCCAAAACCCTGATAGGCAATGTCGATCATCGGCGTCGCACCCGTTTCCAGCAACACCTCGATCACCGCATCCCACTGCGCGGCGTTCAGGTTGGCCCCGGTGGGGTTGTGGCAGCAGCCGTGCAGCAATACCACATCACCCTTATGCGCGGTTTTCAAATCCGCGATCATCCCGTCAAAATCCACGCCCCGCGTTTCATCATCGAAATAGCGGTAGGGCACCATCTCCATCTCAAGGTATTTGAGGATCGACAGGTGGTTTGGCCAGGTCGGGTTGCTGACAAAGACCCGTGCATCGGGCCGCGCCATGCGGATCATCTCAAACGCCTGCCGCACCGCGCCGGTGCCGCCCGGCGTCGCCGCCGCCGCCACATTGGCACGTGGCACCGCATCGCCCAGCACCAGTTTGACCATCGCATCGCCGAAGGCCGGATCGCCAATCAACCCGGTATAGACCTTGCTGTCCTGACTGTCCCAGATCTGCTGCTCCGCCGTTTTCACCGCACGCATGATCGGCGTCAGCCCCGTGGCGTCCTTGTACACCCCGACACCAAGGTCGATCTTCGTCTCCCTTGGGTCTTCCCGGTACATCTGCATCAGCGCCAGAATTTTATCAGCGGGCTGCGCCTGCAAGGTCTCAAACATTATGCGTCTCCTGTCGCAACAGGTACGGTGGGGAACATCCCCCATTCCGTCCATGATCCATCATACAAAGACCAGTTCCTGTGGCCCATGCGCTGCAAGGACAACGCCAGGATGGCGGCCGTGATCCCTGACCCGCAGGAGGTGATGATCGGCTTGCCCAGATCAACGCCCGCCGCCTCGAATATCGCGCGGGTCTCCTCGGGGGATTTAAGGGTCTTGTCGTCGTTCAGCAGTGTCTCGTAATGCACATTGCGGGAGCCCGGAATATGCCCGGCGCGCAACCCTTCGCGCGGCTCGGGCGCATCACCCCTGAAGCGGGCAGGCGCACGCGCATCCACCACCTGCGGCTCTCCCAGCTTGGAGGCCTGAGACACCTGTGTCACATCCCGCACCAGCGCATTCTGATACCGCACCGTCATATGCCGGTCACGCGGAATGGGCGGCATATCCTCGGTCGGATGCCCTTCGGCCACCCACTTAGGCAGGCCACCATCCAGAACCGCAACATTTTCCTGCCCCATCAACCGGAACAGCCACCACACCCGCGGCGCAGACAGTATTCCAGCCCCGTCATAGACCACCACCTGATGACCGTCTCCGACCCCCATCGCGCGCATCCGCGACATGAATTTCTCAACCGGCGGCACCATATGCGGCAGGTCCGACCGCGCGTCGGAAATCTCATCAATGTCAAAGAACCGCGTGCCGGGAATATGCGCCTCGTCATACTCCGCCTTGGCATCCCGTCCGGCGTCCGGCAGATACCAGGACGCATCCAGCAATCGAAGGTCAGGATCCTTGAGGTGCTGGGCCAGCCAGTCTGTTGAAACCAGTGTTTTGGGATCATCGGTCATGGCCGGTCCTTTCAGGTTATCTTGTTCTTGACTATCCCCGCAGACGCAAGCTGGCAAGGGGATGTGGCGGCCTGAACGGCCCTCAATACCCCGCCATCGGGTCCGTGGACCTCAGCGCGGGGCGCGCGCCCATCACCTGCCACCACGCCACCAGCGCAGGGTAGCGTTTGAACATCTCCCCCGCCGCCTCAACCCGCAGGAAATAAGCCATCATCGGCGCCAATTGAATGTCCGCGAGGCTCAGGACAGCGCCACTCAACTGCCTGCCTTCAGCTGCGATCCGGTCCAACAGCCCCAGCGCAGGCTTTGCCCGCTCCAGACCTTCCACCACCCGCGCGTCGTCCCTCTCCCCACCCAGTACGACAGGCGTGTAAAATCCGGGCGAGAACACCTGCCGCACCATCACCGGATATACATCCGCATCGACAATCCCGATGATCTGATCCATCTGCGCCGCCGCAATGGGGTCATCCGGCTGCATCGACGCACCATCACTGATCGCATCCAGATACCGCAGGATCGCCGACGTCTCCGTCAACAGCAGATCGCCATGCTGCAACACGGGCACGCGCTTCAATGGTGTATAGCGCGCCAAAACCGGATCGGGTGGGTCTGCAAAGGGGTTCGCTTCGACATAGGCGGCCACATGCCCCATTTCACCCAAGGCAAAACGCACAGCCCACGTGTAAACGGAGTGCTCGAACCCGATCAGACGCAGCGGATCAGCCATGATCCTTCATCAACCGTGACTTCTGCCGCGACCAATCGCGCTTGGCCTCGGTTTCGCGCTTGTCATGGTTCTTCTTGCCCTTGGCGACCCCGATCTTGAGCTTGGCCTTGCCGCGATGGTTGAAATACATCACCAGCGGCACCAGCGTCATGCCTTTGCGCTGCGTGGCATTCCAAAGATCGCCCAACTGCTTGCGCGACACCAGCAACTTGCGCCGCCGCCGTTCCTCATGGGTAAAGGTCTTGGCCTGTGCGTAAGGCGCGATATAGCTGTTGACCAGCCACAACTCCCCGTCTTCCACCGCCGCATAGCTTTCGGCGATGTTCGCGCCACCGCTTCGCAAGGATTTCACCTCGGACCCTTCCAGGATGATCCCGCATTCGACATCGTCCTCGATCGCGTAATCATACCGCACGCGGCGGTTCTCAGCGATCACCTTGTAGTTGGGATCAGATTTGGAAGCGGATTTTACCTGTGACATGCCATGGGATGTAGAGCGCGCCCGTCCTGCGCGCAAGCATACCTGCTGCGAGCATCGCCAGTTGCGCGAACAATCCCGGTTTTTGACCCATCATTGTCGACAACTTAGAGGTGAATTCACCACATTTTTGCCGCAATCTGATGGCAAAAATAAGGCACATTCAACGACGATTCTGGGGGACGTCATGATGCCGCGCACAGCTGCTTGCCTGGGCTTTCTGAGCCTGATCTTTTGCCTTTTCAGCCTGTCTGCAACCGCCAAGGAACCCATGCGGGTGCTGGTGATGGGTGACAGTTTCATGGTCACAAACGCCCGCACACAATCCGCTGTGCCTCACCTTCTGGAACGCAGCCTGGGTGTGAAAGTCCGCAGTCAGGCGGTTGTCGGCGCGCGCTTTGGCTACAACCTGCCAATCTCGGGCGCATTGGGCATGAACATCTCCAAACAATACCGCGACGGGAATTGGGACTATGTCGTCATGAACGGTGGCGGCAATGATCTGTGGCTGGGGTGCGGCTGCACCCGCTGCAAGAAACGCCTGAACCGCCTGATCTCGGCCGACGGTCGCAAAGGCTCCATCCCCGCCACCGTGGCCCGCGCCCGGTCCAGCGGCGCCCGTGTCATCTATGTTGGCTATCTGCGCAGTCCGGGCCTCGGCTCTCCGATTGAACATTGCCGCAAGGTGGGCGACGCGCTGGAAGCCCGCATCGCCGTCATGGCAAAGCAGGATCCCGGTGTCAGCTTCATCTCCCTTGCGGACATGGTGCCCCACGGCGACGCAAGCTTTCACGCCGGTGACATGATCCACCCCTCGCCAAAGGGCAGCGCCGCCGCGGCCAAGCGGGTATTGGCAGCGATCAAAGGGGGGCGGTAGCCCCAGCAAGATCATCCGCACGCCGCAAATACGCCAGATTGCACTGACAAGGTTTGGGACAACCGAAAGGATGTTTCATGCGCTTGTTGAGCCTTCTGAGCCTTTTGACCTGCTTTGCAACCAACCTCTGGGCAGCACCGCCCACCGTGGAGGAATTGCGCATCGCCATAAAAAACCGCGATATCACGCAGACCAACGCGCTTCTGAACACAGCACAAGAAGCCTTCCTTGACGGCACCCTCACCGCAGAAGACATCCGCGCGCGCTATCGCCCTTTTATCACCAGCGATCCTGATACTGTTTCATTCGTAGAAGACTGGCTTGCAGCCGAACCCGACAATCCCAAAGCCCAGATCGCACGCGGATGGAGCCTTTGGAACGGTGCCTGGGCCATCGGCCGGGCCCCAAACAGCTATAGCAGCTACATCGCAGGTGAAATGCGCGGGATGGCCCGCGACCTTTTCACATCCTCATACAAGGCCGACAATGCCCTCATCCCCGCATCTGATGCCGCGGTGCGCGGCTACACCCGTGCCTCTTTCGGCGTGCCTGATGCCTATAACTCTCTGATCCGGACACTCCAAAAACACCCCAACTGGGGATCGGTGAAACGGTTTACCGCAGTCAACAACTTCGCTTCCGAACAATCCGGCCGAGACCATTGTGCAAAGATCGCAACATATTTCTCCCTTGATCAGGCCGCTGTCATGGAAAACCGGTGCCTGATGCAAGTCGGCACCGAAATGCCCTTTGAAGGACTTCACGCTTACATCGAAGAGCATTTCTGGCGTGACAATGACCCCGAAACGACGCTCTTCCGGCTCGACTCCCTGTTACGATGGTCAGACCGCCACAAGCTCAACAAGCGGCATATCGAATGGGCCAAGGACGTTGTTCTGTATCAGCCCTTTAATCAGTATGATCTGGATGACCTGCCCCACATGGTGCACCATCTCAATTTGGCGATGTACATCATGGAGGACATCCCCGCACAGGATCTCATGGCCGAATTCCGCAAGACCCGGCTGCCCGAAGCTGAGGCGTTCCTCAAACACGACCCCCACAGTCTCGCAATGATGGAAATGATCGAAGGCGTCGCCTTCGCGTCGGAGATGACCTACACAAAGCGCAAAACCGGCGACAACAAGACCAGTATGACCAGCACCGTGGTCCGTGTTGAACGCACCCCGGCCGAAGAAGACGCCTTCAAGGCCGCCAAAGCCGCACAGCGCAAGGATTTCGCACTCCGACGCCTTGGCGCATCACCCTACCACCCTGAACTCTGGTACGAATACGGATACCAGGCAAACCTCAGCAATCCACCCTATTCGACTTTCTCTGGCGATGCTGCACTGCACAACAGCGTCTTGTTCTCAGATGATCCAGCCCGATACCTGCAATACATCCTCAACCACAAACGTCAGGAATTCTGGACGGTGCGGGCTTTGTCAGAACTCGACCTGTCTGAGGCGCTGCCCGAAAACCTTGAAGAATTCACAAACCGCGTCGCATGGGCCAACCAAACCGATATCTACGGCCAGATCGTTTGCCACTACACCCGTGCCGAACGGCTGTATGATGCCGTCTGCCGGGAGTACCCGGCAGGTGCAATGCAATGTGATCGCAACACCATGCCAACCTACGACCATACCGATGAGCTTGAAGAGCTGGCCAAGACAGCCCCCGCATGCGCCGAAATCCGCGACAGTGCGCTTGAAGATCTCTGGTACGAACCGACCCCCTTCAAGGACGCCATTGTGCAGACACAGTAGATGGGGCAACCTGGCATGCAACGATCATCCGGCAGCAAGAAACGGCGCCTGAGGAGGGTCGTTCTTGCTAGTCCCCCAGCTTCGCATGCACCTCATCCAGATCAATCTCTCCCACGGGCATCTTGTTGCCCGGATTGTCGAAGTCATATTTGAACAAGTCAAAGTCGCGCTTGTAGATCTCGCGCACCAGATGCATCGACAGATCGTCGAAATAGTCCTCCACCGGATGCGCCCTTTTGGGGCCGTGGCCCTCGCTCTCGTTGAACCGTGGAATGTCCTTCAGCGTCACCGCATGTGGTGTTTCAATCGCATCAAGCACATCCTGCATCCCGTCGTTGAAGCTCTCCGTCCAGATGATCTTGTCATAGGTGCCACCGTTCACAATGAAGGTGCTGACGTGGCCTGACATCGCAGACCAGTGAATGTCCGGGTCCATCGGGCGCCGCCAGCGGATGGTATCGCGCGCAAACAGCAGGAACCTGCGGAAACTGGCAATCTGGTCAAACTCCTGCTTGCCGTCATCGCCACCCACTTCGATCCCGTATTTCTGGATCAACAAAGGCACCAGCTTGCCCCGGTAGCGTTTGCCGTTGCGCTGAATGCCGCAGATCTTGTCAAAGAAGGATGACAGGATGCGGGTGTAGGGGTTGCGCACGCAGGTAAACGCGTAGGACCCATGGCTCTGCACATTTTGCGTGATTGGCGCCTGGGACGCATCCAGCGCCCACTTGTGCATGCCCGCCTGTGCATCGTGAATGTCACCGTCAAAAAAGTCGCCATGATCGGAATAGAACATGATCTGACCAATGGTCGAGCAGGCGCATTTGGGCACCACACGGTACACCACGCTCTCGCTCTCTGTCATCCAAGTACCGGGAAACCCCATCGTATACTGCCCTCTGATACGGCCGATCTTGTGCCTGTGACCTGCCTTTGGCACAAAAAAGCAAATAAATCAGGTTTATTCAATCAACCTTCATCATTATCAAGGTTAACAAACGAGCAAAACAAGACAGGCCAACCCTGCAATGGCAAAGATTGCCTACATCTTGCTGTGCCACAAAGACCCGGCTGCCATCATTCGGCAGGCCCGGCGGCTTACGGCTGCGGGGGACTATATGTCCATCCACTTTGATGCCTCGGCACGCGCCGAAGACTTCCAGGAGATCAAGCAGGCCCTGACCGACAATCCACGGGTGACCTTTGCCCACAAGCGGATCAAATGCGGCTGGGGTGAATGGTCCCTGGTGCAGGCCACACTCTATGCGGTGCAATCCGCCGTTGACGCCTTCCCCCGCGCCACCCATTTCTACATGCTGTCGGGCGACTGCATGGCGATCAAATCCGCTGAATACACGCAACAGTTCCTCGACGAAAATGACTTCGATTTCATCGAAAGCCACGACTACTTCGACAGCGACTGGATCAAGACAGGCTGGAAGGAAGAGCGCCTGATCTACCGCCACTGGTTCAACGAACGCACTCAGAAGAAACGCTTCTACGGGATGTTCGAGGTGCAAAAGCGTCTTGGCCTGAAACGGGAGATCCCGGCAGATCTGCAAATCATGATCGGCAGCCAATGGTGGTGCCTGCGCCGTCGCACAATCGAATGGTTGCTGGATTTCGCCAGACAACGCCGCGACGTGATGCGCTTTTTCCGCACCACATGGATCCCCGATGAAACCTTTTTCCAGACCCTCGTCCGGCATCTGGTGCCGGAGCAGGAAATCAAGAGCCGCACGCTCACCTTCCTGATGTTCACCGACTACGGCATGCCGGTGACCTTCTATAACGACCACTATGAGATGCTGCTGAGCCAGGACTATCTTTTTGCCCGCAAGATCAGCCCGGAGGCCAAGGACCTCAAACGCCGCCTCGGGCTGCTCTATGCCGCGCAAGGTGTGCAGTTCCAGATCAGCAACGAAGGACGCAGCCTGTTCAAATTCCTCTCCGGCCGGGGCCGCATCGGGCGCCGCTTTGCCACGCGGTTCTGGGAGACGGAATCGACGCTGGGCCGGGAACGTGAGCTGCTGATCGTCGTCTGCAAGAAATGGCATGTGGCCAAACGGGTCCTGGAACGCATCCGCCAGACCACGAACGTGCCCGCCATCGAATATCTGTTTAACGAGGAAGACACGCCGCTCCCCGATCTGGGCGGTATCCAGACCACCTTGGGCAAACGCACCCGCCACCGCCGGGCGCTGATGCGCATGCTGTTTGACTATTTTGAGACAGACCGCCTGATCGTCTGCATTGACCCCGCGAACCTCGACCTGCTGAACGACTTCGCCTCCGACCGCTCCGTCACCCGGATTCTCGAGATCGAATGCCAATTCTCGGATGACTACCTGATCGGGCACGCGATGCGCGTGGGTCTGGCCGGGGATCAAACCTCTCAGGACACGCTCACGCGCCTGCTGCCCACCATTCGCAACGACATGGTCTATGAGGCCGACCGCATCCGCGACGCGCAGTTCGAAAACCACTGCCGCATGCGCGAGGTTGCCGAACCCGACGATAATGCTGATGCGCTGGCCGCTTTCCTCAAGATTTCGGCAGACAAGGCGCAAGAGATTGCGCAGACGGATTATCTGTTCGCGGATTGAGTGCCCATCCGACAGGTGCCGCCGCCACGCAGGGCGGCGGGTGAGGGCTGTCTGCCCTCACACTCCCAAGGTTTTTGGAACCATTTGGAAGGGGCGGTTGCTCAGGTCTTTTTCCGCCAGGTGCCCAGCCAGCGCCGCACGGCACCACCCTTTTCGGCCAGATCATCCTCAATCGCCTCCAGCGTGGGGTCAATCCGGCGCATCCGAAACCGCCGCCAGCGCACCCAGATCGCCCAGGCCAAGGCAGCAAACAGCGTCAGCACGATGATGTTCACCCAAGGGATGCCCTTGGACACCTCCGGCCCCGCCACAGGGCGCAGTGAAATCGCGTTGGGGAAGATCGACAGGTAGAAATTTCGCCAGCCGTAATGCGTGATCAGATACCACTCTGGTGCAGCCTTGGTCGACACCGCATCCGCCGCTTCGGTATAAAGGTTCGCGGTATCGAGTTTGAAATACGGCGGCCAGCCCCAGCCGGTATCCTCATTGCGGTAGACAATGGGCGATCCATCCGGGCGCACAGCCTGAATGAACTGCACATCGCGGTTGATCAGGCTTGCCACCTGATCATCGGGCGCGGACCAGAACATGCGCGTCCAGCCTTCCAGATCCTGCCGTTCTTCATAGGTGTTCACGATCCGCACGATATCCTTCTGCGGCAGCGTGTAGTGAAAGAACCCCGCCACAATCACCCAGAAGGTGATCCAGAACGTCCATTTAAAGATCGAAAACATGCGCCACCCCTTCAACTGTGATTGGTCAGATAGATGATGAGCACCACCAACACCATAGGCACCACATAGACACCCCAGATCAGCTTCTTGCGGATCGAGCCGTCATAGCGCTCCAGCCCGCGCTGCACGAAAGTGCGTTTGTCCACCTTCTGCGGCCCCATGTGCCATTTCTCTTCCAGCTTCCCCCGCCGCACTGCGCGCGAATAGAACGACAGACACACGTAGACGACCGTCAAAACGACGAACCCAATGACCACCAAACGTGCCAGTGCTATCATCTGCCTCTCCCCTTTACAGCGCCCCACGGCCCCACGCGCGCGATCATGTCCGGCACCGCCTTGCGCGGCGCACGCGGCACCTCCGGCTCCGCCATCTCAGGCTCATGCCCAAAGAGCGCCCAGCGCGCCCCCGCCTTGTCTACCTGATATTCGGCCTTGAGGAAATCAACCACATAGGCCTTCTTCGCCTCCGGCCACCCCGCATAGGTGCGGTAAAACAGCTCCTTGTGACAGATGAACAGCTGCCGAATGTCCTTGGGGGCCAGCTCTGCCAGCAACATGTTGACCAATGCCGCATCCGGCGTATCGGCCGCCCGCAGCGTATAGAAATACGCTGGATGGTCCGAGGTGATGCGCGGCCACGCGCCACCATTCTCCGCCCAGTTCACCAGACTGCTGAGCGCATGAAACTCCGGCGGCAGCTGGTCCCAGTAGATCCGCGCGAGCCTGCGCATATCCGCCCGGCTCGCCCCGCTCAGCCCCTGATGCATGCCCGCCACCGCATCGACCAGAATGAAATCCATCTTCTGCCGCAGGATCGCCGCCGCATCCACGCCGCGCGCCTCCACAATCGTTTCCGTCAGCCCGTTGAGTTCAAAGAACCGCGCAATCTGGTTGGGTTGCGACGCATCAAAGGCAAAGGGCAGCGGCAAATCCCCCAGCCCCTTGGCACCGCCGGGCGCAATCACCGCCGGATGCGGCACGTCCTGAAACAGGTACAGCCCGCTAAAACGCGCCGTCCAGAAGTTGCGCTGATCAAACGACATCTCTTTCAGCCGCACCGGATTGCGCAGCACATCCCCGGTCTTGCCCGCCAGCCCGATCATATCCGCAATCAACACGTCATCGAACCAGCCGTCGGGTTCGGTGCGAAACCGCTCCACCATCTCGCCCAGCCGTTCGGCATTGGCCACGGTCCCGCCGGTCGTATCCGCCTCAACGGTGATCCGCCGGATGTCAAAGAGCCGCGCGGGGGTGGAGACATCATAGACGCTGTTCACCAACTCCCCCGCCACTGCATCCCGCGCCGTCAGCGCAAAAAGCTGCGCCTCATTCTCCGCAAAGAACTGCTTGAGAATGTCCCTTGAGGTCGAGAATTTAGCGTTTAGCAGCGGGGCTGTGCGTTGCTCCATACTGAGCAGGATAAACTGCCGGTTCACCCCTTGGTGGTTGAGATAGAGATCGTCTTGCAGCGCGTCGCCCACTTCGGGGGAATAGCCGGAGATATCGACGTGGAAATCGGTGAGTTCAGTGCGTTTCCCGGTGAGATGTTCGAGCGCACGGTTGTAGCGGTCGACCAGCGCGGGGCTGTCGATGTGTACGAGATTGCCGAACATGAGGCCGGATTTGATGAGGCGTTTCATTTTGCGACACTCCATATTGAAAGCGAACGCAACTTCTTGAACAATTCCATAGTCTCGGGGATGCGTAAGCGAAGGGTCCACCTTTCGTCGGCTTCTCCGATGAAGTTCATACGCCAAATAATGCTGTCTACTATACCTAGGAGGTCATCAAACTCGTCAGCGTTATCAGCCAAAACGTCAATTAAGTCCCTCCTGAGCAACTGTTGAAGGCTATCATCGACGTTAACAGAATAGCTGTAGAAAGCTGTGTATTGCTCTTCCAGCTCTACATCACGACATGGGGGAAATAGCATCAAACCGAGCCTCTCTCCACCTCTTCCAACTATGAATTCGCCGCTCAGAGATGCGAAATGCGGACCTGATCCGGCTCCAACAACAAAACGCGTTCGGGCACGACCAATTTCACTAGCAAGCAATTCAAGCTCCTGTCTAAGAATTTTGCCCGCACTTTCCTCTGATCTCTGTCTCTGTTCTTCGCTGAATATTTTACCCTGTTGGACCAACAATTCTACCTGAGCTTCTTGTGCAGACGCCATCTTCGAAAATTGTTCGCGCTGCTCTCTCAACTCTGATGCTTGCAAAAGGACTGTTACTACCAGCCACACAAAAGCCAAAGTACCAGCAAAACCAGCTAAAAAATCACCTATTTCATTTGGGCCAGAGTGAAAGCGAAGGACATCCCAGTTTGTGCGGCAAGGCCCGACAGAAGAGCATTGCGGCCACTCGAACAAAACGAACGCCCCAAACGCGACGACAATGAAAGTCAGAACAACTCCGAAAACAAAAGGCCCCCTTTTCCAGATTGACGATTTGGTTTGCTCGCCACTCATCCCAGGGCTCCGCCCATTCGCAATGGAAAGGCTCCCCCGGAGCCTTTCTCAATCATTGCTCACCCCCCGACAGATACCGCTTCTTAGCCTCCGCCATCCGCCCCATATCGCGCACGGCATTCTCAATCGCCACCTCATCCGACTTATCCGCATACCGGAACTCACTATCCGCGTAGCGGTTGATTTCCTGCACCACCATCTCCACCGTGATCGGTTGGCGCATGTCGTCGATCATCGCCTTCTTCTCATCATACCCTTTGAACAGGAACAGATCGGGCTGCTCCATCCACTCATCCGGCAATTCAAAATCCATCGCCCGGACCTTCACCGCATCCGTGATGTTCTTGATCGCCCGGCCCGTGAAGCGCGGATCGGCCTCCTGAATCCCCTTCAGGTACGTGCCCAGCTTGTTGATCGTATCCAACTCGCCAATCTCGGCTTTCACCGCCTCATAGACCGTCAACAACCCCGCCTCATGGGGCTTGGAATGCCCCTCAAACGACGCCGCAACCGCCTTCTTGATCTGCTGCGCTTCAAAAACCTCATGCTCCCCCAGCGGGATATCGTGGTTCTTGCCCATCAGCAGGAACAGAATGTCCACATAGTCCTCCCGCGTCTGCGGCCCATCGACCAAAAAACGCGCCCCCGCCCGCTGCCGCAACGCGTCATCCACATTCTCCGGATAGTTCGAGAACATCCCGAAGGTACAATTCCCCCGCACAACAGTATTCGCCCCGGCAAACGAATCCATCAGCACGGCGGTAATCTCCAACTGCCCCGCCGAAGACTGCCGATCCCCCCGCTTACCCGCAAGCTGGTCAATGTCGTCAATCGTCCCGAACCCGATCACCGAAGGATCAATGATGTTGTTGATAAACGCCTTCGCGTTCTGCCCCGACTTGCCCTGATAGCTGTCGATATTATCCGTGCTCAGGTTCTGATACCGAAACGGATAGCCCGCATTCGAGCAATACTCCGAGATCAACCCCGCCATCATCTGGATAAGCGTCGTCTTCCCCGTCCCCGGCGCGCCGTCACCCATGAAGGTAAAGATGAACCCGCCCAATTCCGCAAAGGGGTTCAACCGCCGGTCAAAGTCATAGGCCATCAGCATCTTCGCCAACTTCATCGCCTGATACTTGGCGATATGGTTGCCCACGACCTCATTGGGCTTCTTGAAGGTCATGGTCAGCTTGGTGGACTTGGCTTTCGACGCAGGAGAGAACCCGGAAACGGTGAAATCATCCGCCTCCACCCGCCAGGACGCATTGGCAAACCCCTCCAACCGAGGCGCCCCCTGCGCACGCAACGCCACCTTCTCCATCAGCACTTCCGCAAAGGCCGCCACCGTCGCCACCAGCCGCTCATCATCGCTGCCATGCGCTGCAATGTCCTGATCCAACTCCCACAGCGCACCGTGCAACGCAGTCTGACCATTGTCGGTCAACACCTCATCCACATCGCCGACCTCAACGGAAACCTCCGGCAAATGCGAGGACAACAAATACGCCGTCGCATTCCCGAACACATAGAGCGTCACCAAAGCCTCCGCCGCCAGCAATTCCGAGAATTCCGACTTGCGCGCCGCAGGCAGCGCCCCCTCAAGGTTGGCCCGCTTGAGATCACCCAACCCAGACTGCTCCGCCACGTTCTCCGCCACCGCGAGCGCAATCGCAATCGCCCGGCGCAGCACATTCATCACCACCGCTTGCTGAGGCGACACCAAAGCGTCCCCCTCATCCGCCCCTTCAATCCGCGCCAGCAACTGCACCGCCCCCGCAGGCGTGCGCCGCTGCGTCACCAACCCCGGCGTTGTTGACCGAAACCGCCGCCGCGTGCCGATGCCCGAAGACTTCTCAACCCCCGGCTCAGCCACCGCCTTGCCAATCCGCGGCGCATGATCAAACCCCGTCAGCAAAGCCAAAGCGACGGCCATATGCCCGTTGATATCTTCTTCCCGCAATTCCATCGCATCCGACGTCTGGCTCATCCCTCAATCCTTCTCATCTCAACAAAACGCGCCTCAATAACGACGCGCATCCGCCCCTTCCAAATGGTTCTAAAAACCCCCTCGGAGAGCTAAAATCTAATACTGCAACACCCGCCCCTTGGGGCTGACCACAAATTTCCGCACCGACCCAAACCCCGGCGGGTTCTTCTCTTCCAACACCTGATACGGCCGCTGCGGCAAGATAATGCTCCGCTCCACCCGCGTAGCCCCCAGATCAGCGCCCTTGCCACCAAAGGGATCAAGCGCAAAGACCTCGCGCTCCACCGTCGAGAACCACCTGGATTTTTCGAGGGTCACCCGGTCACTGACCAACTCTTCCTCGGTCCACACGAGCGCCCAATCCTGCCCCTTCGGTGCGCGTGCCTCTGCCAAGACCTCGCGCAACGGCCCCGCCTGCTGCGTAAACGCATGGCTGTACATCGGCCCCAGATGAAACCGCCGCAGCCGCTTGGGGTGCAGATCGTCGAAATCCTCGTCAAACCCCTTGGCAATGGTCAGCAGTTTCAATCCGCCCAGCGCCTGCGCGCTCAGATGCGCCTGCACCTCCGGCCACCGCCGTGTGTCCTTGGGCAGGCCGATGTCGCCGGAATCCTCGACCTCCATCATGTAGATCACCGGCAGGTTCACCTGGCTGTCATAGCTCGCCCAATGCAGCCGGAACGTCCGCCGCCCGTCGGAATGGGTGACCATCCACTCTGCTTCCGGGTCATTCTGTACCCAGAACAATTCCCCTTTCGCCAGATCCTCATAATAGAGCCGTTGTGACAGCGCGAATTGCAACTTCGTCGGCACCTTGCGGTCGCTCAGAATGGTATGCACCATCTGATCCTTCAGCGCCTCAACGCTGGGCATATCCTCCAGATGCCGTGCGGCCTGCTGCGCGTCATTGGCCATGGTCATGATCTCTTCGGCCACCGGAAACCCAGAATCCCGCGCGTCCATCGTCAGAGAGCCAAAGAACCGACCCGTCTCACGCCCCACCAACAGATACTTCAGGCTCAACGCCCGAAACGTGAACGTCAGCTTGGTCGCATACCGCGTGAGGATCACCACCTCATCCCGCGTCAGCCCACCTTCCGCTTCCATCACGCCTGCGACCCGCAGCATATGCTGCATGATACCTTCGAATTTGTGGAAGTACCGGCGCGACGCGAAAGTATCGGACAGGCCGACATGATCCTTGTTCGGGGTGTGATCAGCCATCTCGCCCTTGCCTGCTGTCGCGCAGCCTAAGCACCTCGATCTGCGTTTCAGTCACTCTGTAAATGAGAACAAATGGCGTCTTTGGGATTGGCATCCTCCGAACACTTTCCATGTTTGGCACGCGCTGGCCTATATACGGGTGCACCTTCAAAAGACTTTGCAGGTTGATAAGACTTTGCGCGGCGTTTTCACGACCCGCCGGAAAGACACTGCCATAATACTGCCGAAACCAAGCTGAGTCCCGGAGCGCCCTTTCGGAATACTTGATACGCATTCAGTCATTCGACCTTCGGCATCGGGAGCTCGTTTTCCGTATCCCAACTCTCCACCCAAGCGGTGAAGGCTTCTTCACTGATGAAACGGCCTTTGTCCGCTTCGATAATCGCTTCTTCAATTGCAACCCGCTCCGCTGCTTGGCCATTCAAATGGGTTTTAATTGCCCGCGTTGCGATCTGCGTGGCCGACACATCCTGCCGCGCGGCCTCTTCTTCGATGGCTGCTTTCAGGTCCGCGTCAACGCGCATGGTAAAAGGTACGGTGGTCATTGACGTTTCCTTTGGTGGCTGTGTATCACAATGTATGACATTGCGCACATTTGGTCAAATTGCAGACCTGTACGATTGGTCATAACCCTACATGACAAATGCATCGACAACCCAGATCGCACCAACTGCAAGGACAGCCGCAATCCCAAAGACCAACCTCAGGTTCGCGTAGTGCCACCGGGTACGAGTTGTCGTCTTAACCTCAGGCGTTTTCGACGTGCCATCACCCCCCATACTGATTGCTGTCATGCTTCTCGATAATCTTCTGGAACCGCCGGGCAAAACGCTCATCCGCCTTTGCCTTCGCCTCCAAAACTTCCCGCGCAAAGACCATATGGTCTTCGTGTTTCTCCATCATCTCCGCCATCCGCGCGTTCGTTGCCGCACCGATCCCGGCCATGGCGCTCTGCGCTTCCTGATCCGTCTGCACACCAATCTCATTGATCCTGTGCGCCACGTCCTGCTGCTGCGCGGTCTTCAATGACTTGGTCAGCGCATCATACAAAACAACCCGCTGCTTGGTGTCCGTCTGCAACTTGTTGATCAACACCATCTGCGTCGCCGCCTGGTTTTGCAGTGAATCGATCCAGGTCTTGCCCTTCTCGATATACCGCTCCAGCGTCTGGCTCTTGGCCAGCTTCACCTGCTCGTCCTGCACCATCGCGTTGTAGCGCGTGTTGGCGTCCGCCAACTCCGTCTCCAGCTTGGTGCGCTTGGCCGCGTCTGTCTCGGACGCAATGGCGTTCTCCAGCTTGATGATCTCCGGATCCATGCCTTGAATATCGCTGCGCAGGCTCTCCAATTCACCCACGGTCATTTCCCGCTCATCCAGGGTCTCGGTCAAGTTCGCCTCCACCTTGACCTTCTGCTCTTCGAGCATGGTCAACTGGCCCTCCAGCAACTGCACAATGGAGTCCGACTTTGAGATCAGATCCTGCAACTTGTCGTCAATCGACGCCGTGCGCACACGTTCCTGCCGCATGCTGTCCGCCTTGGCCGACGAAAAGATACCGACAAAGCTCTCCCAGCCCGTCTTGTTGCGCATCTCATCAAAATCTTTGCTGAACCCGGCGGTCACATCGTCCAGCCCCATGATCAGCTCAGCGATATTGGCGTTCATGACTTCCGTATGGGCATGCACATCCTCAAGCGAGGCGTTCTCGATGTCGATCATCGCGTCATCGCCCGTCTTCATCTTGGCGCGCGCGGTCTCGATCCGGGCCGTCAGTTCCGCGATCTTGCCCTGCGCCTCCGCCACCTGCGACTGGGATTCCCGCACCTGTGCATCCAAATTGGCCATCTAACGCTCCCTTTTCACTATTCTTTTCATCAATATATGCGATGTGAAGGCATTTTACATCCCCTCACACCACCGTTTCGCCAAGTCTTGCAAAAGCCAGCCGCCTTGAAAAGACCCCGCAATGGGTCATGAACCATCAGCCGCCCGGCCCGGATTGACACCTGCGCGGCGGGCCGTTGCAGCCAACCCCAGCAGGAACAGGACACCCGCGGCCACGTACCCCCCCAGGATCTGCTGGATGTCGCCGTAAGGCAGTGCCGTCACATCCGACGCGGCCCCGGCAGCCAAGAACAGCGACGCGGCGAACGCCAACTTGCCCGCCAGGTTCTGCATCGACACATAGGTCGCCCGCACCTCATCGCGCAGCAGCGGCTGGATGCGCCCCATTTTGAACGGATGCGACAGCGCATCCGGCACGATCCGCAAGAACAGCACCGCAATGGCAATCCAGCTTTGCGTCAGCGTCAGAACCGCGATCAGGCCGATCTGCATCCCGAAGGCCAGCAGCAAGATCCCCGTCAACCCCAGGCGCCCGCGCAGCCGCAAGGCATAGAGCGACGCCGCGAAAGACATCAGCATCATCACCGCAGAAACCACGCCACTCACCAAAGGGGTTTCATCCCTGAGCCCCACCTCGGCCAGCGATGCGGCGATAAAGGGCTGGCCAAAGACAAACGGCAAATGGCTGAACCCGTACATCACCACCGCCAGCACAAAGATCCAGCGCAGCACCGGTTGGCCAAAGGCCTCGCGCAGCGCGGGCAATTGCCCGATCATGGGTCCAACGCTCTGCTGGGTCGGAGGCTCCGTCAGCCGCCAGGCCAGCACCATTGCGACCCCCATCGCCACGCCACCCGCCCAGAACGTGGCCGGATAAGACCACAACGCCATCGCCCCGCCCAGAATCGCAGAAATCGCAAACCCCCAGAGCGAGAATTGCAGCGCGCGGGTTTCCTGCGCCTCCACTTCATCCTCCCGTCCCAAGGCCGCAAGGGTCTCATAGAGCGTCGCACTGTCCGTCCCGGACAGAAACGCCGTCCCCGCCCCGATCAGGGTTTGCCCCAGAACAAACACTGCAAATCCATCTCCGAGGGCCAGACACACCGCCCCCATCGCGCCAAAAAGCGCCCCTGCGATCAACGTCCGGCGGCGCCCCATCCGGTCTGACAACACGCCCAGCGGCACCTCCAGCACCGTGACGGAGATGTCATAGATCGCATAAAGCGCAATCGCAGCAGCGGGCGATACCTCCTGCTGGAAATACAAAAACCAGATCGCCTGCCAGAACAGCAGCGAATGGGCGAACTTGAACCACGGATACAGCCGCAGATTTCTGGCCATACCGGTTCCGGCCAGGCTCACGATCCGATCAGCGCCTTGATCAAGTCGCTGTCCGGATCGCCAAAGGCATCGATCACATCAAAGTGGTGCAACCCTTCGGCCACAACGCGCCGTGCCCCCCATGCGCGCGACAATGCTTCCGCCTGCTCCAGAAATGCGGGCCGCTCATCGCCGCCGACCCAGACGGTCACCTTGACCCCATGCGGTGGGCTCATGTTCACCGGGCTTTCGGCCAGTGCAGCCGCCTCATCCAGCCCGAAAATCTCATTCATCGAGGTCTGCAAAAGCGGCATCAGATCCGCGACGGGAGAGATCGGCACAACCGCCTCGATCCGGTCGCGCACCTCCGCAGGCAGCACCAGCGGGTCCATCATCCGCGCCACCAGATGCCCGCCTGCCGAATGCCCCGCCAGCGCCATCGGCCCATGGGTCCGGCTGGCCACCTTGGTCACAGCCGCTGCAATCTGCCGGGTGATATCACCAATCGCCACATCCGGGCACAGATCATAAGACGGCATCGCCACGGCCCAGCCCCGCGCCAAGGGCCCCGCTGCCAGATGTGACCAAAAGCTGTTGTCGAATGCCTTCCAGTACCCGCCATGCACAAACACCGCCGTGCCACGCGGCACCCCTTCGGGCATGAACATGTCAAAAACCTGCCGCGGGGAGGGTCCATAAGACACACCCACCTGCGCCCGCGCGCCCAGAGAGGCCCGAAACGCAGCCGCAGCTTTCTCCCATCTGGGCGGAAAATCAGCAGCCCCCTCAATGTACTCACCGTTTTTGTAGGCCTCATCAAGCTGCATATGTCTTCTCCTTCTGACGTGCCCGCGTGCCACACAATGCAAAGCGGAACTGGACAATCATAGCCATTGTTGCTTTGGGTGCCACAAACAAAAGCGGAGACATCTCATGACCAACGCGACAACTGATCTGAAATCCATGCTCAAAGATCCCAGCCTGCTTGAAACCCGCGCCTATATCGGCGGCCAGTGGGTCGATGGCGATGATGGCACCTTTGACGTGACCAACCCCGCCCGTGGCGATGTGGTGGCACAGGTCGCCAATCTCAGCCGCGCACAGGTGGCGGGTGCCATTGCCCAAGCCGAAGCCGCGCAAAAGGAATGGGCCAGCTGGACCGGCAAAGAACGCGCAGGCGTGCTGCGCAAATGGTTCGACCTGATGATGGCCAACCAGGACGACCTCGGCGCGATCCTGACCGCAGAGCAGGGCAAGCCCCTTGCCGAAGCCAAGGGTGAGATCGGCTATGGCGCGTCTTTCATCGAATTCTTCGGCGAAGAGGCCAAACGCATCTACGGCGAGACGATCCCCGGCCATCAGCGTGACAAGCGCATCACTGTGCTGAAGCAGCCCATCGGGGTTGCCGCCTCCATCACGCCATGGAACTTCCCCAACGCGATGATCACGCGCAAAGCCGCCCCTGCGCTGGCTGCTGGCTGTTCCTTCGTCGCCCGCCCAGCGGCTGAAACCCCGCTGTCAGCCATCGTCATGGGTGTCTTGGCCGAACGCGCAGGCATCCCCGCAGGCGTTTTCAACGTGGTGCCGTCGTCCTCCTCCTCCGCCGTGGGCAAGGAATTCTGCGAAAACCCCGCCGTGCGCAAAATCACCTTCACAGGCTCCACCGAAGTGGGTCGCATCCTGCTGCGCCAGGCGGCCGATCAGGTGATGAAATGCTCCATGGAACTGGGCGGCAACGCGCCGTTCATCGTGTTTGATGACGCAGACCTCGATGCCGCCGTCGAAGGCGCGATCCTCTGCAAATTCCGCAACAACGGCCAGACCTGCGTCTGCGCCAACCGCATCTACGTGCAGGCGGGCGTCTACGACACCTTCGCCGAGAAACTGAAGGCGCGCGTGGAGCAGATGAAAATCGGCGACGGTTTTGAAGAAGGCGTTGAACTCGGCCCGCTGATCAACCCCGCCGCAGGTGAGAAGGTCAAAGAGCACATCGACGACGCGGTTGCCAAAGGTGCCACCGTGATCCTCGGCGGCAATGGCGCGATGGACGGCAACTTCCTGCCCCCCACCATCGTCACCGGCGTGACCCAGGACATGCAGGTCGCACAGGACGAAACCTTCGGCCCCTTCGCCCCGCTCTTCAAGTTCACCGACGAAGACGAAGTCATCGCCATGGCGAACGACACCATCTTCGGCCTCGCCTCCTATTTCTACGCCAAGGACCTTTCCCGCGTGTACAAGGTCGCCGAAGCACTGGAATACGGCATCGTCGGCGTGAACACCGGCATCATCTCGACCGAAGTCGCACCCTTCGGTGGCGTCAAGCAATCAGGGTTGGGCCGCGAAGGCTCCCACCACGGGATCGAAGACTATCTTGAGATGAAATACATCTGCATGTCGGTCTGATCCGAGACCACCACCACATCAAAGGGCCGCGCATTGCAGCGGCCCTTTTTCATGCACTCTGCACCGCCGCCCTCACCGCATTGAACGCCTCCACAGGCATCCGCGCAAAGGTCAGGTCAATCGGCAACTCGTTGTCCTCCTGCCACTGGTTGAGCGTATAAACGACACCCGCACCAGCCCAGACCCAGCTGCGCGGGTCCAACCCTGTGTCGATCAGCGCATCCGCATCTTCGGCACGGTAGAGCTGCTTGAGGGTGACACCAAGCGCCTCCGCCAACCCCTGTCCGGGCACGCCAATCGCATGTGCCGCAGCCGCCTTGTAACGCCCGAACAACTCTGCGACCTGTGCCTCCCGCTCCTCATGGTCAATCGACGCATGGGGGTCCTCAAAGAACATGTGTGACGTCGCCAGCCCAACCTCCGGCGTGCCCTCCGCCGCTGCGACGTCTGCCCAAACCTCCTCCTCTTCCAACATCGCCTCCAACCCTTTGAGTATGGTTGCCAACTCCTCCTCCGGCAGGCCCATCTCGCGCATCTTGGCTTCTGTTGCTGCGGCCATATCCGCAAGCCGTTTGCCGGAAACGCCCTCCGCAGCGATCCGCGCAAAACCGTCCGCATCCGCCGCAACAAGCCGTGTGAACAACGCGCCCAGATCGTCGGTCACCGCCCACTGCCAAATCGAAACCTCGCCCATTGCACCCACCTTCCCAAAAAAATGTGATCAACCGCCAAGGATTGACCATTCAGCCCCGTCATACTCCTGTAGTGCTTATGGAAACCAGTGATAACAGCCTTGCGCAGGCCGCCGCAGACGGGGACAGAACCGCTTTCGCCACCCTGCTGGAGCGGCAATACGACCGGTTGTTCCGCCTGTGTTTCCGCCTGACCGGCGCGCAGGCAGAGGCCGAAGACCTCACCCAGGACATCTGCGCTGCCCTGCCCGCCAAGCTGCGCAGCTACCGGGCGGAGGCGACGTTCACCACATGGCTCTACCGGATCGCGGTCAATGCCGCCCACGACCGCCGCCGCAAACAGGCCAGCCACGCAAAGGCCGCTGAGGGCTGGGGCGATTGGGAAGTGAACCGGCGGGCGGGAAATGATGAAGCGGCTGAAGCCGTCGACTGGCTGACCACCGCGATGCGCAGCCTGCCCCCCGACTTGCGCGACACGCTGGCGCTGGTGCTGGATGACATGACCCACGCCGCTGCCGCCGACATCCTGAACGTCTCCGAAGGCACCA
>Ga0160419_100240_pt1 | contig 38498 bp, 28 predicted proteins | sample CelAP2metagpilot_2_FD_108196 | JGI IMG/M metagenome (GOLD analysis project Ga0160419, IMG submission 108196) | Phycosphere-associated microbial communities from Cellana algal ponds in Kailua-Kona, Hawaii, USA - Cellana AP2-4-25 metagenome pilot ...
CATGTGGCGGAACCGGCCCTCTGTCATCTGCTGCAGCACCTCTTCCACGTTGGATTGGCTGGTACAGGTCACAAGCTTGCGCGTCATGTAATCCTTGGCGCAGTCGCTCAGGCAGCTGGGGCCCGTGCGCGCCAATTCACGCACGATATCACGTTCGGACAGGATCCCTTCTGCGGTTTCTCCGTCGCTCGACACCACCACGGTCCCGATCTTGTGCTCACCCAGCAGCTTGGCCGCTTCAGAAATCGTCGCATTTGGTGCAATCGTCACCACACCAGAGCTTGCCTTGGATTTCAGAATGAATTGAATCAGCATGGGCGCTCCTCTGTTTTTGTAATTTTATTGCGTAACCCAAGCGTTGCCGGATCCCGACATCAAGTCAAGCCTTCCAGTCGGATCACCTCGTCGCGGATCCCTTTTGACAGCGCCTGTGCAAAACGGTTGAGCCGCTCGCTACGCTGATCGCCCTGATGGCGCACAAGATAGAAACTCCGCGTGAGACTGATCTTGTCGGTCAGAACCTTGCGCAAAGACCGATGCGCAGGCAGCGTGAAATCGTGGGCAACACAAAGAGCCGTGCCTTCTGCGGCCAGTTTGATCTGTACCGATACGGAATTTGACGCCAGCGCCACCCGTTCGATGCCGAGGTTGTTGAGATAATCCAGCTCCCGGTCGAAAATCATGTCCGGGATGTAGCCGATCATTTTGTGTTTCTTCAGGTCTTCCAACTTTTCGATTGGGGGGTGGTCGCGCAGATAATGACGAGAGCCGACGAGATGCAGTTTGTAGTCGGTGATCTTTTGCACCAGCAATTGGCCTGCGGTGGGCGCGCTGACGGTGACAGCCATGTCCGCCTCGCGGCGGCTGAGGTTGATGACACGCGGCAGGGCGACGATCTGGATATCAAGATCGGGATTGTCCTCGCTGATGCGCGCGCAGACCTGTGGCAACAGGTAATTGGCGCTGCCGTCCGGTGCGCCAATGCGGATCTGGCCAGACAGGGTATCACTGGGCCCCGCCAGCGCCTCCTGCCCGGCCCGCATCGCCTGCTCTGCCGCCTCGGCATGGCCCAGCAACCTGTCACCCGCCGCACTGAGCGCATAGCCTTGCGGGGATTTCACGAACAGCGGCGTATCCAGTGCCTCTTCAAAGCGGGAAATGCGCCGGCCCACGGTGGCGGGGTCCATCTTCAAGACGCGACCAGCCCCGGACAGGCTGCTTTCGCGCGCCACAGCTAGAAACACCCGCATATCATCCCATTGTGGGTCCATGAGCCTGTTCTCCTCATTGCGCCACAGCCGATCATTAATCCGCTGTTAACCCTTTGCGTTCCTGCAAAGCCTCTTTGAGATCTTTCCTCTTTTGCGATGATTTTTGCAAGCCTAGGATTGCCCCAACTCAAATAGAGGAGGATCCGATGGAAGAACTCGGTCACTTTATCAACGGCAAGATCACCGCAGGCACCTCTGGCCGCAGCGACGACGTCTACAACCCCGCAACAGGCGAAGTGCAGTACAAATGCGCGATGGCGAGTGCGGCAGAAACCACTGACATCATTGAAAAAGCGGCCGCAGCTCAGCCGCAGTGGGGCGCAACCAACCCGCAAAAACGCGCCCGCGTGATGATGAAGATGGTCGCGCTGATGAACCGCGACATGGACAAGCTGGCAGAGGCGCTGAGCCGCGAGCACGGCAAGACCATTCCGGACGCCAAAGGCGATCTGCAGCGCGGTCTGGAAGTGATCGAATACTGCGTCGGCGCGCCCCAGATGCTGAAAGGTGAGTTCACCGACAGCGCAGGCCCCGGCATCGACATGTACTCCATGCGCCAGCCGCTGGGTGTTGTCGGCTCCATCATGCCGTTCAACTTCCCCGCCATGATGCCGCTGTGGCACGTCGGCCCGGCGCTGGCCTGTGGCAACGCGGTTGTTCTGAAACCGTCCGAGCGTGACCCCTCTGTGCCCTTGATGCTCGCAGAGCTGTTCGTTGAGGCCGGCCTGCCCGAGGGCGTGTTCCAGGTTGTGAACGGCGACAAGGAAGCCGTCGACACCATTCTGGACAGCGAAATCATTCAGGGCGTGTCCTTTGTGGGCTCCACCCCGATTGCGCAGTACATCTATTCCCGCGCCACCGCCAACGGCAAGCGCGCCCAGTGCTTTGGTGGCGCCAAGAACCACATGATCGTGATGCCCGACGCCGATCTGGACCAGGCCGCTGACGCGCTGGTCGGCGCAGGTTTCGGCGCGGCCGGCGAACGCTGCATGGCTATCTCGGTTGCGGTTCCGGTTGGCGAGGAAACCGCCGACAAGCTGATCGAAAAACTGATCCCGCGCATCGAAAACCTCAAGGTTGGCCCCTATACCGCCGGTGATGATGTCGACCTCGGCCCGGTTGTGACCGCAGCCGCCAAGGAACGCATTCTGGGTCTCATCAACTCTGGTGTGGAACAGGGCGCGACACTGGTTGTCGACAATCGCGACTTCAAACTGCAGGGCTATGAAGACGGCTTCTTTGTTGGTCCGCACCTGTTTGACAACGTGACCACCGACATGGATATCTACAAGCAAGAGATCTTTGGCCCGGTTCTGTCCACCGTCCGCGCAGCCACCTATGAGGACGCGCTGAAACTGGCGATGGATCACGAGTACGGCAACGGTACCGCGATCTTTACCCGTGATGGCGACACTGCGCGTGACTTTGCCTCCCGCGTGAACATCGGCATGGTGGGCATCAACGTGCCGATCCCGGTGCCGCTGGCTTACCACACCTTTGGCGGCTGGAAGAAATCCATGTTCGGCGATCTGAACCAGCATGGCCCGGACAGCTTCAAGTTCTACACCCGCACCAAAACCGTGACCTCCCGCTGGCCCTCGGGCATCAAGGAAGGTGGCGAGTTCAACTTCAAGGCGATGGACTGATATCTGGCCGCACGCCATAGGTATCACCACCCAAACACGAAGGCCCCGGCAATGTCCGGGGCCTTTCTTTCATACCCGTCCTCTGCCGCCGTCGCCTGCCCGGCCAACCCTGCCGTTTGGGCAGTTTTTGCCCATTTTTCTGGCCAATCACCGTAATTTTGCTTGCTCATTACCTAGGGTCGTCTATCCGGTTTGAAGCATAGAAAGAACGACGGCAGGCAGATGAGCACACCCGAGATATCCCCCCAGCCAAAGGCGGCTGGAAAATCCGCACGCGACTGGGTCAAGATCCTCGCGCAATACCGCGAACCCAACCACCTGCGCAGCAGCTTTGAGCTGGCAGTGACTGTGGTTCCGTTCCTTGCCCTTTGGGCGCTTGCCTGGTGGTCGCTTTCGGTGAGCTATTGGCTCACCCTTGCGCTGTCCCTTCCGATCGCGGCGTTTCTGCTGCGCCTGTTCACCATCCAGCACGACTGCGGCCACGGTTCGTTTTTCCGCAACCGCCATGTCAGCGACTGGGTGGGCCGGATCATCGGCGTGCTGACGCTGACCCCGTATGATGTCTGGCGCCGGACGCATTCCATCCACCACAGCACCCATGGCAACCTCGGCAAACGTGGCATGGGCGACATCCACACCATGACCGTGGCCGAATACCGCGCCTCCGGGCGTTGGGGCCAGTTCATGTACCGGCTCTATCGCCATCCCATCACGCTGTTCGGCTTTGGGCCTGGCTATCTTTTCTTCCTGCAAAACCGGATCCCCTATGGCCTGATGGGTCAGGCCCGCTACTGGATCAGCGCGATGGGCACCAATCTGACCATTGTTCTGGCTCTTGCCGCGATCTGGTATTTCGGCGGCCTGATGCCGCTGTTGCTGATTTTTGTGCCCGCAACGCTGATTGCGGCCACTGCGGGGCTGTGGCTGTTTTACGTTCAGCACCAGTTCGAGGCCACCACCTGGGAGGACGACAGCAACTGGCAGCTGCATGACGCCGCCCTGCACGGCAGCTCTCATTATGTCCTGCCTCCGGTCCTGCAATGGCTGAGCGCCAATATCGGCATCCACCATGTGCATCACCTGTACAGCCGGATCCCGTTCTACCGGTTGCCGCAGGTGCTGCGTGACCATGCCGAACTGGCCGAGGGCAACCGCATGACCATCCGCGAAAGCCTTGCAAATGCGCGCCTGCATCTGTGGGACGAAGACGCCAAGCGGCTGGTGTCCTTTTCTCAGGCCCGCGCCCTCTGACGATAGAGCCCGCCACATTCGGCGGGAATTTGCCCAGACCCACCACAGCCCCGCTACACATCCCTGTGAGGCGGGGCAAATCATGTCTGGCCCCTCTTGGGTCTGCGCCCCTGCAACCCTATGTTCGAGCAAATAACGCAGACCGGAATGGTCTGAAGCCGAACAAAGAAGCGAAGGACACAATGAGCACGTTCCGTATGACCCGCCGCGCGGCCCTTACCGGGCTTGGCGCCACCCTTGCCACCCCGTCCCTCCTGCGCGCGCAATCGAGCGATGCGTTCCCGGCCGACGAGGCCCCGATCGAGGATGAGGTCACCGTTCGCCGCAACATTTCGTCATTTCAGCAGCAGGACTGGCGTGACCATTTTGACGAGTTGGGCGTTGGCTGCATTCTGGCTGATATCTCCTCGCGTGCGCTACACTATTGGGGTGGCGACGGGGAAACCTATCGCCTGTTCCCCTCCTCTGTTCCGATGAGCGAGGAACTGACCCGCCGTGGCTATTCCGAAATCGTGCGCAAGCGCGAAAACCCCAGCTGGACCCCGACCGCATCCATGCGGGAACGTGACCCCAGCCTCCCCACCCGGATCGAAGGTGGGGTTCCGGGCAATCCGCTTGGTACGCGCGCCATGTATCTGACCTGGCCTGCCTATTTGGTTCACGGCACCCATGACACCCGCAAGATCGGCCGGCAGAGCAGCTCAGGCTGCATCGGCCTTTACAATGAACACGTGGAAGAGCTTTACGACCTGGTTCAGGTTGGCACCAAAATCCGCCTGCTCTGATCTGGCCCCGGTATACGGATTTGGTGGCAGGTTTTGACTGCCGCCAAAGACCCGAAAAAACGCGCCTCTGAAATCAGGGGCGCGTTTTGTTTTTTGTGCTTGCCTGCGCTCTGTTGAACCACTGCTTGCAGGCGGGGCTGGTGATGTCAGTCGAGGTGCAGATGATCGGGCTTCAGCCCGTTGTCATACCGTTCGATTGCCAGCTCAAGAAGGGCTTCGAAGTTCTTCATGTACCCTTCGGAATCATAAAGCGGCGTCTGGGGGATGTTCTGCGTGATCTTGGCGCGCAGGGCCGCCAGCTCGCTTGGGTTTTGTGCCAGACGCAGGGCAATATCACGATATTCATCAACCGATTGCGCGATCAGCTCGGGACAGTTCACCGCGGATACGATGCTGGCGGCCACCCGAGCAGCGAATTGCTGGCCCGGCATCGTCACGACCGGCACGCCCGACCACATCAGTTCACTCGCGGTGGTGTGGGCATTACAGGCAAAAGTGTCGAGAAAGATATCCGCAAGGGGGAGCCGTGCGATGTGATCCGGCGTGCTGCACCGATCCGCGAAGACAACCCGCTCCGCGCTGACGCCGCGCGCCTCTGCCTCCTTGCGGATGTTGACGCGCAGTGCCTCCGCGCCAGCAAGGAACCACAGAACGCTGCCATCAACCTGTTTCAGCAGATCCATCCAGATATCGAATTCCGCTGGCGACACCTTGTTGTGGTTGTTGAAGGCGCAAAACACCACGCCATCTTGCGGCAGTCCCATATCAGCGCGGGTCGGGGTCTGTTCTGGGCGGGGGCGACTGTTGTCGTTTACCTGGTAACAGTCCGGCATATACATGATTTTCTCAGAGAAATGTCGTCGGCCTTCTTTCGGCACGGTGACAGCATCCGCGACAAAATAATCCATCGTCGGCAAACCCGTCGTACCTGGGTACCCCAGATAGGAAATCTGAACCGGCGCCGCGCGGAAGGCAAAGATCGCAGGGCGCGCGCCCTTGGTATAGCCCTTGAGGTCGATTGCGATATCCAGCTGATCGTCACGGGCCAGTTCAGCGACATCCTCATCCTTCATCGCGTGAACTGGTTTGTGGTGGTCCGCCGCTTTCACGACCCTCTGAAGGTAGGCGTTGGTCGGCTGGTTGCTGTAGTCATAGATGAACACTTCGAAGCGGTCTGAATTGTGCAGCTCAAAGTGCTGCGCCATCAAAAGCATGGTGGCGTGGTTGAAAAAGTCGTTGGAAAAATAGCCGATACGGATCCGGCGACCTGCTGTCGCGGTCCGGTCAAAAGCGTTCTGCTGTTTGAAATCGGCAAGCCTGAGCTGCTTTTTCATCTTTGTCACAGCCCGTTTTTTCTGAAAGGCCGGATCATCCACGTAAAGAAGGGTGGTAAAGGGATCGCCATTCGCCGGATCATTGTCCAGGATCCGGAGCTTGTTCTTCTGATCCTCGTAGACCTCCCACTTGCAGAGATCCATCTGCAGCTGCACCAGCCGCGACACGTTCATCGCGTTTTCCGGGTCCAGCTGATAGACCGCCTCGAAAAAGCCGACCGCGTCCTCATAGCGGTCCATAAGCATCAAAATGGTGCCAATCCCGCTTAGCCATTTGGGGTTGGTCGGTTCTCGTTTCAGCGCCCCCATCAGGTGCCGCAAAGCGAGATCATATTTTGCCTCCTGCATGAAATTGGAGGCAAGTTCAGCATGAAGAAGCGCATCCTCAGGTGCCAGGGTCAGGGCCTGCGTGATGAACTGGCGCGCACGCGGGTAGTCGCCTTCGACAAAAGCCTTCGCAGCTTCGGCCTTGAACACATCCACGGGAGACGGAGGTGCCGCTGCCATTTTCCGACGCGCTGATTTGGAAAGTTGGTTTTTGCGCAATGGTTTGTTCATTGACGGTCTGCCCTCAGCTGACATGGCCACAGAGGCTTCAAGCTCCGGCCTTATGACAAATTTCCATCAGTTTGGCGGAAAAAACCTAAGAAACGGTTCACCAGTCTCTTGCATCGCTGCAGGCATCAAAGCAGGCTTCGCGAGCGGATATCGACATTTCTGCACAGCTACTTTGCGCAGCTGCCGCTTGCTCTGTGGTCAATCCCCCGCTAAGAAATAAACAACCGTTCAATTCATGACGACCCGCCGGGTCAGATCCCGGCCGGGCTGCGTTCACACGAGGGAGGACACGCCGTGGATTTCGCATTGACCGAGGAACAGACCGCCATCTTCGATATGGCCTATGCCTTTGGGCAGGAGAATATCGCGCCATTTGCCCGCCAGTGGGAGGCCGAAGGCACCATTCCGAAATCGCTCTGGCCGCAGGTGGGAGAGTTGGGTTTCGGCGGGCTCTACGTGTCCGAAGAAACCGGTGGCGCAGGCCTGTCGCGTCTTGATGCGACCCTGGTCTTCGAAGCGCTGTCGATGGCCTGCCCGTCCGTTGCGGCCTTTCTGTCCATCCACAATATGTGCGCCAAAATGCTGGACACCTTTGCCAGCGACGAGATGAAGGCGCGCATCATGCCCGATGTGCTGTCTTTGAACACTGTCCTCAGCTACTGCCTGACCGAACCGGGATCCGGCTCTGACGCTGCGGCCCTGAAGACCCGTGCAGCCAAGACAAACGAGGGCTACACGCTCAACGGGACCAAGGCGTTCATCTCTGGCGGGGGCTATTCTGACGCCTATGTCTGCATGGTGCGCACCGGCGAAGACGGCCCCAAGGGTATTTCCACGGTCTATGTCGAAGACGGCACAGCCGGTCTCAGCTTTGGTGGGCTTGAGGACAAGATGGGCTGGAAAAGCCAGCCCACCGCCCAGGTCCAGTTTGACGATTGCAAGATCCCGGCGGACAACCTCGTCGGTGAAGAAGGCAGCGGCTTCAAATATGCGATGATGGGGCTGGATGGCGGCCGTCTGAATATTGCGTCCTGCTCGCTTGGTGCCGCGCAGCAGGCGCTCAACATGACGCTGCAATACATGTCCGAGCGCAAGGCCTTCGGCAAATCCATCGATCAGTTCCAGGGGCTGCAATTCCGGCTCGCTGATATGGAAATCGAACTGCAAGCTGCCCGTGTCTTTCTGCGCCAGGCCGCCTGGAAGCTGGATCAGGGCACGCCTGATGCCTCCAAACACTGTGCGATGGCCAAGAAATTCGTCACCGAAGCAGGCTCCAAGATCGTGGATCAATGCCTTCAACTTCACGGCGGCTACGGCTACCTTGCGGACTACGGCATCGAAAAACTGGTGCGTGACCTCAGGGTTCACCAGATCCTGGAAGGCACCAATGAAATCATGCGGGTGATCACCGCGCGCCACCTGTTGGCCGAAAACCGCTGAGGCAGACATGAGCGACATTGATATCCGTGTCACCGGCCGCGCCGGGCGGATCACCCTGACCCGCACCAAGGCGCTCAATGCGCTGAGCTATGACATGTGCCTTGCGGTGGATGCCGCGTTAAAGGACTGGGCCACAGATGACGCCATTGATCTGGTGGTCATGGATGCAGAGGGTGAAAAAGCCTTCTGCGCGGGTGGCGACATTGCCGAGCTTTACCAGACCGGCCGCGAGGGCAATTTCGACTATGGCCGTCGGTTCTGGCGCGATGAATACCGCATGAACGCGCGGATCTTTGAATATCCCAAACCTGTGGTCAGCTTTCTGCAGGGGTTTGTGATGGGCGGCGGCGTCGGCCTTGGCTGTCATGGCACCCATCGCGTCGTGGGCGACAGCACCAAGATTGCCATGCCCGAGGTCGGCATTGGTCTGATCCCGGATGTGGGCGGCACCCTGATGCTGGCGCTCGCGCCCGGCCGCCTTGGCGAATACCTCGGCCTCACCGGCGCCCGGATGGCCGCCGCAGACGCCATTCATGCGGGGTTTGCCGATCACTACATCCCCGAAGACGCCTGGCCTGATCTGATCCGCCAACTGGAAGAGACAGGTCGCACCGACAACCTGGTTGAGGCCGCCAAAGACGCAGGTGAGAGCCCCCTTGCCGCCCAGCAGGCCGAGATCGATCGCTGTTTCGGTGGCGAAGCCCTTGGCGATATCCTGACCGACCTTGGCCACGCTGACAGCGCCTTTGCTCAGGACACCCTCAAACTGCTGCAGCGCAATGCGCCCCTGTCCATGGCGGCCACCGTCGAAATGCTGCACCGGCTGCGTGCAGGCACCATGAGCATCCGCAAGGCGCTGGAACTGGAATATCGCTTTACCCACCGCGCGATGGAAAAAGGTGACTTTCTGGAAGGAATTCGGGCTCAGATCATTGACAAGGATCGCCAGCCCAAGTGGCAATATGCCGACCGCGACGTGCCCACCACCGCCGTCAGCCAGATGCTGATGCCGCTTGGCGCAGACACGCTGCGATTTGAGGAGGAATAACACATGAAAATCGGATTTATCGGCCTTGGCAACATGGGGGGGCCGATGGCCGCCAACCTCGCCAAGGAGGGCCACGAGGTCATGGGCTTTGACATGGCCGATGTGCAGATCGATGGCGTGCAGATGGCAGGCTCCGGGGCAGAGGCCGCAACAGGTGCCGATGTGGTGATTACCATGCTGCCCAACGGCCAGATCCTGCGTTCAGTCGCAGAGGATCTGGTGCCTGCAATGACAAAAGGCGCCACGCTGGTGGATTGCTCCACCGTTGACGTCGACAGCGCGCGGGCCGTCGCCCAGCAATGTGCCGACGCCGGGTTGCAGTTTGTCGATGCCCCTGTCTCCGGCGGCATTGGTGGCGCGGCTGCGGGCACGCTGACCTTTATGGCGGGCGGCAGCCAGGGCGCCTTTGATGCGGCCAAACCTCTGTTTGATATCATGGGCCAAAAGGCCGTGCATTGCGGTGATGCAGGGGCCGGTCAGGCAGCAAAGATCTGCAACAACATGATCCTTGGCATCACAATGATCGGCACCTGCGAGGCCTTTGCACTGGCTGACAAGCTGGGCCTTGATCGCCAAAAGATGTTTGACGTGGTCTCCACCTCCTCCGGCTACAGCTGGTCGATGAACGCCTACTGCCCCGCTCCGGGTGTTGGCCCGCAGTCTCCCGCTGACAACGACTACAAGCCCGGTTTCGCCTCGGAACTGATGCTCAAGGACCTGCGCCTGTCCCAACAGGCGGCTGACAGCGTGGATGCCGACACGCCGATGGGCGCTCTGGCCCAGGCGCTTTATGCGGTCTTTGTCGAGGACGAGGATGGCAAGGGCAAAGACTTCAGCGCCATGCTGCCCCGGTTTGAAAAAAGCAGCCGACACGACCGCTGAGCCTGACCCGGCCCCAGCGAGACATCCAAGCCCTTCCGTAAAGGGTTCACAAATCCGCAGCTCTGCCAGGGGGCTGCGGATTTTTCCATTTCCAGATCGGCGATGACCCCACAGCCTCCCAAAAACCTGTCGAAAAACCAGCACGTTACATAACAATCTTGACGACCAGATCCGGCCAGGAGGTAAACCAAAACAGCAAGGTCTTTAAAATTTTCAAGACTATCGCATAGGTTGCATTAACTTACATATGGACCCGAAATAGCTGTTGTGGCACCTTTTCATCACTACCTGAATGACAAAATTGCTGAGCCTTGGAGGCCAGAAAGGCCCAACCATCCGAAAGAAATTCGGACATTTCACAGGCTGCATCTTTCACGGTTGCACCCCCAGCAACTGGCAGCTGCGAAGTGACCCCGGTTACGAGGACAGTGACTACTTTGAAACTGAACACACCTTGCAAGAAAGGATCTGTTTCAAAATCTGCAACCAGCTGATCCGCTGCCACAGGTCCCCACATGTGGCAGGGGTTTGGTCCCGGCGGCAGACCCTCCAAATGACGAAGACATCCACACCAATTGGATTTTGAAATTGGTCGGCCCTCCAGTTCTGCGACCTCAGGTCTCGCAGATGTACCCCCCACCCCCTCAGGCGAGGGCCAACACCGTCCCGATCCAGCTCTGTGGAGAGCACCGCTGACAGAACGTCGGCGGTGCTTGTCGTTTCAGGCCAACCTCCGGACCGCAAAATCGCAGGCGCCTAGTCTGCGGCAGGTCCGCATGCCAGATCCGCGTGCCAGACCTCCCCCTCTTCCGCCACCGCAAAGGAAAAGGGGCCTCTCGGCCCCTTTATGATGTCGATCCCGCCCGTCTTCGGCCTGCTGCGGCCAAATCTGCACCCATCACCTTTTCAAAAATACTCCGGGGTGAATTGGCCAACGGCCAAGAGGGGCAGCGCCCCTTGGCTCCGCGCGGCGCTCAGCCCCCTATTCTGCGGCAACCTTGCGCGCTGCCAGAATATCCTTGAGATACCGGCCCGTGTGACTGCGCGGCTCCGCCGCAACATCCTCGGGCGTTCCCTCGGCAACAATCTCACCGCCGCCATCGCCGCCCTCAGGGCCGATATCGATGATCCAATCTGCGGTCTTGATCACGTCGAGATTATGCTCGATCACCACGACGGAATTGCCCTGTTCAACGAGTTCATGCAGCACTTCCAAAAGTTTGCGCACATCCTCGAAATGCAGACCCGTCGTCGGCTCGTCCAGAATATAAAGCGTGCGTCCAGTAGAGCGTTTGGCCAGCTCCTTCGAGAGTTTGACCCGCTGCGCCTCGCCGCCGGACAGGGTGGTCGCCTGCTGCCCAACCTTGATATAGCCCAGCCCGACCCGCATCAGCGCATCCATCTTGTCGCGGATGGATGGCACGGCGCTAAAGAACTGCTGGGCGTCTTCCACCGTCATGTCCAGCACATCGGCAATGCTCTTGCCCTTGAACTGAATTTCAAGCGTCTCGCGGTTATAGCGTGCGCCTTTGCAGGTTTCGCACTCCACATAGACATCGGGAAGGAAATGCATCTCGATCTTGATGACACCATCACCCTGGCAGGCCTCACAGCGCCCGCCCTTCACGTTGAAGGAGAACCGCCCCGGTTTGTAACCGCGCGTCTTGGCCTCCGGCAGGCCCGCGAACCACTCGCGGATCGGGGTAAAGGCGCCGGTATAGGTGGCGGGGTTCGAACGCGGGGTGCGGCCGATGGGGCGCTGGTCGATGTCGATCACCTTGTCCAGATGTTCCAGCCCCTTGATGGTCTCGCAGGGCGCCGGGGTTTGGCGCGCACCGTTCAGCCGCATGGAGGCGGTCTTGAACAGCGTTTCAATCGTCAGCGTCGATTTCCCGCCGCCCGACACGCCCGACACACAGAGGAACTTGCCAAGGGGGAAATTTGCGGTCACCTCTTTGAGGTTGTTGCCCGTCGCCTTTACGACCTTGACTGACTTTCCGTTGCCCTTGCGACGCTCGCTTGGCACTGCAATCTCGCGCTTGCCCGAGAGATACTGGCCGGTGATGGAGGCCGCATCCTCTGCGATCTGCTGCGGGGTGCCGTGGCTGACCACCTGCCCCCCGTGCACGCCAGCGCCGGGACCAATATCAAATACATAGTCCGCCTCGCGGATGGCGTCCTCGTCATGCTCCACCACAATCACCGTATTGCCCTGATCGCGCAGGTTCTTGAGCGTGCCGAGCAGGCGATCATTGTCGCGTTGATGCAGGCCGATCGAGGGTTCGTCCAGCACATAGAGCACACCCGTCAGGCCAGAGCCGATCTGCGATGCCAGACGGATCCGCTGGCTTTCGCCACCAGAGAGAGTGCCCGCATTGCGGCTCAGCGTCAGATATTCCAGCCCCACATTGTTGAGGAACCCCAAGCGCTCGCGGATTTCCTTGACGATGGCGCGGGCGATTTCCTGTTTCTGCGTAGACAGATGGTTCGGGACATCCTCGATCCAGGCCAGCGCCTCGCGGATCGACATCTGCACCACCTGCCCCACATGCAGCAGCTGATCGCCAGAGCCGATCTTGACCGCCAGCGCCTCTTCACGCAAACGGTAGCCGCCGCAAGAGCCGCAGGGCCGGTTGTTCTGGTAGCGTTCAAATTCTTCGCGGATCCAGCTGGAGTCGGTCTCGCGGTAGCGGCGCTCCATGTTGGGGATCACCCCTTCAAAGACGCGCGTGACCTCATAGACACGACCGCCCTCGTCATAGCGGAACTTGATTTCCTCATCCCCGGAGCCATGCAGGAAAACCTGCTGCACCTTTTTCGGCAGATCCTTCCACTTGGTGTTCTTGTCGAACTGATAGTGTTTGGCGATGGCCTCGATGGTCTGCAGGAAATAGGGCGATTTGCCCTTGCGCCAGGGGGCCAGCGCCCCGTCATAGATTTTCAGTGTCTGATCCGGCACCACCAGCCGCTCGTCAAAGAACAGCTCGACCCCCAGACCATCACATTCCGGGCAGGCCCCAAAGGGCGCGTTGAACGAAAACAGGCGCGGTTCGATTTCCGGGATGGTGAACCCGCTGACCGGACAGGCGAAATTCTCGGAAAAGGTGATCCGTTCGGGATCGCCTTCTTTCGGGGCCGTCTCCAGAATGGCAATCCCGTCGGCCAGATCCAGCGCAGTGCGCAGACTGTCGGCCAAACGTGTCTCCAGCCCTTCTCGCACCACGATACGGTCCACCACGACGTCGATGTCATGGCGGAACTTCTTGTCCAGGGTCGGCGGTTCATCCAACTCGTAGAACGCGCCATCCACCTTCACACGCTGAAACCCCTGCTTGCGCAGTTCCAGAAACTCTTTGCGATACTCGCCCTTGCGGTCGCGCACGATGGGCGCCAGCAGGTAGCCGCGCGTGCCTTCCTCAAGGGTCATGATCCGGTCGACCATGTCCTGCACCTGCTGGGCCTCGATGGGCATGCCGGTTGCAGGGCTGTAGGGCGTGCCTGCGCGCGCAAACAGCAGGCGCAGGTAGTCGTAGATCTCTGTCACCGTCCCCACGGTCGAGCGCGGGTTCTTGGAGGTGGTTTTCTGTTCGATGGAGATCGCAGGCGACAGGCCGCTGATGTGATCCACATCCGGCTTTTCCATCATGTCGAGGAACTGGCGCGCATATGCCGAGAGGCTTTCGACGTAGCGGCGCTGCCCCTCTGCATAGATCGTATCAAACGCCAGGCTGGACTTGCCCGAACCGGACAGGCCGGTGATTACCACCAGCTGATCGCGCGGGATATCCACGTCGATGCCTTTGAGGTTATGTTCCCGCGCACCGCGAACTTCGATCGATTTCAACTCAGCCATACTGCCCCCAAATCCAACGTCACCCACCCCTGCGGGTGATGTTCGCCCTACAGATAGGGACTGCTGCGCGAGTCTCCAACAGAAAAATCAGAACGAAAGGCGAACAATATCAGATCGGCGCTGTTTCGCGGCGCATCCGGCCCAGCACGAGGTGCACAAGAAAGCCACCGATGAACAGCAATAGCGCCGTCATCATCAACCCATCATAGCCCGCAAAGGCAACCGCACCGACCATCAGCGGAGTGCCAAGCGCATTGCCCAGATTGCCTGCCTGGCTCATGGCGCCATTTGCCTGCGCCTGCTCGGAAGGGTCCGCGTTCAACTGCGGCACCGAGGCAAAGCTTGCCCCCTGAACAAGGCCAAAGGCCACGGCCAGTCCCATGCAGGCCAGCGGCAGGCCCGGCATCATCCACAGCCACACCGCCGCAGCCGCCGCCAGGGCAAAGCCGGTCAGGATCACCTTGACCGCCGCGACACGCCGCAGCAGCCAGACCCCCAGCGTCATGGAGGTTGCGATGCTGACCAGCGGCAGCGCGCTCATGACGCTGACGCGCACCGATGGGTCAAGATGCGGCGGCAAAACCGTCAGAAAGGCCACAAAACATGTGGTGTAGAACAGCCACCCCGCCGCCGGAGCGATGCGAAAGGGAGATCGGTAGATCGACAGATGCAGTTGTGGCAGCCCCTGCAGGCGCGGATAGGCCTCCCGAGGCGGCACCTGAACCGAGGTCAGCATATGCCCCAGCACCAGCGCAAGCACCGCCATCAGCCCGGCATGGGCCGCAAACAGCGCCGCTACACCCCAACCCGCCACCAGCGGCAGGCCAAACCACACAAGCAGCGCGTAGGATACACCAAAGAAGGTGCTCCAGATCGACAGCCCGGTGCCGCGGTGGCGCGGGATACAGATCTGCGGGATCAGCGTTGGCGCCGCCACGACAATCCCAAGATGCGACAGACCTTCGATCAGCCGGGTGGCCAGGAACAGCCCATAGGGCAGATGCATGGCCTGCAATGCCGACATGGCCGCGCCGATCCACAGCGCCCAGACGAGGCTGCGGCGATAGCCAAATGCAGCGACAAAGCCGCCCGCCACCACGCCCAGCAGGATCCCCATCAGTCCGACCATCGACATGGTCAGGCTCAACGAGTTTCCCGCCTCCGGATACATCTCCGACAGGCGATCAAAGACGATGCTGATCTTGCCATATTGGGCGCCAGCCCCAAGACCGGCCGCCCAGATAATCAAGACCACACTCCAGCGCGTGGCAGAAAGGGCCTGTTTCTCAGCTGTCTGGGTCATGGGGCTGGTCCGGGGCAGATTAAAATGCGAGCCCCGTGCTTACGCCCCCTTTGGCAAAGTTACCAGCCTTTGCGCGCAGACGCCCTGTCCGCAATTGCGCCCTGCTTAACGCTGCGCGCCCTTGGTCTGTGTCGCGCCATCAAACGGGTTGTAGCTCAGCAGGAAACCCCAGTTCAGAACATTCTCGAAATTCATTTGGAAACCTCCGCCCTAATCCGGGCCTAACTCAGTTGAAACACAAGCCCGTTCTGAGCGCCGTCCCACAGCCAGCGGGGACAGGTCCAATTCGCCCGCCAATTCGGGCGAGACGGTGGCAACAGCCGCGCCAAACTGCGACCCAGCGTTCAACTTTGAACTTCTAAAAATGAAGGCATCCCGTGCTCTACCGACAAACCCCAGCCCACCGGAACGAAAAAACCCCGGCGCCGGGCCGGGGTCTCTTGTGGTTCTGCTGTGCAGATCCGCTTACATGTGGATCACCCGGTCAAAGGCGTCCAGCACGCTTTCATGCATCATTTCGCTCAGCGTCGGATGCGGGAAGACGGTGTTCATCAGGTCTTCTTCGGTGGTTTCCAGCTGACGGCCCACCACATAACCCTGGATCATCTCGGTCACTTCGGCACCGACCATATGGGCGCCCAGCAATTCACCGGTCTTGGCGTCAAAGATGGTTTTGACCATGCCCTCTGGCTCCCCCAGCGCGATGGCCTTGCCATTGCCGATAAAGGGGAAGCGGCCGACCTTGATATCGTAGCCCAGTTCCTTGGCCTTCGCCTCGGTATAACCGACAGAGGCAACCTGCGGATGGCAATAGGTGCAGCCTGCGATGCTCTCGGGTTTTACCGGATGGGCGTGCTTGCCTGCGATCAGCTCTGCCACCATGACGCCCTCGTGCGATGCCTTATGGGCCAGCCAGGGGGCACCGGCGATATCACCGATGGCATAAAGTCCATCAACACCGGTGCGGCAGAATTCGTCAGTTACCACATGGGTGCGATCGATCTTGACGCCCAGACCTTCCAGTCCCAGCCCTTCGACGTTGCCAACGATGCCCACGGCAGAAATCACGGTGTCGAATTCCTGCTTCTCGACCTTGCCGCCAACCTCGATATGGGCCGTTACCTTGCCCTTACCACGATCCAGCTGCTTGACCATGGCTTTCTCCATGATCTTCATGCCCTGTTTGACGAATGCCTTCTTGGCAAAGGCGGAGATCTCCGCGTCCTCGACCGGCAGCACCCGGTCCATGACTTCGACAACGGTCGTGTCGGCGCCAAGCGTGTTGTAGAAGCTGGCGAATTCGATGCCGATCGCGCCAGAGCCGATCACCAGGAGTTTTTTCGGCATGCGGACAGGCTGCAACGCGTGCTTGTAGGTCCAGACCAGATCGCCGTCCGCTTCCAGCCCCGGCAGTTCCCGTGCCCGCGCGCCGGTGGCCAGAACGATGTTCTTGCCCGACAGCTCCTGCGTGCCCTTGTCGGTCTTGACCGACACCTTGCCTTTGGCGGGGATCGTTGCCTCGCCCATCACCACGTCGATCTTGTTCTTCTTCATCAGGTGGCCGATGCCCGAAGACAGCTGTTTTGCCACCCCGCGCGAGCGTTTCACCACCGCGTCAAGATCATAGCCGATGTTTTCTGCCTTCAGACCGAAGTCCTTGGCCCGTTCCATCAGGTGGAACACCTCGGAGGAGCGCAGCAATGCCTTGGTCGGGATGCACCCCCAGTTCAGGCAGATGCCGCCCATGTGCTCGCGCTCGACCACGCAGGTCTTCAGGCCAAGCTGCGCTGCCCGGATGGCAGCCACATAGCCGCCGGGGCCTGCGCCGATTACGATCACGTCATAGGTTTCTGCGGCCATGGTGGTTCCTCGCCAAACTGGATCAAAAACTAGTTTACCGTTAAACTAATTTTCTCTGCACTGCAATCACCCACATGCCGCTGCGGCAATGGCGCAAAATACCCCTGTTGGACGCGCGGCGCAAAGACGCCTTTGCCCCCTCGGCAACCTGTGGATGCTGGAACCATGCCAGCGCCCCTGCCCGCATTCAAGGCCCCCAATCAACCGCATCCTCCTTGTGGCTGCTGGCGGGTTGCCGCCGCGCGATGACCAAACAAAACCCCGCACCCATAAGGATGCGAGGCAAAGATGCTGTCGCTGTTTTTGGCAGGGTCAGCTGACGGCCTGCAGGCTCCGCACGGTGCTGCCGTAACCGCCTGCCATCACATAATCCATCTCAGGTGCCGTGCTGGAGCGATCGAGCGCCTCGTTGCGATAGGGGAAGCGACCAAACAGCCGGATCACCTCGCGGTGAGCGCGCGCATGCAGCAGGTTCGACGCCCCGCTCAGCGGCATCCGCTCCAGCATCAGCCGGACACAGCGCTCTTGATCGCAGAGGTTCTCGGCATGCATGAGGGGAAGATAGAAGAACTGTCGCTCAGGCTCGGCGATCTTCATGTCCCAGGATTTACTGATCGCGCATTTGGCAGAGGCAAGCGCCAGCGCGTCAGAAGCAAAGGCTGCCGCCTTGCCCCGATACATGTTGCGGGGAAACTGATCCGTCAGGATGATATAGGCCAGCACGCCCTCGGGGCCGCTGCGCCAATGGTTCAGTTTACCGGCACATGCGGCCTCCCAGGTGGTTTCAAACCGGGTGCGGATCTCTTGATCCAGCGCCTCATCCTGTTTGTACCAGCCCTGCTCGCCCACCGTGTTGAGCCAGAAGTCCAGGATTTCGTCGGGACCCGTCATTGGGAAGCCTCCAAAGATAACATCGTCCTGAAATTCAGTCCGTTTTGTGCATCTTTTACAATAGGCTTCCCGTCACGTTTTGCGTCAGACCCGACATCTTTGTGAAGATATGGGCGCGAAATCCACAGGTTAGCGCAATCAGCGCGCCTCTGCGGCGGCTTCGCTGGCGGCTTCCTGCTCTTCGATCTCGGTTTCGATGGCATATTCCTGAGCAAATTCCACCGCAACCGGAGAAGCCGTCGGCGACATCGGCGAAATCGTCCCGGTTTCCTCGGTCGGAATCGCGGCCCGGTGGGTCTTCCGGTAGGTCGCGTAGATGCCACGCGCCAGCAGCAGCCCCGCCATGAACAGGAAGAAACCAGGCGCGCCAAACACCCCGTCCCCCATCAGCCAACCGGTGATGACCGGCCCCGCGACGGCGCCAAGACCGTTGATGAAAACCAGACCACCAGAGGCGGCGGGCATGTCATCATAGTCGAGATAGTCGTTGGTATGGGCGATCAGCAGCGAATAAAGCGGGTTGGTCATGCCGCCAATCACAAAGGCCGCCGCCAGAAGGAAGAGAAAGTTCCCGCCCATCAGCATGGCAAACAACGCAGCACCACCCCCGCTTGCGGCCCCAAACAGGATCAGCACACGACGGTCCATCCGGTCAGAGAACCAGCCAAGCGGATATTGAAGCAGCAGCGCACCGACGTAGAAGGTCGCAACAAAGATCGAAATCTGTGTCAGGGTCAGCCCCGCAGATGCCGCATAAACCGCGCTCATGCCGAATTGGGCAGAGAAGACACCCCCAAGCAGGAACATCCCCACACAGCCAAGCGGCGATGCCTTCATCAGGTTCTTCAGCGTCATCGGCTTGGTCGTATCAAACGCCGGGGTGGGCGAAATCGACAGCAGAATGGGCGCAAAGGAGACCGAAACCACAACGGACGCTATGACAAAGGTCTCATAACCAGCCGGGTCCGCAACCAGAAACAGGCCCTGCGCCGACACGATGCCGATCATCTGCACGATCATGTAAAGCGACAGCGCCTTTCCGCGGTTGGCGTTGTCAGACGCATTGTTGAGCCAGCTTTCGGCGGTCACATACACGCCAGAGAAACAGAAGCCGATAACAACGCGCCCCAGAACCCAGGCCCAGGGGCTGGTGATCGCGGGATACAGGATCATCACGGCTGAAATGAACGACGCAAGCGCCGCAAAGACCCGCACATGGCCGACCCGCCGGATCATTTCAGGCGCAAGGCGCGAGCCCCCAAGGAAGCCGACAAAATAGGCAGACATCACAAAAGACATCTCAAGGGTCGAAAACCCCTCGATATCGCCGCGCACACCCAAGAGCGTGCCCTGCAGGCCGTTGCCCACCATCAGCATGCCCATGCCCAACAACAAAGCCCATGCGCTCGAAAGAACCTGCCACATTGCCCGTCTCTCCTATGTCTTTCTCAGTCAACGACCATCCGATGGCCGCCCCGGCAAACGCCGGTCCAGTCTATGTCGATTGTCAAATCAGCGGCAAACCGCCCCGGCCCGCATCTGCGGGAATTTGATTGCAGTTTCATGACCCAACGCAAATTTCTGCACTCGATGAGTGCCATTGGCTATCTGTGTCGCGCCTTTTCCAGTGAGGAACGCAGGGCGGGCACAGTTTGTTGCAGTCGGGGTCGGCTCTGGTGCGGATACATCATGCGGCATGGCCCGTTGGCCGGTGACAGGCCAAACATGCAGCCTGCCAAAATGGCAAAGGTCCAGCGCGCATCGGCGGGCCAGACCACGGCCGGATCACCTCCGGCTTTGCCACACCTCGCAGATCGCCATCCGCTCTTCTGTCAAACCCGCGTCTTCGCAGGGATCAAAAGCGACGCATCCCCGTAAGAGAAGAAGCGATATCGTTGTGACACCGCATGTTCATAGATCTCGCGGATCCGCTCCTGACCCATCAGCGCAGAGACCAGCATCATCAGCGTGGATTTCGGCAGGTGAAAGTTGGTCATCAATGCATCCGCGACGTTGAAGGTAAAGCCGGGGTAGATAAAGATATCCGTATCCCCTTCCCATGGCTCGATTACACCGCTGCGCGCAGCGCTCTCGATCAGGCGCAGCGCCGTGGTGCCCACAGGGATCACCCGGCCACCAGCCGCCTTGGTCGCGGCGATCTCTGCGGCCGCGTCAGCGCTGACCCGCCCCCATTCAGAGTGCATCTTGTGGGTCGTCACATCCTCTACCTTGACCGGTAGGAACGTACCCGCCCCCACATGCAGCGTCACATAGCTGAAACTCACACCCATCTCGCGCAGCTGCGCAAGCAACGTCTCGTCGAAATGCAGCGAGGCCGTCGGAGCAGCCACCGCACCGGAGTTGCGCGCCCATACCGTCTGATAGTCGGTTTTGTCCTGCTCATCCGCTGCACGCTTTGCCGCGATATATGGCGGCAGCGGCATCGCTCCGGCCTCTGCCAGCGCGGTGTCAAAGTCATCGCCGCTCAGATTGAATGCCAGATAGCCCTGCCCGTCCTCTACACGGTCGAGACGTGCGCTCAACTGGTCAGAAAAGATGATCTCTTCGCCCAGCTTCACCTTCTTCAAAGGCTTCAAAAGCGCGCTCCAGCAGCCATCGGCACCAGGTTCCAACAAGGTAACTTCGACCTTCGCGGCCATCGGCCCCTGTGCGGTGTCGCGATGACGTTGCCCGCTCAGCCGCGCCGGGATCACCTTGGTGTCGTTCAAAACCAGCCGGTCGCCAGGCCGCAGCCATTGGCCCAGATCGGCAACGGTTGCATCACTGATCTGATCTGCCTCGGCCACAAGAAGGCGGGCAGAAGTCCGCGGCACCGCCGGGCGGGTCGCAATCAGATCGTCGGGCAGGTCAAAATCAAAATCACTGAGTTTCATGAGCCGCCATATAGGGTGTTGTCCTGCGCTTGGCCAACAGGTTTTCGAAAGCAAACGTCGCGCTGACAGGGACCTAGCGAAACTCGCTGGGAGGAATGTCATATGGCGGCTTGTCGCGTTCGGGAACTTGCCGAGGTTTTTGCACCGGCTCCTGCCCGGCAAGGCTTGGCGCGGGGCCGCGAAACAGTTCACGGAACATGCCAGGTGCAAGACCCGACAATGGGTTGACCTGCACCTTCGGGTCGTCAGCGGTCCCCTTGAGAGTAAACGAGAACCCGATCAACCCCTCCCCCTTGCGGGTGAGAACGCTGCCGATCGCATTCAGGATATAGACGGGCGACAGAACCCCCCGCATGTTCAACGCGCTTGTCTTCAGGTCGTAATTGCCATCCATCGACAAGCCGATCGACGGGCCCACTGCACTGCTTTCGCGCACGATAAGATGGGTGGCCCCAAGGCGAAAGTTCGCTTCGACCGTGGTGAACAGGATCCCCTGACCGGCCAGAACATCCACAAGCCCCACAAGGCTGAGTGCGTTGACAAGGGCCGCCATGGAAGGCGCATCCTTGATCCGGGTGTTTCGTACAAGGATCTGACCGTCGTATTCTCCCGGCTGGCCCGGAGCGGGCACCAGTGACATGTCGAAACTCCCACCCGAGCCATGCCGCAGCACACCCGCTGCACGGAACACGCCGCCTGCATCCTCCGACTGGATACGTGTGGCGAACCCACCGTCCTTTGGCACCACCACACCGCTGACGCGGGTCTGGCCATTCAGCGCGGCAGTGAAATCGCCGTTCAGCCCCCCGGTGGTGGAAAACCGCCCCTGAAACCCGGTAAGCGCGATGCTGTCGGTGACCTGCATGCGGTCAAGAGAAAGCGTGATCGGACCGGATGCGCCAGCCGAACCGCCCCCACCAGCGCCGCCCCCATCCGGCATCTGCCGCAGGTCAAGCACACCGCTCAGCACGTTGATGGCAGGCGCCCGCCCACCGCGACCAATCAGATCGACGGCGCCCCGGAACCAGTTGCGCAGATTGACGGCGCCAAAACGCGCCCGCTCCAGCCCGCCGTTTTCCGCGAGACTTACAGTGCCTTCCGCCACCAGTCCCGCCGCATCAAGCCGCAGCGCATCCACGCGCGGGGGCTCTGCCAGCGTCGCCTCAAGCGCGAGACGCCCTTTCCCCCCCTCGCCCAACTGCCAGCTGAGCGCAGGGATGCGCAGCCCCAGCCCGGCCAGATCGCTGGTCAAGCTCAGCCTTGGCGCTGCCCCCTTGGCGATGACTACCTCATATACCCCTTCTCCCTCGCCAAAGACGGATCCCGCAGGCAGCCCGATATTGAGCGCATCAACCGTATTCGGTGACAGCTCGACTGTGCCGCTGATGCGAACGGGGACCGCCGCGCCACCGCCCTCCTGAGAGCTGAGCGCAGGGCCAACCGGATGGCGCCATCGTGCGGTCGCAGGCACCCCGGACAAAGCCCCCGCACCCTCGATCAGCACATGATCCTGATCACCGCTGATGGCCAGCTCCCGCGCAGACAGGGACTGACCCGGCACCAGCGTATCACTGCCGACATTTCGGATCCGGCCCGTGTAGTGATAGTCGATTTCCTCTGGCGCAAGCCCCTGACGCAGCGCCAGCGACAGCGTCCCGCTGAGAGCAACCTGACCATCGGCGATGTCCACCGGCAGGTTCGCCTTGTCCATCACCTTCAAAGGTTCGCGGTTCAGCAGCGACAGGGCCGCGGTGACCGACCCGTTTGCAACGATCCGCGCAATCCCCGGCGCCCCATCCTTGACCGATGTGTCGGGAATCATGAACGAGGTGCCGGCCGCATCCACACGCCCGCCCTGATCGGCAGTGACCCAGCCCTTGGTCGCCATAACCACCAGGCGGTTGCCATAAAGGCTGAACTGACCCGACGCATCCCGCAAAGGGGGCAGCGATTTCTGGAATTTGACCGCGGCATCCTCGAACGCAAGATCCAGATAGACGAATGGCTTTTGCGCCCCACTGCCGCGCAGCGCAAAATTGACGTCCCGCGCATAGCCTTCCAGCAGATTTTCCTGCACCCATTCGCGCGGTTTCGGGGGGGCTGTCAGGGGCCAGACCTGTTTGACCCGCTCGGCAGAGATCCTGTTGGCCGACCCATTGAGCGCATATTCCCATCCGCCCTCATCTGCGGTGATCTGACCATCCAGAAGGATCCGGGTTTCACCGTCCCGCACCAGCATTTCGCCAAGCCGCAGGCGGAAGGGAGCCATTTCCAGTTTGAAATCCGCGCTCACCCCCTGCAGGTCCACGGGCACCTGAAACAGGCGGTCATCGTTGAGGTTGAGATCCTGAAACCGCAGCTGCCCCACCAGATCGGTGAGCTGGCCATCCTCGACCCCCATCAGCCGCGCGCGCCCCTCCATCGCGCCAGAGCCCCAGCCGGTATTCACCGATAGTTCGTTGAACTGCAGCTCCTGCACGTCGGGCAGATAGGTAAAGTAGCTCTGCGCGCCGTTGATCGGAACGGGCCGTGCGGTCGGGGTCGGCTGGATCACCCCCTCCCCGATCTGCAAACTGGCCGAGAGCGGCAACAGCCCGCCATCTGCCGCGACCCCACCACGCAACGATCCCGAGATCGGCGCACGCAGCGGCTCCAGCCAGCCAAGGGCCGCTGACTGCGCCGCGATATCCTCGCTGGCGACGGAATCGATCAGGATGCCAAACTCAGCCGCCTTGGAGCCAATGGCCGACGCATAATTGGCCTCGACAGATCCGACATAGCCCCGACCACTGAGAATGGAAAAAACACCTGCAAGGTCAATCTCCTGCCCCACGCGGCTCATCCGGACACTGCCGCCATCCAAGGTCCAGACGCGCCCCAATCGGTCGTCTTCATAACGCAGGGTCAGCGCCTCGGTCTCGACGGAAATCAGCGCTGACAGGACCGGGAGCTCCAGCTGGCTTTCCCATTGTTCGATCAGATCCGCAAGGTTCGCCGCCTGCCGCAGCGGCGCCTCTCCCTCGGCCAGGCTGAGCTGCAGGCTGCCGTCTGCGCCGCGCCGCAAGGTGCCAAACAAACCGCTGAGACTGATGGACTTGGGCCGGACCTGCCCCCGCAACAACGGACGCATCGCCAAAGAGGCCTGCGCATCCGCAAGCCGCGCGACCCGCGCACCGTTTTCATCGCGCAATGTCACGTCCCGCAGGCTGACGCGCGGTCGCCAGCCCCGGTTCACCACCAGATGAATGCCACCAAATTCGATGGTCAGCCCGCCAAGGTGCTGCTCAATCCGGCGCTCTACCCGCTCACGCAACCAGTCAGGCGCGTTAAAGCGCGTGTCCATGCCGAGATAGACGAAACTGCCAAACAGCAGGGCAAAACCAACCGCAACAACCGTCACCCCCCGCAGGATCCTGTGGCCGATCCCACGTCTGCGGCGCGCAGGTTTCAGGGGCAGTGGCGGGACAGGATCTTCTGCGCCGACGGGGGCGGCGATGTCACCGGCTGCAATCCCGTCCCCCTCGCCCGGCCCCTCTAGAGGTGTTGCAACCGCGGCAGGCTCGGACTGCTCCGGAGCCCCGTCAACCACACTGGCAGGGTCGACAAACTCCAGCTCAGGCGGAGCAACAGGCACCGCCACGGCAACCTCCTCCGCGCCCCTGTCAGGGGCCGGATCACGCGCCGTGTCAGCAGCCGCGTCGGTGGCCGTCTCCTTCGTCACCTGCGAAGGATCGGCCGCTTTGGATGAGGCCGGTTTAATCCTTGCTTTCCCTTTGCCCGTGATGGCCTATGTATGGCACGCAAACCCTGCGAAACCGTTTGGAGACCTCAATAATGCTCGCTCCCAAAGACCCTGCGCCCCTGTTCACACTGCCCCGCGACGGCGGCGAAACCGTCTCGCTTGAGGCATTGCGCGGCAAGGCCGTCGTCCTGTTCTTCTATCCGCGTGATGATACCCCGGGCTGCACCAAGGAATCCATCGGATTTTCAGAGCATCTGCAGGCCTTTGCCGATGCCGGGGCGCTGGTTTACGGCATCTCCAAGGATCCGGTCGCAAAACACGACAAATTCGTCGCCAAACACAGCCTCACGACACCGCTTCTGTCTGACGCAGACGGCACCACCTGCGAGGACTATGGCGTCTGGAAAGAAAAGAACATGTACGGCAAGAAACATTGGGGAATTGAGCGTTCGACCTTCCTGATCGACGCCGAGGGCAATATCGCCCAGATCTGGCGCAAGGTTAAGGTCGATGGCCATGTTGCCGAGGTTCTGGAGGCCGCAAAGGCGCTCTGATCGCGTCAAATTCCTGACCTCTGCGCCGCGTCACTGCGCAGAGGCACCAATCCGCTTGCAGCTCAGCGCGCCGGGTGGCAGGGAATGGCCCCATCCAGCCAAGACCAGATCACCGCCGAAACGGACCCGACACCATGACCAGCGCCGCCACCTCGAACCAAGCAGACACGCCCCCCCTCAGCCTTGCGCAGATGGCACAGGAGGTGCTGACAACCGCGGACGGACGCGAGAAAACCGCCCTGTCCCGCCGCCACGCCGCGCGCTGGTTTGCCTATCGTAATGGGGATGCGCCCCAGATCGACATCGGCACGGCCAACCCGCCGCTGCACCCTGCGCGCCCGGACAAGCCCGAACTGCTGAACCCCCGCGATGTGCCCCGTCGTCGTCCCGGAACCGAGGCCGGTCGCAAGGCGCTGCTGCATGCGGTGGCCCATATCGAACTCAATGCCGTTGATCTCCATTGGGATATCATCGCGCGGTTTTCGCATGTGCCGATGCCGCTTGGCTTCTTTGATGACTGGGTTAAGGCAGCTGACGAAGAATCCAAACATTTCAATCTGATGTGTGACTGCCTTGAAGCGCTCGGAAGCTTCTATGGCGACCTTCCTGCCCATGCAGGCATGTGGCGCGCAGCCGAAGACACCGCCGAGGATCTGATGGGCAGATTGGCCGTTGTGCCGATGGTGCTCGAGGCGCGCGGACTGGATGTCACCCCCGGCATGATCGAGATTTTCCGCAAGGCCAACCTGACCCAGGCGGTTGACGCGCTGGAGGTGATTTACGCCGAAGAGGTAAGCCACGTCGCCTATGGCTCCAAGTGGTTCCACTTTCTGTGCGGGCGCGACAACCTCGACCCCAAGGAGGTCTTCCACCAGCTTGTCGGAAAATACTTCCACGGCCATCTGAAGCCCCCGTTCAACGAGGAAAAACGCGCCGAGGCCGGTTTGCCACCGGATTTCTACTGGCCGCTCGCAGACGAAATCCCCGAAAAACCCGCTGCCCTGCGCTGACCTGCACGCGGCATCAAACGCCGATCGAACTGCCAGCAGGCACAGGAAACGACCCGAAAATGGGCATGGATATGATAGGCAGACCACGCGCCTTGTCTGTGTCCCGTCTTTGCCCTTGCCCGCGACCGGCAGCCTGTGGATAAGCGGATTTTTGCTGATATCCCCGCCAATTGCGCCGCCGCCCGCCAGCAAGGGCCGCGCAACCGCCCTGCACTGGGTCAACAGGCTTGCCCAATTGGACCCGGCTGGCTATTCCCTTTCGCCATGGCGCGGTCTGACCCGCGCCGGATGCAGCGGCATTGGCCTGTTGCCGCCCCGCGGCACAGACCAGACCGAGGAGGACTGCATACGCGAGGATTTGGCCGCAGCGGGACCTGCGCCACGTCGCGTTGTCCTGTCTGGTGCCTCACGCATCCGCGACTTCGGCCGACCTGAGGGATGGCCAAAAGACTGGGACAAGACAGGGATCAAAGCGTGCGCACACGTCTGGCGATCAAAATTCACTCGTTTCTTGAACGCCGTTTTCCGGAACGGCGCGTCTTTCTGAAATCCGACTCTGACACGCGGTTCATCCGCCTGCGCTCTGAAACCCAGCTGCTCGCTTTCGTGGGCATCGCGGCCTTTGTCGCCTGGTCGATTGTCGCAACCGCCATCGTCTTGATGGACAGCATCGGGTCCGGGAATTTCCGCGAACAGGCCAAGCGCGATCAGATGACCTATCGCGCCCGTCTCAATGCCTTGTCCGTCGAACGCGATGACCGCGCGGCAGAGGCGCTGGCTGCGCAGGAACGGTTTAACGCAGCCCTTACGCAGATTTCGGTGATGCAGTCCGAACTGCTGGCCTCTGAAACCCGCCGCCGAGAGCTGGAAACCGGCATCGAAGTGATCCAGACCACCCTGCGCAAAACCATGAAAGAGCGGGAAAACGCGCGCGAGGCGCTTACGGCGCTGAAACAGGAAACCGCCGCCGACAGCCCTGCCCAGCTGATGGCCGCCAGCGCGCCGGTGCAAATGGGCTTTATGGCCGAGGCATTGGCGGAAACCGCAGCGGAACGCGATCAGATCGAGGCAGATGCACAATCGGCCCTTGATGAACGCGACGCACTGGAACTGGAACTGCGCCTGATGGACGAGCGCAACGACCAGATCTTCCGCCAGCTCGAAGAGGCGATGGAAATCTCCGTAGAGCCGCTGGACAAGATGTTCCGCAGCGCCGGCATGCCCACCGACCGGATCCTCGAACAGGTGCGACGCGGCTATAGCGGTCAGGGCGGTCCGCTGACCCCTTTATCCCTGTCCACTCGCGGTGAGGAACCCTCCCGCGAGGAAGTGCGCGCCAATGAGCTGTTGAAACAGATGGATCAGCTGAACCTCTATCGCCTGGCCGCACAAAAGGCGCCTTTTGCCGCACCGGTCAATCAGAACCTGGTCCGCCGCAGTTCCGGCTTTGGCTATCGCCGCGACCCCAAGACCGGCGGCCGCCGTTTGCACAAAGGCGCTGATTTTGCTGGCAGAACCGGCACCGACATCTACGCCACCGCGGATGGCGTCGTGACCCATGCAGGCTGGCAATCCGGCTATGGCAAGCTGGTCACAATCAAACATGCCTTCGGCATTGAGACGAAATATGCCCATAACTCCAACCTGCGTGTCAAAGTCGGCCAAAGGGTCTCGCGCGGGGATCACATTGCTGATATGGGTAACACCGGACGGTCCACCGGGACCCACCTCCATTACGAGGTCAGGGTCAACGGCCAACCCGTAAACCCCATGATCTATATCAAGGCTGCGAGAAATGTTTTCTAAGAGCAAAATCAACGAGCCCGGCCAGAAAACGGCTGAAGCAACCCCTGCGGCCCCCGCGCCGTCTTCGGCACCGGTGCCCCCTGCCAGCGATTTCAAGGCAACAGCCCCCAAGGCCAAACCGCCGGCCTCCGTGCTCAGCTCTGATCTGCACATCACCGGCAATCTCAAGACCACCGGCGATATCCAGGTCGAAGGCACCGTCGAAGGCGACATCCGCGCCCACCTGCTGACCATCGGCGAAAGCGCGACCATCAAGGGCGAAGTGACCGCCGATGACGTGGTGATCAACGGCCGCATCGTGGGCCGTGTGCGTGGTCTGAAGGTCCGTCTGACCTCCACCGCGCGGGTCGAAGGCGACATCATCCACAAGACCATCGCAATCGAAAGCGGTGCGCATTTCGAGGGCTCTGTTCAGCGTCAGGACGATCCGCTGAACCCGGGCAAAGCCGCCGCCCCCCGCCCGGCTGCACCCGCCGCAGCCCCCGCTGCCGCACCGGCCCCCAAAGCCGAAGGCTGAGGAAAAGCAACATCAGGGCAACCGACCTGCACACTGCAGGGCACTGGATGTCCCCCACAAGATCAAACGCCGCAGGCCCCCTGCGGCGTTTTGTTTTGAAATCCCCACATGTTGAGTGCGGTTTTCGATTTATTTTGTGAAAAGTTTACGATATCCCACAATTCAACCATAAGCGTTTACATCTTCAAAACATTCGACTTTAGGGAATTTAAGAATGGTCAATATCGTCGTCACAGCGACCGCAAATTATGTGCCAGAGTACGACCTGTACAATCTTGATCTGAACGCTGTCCGGCTGGTCTCCACCACCTCTTCGGCCATCACCGCCGCGTTCGGTGACTTCAGCCTGACGCTGACGGGCTCTTTCCAATATGATTTCAATGGCGCGCTCACACAGAGCAGTGTGGTACGCGGGTTCTCGTTCCAGTACAGCGGCAGCCAGATCGTCACCGCGACAGGGTTCAGCCTGAGTGGCTATGACCTTTCCCGTTACGACTTTGCCACGCTGATCACACGCGAGATGGCAGGCGCCGACACCTTCACCTCCGCCTGGAACTCTGGCGAGTACATCGAAACGTTGGGCGGCAACGACACCATCCGCGCAGGAAGCGGAAACGATACCATCGATGGTGGCACGGGCTATGACACGGTGATGGTTCGGGCAACGGGTAACGAATGGTCGATCGCTTGGGGGTATTCCCGCGGGGTCGAGGTATCCTCCCCGGATGGCGAAGACACGCTTCTGAACGTCGAACGCGTTCAGTTCGAGGATCAAACCGCCCTCATCGCTGAAGGTGGCGCAGGCAACGACCGGTTGATCAGCACGCAGACAGTCATCGGAAATTCCCTTTGGGACATGATGAATGGTCGGGGCGGCGATGACACCATTCAGGGCGGTGGCGGCCGGGACTTTCTGATCGGAGAGCGCGGGAATGACCTGATCAAGGGTGGGGCCAATCACGATTACATTTCCGGCGGCGACGGCAACGATATCCTGCACGGTCAGGCTGGCAACGACAAAATCCGGGGGTTCAGCGGCAGTGACACCATCTATGGCGGTGCTGGCAACGACACGCTTTACGCTGACTTTGAAAACAGCGTCGACAGCGATTCCGCCGATCGCCTTTACGGGGGCGCTGGCAAGGACTTGCTGGTCGGCCAGCGCAGCGCGGACTACCTCAATGGCGGCATCGACAAGGACACGCTTCGCGGAGATGCAGGCCAGGACACGCTGCTTGGCGGAAACGGCTGGGATCGCCTCCTGGGTGGGGCTGATAATGACCTCCTGCGTGGCGGCAATGGCCGCGATTACCTTGCCGGTCACAGTGGCGCTGACGTGCTGGACGGCGGCGCCCATGCTGACCGTCTTTTTGGTGGCGGCGGAAATGACACCCTCAAGGGCGGCACCGGCACCGACCTCCTGAATGGTGGCTCCGGCAACGATCTGCTGTTTGGCGGTGGTGGCAACGATACCCTTCTGGGTGGCACCGGGCGCGACCGACTGCTGGGTCAGGCCGGGGATGATCAACTGACCGGCGGCGCCTATGCCGATACCTTTGTGTTCCACCAGGGCTATGGCAACGACACGATCACCGATTTCTCGGTTGGTCAGGACCGCATTCAGATCGGCCGTGGGGCGGATGGGCTGGATGATCTGACGTTCAACACCTCGGGTGATGACATCCAGATCACCTTTGCGGATGTGACCATTCTGGTGGAAAACACCACCCTGGCAGAGCTGGACAACGCCGACAACTTCCTGTTCTGACGGACCCGGCCAGCCGCCGCATTGACAAGACCAAAGACATGCAAGGCGCCCCACAGCGGGCGCCTTTTGCCGTCGCAACCACCTGTTCTGCGCCCTCTGTGCAACAGGATGGGGCAACTGGTTAACAAAACGTTAACGATGGCTTTGTGAAAAAAGTGAACCGCTCTAGGGTCTTGCCAAAGCATCTTAAGGTGCAACAGGCAAAGATCAGGGCAGACAATGGCACAAGTCACCGTTACAGCGGCGGCCAATACGGCACCGTCTTTTGATTTCTCATCCTTCGACTTCACCCAAGTCACGGTCCTGTCGGCCTCTGACGCGCAGGTCGTTCTTGCGTCTGGCGTCCATGTGCTGCGCTTTCAGGGGGTCCTTGGCTACGACGGCGCGGGCAATCTGACCGCGACAAGCACGGTTCACAGCTTCGAACTTTTTCACGACAGCAGCCTGCTGATCTCAGCAACCGATCTGACGCTGACCTCCGCCCAGATCGCCGCCAGCAGTTTCGCAGAGCTGCTGCAGATCGGCCTTGCCGGGGATGACAGCTACACGTCCCATTGGAATGGTGGCGAGCGGATCATCACATTTGACGGCAATGACACCATCCGCGCAGGCAGCGGCGATGACACCATCTTTGGCGGCGCGGGGATCGACAGCTTTGTGATCGCCCCCAGCCTGCCCGGCTACAGCTTTGCCTTCAATGACATCGTTGGTGCGACCGTGACCACCAGCGAAGGCCGCGACATGCTCTTTGGGGTGGAGATCCTGAAGATCGGTGGCCAGACGCTCCACCTGCGCGAAGGCAGCGATGGGGATGATCTGCTGACCAGCTCCATCACCGCCCCCCGTGGGATGCGCGACATGATCCACGGTCGCGACGGAGATGACACCATCACCGGAGGCGCAGGTCAGGATTTTCTCATTGGCGGCGCAGGACATGACCGGATCGCTGGCGGCAGCAACCATGACCTGATCGAAGGGGGCTTTGGCGATGACACATTGATCGGCAACAGCGGCCGCGATATGGTGCGCGGCGATCACGGGGCTGATCTGCTGCTGGCTGGCAATGGCCGCGATCACCTGCTGGGCGGTGCTGGGTCCGATACACTGGATGGGGGCCGCGGGCGCGACCACCTTGATGGCGGGGCTGACGCCGATCTCCTGCGCGCAGGCCAGGGCAACGACACGGTTCTGGGCGATGCTGGTGATGACACGCTCATGGGCAACAACGGCCGCGACGTGCTGCGTGGCGACGGTGGCGATGATCTGATCCTTGGAGGGCGCGGCGCAGACACGCTGTTTGGCAGTGACGGTGCGGACCGTTTGATCGGTCAGACAGGCAACGGCCGCCTGACCGGTGGCAGCCATGCCGATACATTTGTCTTCTCCCGCGGCCATGGCCACGACACCATCACCGATTTCCGCATTGGCGAAGACATGATCGAAATCACCCGAGGTGCAAACGGGCTGCAGCAACTGGGTTTTCAGGAACTGGGGGGTGACGTGCGCATTTCCTTTGCCAATGTATCCATCCTGGTAGAGAACGTGACACTTTCCGATCTGATGGATGCGGATAATTTCCTGTTCTAAGCGGGGTTGCCCGATCTCAACTGCCAACGCGTGGCCCCACAGGTCAGCTGCACGAAAAAACGGCCCGCGCCCAATTGGCTGCAGGCCGTTTTTGTTTGTCTCGTGAACGGGACCGCTCAGACCGTCAGAGGTCAATCAGTCCCAATTCAGTCGCCCACAATTCAGTCGGTGACAGTCACGGTCTTCATCAGATCCGGCTGGCCGACAACGGCGCCATTGCCGCCGGTGCCGCGCTTGATCGCGTCAACCACATCCATGCCCTCGGTCACCTGACCCACAACGGTATACTGACCGTTGAGGAAATGACCCGGCGCAAACATGATGAAGAACTGGGAGTTCGCCGAGTTGGGGTTCTGCGAGCGGGCCATGCCGACCACGCCACGGTCAAACGCCAGGTCCGAGAATTCGGCAGGCAGGTCGGGACGCTCGGAACCGCCACGGCCCGCATAGCTCATGTTTTCGCCCAGCTTGCCGTATTGCACGTCGCCGGTCTGCGCCATGAAACCGTCGATCACCCGGTGGAACACCACGCCATCATACTGACCTTCTGCCGCCAGTGCGGTGATCTGCTCAACATGTTTGGGCGCAACATCCTCAAACAGGTCGATCTTGATGGTGCCATTGGCCTCCCCCTCGACCTGGATTTCCAGGCCAGAGGCAAAGGCAGGCCCTGCTGCAAGCAGAGCCACCAGAGACAGCGCCTTATGCATCAGCAGCCACCTTGACCGAGATCATGCGATCCGGGTTCGCAGGCGGCTCGCCACGGGTGATGGCATCGACATGCTCCATACCTTCGATCACACGGCCATAGACGGTGTACTGACGGTTCAGGAAATGGTTGTCCTTGAAGTTGATGAAGAACTGCGAGTTGGCCGAGTTCGGGTTGGCCGAACGTGCCGCACCAAGGGTGCCACGGTCATGAGGAATGCCAGAGAATTCCGCAGGCAGGTCTTTCTTGTCGGAGCCACCGGTGCCCGCCATACGCAGGTTAAAGCCGTCTTCCATGTCGCCGTGCTGCACGTCACCGGTCTGCGCCATAAAGCCGTCGATCACCCGGTGGAAAGCCACGTTGTCATACTGGCCTTCCCGCGCGAGCTCTTTCATCCGGTCACAGTGCATCGGCGCGATATCGGGCAGCAGCTCGATGACGACATTGCCGTCTTTCAGTTCGATGATGACGGTGTTTTCGGGATCTTTGATCTCGGCCATGAGGCCCTCCTGTTCTTTGCATTTGCCCGATAGTTAAGCCTCAAGCCCCAGATTGCCAAGGGAGCATTGCAAAGCGCCATTGACTGAGCGGCAAAAAGCTCCGAAACATCGCGCCGACGCCACCGGGGCCAACAGGGCCCCGCGCGGCCACAGAGATGACGACAAACCACGACCAAAAAGGATACGACCATGGGCTGGAACGCACTCGACACGATGGACCTGACAGGCAAGCGCGTTCTGGTGCGCGTTGACATCAACGTCCCGGTGGAAGACGGCCGCGTCACCGACGCCACCCGCATCGAACGCGTCGCCCCCACGATCAAGGATATCCTGACCGCAGGTGGCAAGCCGATCCTGCTGGCCCATTTCGGCCGCCCCAAGGGCAAGGTTGTCGAAGACATGTCCCTGCGCCCGCTGGTCCCTGCCCTTGAAACCGCCTTTGGCGCGCCGGTCACATTTGTCGCCGATTGCCGTGGCCCCGCTGCCGAAGCTGCCGTTGCCGCTCTGGCGGAGGGGGCGGTTCTTTTGCTGGAAAACACCCGCTTCCATCCGGGCGAAGAAAAGAACGACGCAGATCTGGCCGCCGAAATGGCGCAACTGGGTGATATCTACTGCAACGACGCCTTTTCTGCCGCCCACCGCGCCCATGCCTCAACCGAGGCACTGGCGCGCCTGCTGCCCGCCTGTGCCGGCCGTCTGATGCAGGCCGAACTGACCGCACTGGAATCCGCACTGGGCCAGCCAGAACGCCCGGTCACAGCTGTTGTTGGCGGCGCCAAGGTGTCGACCAAGCTGGAGCTTCTGGGCAATCTCGTCGGCAAGGTCGACAATCTGGTCATCGGCGGCGGCATGGCCAATACCTTCCTCGCGGCCCGTGGCATTGATGTTGGCAAATCGCTGTGTGAACACGATATGGCCGACACCGCCCGTGAGATCCTCGCCAAGGCAGAAGAGACCGGCTGCAAGATCCTGCTGCCCGTCGATGTCGTGGTCGCACGCGAGTTCAAGGCAGGCGCCGAAAACGAAACCGTTGCCGCCGATGCCTGCCCCGCCGATGCGATGATCCTTGATGCGGGCCCTGAAACCGTTGCTGCGGTGGCAGACACGCTTGCCAACTCCAAAACGCTGATCTGGAACGGCCCGATGGGCGCCTTTGAAATCGCGCCTTTTGATGCGGCCACCAATGCCGCCGCCCAACAGGCCGCCAGCCTGACCAAATCCGGCCAACTGGTCAGCGTTGCAGGCGGCGGCGACACTGTTGCCGCCCTCAATCAGGCCGGTGCAGCGGCAGACTTCACCTATATCTCTACCGCAGGTGGAGCGTTCCTTGAGTGGATGGAAGGCAAAACCCTGCCCGGCGTCGCCGCTCTGGAAGCCTGAGGATCGAGGCCGAAACCGCACTCCAGACCGGATGCGGAGCCACAGAAACCTTAACAGAAAATTAACCAATTGCGCCCCATCCCACCGGATCGGGGCGCTTTTTTGTCAGTAAATGTTCATTATTTGCACTTTTTCGGTTTCCAAAATCTGAAATCCTGTGTCATGATTAATGCAGATGCCGGACCAACCGGCACAGAAATTGAGCAGAAGATCATACAGGCAAACCTACCGTGACCCGTAGCACCCGGCCATCCCTTGGCGCATTCGCGTTTTCCACGATTGCATTCGCGCTTAGCGCGTATTTCACCTTTGCCGCCGTGCAGGGCGATTTCGGGCTGTTTCGCAGGGTAGAAATTCAGGCAGAGGCAGAGGCCCTGCGCCAGGATCTTGACGAGCTGAAGCGCGAAACCGCGCGGATGGAGAACCTGACGCACCGCCTGTCGGATAATTATCTCGACCTCGACCTCCTGGACGAACAGGCCCGCACCGTTCTGGGCCTGCTGCGCGCGGATGAAATCGTCATCCGCTAAGATTACGACCTGACGCCGGGCGCGCAGCCCCGACACAGGCGTCAGATCAACCCGATACCTGATCGGGGGCTTGCGGCGTCCATCCGCCGCACCGCTCGCGCAGGGCCAGGTGCCCGCCCTCCAGGGATACCTCCACCTGGCCCCCGCGCAATGCATCCCAACATCATCGAAGACCCGGCAGACAGCCCTGCCCGCCCTCACGCATCTGGTTGCAGATCTGGGTTCGGACCATCATCATGCGCCTGCCGGGCCGGGTAAACCTCCACCCAGATCCATGCCCCAGCATGCGCCCCAGCCGATACCTTGCGACGCCCCACAAACCGCGGGTTTACCCCTTGGTGACGGTGCGTAATAATAACGCTCGCATGATCTGGCAAAATGATTTATGAATTAGTTTAGCATTAAACTATCTAGCCTTAAGGGGGAGCCCGCCACTATGGCTGCGAGAAAAAGTGTCAAGAAACCAAACGTTTCTGCCGAAGAGCTCTTGGAATACTACCGCGAGATGCTTCTGATCCGGCGATTCGAGGAAAAGGCCGGCCAGCTCTATGGCATGGGCCTGATCGGCGGCTTCTGCCACCTCTACATCGGTCAGGAAGCCGTGGTTGTCGGCCTGGAGGCCGCAGCCGAGGAAGGCGACAAACGCATCACCTCTTACCGCGACCACGGCCACATGCTGGCCTGCGGCATGGACCCCAACGGCGTCATGGCCGAGCTCACAGGTCGTGAAGGCGGCTACTCCAAGGGCAAAGGCGGCTCAATGCACATGTTCTCCAAGGAGAAACATTTCTACGGCGGCCACGGCATCGTTGGCGCACAGGTGCCGCTGGGGGCAGGTCTTGCCTTCTCCGATAAGTACAAAGGCAACGACCGTGTGACCTTTACCTACTTTGGCGACGGCGCGGCCAACCAGGGTCAGGTCTATGAAACCTACAACATGGCGCAACTCTGGGATCTGCCGGTCATCTTCGTGATCGAAAACAACCAGTACGCCATGGGCACCTCGGTGCAGCGCTCGACCAAATCCCCCGCCCTCTGGAAGCGCGGCGAAGCCTATGGCATCGCAGGCGAGGAAGTGGACGGCATGAATGTCCTGGCCGTGAAAGAGGCAGGCGAACGCGCTGTCGCCCACTGCCGCGCAGGCAAAGGCCCCTACATCCTTGAGGTCAAAACCTACCGCTACCGCGGCCACTCCATGTCCGACCCCGCCAAATACCGCACCCGTGAAGAGGTGCAGAAAATGCGCGAGGAACGTGACCCGATCGAGCAGGTCCGCGACATGCTGCTGACCGGCAACCACGCCAGCGAAGACGACCTCAAGGCGATCGACAAGGAAATCAAGGACATCGTGAACAAGTCCGCCGATTTCGCCAAGGAAAGCCCGGAGCCCGCGCTCGAGGAACTCTGGACCGACATTTATGCGGACGAGCTGCCGCAGGACAACGCCTGAGAGGGAAGAACAAGACATGGCAACTGAAATCCTGATGCCCGCCCTGTCGCCGACCATGGAGGAAGGCACCCTGGCCAAATGGCTGGTCAAAGAGGGCGACACCGTAAACTCCGGCGATATCCTGGCCGAAATCGAAACCGACAAGGCCACGATGGAATTCGAAGCCGTCGATGAAGGCATCGTTGGCAAGATCCTGGTCGCCGAAGGCACCGAAAACGTGAAAGTCAACGCACCCATCGCGATCCTCGTCGAGGAAGGCGAAAGCGCAGACGATATCGCCGCACCTGCAGCAGCAGAGGCTGACAGCCCGGCCGCGGCCCCCGCCGAAACAGCGGCGCCCGCTTCGGCCCCGGCAGCCCCAGCAGCGCCCGCCGCACCGGAAGTGGACGACAGCCCCGACTGGCCCGAAGGCACAGAGGTGGTGCAGACCACCGTCCGCGAAGCCCTGCGCGACGCGATGGCCGAAGAAATGCGCGGTGACGAAGATGTCTTCCTGATGGGCGAGGAAGTCGCCGAATACCAGGGCGCCTACAAGATCTCGCAGGGCCTTCTGGACGAATTCGGCGCCAAGCGCGTGATCGACACCCCGATCACCGAACATGGCTTTGCCGGCATCGCCTCTGGCGCCGCCTTTGGCGGGCTGCGTCCGATCGTGGAATTCATGACCTTCAACTTTGCGATGCAGGGCATTGACCACATCATCAACTCTGCCGCCAAGACGCTTTACATGTCCGGCGGCCAGATGGGCTGCCCGATCGTGTTCCGTGGCCCCAACGGTGCCGCCGCCCGCGTAGCCGCCCAGCACAGCCAGGACTACGCCGCATGGTACATGCAGGTTCCGGGCCTCAAGGTGGTGATGCCCTACTCCGCGTCTGACGCAAAGGGCCTGCTGAAAACCGCGATCCGCGACAACAACCCCGTCGTCTTCCTGGAAAACGAAATCCTCTATGGCCGCTCTTTTGACGTGCCGAAGATGGATGACTTCACCGTGCCCTTCGGCAAGGCCCGCATCTGGCGCCAGGGCAGCGATGTCACGATTGTCTCCTTCGGCATCGGCATGACCTACGCCCTTGAGGCGGCGGACAAACTGGCCGAGGAAGGCATCAGCGCCGAGGTCATCGACCTGCGCACCATCCGCCCGATGGACACCGGCTCCATCATCAAATCGGTGATGAAGACCAACCGACTGGTCACCGTTGAAGAAGGCTGGCCGCAAGGCTCTGTCGGCTCCTACATCTCCTCCGTCGTGATGCAGGAAGCCTTCGACTACCTTGATGCCCCCGTCATCAACTGCACCGGCAAGGACGTGCCAATGCCCTATGCCGCCAACCTTGAAAAACACGCGCTGGTCACCACAGACGAGGTGATCGCCGCCGTGAAGCAAGTGACCTATCGGTAAGGAGAGACAGCGATGCCCACAGAAATCCTGATGCCCGCCCTCTCTCCCACCATGGAGGAAGGCACGCTCGCCAAATGGCTCGTGAAGGAAGGCGACACTGTCGCCTCCGGCGACCTGCTGGCGGAAATAGAAACCGACAAGGCCACGATGGAATTCGAGGCCGTCGACGAAGGTGTGATCGGCAAGATCCTGATCGCAGAAGGCAGCGAAGGCGTGAAGGTCAACAGCCCCATCGCCATCCTGCTGGAAGACGGCGAAAGCGCCGATGACATCGGCGCCACCCCGGCAGCCCCGGCTGCAGCAGAAGACACCGCCCCGGCAGCGTCCAAAGACGCAAGCCCAGCCCCTGCACAGGCCGCCGCCGCGGCGACCCCTGCCCCGGCTGCTCCGGCTGGCGCAGATGGCTCGCGCATCTTCGCATCCCCCCTGGCGCGCCGCATTGCCGCTGACAAGGGTCTGGACCTTGCGGATATCTCAGGCTCCGGCCCCCGCGGTCGTATCGTCAAGGCCGATGTCGAAAACGCAACCGC
>Ga0160419_100241_pt1 | contig 38311 bp, 40 predicted proteins | sample CelAP2metagpilot_2_FD_108196 | JGI IMG/M metagenome (GOLD analysis project Ga0160419, IMG submission 108196) | Phycosphere-associated microbial communities from Cellana algal ponds in Kailua-Kona, Hawaii, USA - Cellana AP2-4-25 metagenome pilot ...
ACCTTCGCGTGGAACTCCCTGACGATCCTGCGCAAGGTGCCCCTGACGGATGCGTTTGTGATCCTGTTGGTGACCGTCGTGACCGTGATGGAAGACCTTGCCGTGGCGGTGGTCGTGGGCGTGATCGTATCCGCGCTGGCCTATGCATGGAACAACGCACGGCGGATCCATGCCAAGACCTATGTGACTCCGGAAGGCGCGCAGGTCTATCAGGTGCAGGGGCCGCTGTTTTTCGGCTCCTCCGATGGGTTCATGGAGCTTTTTGATGTGGACGCGGACCCAAGCCGGGTGATCGTCGACTTTGCCGACAGCCGCGTGGTGGACCAATCCGCCTTGCAGGCGATCGAGGCGATTGCCGGCAAATATGAAACGGCCGGAAAACGGATTGAGCTGCGCCACCTCAGCCGGGATTGCCACCGGCTGCTGTCAAAAGCGGGGCATCTGGTGGTCGACAGTGATGACGATCCCGATTACCAGCTGGCAGTGGATTACCAGGTGCGCACCGGCATTCTGGGGGGGCATTGACACCCCGCCCCACATCCACACCTGTCGCGCAGCCGCCCCCTTCCAAATGGTTCAAAAAACCCCACCGGAGGTCTGAAATCTCTTTCGGGACGTCCGCATCGAGCGGTCCCGTCATTCGTCCGGGCGCAACAGTTCAAACACATCCGTGACGGTGGTGTAATCGCGATACCCCATCCGGCTGAGCGGGGTATAGGTCGTCGCGTCAAACTTTCCGTCGACCAGACAATCGTCGCGCAGGTGCACGCCCACGACCTCTCCGAACACCACATAATTCACGTCACCTTCGATCTTGACGATCTGGGTCACCCGACATTCCAGCGCGGCAGGGGCGTTGGCGACGCGCGCGCAGGGAATTTCCGTGCACTCAACTTTAACGATCCCGGCATGCTGAAATTCATCCACCTCATGGGGCAGTGTCGCGGAAGAGACATTCATCACGTCCTGCGCGGCCAGTTCCACCACATTGGCGCAGAACACGCCTGTTTCCCGGATATTGGCCACCGAATCCTTGGTGCCGTCCCGATCTTCCTTGGCCCCGGTAGAGGCAAACATGACCTGTGGCGGCACGTAAGCCACAGCATTGAAGAAGGAATACGGGGCCAGATTGTCCCGTCCCGCGCTGTCCCGGCTGGAGATCCAGCCGATGGGCCGTGGTGTGACGATGGCATTGAAAGGGTTGTGGGGCAGGCCGTGGCCGTCTTGGGGGCGGTAGAACATCCGGGTCTCCTTGGTTTGCACCCCTGCCTAGCGTCATGCTAGGGGCAAGGCCACCGCAAACCCAGAAGGCCCGCCGCGTTGTATACCTTGTCTCCCGAAACAGCTGCCGACGACTGGGAGGTTGAAGCGCTCTATGACACCTGTTTTGCGCCGGGTCGGGAGGCGCTGTCGTCCTACCGTCTGCGCGATGACGTGCCAGCGGTGCCGGGGCTGAGCCTTGTGGCGCGCGACTCAGGCGGCATTCTGGGCGGCGCGATCCGGTATTGGCCGGTGCGCATTGCCACCGTACCAGCATTGCTGCTGGGACCGGTTGCCGTGCACCCGACACGGCAGGGCGAAGGATTGGGACATGCCTTGATCGAGGAAAGCCTGCGTCTGGCGCAGCCGTCGGGATGGGACCGGGTCATGCTGGTGGGCGATGCGCCATACTACCAACGCTTTGGCTTTTCCCGGTTGGAGGGCGTAGAGATGCCGCCCCCCACCAACCCCGACCGCGTCCTGGGCCGGGACCTGAGCCCTGGCGCCTGGGACGGGGTCCGGGGTCCAGTACAGCGCTGGTCGGATTGAAATCGCGGTGCGCATGCCCCACATCTAGGGGTGAAAGGACACCGAATGGATATCACCGACACTTTGCCCGCCACCGTCGATGTGGAAGCGCAGCTTGACCAGATCGCAGCACGTTACCAGGCTGCGGGTGGGGTCGGGATCCATGTGCTCAATCTGATTGGCGGGTCTGCGGATGGTTTGCTGGACCGCTTGCCTGCGCCTGTGCGCCGCAATCTGGAAGGGGCCACGACCAAAGCGCTGGAGCAGGCGATGAAAGCCGCGCACACCAGCCGGGCGTATGTGCCGGACCAGAACGACTGGCTCAATCAGGCCGTCAGCGCCGCAATGGGCGCGGCTGGCGGGGCAGGTGGCTTGCCCACGGCATTGGCAGAATTGCCGGTCACAACTACGCTGCTGCTGCGGGTCATTCAGGGAGTCGCCGTTGAGCATGGGTTCGATCCGGCCTCGGAAAGTGTGCAGTTCGATTGCGTACAGGTTTTTGCAGCAGCGGGGCCTTTGTCGGATGACGATGGCGTCGATCTGGGCTTTCTGTCCGCGCGGCTGGCGCTGACGGGCAAGGCGATGCAGGCGGTCATCGCGCGCGTGGCACCACAGCTGGCGGTCGTGCTGGGCCAAAAGCTGGCGGCACAGGCAGTGCCGGTGCTGGGCGCCGTGGCCGGAGCGGCGACGAATTACGCCTTCACCAGCTATTATCAGGACATGGCGCATGTGCATTTCGCCATGCGCAAGCTCGCCATTGATGGCGATGTGCCACATGACCAGCTGGTGGCGCGTCTGGCGCTGAAAATGGGCCGTGTGCCGGTGCGCGAGGTCTGATCTCAGCGGCCGATGCTGCCCGGTGCGACCGTGATGGCCTTCAGGATCGCATGGCAGGCCATGCCGGGGGCCAGCCCCATCTCATCCACGGCCCGCGCCGTGACACGGGCCAGCAGGCGGTCCGCCCCGGCTTTCAAGGCGATGGCTGCCCCCGGACCATCACCTGGGTGCACATCCTCCACCGTGACGGGCAGCACGTTGACCGATGACAGCCCGCGCGGTTGATCCTTCGACAGGATCACATCCTGCGCCAGCACCCGCAGACGCACCCTTGCGCCAATTTCTGCCCGGACACCGGGCAATTCCAGCTGGCCTGCGCTGATCGCAAGGGTGGACAGCCCGTCGTCTGCATGGGCCAGCACCTGCGCTTCGATCACGGCACCGGCTTCGCGCACCCCCAGCAGCGGCACGGCGGCGGGATCGGCCATGACCTCAAACAAAGGACCCTGACGCGCGACGCGCCCGTCCTGAAGCAGAACAAGCCGGTCTGCGAGACGGGCGATTTCGTCGACCGCATGGCTGACATAGAGAATGGGCAAGCCCAGCGGCCCGTCGCGCAATCGCTCAAGATAGGGCAGGATGTCCTGCTTGCGCGGGCCATCGAGGCTGGCAAGAGGCTCATCCATCAGCAGCATGCGCGGGCGGCTCAAGAGCGCGCGGCCAAGGGCGACGCGCTGTTTCTCTCCGCCCGACAGGGTGCCGGGGGCGCGGGTCAGCACCGCATCAAGTCCCAACAACGCCACCACATCGTCCAGCGTTGGACCGGGACGGTCGCGCGGCGCATAGCGGCTGCCAAACATCAGGTTTTCCGTGACGCTGAGATGGGGAAAAAGGCGTGCATCCTGAAAGACATAGCCCAGACCACGGGCCTGCGGCCGCACATCTGTGCCCGTTGCGGCGTCAAAGAGCACATCTTTGCCCCGCGCGATCCGACCCTCATCCGGGCGCAGCAACCCGGCAACAGCGTTGATGATCGTGGTCTTGCCCGCGCCAGAGCGGCCAAAGAGGGCCGTAATCCCCGGTCCCGCGTCAAAGCTGACATCGAGCGCGAACCCCGCGAACCGGTGGCGTATGTCGACGGTGAGGCTCACAGGCCGGCGATCCGTGCCGCGACGCGCCGCGCCAGCGCTTCTGACAGCGCAACAGCGGCGAGGGCGACGATGCAGGCCATGACCACCATCACGGCGGCCTGGCTCTCCCCGCCGGGGATTTGCAGGGCGGTCCAGATCGCGCTGGGCAGGGTTTGCGTCTGGCCGGGGATATTGGCGACAAAGGTGATGGTGGCGCCGAATTCGCCCATGGCTTTGGCAAAGCCCATCACCGCGCCGGCAAGGATGCCGGGGGCAATGAGCGGCAGGGTCACGCGGGCAAAGATGGCCATGCGGGGCGCACCAAGGGTCGCGGCGGCTTCTTCCAACTTGGGATCGACAGCTTCAATCGCCAGCCGCATGGCGCGCACCATCAGCGGAAATCCCATGATGATCGCAGCCAGCACCGCACCCGACCAGTGAAACGCAAGGCCGAGGCCGAGGCTTTCCAGTAATCGGCCCATTGGCGCTGTGCGGCCAAAGGCGATCAGAAGCAGATACCCTGTCACCACCGGCGGCAGCACCAGCGGCAGATGCACCAGCGCATTCAGCAGGCCTTTGCCCCGAAAGGACCGCCGCGCCAGCAGCCATGCCACCCAAAGCGCCAGCGGGATGGCCAGCACAGTGGCCCAGCAGGCAACCCAGAGCGACAGGCGCAGGGCGTCCCATGCGGCGGCGTCCACGCTCATGAGGGCGGCGGCGCAAAGCCGTGGGTGGCAAAGCGGGATTGGGTGGCGGGGGACATCAGGAAGGCCAGCAGGTCTGCCCCTGCGGGGCTGAGGGCTGTGGCGGGATAGGTGATGGGATCATGGGTGTCGGGGGGAATGGCAAAGACCACATCGACACGGGCTTCCGCTGCGGCGTCGCTGGCATAGACAATCCCGAAAGGCGCATCGGCACGGGCCACCAGCGCAAGGGCGGCGCGGACGTTGTCCGTTTCCGCAAGCCGGATCTGAAGGCTGTCCCAGAGGCCTAATGCCTCCAGCCATTGGCGCGCGTAGATGCCTGCGGGCACCGCATCCCGTTGCCCCATGGCGAGGCGCCCGGTGCCCAGTTGCACGGGCAGCAAACCCGGCTCTCCCAGCGGCATTGTGCCAGCAGGGCCAATCACCACCAGCCTGTTGCCGGCGACGGCTTGCGTGCTTTCACCGGCGACCACGCCCTGATCCACCAGCCAGTCCATCCAGTCGGTATTGGCGAGGATCACCAGATCCGCCGGTGCCCCTGCGGCCACTTGCCGGGCCATGGTGCCGGACCCGCCATAGGACAGGCTGAGCGTGCTGTCATAGCTTTCGGTCACGTCTTCCAGCACGCCGCGCAGGCTGGCGGCGGCAAAAACGGTCACGGGGGGCGGATCGGCCAAGGCGGCAGTCCCGCTCCAAAGCGCTGAAAGGAAAAGGAAGGTACGTATCATCGGGGGCACTATTGAACATGGCCCCTTGGGGTACAAGCCTTGCACGCCCGCTGGCCTTCGCCTAATCCCGGTTCTATGATTGGACCGACAGTATTTCTGCGCTGAACGATGGGGTGCGCATGATCAAGCAATTGCCCATTTCCCTGCATGGTGCAGCCAAAAGAGATGTGCGCACGCAGTTTGCTGCGCTGTGTTACCGGATCAAACGCGGCAAGGTGCAGGTGCTGCTGGTGACCTCCCGCCGCACCAAGCGCTGGATCGTGCCCAAAGGCTGGCCGATGGAAGGGCGCACGCCCGCGGCCTCTGCGTTGCAGGAGGCATGGGAAGAAGCCGGGGTGCGCGGGCGGGCAGATGGGCCGTGTCTGGGCGTCTATTCCTACGCGAAGGGGCGGCTTGAAACGGATGATTTGCAGTGCCTTGCGATGCTCTATCCCGTGGCGGTCAAAGCCTTGGCCAAACGTTTTCCCGAATACGGGCAGCGCCGCCGCCGCTGGGTGTCGCGCAAGAAAGCCGCACGATTGGTGACGGAGCCGGAACTGGCGCAGCTGATCAAGGATTTTGACCCGCGCCCCAGTGGTAAATCCCGGTAAACAGGGGCTGTCATGCTTGACGCATGCTGGCCGCTGCCCCATCTGTTGGCGCAGCAACAACGCAGGCCAGCATGATCAGCTACACGCTCAGATGTGATCAGGGACATGACTTTGACAGTTGGTTCCAGTCCGCTTCCGCCTATGACGCGCTTGAGAAGGCGGGGCATTTGTCCTGTGCGGTGTGCGGCTCCGCGTCGGTGGGCAAAGCCGTGATGGCACCGCGCATTACCAAAGGCGGGGAGACAAACGCGGCCCCCATGGCGCTGAGCGCACCGGGGTCGGACGCGGAAAAAGCCTTGGCGGAAATGCGTCAGAAAGTTGAGGAAAACTCCGACTACGTTGGTGACAAGTTCGCCGATGAGGCCCGCGCGATGCATCTGGGGGACGCGCCGGAACGGTCGATCTATGGCGAGGCGAATTTGCAGCAGGCAAAGGCGCTTGTGGACGACGGGGTGCCGGTGATGCCGCTGCCCTTCAAGCCGAAAAAGAAACTCAGCTGAGCTGAAAGGATGATCATGACAATTCTGATTACCGGCGCAACCCGAGGCATCGGCGCAGGGCTGGCGGCCCATTACACGGCAGCAGGCCAAGAGGTGATTGGCACCGGCCGCAGTGCAGGCGCGCAGATGATGCTGGATGTCACCCAGCCCCGGTCACATACCGAAATGGCCGAAGCGCTGGGGGATCGCGCGATTGATCTGCTGGTGTGCAATGCGGGGGTCTATCTGGACAAGGGGCACGCACTGGAAGATGGTTTTGGTGCGGATCTCTGGGCGCAGACCTTTGCGGCCAATGTGACGGGGGTGTTTTTGACCATTCAGCACCTGTTGCCACACCTGCGCCGGGCCGGGGGCGCAAAGATTGCCATCATCGGCTCGCAGATGGGCTCGGACACCCGTGCGGGCGGCGGCAGCTATATCTACCGGGCCTCCAAGGGGGCGGTGCTGAACCTGGGGCGGAACCTTGCGCTGGATCTCAAGCCTGAGGGGATTGCCGTAGGGGTCTACCATCCGGGGTGGGTGCGCACCGACATGGGCAGTGATGCAGCCGCGATCAGCGTGACGGAATCCGTTGCGGGGCTTGTCGCGCGGTTTGAGGCGCTGAGCGTGGAGACGACGGGTTGTTTTGAGATGTGGGACGGAGATGCCTGTCCGTTCTGAGCGGCACCCTCAGACAGGAGCGGGCAAGCCCGCATGCGATTTTATGGATTTGTCTTCGCCAAATCGGGGACGAGGCTCTGCCTCGTGCTCCGGGATATTTGTGGAGAAAAGAGGGGCGGGGCCTGACTTGCCCTTGGGGGGCTGAGCGCGTAGAGAGCCGCAGAGTTTGAAGGCGAGGGATCATGCCTGTTCTGGTGATGAAATTCGGTGGCACGTCGGTGGCCACATTGGACCGTATCCGCCGCGCGGCAAAACGTGTGGGGGTTGAGGTGGCCAAGGGCTATGATGTGATCGTCATCGTCTCGGCCATGTCGGGCAAGACCAATGAGCTGGTGGGCTGGGTGAATGAGACGTCGCCGCTTTATGATGCGCGTGAGTATGATGCGGTTGTCTCCTCGGGCGAGAATGTGACGGCGGGGCTGATGGCCCTGACCTTGCAGGAGATGGATGTGCCCGCGCGGTCCTGGCAGGGCTGGCAGGTGCCGGTGCGGACGTCGTCGGCCCATTCGGCTGCGCGGATCGAGGAAATACCCAGCGACAACATCATGGCCAAGTTCGGTGAGGGCATGAAGGTTGCCGTTGTGGCGGGCTTTCAGGGCGTGAGCCCGGAGGGGCGGATCACCACGCTGGGGCGCGGTGGGTCGGATACCACGGCGGTGGCTTTTGCAGCGGCGTTCGATGCGGAACGATGTGATATCTATACGGATGTGGATGGGGTTTATACCACCGATCCACGGGTAGAGGCGAAGGCACGCAAGCTGGACCGGATATCCTTCGAGGAGATGCTGGAGCTGGCATCTCTTGGCGCGAAGGTCTTGCAGACACGCTCGGTCGAGCTGGCGATGCGTTACAAGGTGAAGCTGCGCGTGTTGTCGAGCTTTGAAGAACAATCAGATGACGCAGGCACGCTGGTCTGTGATGAGGAGGAAATCATGGAAAGCAATGTTGTCGCAGGCGTCGCCTTCAGCCGGGATGAAGCGAAGATGACCCTTGTCTCCGTCGCGGACCGTCCGGGGATTGCGGCCACGATCTTCAGCACGCTGAGCGATGCGGGGGTGAATGTGGACATGATCGTTCAGAACATCTCGGAGGAGGGGCGCACGGATATGACCTGGTCCTGTCCGGTCGATCAGGTGGCGCGCGCCGAAAAGGCGATGGCGCAGGCGGCGACTGACGGGGTGTTCAACTATCAAGAGTTGATCGTCGACAATGATGTGGCCAAGGTATCCGTCGTGGGGATCGGGATGCGCAGCCACACGGGCGTGGCCGCAAAGATGTTCCAGTGTCTGTCCGCCGAAGGCATCAACATCAAGGTGATCACCACGTCAGAGATCAAGATATCCGTTCTGATTGACCGCAAATACATGGAACTGGCCGTCCAAGCGCTGCATGATGCTTTTGAGCTGGACAAAGCAGCTTGAGGCGCGTTTAGGCCGCGCGGCGTTTGCGGACCATAAGGTAGACCGGCAGCCCAAGGCAGCTGGTCAGCACCATGAAAAGCGCCCACCCCTGACCGCGCATGCCGCGGGATGTGGCGTCACGGTAGGTCCACCAGGCACCGGCGATGGACAGGATCAGAAGTCCGATAAGCAGCATGTGACAGCCTCCCTTGCCTTTGATTTGGGCATCTGGAGGCGCGGTCGCAAGGCCCTGCGTGCCTGATCGCTACGCAGAGGCTGGACAACGGGCGCACTTTTCCTCTCTGTTGAACTGTGGTCTAAGCCGCTTAATCACGGGGGGAGGCGCGCGGGAATGCCAGAGCGCTTTGAAACGGAAAGCCGAAAACTGCTGGGTCGCTTGCGCGACGCCATGGCAGGCGATGACGCGGGTCAGGCGCGGCTGAACAAGATCACGCATCTGATTGCCACGTCGATGGGCTGCGAAGTCTGCTCCATCTACCTGTTCCGCGACCAGGATACGCTGGAGCTCTGTGCGACCGAAGGGTTGAATGCGGCAGCGGTGCATGAAACGCGGATGAAGCTGGGCGAAGGTCTGGTGGGCCGGGTGGCCAAGCGGCGCAAGGTGGTCAACACGCCCAATGCCCCGCAAGCGCCGGGGTTTCGCTTCATGCCGGAGACGGGGGAAGAGATCTATTCCTCCTTCCTCGGCGTGCCGGTGCAGCGCTTGGGAGAGCCGTTGGGCGTTCTGGTGGTTCAGTCGAAAACGGCGCGGGAATTCTCCGCTGATGAGATTTACGCGCTTGAAGTGGTCGCCATGGTGCTGGCTGAGATGACGGAGCTGGGTGCATTTGTGGGCGAAGGGGCCGCGATGTCCGCGCGCCACAGCCAGCCGGTGATGACCCGCGGCACCGTGGGGCAGGAGGGCGTGGCCGAAGGGCATGTCTGGCTGCATGAGCCGCGCGTGGTGGTGTCAAACCCCATTGCCGATGATCCGGTGCGCGAGACGGAGCGGCTGACCGAAGCGGTGGATCAGCTGCGGCTGAGCGTGGATCAGATGCTGTCGATGGCGGCAGGGGACAAGGATCAGCAGCAGGTCATCGAAGCCTACCGCATGTTTGCCAATTCCAAGGGCTGGATGCGGCGGATGACGCAGGACATCCAGAACGGCCTGTCTGCCGAAGCGGCTGTGGAAAAGGAACAATCGCAGGCCCGCGCCCGGATGAGCGAGATCACAGACGCCTATCTGCGGGAGCGGTTGAGCGATCTGGATGACCTCAGCAATCGGTTGCTGCGCATTCTGACCGGGCAGGGCGCGGATACCGGCGCAGAATTGCCCCGCGATCCGATCCTTGTGGCGCGTAACATTGGACCGGCGGAGTTGCTGGAGTATGGCCGCAAGCTCAAGGGTATCGTGCTGGAAGGCGGATCGGTGGGCAGCCATGCGGCGATTGTCGCGCGGGCGCTGGCGATCCCGCTGGTGGTGCATGCAAGCCGGATCACCAATGAAGCGCTGAATGGCGATCATATCATGGTGGACGGGGAGCAGGGCATTGTGCACCTGCGTCCTGAGGATACGGTTGCCGCTGCATTCCGCGACAAGATCGCCATGCAAGCGGCTGCGCAGGAACGATATTCCTCGATTAGGGATCTGCCGGCCATGACCCGGTGCGGAAATACAATTGGTCTGCATATGAACGCCGGGCTGATGGCGGATCTGCCTTCGCTCGGCAATTCCGGCGCGGAAGGTGTAGGCCTGTTCCGGACGGAACTCCAGTTTCTGGTACGCAACAAGATGCCCCGGCGGTCGGAGCTGTCAGCGCTCTACAGTCGCGTTCTGGATGCGGCTCAGGGCAAGCGGGTGGTGTTTCGCACGCTCGACATCGGGTCGGACAAGGTGCTGCCCTACATGAAACCCAACGATGAGCCGAACCCGGCGCTGGGATGGCGCGCGATCCGGGTTGGGCTTGATAAACCGGGGGTGATGCGCATGCAGTTGCAGGCGTTGATCCGTGCGGCAAACGGGCGGCCCCTGACGGTGATGTTCCCCTTTGTGGCGCAGTTTGAGGAATTCCGCGCCGCGCGGGCGGAAATGGACAAGGCACTTGCCCGCGAAGATCGGCTGGGCCATGTGCTGCCGGAACGGATTGAGGTGGGGGCGATGCTGGAGACGCCCAGCCTCGCTTTTGCGCCGCAGAAGTTCTTTGAAGAGGTGGAGTTTCTGTCGATCGGGGGCAATGACCTCAAGCAGTTCTTCTTCGCCGCAGATCGTGAGAATGAGCGGGTGCGGCGGCGCTATGATACGCTGAACGTCAGTTTCCTGACCTTTCTCGAAGGGATCGCGGACCGGTGTCGGGTTACCGACACGGCGCTGTCGTTCTGCGGTGAAGATGCGGGGCGCCCGGTTGAGGCTTTGTGCTTTGCTGCCATCGGGTTTCGGACGCTCTCCATGCGTCCTGCGTCAATCGGGCCGGTCAAGAGCCTGCTGCGGCGCTGCGCGCTGGATGAGGTGCGACAGGTCATTCACGACGCCAGAGACCGCGGAGAGATGTCTGTACGCGGCGCGGTGATGGAGTATGTCCGGGCCCAGCATCAAGGCTGAGGCGGGATCGGGGAGGGGTTATGATCGAGGTGACGCAAGGCAGCCTGCCTATCGTGCTCGGCATCCCTCATTCGGGTACGGAAGTGCCTGTGGATATCTTTGAAACCTTCAGTGACACAGGCAGGGCGCTCGCTGAGACGGATTGGCATATTGACCGCCTTTACAACGGCTTGGGGATGGATCTTAGCGTGGTTCAAACGCCCATTCACCGCTACGTTCTGGACGTTGATCATGCGCCGGAAACCACAAAAACCTTTCCCTGGCTCTCTGCCTCGGGGCTTTTTCCCCTTACAGACCGCGAAGGTGCCGCGATTTACCGTGAAAATGCCGCGCCAGATGCTGCAGAAATGGCAGCGCGGATAGAACGGTATCATTTGCCCTATCACGATGCGATTTCGGCCGAAATGCAGCGCCTCAAGGAGCTCCATGGCACTGCGCTACTGTTCGATTGTCACTCAATTGGGTCATTTAATCCACAAGATGCCCTCCATGACTTTCCAACTTTCAACATTTGGAGCAATTTATCCAGATCTTGTACACCTTCGATGGAACGTTCTGTCCTGACGCGGTGTTATGCGGCCCAAGACTACGATACGGCGCTCAACCCCGGCACCAGCGGCGGATGGTCTGTGCTCAAACACGGGCGTCCGGCACGCAACCTGCATGCGATGCGGCTGGAACTGGCTCAGCGGAGTTACATGGATGAAGTGCCGCCCTGGCATTGGCGTGCTGACAAAGCAGAGCGTTTGAGGTCTGTTTTATATAGGGTTCTCAACGACTTGGTTGAATTGCTCAATGAGCGCTCGCAATGGTGAGCATATAGATGTCGCTCATCGCGAAATGTAGACGAGGGTCATCAGAACGCGGTTTGATTTTGGCTGAAACGTAATCAAACATCTGAATCAAAAGTGAAATTCGGGTGCGCGCGCGTGGTTGATCAATCGTCGTTTGCGAGCGGTGTTCTGGAGTGGCGATCTATATATAGATTCTGAATTTCAAATTAAATATCAAATAGTTAAGGGATGATCCTAATCTCGATTAAGCACCCTTCACACCGATTGAGTTCTCCGGAAAACCCCCGGTGAGACTCCATGCCAACGCTTGAAGGCTCTGTTGAAATAGGGCGCATCGCGATACCCGACGCGCAGCGCAATATCCGCGATGGGATGCAGGGTGAACTTCAGCAGACGCTCCGCTTCGATCATGCGTCTGCGGGTGATCAGATCGTTTGGGGTGGCACCGAGGATGCGCTTGCTGATCCGGGTGAGGTGCGGGGGCGAAACCCCAAGCGCATGGGCGTACCACCCAACAGTGGCGTCACTGGTGTATTTCTGTTCGATCAGTTTGCAGAATGTCTGGCACTGTTGCTCATGTTTGGTCAGATCGATGCCTCCGGTGGCGGGGGCGATGTGCTGTGGCTGCCCGGCGGTCAGGTAGATCAGCAAGGTCTGGATCAGATGCTGCAACAATTCGGTTCGGTCGGCTTCAAAGGCGTGAAAGGCGCGGGCAAGGTGCCGGGTGATCTGCCGCACCCCGTCAAAGTTCAGCGTGGGGGTCGGTGTCATGACCCGCGGCTTGCCCTGCGTAAAGACGCTCAGACGGTTGCGCGCGGTGTCTTCCAACTGCTCCAGCGGGAAACTCAGCACGTCGCCCACAATGTCCTTGGGAAACTGAAAACCATGAGTGACCATGGGCGGCACACAAAGGATCGTCGGCCCCGTGGTGCGAAACGCGACCTCTCCGGCTTGCACCTGCACACCGGGTGTTTCGAACAGAAAGAACTGCGAAAGGGCTTCGTGGCGGTGCAGTTTGATGTCCCACCCATGCTTGCTGCTGCGCTCACGGATGGTCTCATGGTGGACCGGATCAGATTCCGTGGCAGAAAGGAATTCGCCATAGAGCGCATAGGTCGGGATGGGTTTTTGAAGCAAAAGATAATTCCCCGGTCGTTTTTGTTCCCTATGGCAGCCAAAAGATCGGATAGTGCAAGTATTAACGGCAATGGTCCCTTGAGACCGGACGGGCATTCTGCCTAGTCTCAACCTCAGGTTCCGTTCGGCGAGTGTCTTAATGTCCAAATCCCATCGTACATCGGTCTGCATCATTGGCGCGGGACCTGCCGGATTGTTGTTATCGCAACTGTTGGCCAATGCCGGTGTGGACAGCATCGTGATTGATCGCCGTGACCGCAGCTACATCGAAGGCCGTATTCGGGCCGGTGTCCTGGAGCGTGGCACCGTTGATGCGCTGACGGAGGCGGGTGTGGGCGACAGGATGCACCAAGAAGGGCTGGTGCATGAAGGTTTCGAGCTGGCCTTTGACGGGGAGCGCCACCGCATTGATATCGCGGCGCACACGGGCGCATCGGTGCTGGTGTACGGCCAGACTGAAGTGACGAAGGACCTGTTCGACAAGCGAACTGCCGAAGGCGCACGTTTTTTCTTCAATGCCGAAGACGTCACGCCCGAAGGGCTGAAAACGGATCAACCCACGGTCAGTTTTACCCAGAACGGCACGGCGATGACGGTGACATGTGACTACATCGCGGGTTGTGATGGCTTTCACGGCGTGTCGCGCCGGGCCATCCCCCGGGACGTGCTCAACACCTTTGAGCGTGTCTATCCCTTTGGTTGGCTTGGGCTTTTGACCGAACGCCCGCCGGTGAGCGACGAATTGATCTATGCCAATCACGCGCGCGGATTTGCCTTGTGTTCCATGCGGTCCCAGACCCGCAGCCGATACTACCTCCAGTGTGAAGCCGGGGATGATGTGGCCAATTGGTCCGACACCCGGTTCTGGGAGGAACTGGCCCGCCGCATCGGTGAAGCCTCTGCCGCAGATTTGCAAACCGGCCCATCGATTGAGAAATCCATCGCACCGCTGCGGTCCTTCGTGGCAGAGCCGATGCGGTATGGAAACCTGTTTCTTGCGGGGGATGCGGCGCATATTGTTCCGCCGACCGGGGCGAAGGGGCTCAATCTGGCTGTGGCAGATGTGCGTTTGGTGTCGCGCGCCTTGATCGAACGCTACCGCACCGGCACGACCCGGCATATCGACAGCTATTCACAGATCGTTCTGGCCCGCGTCTGGAAGGTGGAGCGGTTCTCTTGGCAACTGTCCAACCTGATGCACCAGTTTCCCGAGCATTCGGCGTTTGAAAAGCGGATGCAGCGGGCTGAGTTCGATTACCTCGTGCAATCGGAAGCCGCATCGAAGACAATTGCAGAGAATTATGTAGGCCTGCCGCTGGAGTGATCCGGCGCAGGGGCGGAGAGGCTTTTGGACTTCAAGACGTGCAACGAGACCCTGATTGCCTATCGCCATCAACAGGGCAGTGGGCCGGTTGTGGTCTGCGCCCATGCGCTGGGATGTGATCAGAGCATCTGGGACAATGCGCTACAGGCGCTCGGACCGACGCAGGCGCGGTTGACCTATGATTTGCGGGGCCATGGTGCCAGTGGGCGGGACTGTGGGCCGGATGGGCTCACCATCCAGACGCTGGGCGCGGATCTGATTGCGCTGCTTGAGGCGCTTGGGCTGCAACAGGTGATCCTCTGCGGTGTGTCGATCGGTGGTATGGTGGCGCAGCATGTGGCGGCGGTGCGTCCTGATCTGCTGCGGGGGCTGGTCTTGTGCAACACGGCCCCGCGCATTGGCACGGTTGAGCGGTGGGAAGCGCGCATTGCAGCGGTGCGGGCGCAGGGGCTGGCTGCGCTTGCTGACGACATTCTGGCGCAATGGTTTCCCCCCGCCTTCAAAAACGCGGCACCAGAGGCTTGGGCCGGGCACAAGGCAATGCTGCAACGCAACGATCCGGACGCCTATGTGCAGGCCTGCGCCGCGTTGCGCGACGCGGATCTGACAGCGGCCACCGCTGGGATCATCGTGCCCACCACTTGCGTGTCAGGCAGTGCGGATGGATCGGTGACGACGGCACAGGTTGCCGATCTTGCCGGACGCATTGCGGGAGCGCGGCACGTCACTTTGGAAGGTGTGGGGCATTTGCCCTGTCTTGATGCGCCCGCCGATGTGGCGCAGGTCATCCGGGATATGATCGACCGGACAGCGCCCGCACAGACCCGGCAGGAGGCCGGGATGGCTGTGCGCCGCGCGGTGTTGGGGGATGCCCATGTTGACCGGGCAGAGGGCGCGCGCACCGCCTTTGATGATGCCTTTCAAACCCTGATCACCGAAGGCGCATGGGGCACGGTCTGGGCCAGTGACGCGATATCGCTGCGCGAGCGGTCAATGCTGACCCTGGCGCTGCTGGCAGCCTTGGGGAATTTCGATGAAATCCCCATGCACGTGCGCGCAACTGTCCGCACCGGCGCGGGAGAGAGCGATTTGCGTGAGGTTTTTCAACATGTTGCGATATATGCGGGTGTTCCGCGGGCAAACCACGCGCTGAAACTGGCCAAGCAGACCTTGGCAGAGATGAGGGAGAGTGGTGATGGCTGAGGCACCGTTCAAACCACGCGATCTAAGGGCGCATCCGCCGCCGTTCTATCCGGACTATCGCTCAACCCATTTTCGCGCGCCGTCGCATGCCTTGCTGCACTACGCGCCAACCGCGACAGAGATGGCCGGGCCGGTCTTCGGGCAAGGCATGCTGGGGGCGGATGATGACGATCTGATCGTCAACTACGCCGCAGCGGGGCAAGCGGCATTGGGGCCGCGTATCCTTGTGCATGGGGTTTTGCGCGATCAGGACGCAAGGCCGATGCCGGGCAAGCTGATCGAGGTCTGGCAGGCCAACGCAGGCGGGCGCTATCGTCACAAGAAGGACGGCTACCTTGCGCCGCTTGACCCGAACTTCGGCGGCTGCGGGCGGTGTGTGACGGGGCCTGACGGGACCTACAGCTTTCGCACCATACAGCCTGGCCCCTATCCCTGGCCCAATGGCGGCAACGATTGGCGGCCCGCACATATTCATTTCTCTGTCTTTGGAGACGGGTTTGCCCAGCGGCTGATCACGCAGATGTATTTCGAAGGTGATCCGCATATAGCGCTTTGCCCGATTGTGCAGTCCATTCCGGACCCCAAGGGCATCGACACGCTGGTGGCGCGGCTGGACATGGGACAGACTGTGCCGATGGACATCCGCGCTTACCGCTTTGACATCACTCTGCGCGGGCGCGATGCCACCTATTTTGAGAACTTCAAGGACGGCACATGAAGGAAACGCCTTCTCAAACTGCGGGGCCTTACGTCCACATTGGCTGTGTGCCCCGGTTTGCGGGCCTGCGCGGCATGTACGACGGGCAGGATCTGGGGGCCGAGATGATCACGGGAGAGGTCGCGGGCACGCGCATCAGCTTCATCGGCGCGGTCTATGACGGCGAAGGGGCACCGGTAACCGACGCGATGGTCGAGATCTGGCAAGCCGCTCCGGATGGGACCTTTGCACCCGAGGGGTTCACCAGCTGGGGACGCCAGCCCGCCGACGCGCAGGGCGCATTCCGGTTCGAGACGCTGAAACCCGGCGCCATGGGGGCGCAGGCGCCGCATATCCTGGTGTGGATCGTGGCGCGGGGGATCGGCCTTGGCCTGACAACACGCGCCTATTTTGCGGATGAGGACAACAGCAGCGATCCGGTGTATCAGCGCGCTGGATCGCGAGCGCAGACGCTTGTGGCAAGGGCCGTTGAAGGCGGGTATCATCTGGACATTCACCTGCAAGGTCCGAAAGAAACGGTATTCTTCGATGTCTGAAAACCCATGTATCCTGTGTTGCGCGATCACCGGATCCGTGCCCACCAAAGCCAACAACCCAGCCGTGCCCATTTCGGTTTCCGAGCAGATCGAAAGCAGCCACGCGGCGGTGGAAGCGGGGGCGTCGATCATCCACGCGCATGTGCGCAACGCGGATGAAACCCCGTCGTCTGATCCTGAGAAGTTCGCCGCCTTGAAAGAAGGGTTGGAGAAACACTGCCCCGGCGTGGTGATCCAGTTCTCAACCGGAGGACGGTCCGGAGCGGGGCAGGAACGCGGCGGCATGTTGCCATTGCGACCTGACATGGCGTCGCTCTCTGTCGGCTCAAACAATTTTCCGACCCGCGTGTATGAAAACCCACCTGATCTGGTCGCTTGGCTGGCGTCAGAAATGACCACATACGGCATCACCCCTGAGATCGAGGCCTTTGATCTGAGCCATATCTTGCAGGCGATTGCGATGCACAAGGCCGGAGTGCTGCCCGGCAGGCTCTATGTGCAGTTCGTGATGGGGGTGAAAAACGCGATGCCTGCGGACAAGGCGGTGTTTGACTTCTACGTTGAAACCATGCGCGCCCGCGCGCCGGAGGCGCCGTGGTGCGCCGCTGGCATCGGGCCTGCGCAGATCGAGGTCAACGAATGGGCCATCGCCGCAGGCGGGCACACGCGGGCAGGGTTGGAAGACAACATGCGGCTGGACCGCGCACGGCTTGCACCATCCAACGCGGCACTGATCGCGCGTGCGGCTGAGCTGTGTGAGAAATACGAACGCCCTGTGGCCAGTTTTGCGCAGACGCGGGATATTCTGGGTCTTGCCCCTGCGGCTGGATGATCGACCCCAGAGCATCCGGGGCCTTTCTGCGCAACTGCGTGCTTCGGGTCGGCTGCTCTAGTCGGGCCACTTCCACGCGATTGCTGCAAGGTAATTGCCCGTCTCGACCGAACTGACCGTCATGCGTCTGGGTCCATAGCCATCCGCTGGCCGCGGATTGCGAAAGGCTTTGCGATTGCGCGCCAATCGGGTCAGGCCTGACAGGGTCAGCACCATAAATGCACCTTCAGCCCGCAACGGCACGGTATCAATCGGATGCCATCCCTGGTCCAACGCATCCTCCAACATCTTGTAGGGATCTCTGCGACTTGGGAGGGAGTGTTTCATAGCGTTCAAATTCGATCTTGGTGCTGGCCAGAAGCGACGTGCCTGCTTCTTGCGCGACTGATTAACATATAGGCACTGATGCACCAGATGGCCAGAGGTCGGCCGCGAGGAAACCTCTATTTGGCCGATCAAAGGGGCGATGACCGGCCAATCAGTGTCTTCGGTCGCGCGTTTCAGGACCGCTGCATTTCATTTGTCAGGAAAGGTTCCGGGCTGTCGACCTCGACCAGTTTCTTTCGGTCTATCCACCAAAAGCGATTGCCGACGTTGCGCAGGAAGCTGCGGTCGTGGCTGACCAGCAAACATGCGGCACCATGAGCGACCAACTCGCGCTCAAGCGCTTCCTGTCCTTCGATGTCCAGATGGTTTGTCGGTTCATCCAGCAGATAGAAGTTCGGGTTCTTCAGACGCAGCACCAACATGGCCAGCCGTGCCTTTTGACCGCCGGAAAGCGCGCCGATCCGCGTGTCCTGCATCCGGATCTCAACCCCGGCACCGGCGAGCAATCCACGTGCGCGTTGATCCCCGACGTCGAATTGCCCCGCGACCGCTGTCATGGGTGTATCGGCATCATCCAATTGGCCCAGATGCTGATCCGAAAAGGCGGAAACGACCGAAGGGGCGCATTTGATGGCGCTGTTTTCCCCGATCAACGCGCGTTGGATGGCCTGCACAAGCTGGGTCTTTCCAGTGCCGTTGCTGCCCAACAGGACAATCCGGTCACCGGGCAGAATCCATTTCTGCCCGGTGGCGTAAAGCGGTTTGCCATCTGGCGTCTCGACCTGCACATCCTCCAGCGTAATCAAAGCCTTGGCGTGGGTGCCGCTGTTGACCAGCTTGATGTCCCCGGCCGGGCGCTCCTGATGCGCGGGTCTGGCGGCGGCTTCTATCTTCTCCGCGCGCTCGGACAGTTGTTTGGTTTTGACCACCAGCAGATCCGAGCCGGAGTTGATCCCGATGTTCTTCAGCTTTGCGGCCTGCTTGCGCAATTGCTGGGCCTTGTTCAGATCATTGGCAAAGCGCCGTTCGTCAGCGGCATCCGCTTCTTCAAGTGCGGCGCGGGCAGGGGTGAAGGGCAGCGGAAAGATCCGCGACCGTTCGGCGCGCAAGAAGAGCGTCTTGTTGGTCGTGGCATCCAGAAAGGCGCGGTCGTGGGAGGTGATCACCACGGGCAGTTCGCGGGGCAAGGCGCCCAGCCAGTCCTGCAACAGGCTGATGCGGTGCAGGTCCAGATGGTTGGTCGGTTCGTCCAGCAGCAACATGTCGGGTTCGCTCACCCAGGCTGCTGCCAGCATCGCCGTGCGCTGCCACCCGCCGCTGAGATCGCTCAGCGGTCTGTGGTGCAGATCATAGGGCACCTTGAGGTCGTCCAGCACGACATCCACCCGCCAGCTTTCGTATTCGGCCTGCTCGGGCGGCAAAGCGGCAAGCACAAGCGCATGGATGGTCAGCAGCAGCGTGTCCGGTGGCACGTTCTGGGTGACGTGGCTGATCCGCAGGCCACGGGCGCGGGTGATCTCCCCGGTCGTGGCCTCGCCGGTTCCGGCAAGCACATCAAGCAGTGTGGATTTCCCACGGCCATTGGCGGCCACAAGCCCGATGCGTTCGCCTTTGGATATGGTGAGGTTGAGGTCTGTAAAAAGCGGATTGCTGAGCGTCACGCCCAGGCCGTTGGTATTCAGAAGTGTCATAGAAGTCTCAGGTCATAGCAAGAGGTGCCGCAGCGCGGCTTGGGGCAGACCTATGTGGGGCGGTGTTCCCGGGCCAGCCCTGCAAACGGATTTACAGGGCGCAGCGGGGACCGTGCTGAAGTCGGCGGATGATGCGCATGCTCAGCTTGTGCCCTCCCTTGTACGTGTTTGACCTGTGGGAAAGTCTAGCTGTCCGGGCGTCAGGAATCAAATCCTATCCCGAAGCGGTCCAATGTCCGCAAAAAGGTTGAGCGATGCCCGGTTCTATCTTCGCGGGCCAGATCCCGTTGCGCCCGCCGCACCGCCATGGACCGAAACGGCTCTGGCGGGAAGGGCACGGGCCAGCGGCGGGGCATGCGCAGGCGCGTGCGTTCGGTATCAGCGCCCTCCAGCAGATCAAGCATGGTGAGGGCGGCAAACCGGCTGGCGGAGACCCCCTGTCCGGTGAACCCCATCGCATAGGCCACCCGTCCACCCCAGGCGCGCCCCACGAAGAAGGTGGTGCGGGCAGAGGTGTCGATGATCCCGCCCCAGGCATGGCTGAACCGGACGTCCGCCAGCGGGGGAAAGGCCTCAGCAAACTGCGCGGCAAGTCGGGCAAAGCTCTCTGGCCGTTGCAGGTTCCCGGCGTCGCGGTTGCTGCCATAGTGATAGATCGCGTCATAGCCCGCCCACAGCATCCGGTTGTCGGGCGTCTTGCGGAAATAATGGAACTGATTGCCGCTGTCCGCGATGCCATGCGGCCCGCTCCAGCCGATGCTGGCCCATTGATCCTCGCTCAGCGGTTCGGTCACCAGAGAATAGTCGTAAATCGGGATGAAGGCGGCGCGCAGGCGTTTGAGGAGCGGGACGCGGGCATTGGTGGCCAGAACGACCTGTTTGGCCGAAAGCTGCGCCTTTGGCGTCTTCAGCGCCACATTGGAGCCTGTCTTGAACAGCGCTGTGACTGTGCTTTGCTCATGAATGACAATGTCTTGCTCAACGCAGACCCGGCGAAGCGCCGACACGGTGCGGGCGGGATTGATGAGGCCGTAGTTCGGCTCATAAAGGCCTGCGGTATAGGCGGGGCTGTCCAGCTTGGTGCGCAGGGCGTCGCCCGTCAGAAGCGTGCATTCGATCCCGAAGCGCTGATAATGGCGCGCCATGCTTTCCAAACCGTCGGCTTGCCACGGTGTTGCTGCAACGTTCAGTTTGCCGCAGCGCTGGAACCCGGTTTCCATCCCGTAGTCGCTGACATCCTGCGCGTAGTCATCAAGGTTCTGACGCCCCAGACGGATCAGCTCCGCCGCTTCCGCCGGGAAGCGCGCCAGCGCGTTGGACACCCCATGAGAGATCGACGGCGCGCAAAACCCGCCGGTGCGCCCGCTGGCATCCTGCCCGCAGCGGCCCCCTTCCAACAGCACAATCCTTGCGTCCGGCCAACGCGCACGGGCCTTCAGGGCCGTCCACAACCCGGTGAAACCTCCGCCAACGATGGCAAGGTCGCATGTGCTGTCCGTTGTCAGCGATGGGCAGGGGGGCGAGGTTGCAACAGTGCTGTGCCAGAACGGCTCCGGACTGGCCCCAGCCCAGGGGGGCCCACCGGATGGGCCATCATCCCGCATGGCGAAAGCGCTGCGTCACGACATCTTCCGCCCACCTGCATCCAGAAACCAATCGTCCGGATAGGGATACCACCAGTCGTGGCGGATGGGTTTGTGATCCAGAATGACCATCTTGGAGCGCCGGAAGGTATCAAGCCCCATGCGCCCCAACTCCCGCCCGATACCGGAGTTTTTCCAACCGCCAAAAGGCAGTGCATCGTTGTCGATCATGGGATTGTTGATCCAGACCATGCCGGCTTCCAACTGGTCATGCGCCGCATGCGCCTCTTCCAGCGAGGTGGTGAAGACACAGGCGCCCAACCCGAAATCCGACGCATTGGCACCTGCAATGGCGGCTTCGAAGTCCGGGACTTTGACGATGGCGACGACAGGGCCAAAACACTCCTGATGCAGCAGGTCCATCTCGGCTGTGCATTCCGTCAGGATTGTTGGTTCATAGAACCACCCTGTCTGGTGATCCGGCGGGATGCGCCCGCCGCAGACGACCCGTGCCCCCTTGGCCACCGCATCCGCCACCAGACGTTCCACCTTGCCCCGCGCGGCTTTGCTGACCAGCGGGCCGATCTCTGATTTGTCCAGACCGTTCCCGATGCGCAGGCGCGCTGTTTCGGCTTTGAAAGCGGCAACAAAGTCGTCGTGCACGCTGTCGACGACGTAAAGCCGCTCGGTTGATGTGCAAACCTGCCCGGACATGTGGAACGCGCCCGTGACAGCACCGGCGGCGGCAATATCCAGCGGCGCATGGGCGGTGATGATCATCGGGTCAGAGCCACCGGCTTCGATCACAGCGGGTTTCATCCTGGCCCCCGCAGCGGCGGCGACCGCCTGTCCAGCGGCCACAGAGCCGGTGAAGGCCACCGCATGGGTGCGCGGGCTGTCGACCAACGCCTTGCCCACCTCCGCCCCGCCGGGCAGGCAGGCGATCAAACCCTCGGGCAGATCGGCAAAGACCTGCATGAACTCCAACGTGCACAGGGTTGTGGCTTCGGCAGGCTTCACCACACAGCCATTCCCCGCTGCCAGCGACGCGGCCACCGTCCAGCACATCAGCAGGATGGGGAAGTTGAACGGCATGATGTGCACGGAGACGCCCAGCGGCTCGTATTTGGCGAACTGCAAGGACCCCAATTGCGTGGTGCCCGCAATCTTGCCCGCTTCATCACGGGCCATTTCGGCGAAATAGCGGAAGATGGGCGCACAATTGGCAATCTCTCCGATGGCTTCGGGATAGGGTTTGCCCATTTCCCGGCTCATCAGGATGGCGCAATCGGTGAAGTCCGCCGCGTCAATGCGGTTGGCGAGGGTGTGGAGGACTTTGGCGCGCGATTTGGCGTCGATATGTTTCCATTCGGCTTGCGCGGCGGTGACCTGTGCGAGCGCTACGTCGATCTCAGCCGCGGTGACCTGCGCACGGGTGCCCACGGCTTGCAGCGTTGCGGGGTCCATCACGGGTTGGCCTGCGCCCGCAGCACCGACAAAGCGCGGCGTTACGAAATAGCAGGGTTTCTGAATGTCCAGCATCACCTGTCCCTCTCCACGGGTTTCGAAAGTGCTGCCCCCGCATCGCGCCAACCGGGCAGGGTGGTGTCGAGCAGCTGCGCAATCTCAATCAATCCGGCGTCCTTGAGCGCGGTCTGCATCTGCCGCATCACACGCGGCATGAAGCGCAGGTAGCCGGGTTTCCCATCGCGTTGGTGCAGCCGCAGGAATTGCCCGGCCAGCCGCGTGTGGCGCTGGGCAGCCAGCAGATGGTAGCGGTGCAATATCTCCTCTGACGGGCCACAGGACGCAGGCACGGCCGCCAGATAGCGGTCCAGCATGGCCTGCTCCAGCCCCGGTGCCAGATCCCGGCGGGCATCCTGCAACAGCGACATGAGGTCATATTCCGCAGGTCCCAGCACGCCATCCTGAAAGTCCAGCAGGCCGCAGGCGGCAACCCCTGTCCGACCTTCCAGAAGCATCAGGTTGTCGATGTGAAAGTCCCTAAGAACAAGTGTTTGTGGCGCGATCTTCAACCTCTCAAACGCATTCTCCCATAGCTGGCGGAACGGTGCATCGAAGGCTTCGACATCCACTTGCGGCGCGAAAGTCGGCACAAACCAATGCGAAAAGCGGGAGACTTCTTCCAGCAGAGCATCGGTGTCATAAACAGGTGCGGTGACATCCGCCGCATTGGCATGGCTGTGCAGATGCACAAGCGCATCAATCGCCAGTGCATAGAGCGCATTCTCATCCTGTCCCTGCGCCAGCAACGCGCCGTAGGTGCCGGTCCCGAAATCCTCGATCAGCGCCAACCCGACAGCCGGATCAGCCCCGTGCACACGCGGAACGCTCAACCCCAGCCCCCCCAGATGCCGCGCGAGCCGGATGAAGGCGGCAAAGCCAACCGGGTCCGTGCGGTCTTCCATCAGCAGCTTGCCCTCTCCGGTCAGGCGGTAGTACCGCCGGGGGGAGGCATCGCTGGGCAGGCGTTCGACCGCAGCATCGCTCAGCCCATGACGGGCCAGAAACGTCACAATCGGGCGGTCCAATGGCGGCAGGATGGTGGCGGCGTTCATCGGATCATGTAGACCTTCTTGACTGTCTCATGCACGGTGCAGACCCCTTTCCAATCCTGTGGAAAAAAGGCGGCGGTGTCTGGCGTGACCTCGATGATGTCGCCACTTTCATGCACATAGGTGCAGCGCCCTTCCAGAAAATGGCAAAACTCATCGCGGGTAACGTGGCAGTTCCACGTGCCGGGGGTGCAGATCCACAGCCCGCATTCGGACTGCCCGTCCGGTCCCTTGTGCAGCAAAACGCCGCTGGTGTGGGACTGCCCTTCGATCATGGTGTCGATGGGGCCCCAATCGACGGTTTCGGTCACTTCCAAAGGTTTGTGAAGTACGGGTGCTTTCATCGGTCTGCCTCAGCTCAGCATGTATATGTTGCGGATGGTTTCATGGACTTCGGCCTCTCCGGTCCAGCCTTGGGGGAACAGAACGCAGGTTCCCGGCGTGACTTCAATCACATCTCCATCGTCTGAGCGATAGGTCGCACGCCCTTTGACGAAATGGCAGAACTCATCGCGCGGCAGGCTGAGACGCCAGCGCCCCGGCGTGCAGTCCCAGATGCCGCTTTCGGGGTTGTTATCCGGCCCCTTGTGCAACAGCCGCCCGGTGGAATGCGAGGCCCCCGCCAACGCATCCGGCTGCGGGCCCCAATCCACCAGATCATCGAAATCACAGGCCCCGTGAATATGCGGGGCAGAAGAGGCGAGGTTGGTCATTCGACCAGACCCGCCAGCAGTTTTGCCGCCTTAACAGGCCCTTCGCCGCTTTGCATATGGGCCGAGATTTTCGCGAGCCGTGCGTGCATGTCGGCATCCGTGAGGCAGGTTTCGATCTTGGCGATCATCTCCTCATCGGTCCATTCATAGCGGTCGGAGCGGAAACCATACCCGGTTTCCTGCACCCGCATCGCATTGTCATGGCCGTCCCATACGTAAGGCATGATGATCGCGGGCTTGCCGAAGAACAGGCATTCCGTGAAGGAGTTGTTCCCCCCGTGATGGATCACCGCATCGACCTGCGGGATGACAGAGGGCTGCGGATACCAGCTTTGGATGACAACGTTGGGCGGAATGTCGGAATACTCGCCCTCATAATCTCCCACGTTCACCAGCGCGCGGTAACGGGACTTGCCCACCAGCGTGATCAGACGTTTCAGCAGATCCGTGTCGCCCGCGCCAAGGGAGCCGAAGGAGATGTACAAAAGCGGCCCATCATTGTTGGCTGCGAATGTCGGCACTTCGTAGTCTTCATCCTTGCGCACGCAGCCTTCAAGGTACTGGAACCGAGCCGGATCCATCGGGTGCTGCCGTTCGTAGGTCAGCGGCTCTGGATAAAGCATCATGTTCATATGCGGCGAGGCCTCAAAGAACTCTCCCAGCTTGTAGGGGGCTTCGCCACAGGTCTTGAGGAAAGCGTTGAAATCTTCGTGGATCGGTTTGATCACGTCCTCGAATTTCGCGCGGAAGGCGGCGTGGCCTTCGGTGTCTGCGGCGGCCATGCCGGACAGATGCGGCGGGATCGCAGGGTCTTCGATCTCATTTTCCGAACAGGAGATGATGCGCACCCAGGGCACGCCGTATTGCTTGATGGCCGGGAAAAGGATCACGTTGTCCACGGCGATCACATCCGGTTTGATCTTGGCCAGCACTGCGGGCAGGTCCTTTTCTGCCCACTTCGCGCTGTCGACAATCGCCTCCCAGCATTCCTTGACGTAGTTGTCGATCTGATCAATCGGCGCTTTGCGGAAGTTGGGGATGTGGCCGTTGATGAAGTCCTCCCAGAACTTTGCCATCTGCTCAGGTTCCATCGGCTCGGACAGGGCCACGGGATGCGCTTCAAAGCCGTAGCCCTCATAGATCTCGACAAAGCCGGGGTCGGACAGGAAGACAGCCTTGTGACCCATCGCGGTGATCGCTTGCGCGATCCCGACCGAGTTCAGGGCGGGGCCGAAGGCGGCTTCGGGGAAGAAGGCGAAGGTTTTCTGTTCCATGGTGTCTCCTTTATCGGTGTCGGTGTGGCCCGTCAGGCCGGGAAAATATGGGTGTCCTTGGCGGACCAGCTGAGGGTAATTTCCTGCCCCATCTCAGGGCGCAGGGTGTCGGCAAGTTCGGCGGTCATCCGTGCAATGACAGGAGCGTCGGAGAGCCGCGTGGTGACGTGCAACAGCAGGTCCAAGCCATGGTAGGCGGTGTTGGTCACGGTGCCGCGCAGGGTGTTCTGCCCCCGGTCGCCCAGCACCAGCCGTTCGGGGCGCACAGCGGCAATGGCACCGCCTGTGCCATTCACCCGGTCGGCCAGGATCACGCTGCCATCGCGGGCGACAAAACCCTGATCCCCCGCCGTGACGGGCAGAAAGTTCATCACTCCGATGAAATCGGCGGCGAACCGGGTTCCCGGTGCTTCGTAGATATCCTGCGGCGTGCCGACTTGCAGCAGCCCGCCGTCGCGCATGATGGCGATGCGGTCTGCCATCACCAGCGCCTCTTCCTGATCGTGGGTGACGACAATGAAGGTGATGCCAAACTCATGCTGAAGGCGTTTCAGTTCCAATTGCATCTCTGACCGCAGCTTCTTGTCGAGCGCGCCCAAGGGTTCATCCAGCAGCAACACCTTGGGCCGTTTCACCAAAGCCCGCGCCAAAGCCACCCGTTGTTTCTGCCCACCGGACAACTGGTCGGGCTTGCGCTTTGCCAGATGGCCCAACTGGATCACCTCCAGAATCTCCGCCACCCGCGTCTTGATCTCAGCGCGCGGCAATCTGTCCATCTCCAACCCGTAGGCGATGTTCTGCGCCACAGTCATATGCGGAAACAGCGCGTAGGATTGGAACATCAGGTTCACCGGTCGGCGGTTGGGGGGCAGGGCGGCGATGGAGGCCCCCTCCAGCACCACGTCCCCGCCGCTGAGGTCTTCGAACCCCGCCAGCATCCGCAGCAGGGTGGTCTTGCCACTGCCGGATGCGCCCAGCAGGGCGAAGAATTCGTTCTCATGGATGTCCAGCGACACGCCATCAACGGCGCGAACGGAGCCGAAGGTCTTGTTAACATCCTTTATGCTCAGGAAAGCGTCACTCATTGACCCGGAAGCCCTCCTTTGTTCAGCCGCTGCGACAGCGCCAATGCGACAACAGAAACGGACATCACCAGCGTGGCCAGCGCGTTGATCTCTGGCGTGACCCCAAAGCGGATCATCGCGAAGATCTGCATGGGCAGCGTGATGGAGGAGCGGCCCGCTCCGGCTGTAAAGAACGCAATGATGAATTCATCCACCGACAGCGTAAAGGCCAGCAGCGCGCCTGCGATGATCGCAGGCATCAGCACGGGGATCACGACCCGTCTGAGCGTGTTCAAGGTGGAGCCGCCCAGATCAGCGGAAGCTTCGACAATCGACCAGTCAAAACTCTTCAACCGTGCCCGCACCACGGCGCAGACAAAGGCGAGGTTGAACACCACGTGGCTCACGATGATCGTATGCAGACCCATCTTGACGCCCATCAGGGAGAACATGCTCAAAAGCGCAATCGCCAGCACGATGTCGGGGATGATCATCGGGGCAAAGATCACCGTTTCCAGCCATTTGCCGTTGCGGCGTCTGATCTCCACACCCACGGCCAGCAGCGTGCCGAGGATGGTCGACAGCAGCGTCGAAAACACCGCCACAATCAACGTGTTGCCTGCCGCCTTCAGGATGTCGTCATTCTCCAGCAGCGCGCCGTACCATTTGGTGGAAAACCCGGTCCACGCGGTCGGCAGCCCCCCTTCGTTGAAGGACAGGCCGACCAGCACCGAAATCGGGATGTAGAGGAAGGCAAAGACCACCCCAAGGATCAGCAGCATCAGCCGGAAGGTGTTGCGATCAGCCATCAGGTGCCCGCTTTCCGCCGGAAGCGCGTTCGGCCACCACAGCCTGTCCCATCAACAGCCCCAGCATCACCGCGATCAGCACCATCGACAGGGCCGCACCAAAGGGCCAGTCATTGGCGGTCAGGAATTGCGCGTAAACAAGATTGCCGATCATTTGGAACTGACCACCGCCCAACAGGGCAGGGGTCACGAAATTGCCGATGGACAGCACGAAGACAAAGACAAACCCCGTCGCAATGCCCGGCACCGTCATCGGCAGGGTCACACGCCGGAAGGTTGTCCACGCCGATCCCCCCAGATCGCGGGAGGCCTCCGCAATCTCAGGGCTGAGACGCGACAGCGGCGCGTAGCAACTGAGGATCACAAACGGCAGGTAGTTGTAGACCAACCCGATCACCACCGCCTGTTCGGTGTAGAGCATACTGGGCAATTCGCCCTCATACCCGATCCAGCGGGCAAGGTTCACGATCAGACCTTCACGGTTCAGCAGCACGATCCACGCATAGGTGCGCACCAGATAGTTCGACCAGAACGGCAGCACGGCAAAGAACAGCAGCAGCGGCTGATGCCGCCGGGGCATCGCGGCAATCGCGTAAGCCGCGGCATAGCCCAAGACGCAGGCGATGGCGGCAGAGAGGCCCGCAATGCCGGCGGATTTCATGAAGATCTGAAAATACAGCGGGTCAAAGACCAGCGCGATGTTCTCAAACGTCCATGTATATTCGATCCCGCCATAGATCCCGCGCCGGAAGAAGGCGAGGACAAGGATCAGCAGGCAAGGCACCACCATCAGCCCAAACAACCACAGCAGCGCCGGGGTCATCAAAAGCATGGGTCTGCGGTCAGTGGACATGAGGAAACCATTCACCGGCGCCTGCACCGGTTTTCCAGCCAAATGTCCCCCGGACGCGCCAGAGCGCCCGGAGGTCAGGGAGCGTTAGTTTGCGGCTTTGATTTCCGACACCAGCCGGGAATAGTCGCGCTGGGCCGCGCCCACGTCGCGCAGCTGCTCAAACTTCAGCATGTCTGCGGGGGCCATGCCCATGTTGGGGAAAGTCTCAATCAAGCCACCGTCAACACCAGACATCGCCGCCTCATTCGGGACTTTGTAGAGGATGTTCTCAGCTGCCCAACGGTGGTTGTCCGCGTCCAGAATGTAGTTCACGAACTCATAGGCGGCGTCTTTGTTCTCCGACGCTTTCATGATCACCATCGTGTCGACCCACAGGTCAGACCCTTCTTCGGGGATTACATATTTGATGTCCGCGTTTTCACCGATACCGTAGTTGCACCAGCCGTCCCAGGCCTGCACCAGTTCGGCCTCACCCGACACCAGCTTGGCGTAGAAGGTCGTGTCATCGTAAGCCAGCAAGGTGCCTTTGGCGTCGATCAGCAAGTCGCGCACTTCGGCCATTTTGTCTGCGTCGGTTTCGTTGACGGAGTATCCAAGGCTCAACTGCCCTGCCGCCAGCAACCACCGGTCCGTGGCGAGCATCGTGGTCTTGCCGGAGACGCTTTCTGCGGGTTTCAGTAGATCGTTCCAGGATGTTGGTGTGTCAACAAGGTCAGAGCGATAGCACAGCCCCGTCGTGCCCCAGGCATAGGGCAGGGAGAAGGCGTTGCCCGGATCATGCGACAGCGTCGTGGCTTCGGCATAGAGATTGCCGATGTTGGGGATCTTTGCATGGTCCAGCGTCTCTGCCAGCCCCAGATTGTTCAGCACCTCCGCAAAGGGGGAGGAGACGAAGACAACGTCATACCCAACCCCTTTGGAGGCGATCAGCTTGCCCATGATCTCTTCGTTCGTGGCATGCAGGACCAGTTCTGCGGTGTTGCCGGTTTCTGAGTTGAAGTTGTCGATGGCGTCGGCGGCCATGTAGCCGTCCCAGTTGGAGACGGTCAGGCCGTCTGCAAAGGCGGGTGTGGCGAAGGCTGCCAGAAGCGCGATCAGGCCCGTGCCATTGCGCAGGATGTGTCGGGACATTGTGTAGTACCTCCAAGAATGTGGTCTGTTGGCGCGTCGGCAGGGGCCGACCGATTTCTGTTGCGATTCTCAATTGTCGCGATAGGGTCAGTATTAATCGTGCAAAAGATACGTCAATTTGTTTTTGCTGTCTTTTTCGGTTCAGGTGAAATGATCAGGGAACTGGCTGCCGTTTGGGTGCCACGAAGGTGCGGTTATGCAGAAAGTGCGCAGCAACACACGGCAGAACCATCTCAAATTGGCGCGGCAGATCGTCGATTTTATCGCGGAGCAGGGCCTGACGGAGGGGGATCATCTGCCGGAATCGCGCTTGTCCGAAGCCTGTGGTGTCTCCCGAACACCTGTGCGTTCCGCGCTGAAAGTCCTTGAAAATGAGGAGATTGTCCAGCGTCGGGCCGAAGGCGGCTATTTCGTCAGCCTCGCGCCGGAGAAGATCGCCGTTGATGGGCTGGCGCGTCTGGAAGAAGTTGAAGCCTCTCTCGCGGCGCGCATTCTTAATGATCGGGCAGAGCGACGGATAACTGATGTGCAATCGATCAGCGCGCTGGTGCGTCGATATGATGTGCCGCGCTCTGCTGTACTAAATGCGCTAAAAATACTAAGCGCTGATGGCGTGGTGACCCAACTTCCCGGCCGTTCATGGGCCTTTCAACCTATACTTGATACGCCCAACGCCATAGATGAAAGCCTCGCCTTCCGCCTCGCGCTGGAGGCACAGGCCATCACTGCGCCGGGGTTCAAGATGGACAGTCAAAAGACCGGTCTTCTGCGTCAACAGATGGAGACGTTCCTTCAAAGCAGTGACGGCAGCATGAGCGCGGTGGCGTTTCTCCACCTTGATTGTGCGTTCCACAGCTTCATTGCCGAAAGCTCTGGCAACCGTTTCGCCAAGGGGGCGTTGCTGGCCCACCACCGTCTGCGCCTGACCACGCAGAAAGACCACACCATCCCGGACTTCAGACTGCGCCAATCTCTTGAGGAACATCTTGATATCCTTGACAGTCTTGAGCGGTCCCAACACCAATTGGCGGCGGATCAGATGATCCTGCACCTGCGCCGCAGCCAGATCCGCAGGCCGCAAACCGTCAATCGGGGGATATTGCCAAGAATGCGTGGTGCCGTTGGATGAGCAAACCCGTCATCGCCCTGTTCCCCGAAGCAAGCTTTGGCTCCGCGCTGAACTGCGTGGGCATTGCGCAGCAGTTGCAGCGCCAAGGGGCAACGCCGGTCTTCCTGTGCCATCCGGGCTTTAACGGGGTGTTCACCGAATATGGTTTCAAGGAATATCAACTGCCCGTTTCGCCCTCCGCCAAACAGCAGACGGAAGAGACCTGGCAGGCCTTTGTTACAGCGCATCTGGTACACTTCAACCAGACCCCGACCGAACAGCTTGAAACCTATGTGGCGCCAACATGGGATGCGATTGTCGATACGGCCATGCAGGTGGAGGAGGGGCTGCAAACGCTGCTCAAGCGCATCAAACCTGACGGTATTGTGCTGGACAATGTGATCATGTTCCCCGCCATCGCAAATGCCGGTGTGCCGTGGATCCGGGTGGTTTCCTGCGCCGAGACGGAACTGCCGGATGCAGACGTGCCACCCTATCTGTCCGGCATGGCCGCCGATGATCCAGCGCGCCCCGGCTTTGAACGCGCCTACCTTGACGTGACCGCTGCATCGCATCAGCGGTACAATCGGTTTCGCAAAACCTGCGGCCTGCCGCCGCTTCCGGACGGCCAATACCTTGAGGCGTCGCCGCACCTCAATCTGATCCTCGCCCCCTCTGCCATTCGTCATGACCGGGCGGCACCGCTATCCCCTGACCGCTTCGTATTTCTGGAAGGCTGCGTGCGCAAAGAGGCGCGCTTTGACCCGCCGCCCCTGCCGGTCAACGAAGGGCCGATCATCTACCTGAGTTTTGGCAGTCTGGGCGCGATTGATACGGACCTGATCAGCCGGATGATCGACACCTTCGCCACGTTTCCCGCCCGGTTTTATGTCAACGTCGGCGGGTTTCTGGAAAGCTACAGCCGCGTCCCGGACAACGTCTATCTGGGCAGCTGGTTTCCCCAGCCCTCCATCGTTGCGCAAACGGATCTGTTCATCCATCACGGCGGCAACAACAGCTATTGCGAAGCCTTGTATTTCGGCGTGCCGTCGCTGGTCATGCCCTACTGCTGGGACGGCCATGACAACGGCCTGCGTGCGGCGCAAACCGGCACCGGCGTTCATTTTCAGCGCGACCGCTGGTCGCCGCAGATGCTGCACGATACGATGTCGACCCTGTTGGCGGATCGGCACATGCGGGATCACCTGGGGCAGATTTCATCGGCGATGAAAGCCCGTTCCGGATCACGCCGCGCGGCAGATGCAATCTTGCAGACCATTGGCATTTCATTGCCGAGATAAGGCGCATGCCGATTGCGCGGATGCCTGCGACATGTGAGCATGACCTTACGTTTCCGCGCATGATTCAATTGCGTGACACGCGCCAAAATTTCATTTGATCCCATGGAGATACCCCATGTTGCGTAAGATTTTCATCAGCATTCTGGTCTTGATTGCGGCAGCGGCGGCAGTGGTCTTCTGGGTCTTCCGCCCAATCCCTGCGACCCATCCTGCGTTACAGGCAGGACTTCCCGATCTGGTTGCCCTGCGGCATTATTATGCCAACGCGGACTCAAGTTGGCGCTACCGGCTGTCGCCGGACGGCAAGTATCTGGCATGGCTCGAATCCAAGTACCTCAAACCTGCGCTCTGGGTCCGGCCCCTTGAGGGCGAGACGACAGAGATCTTTCACACCTCCGACGAAGTGCGCTGGTATCAATGGTCCGCCGATGGCCGATACCTTTTGTATCAAGCTGATCGCGATGGCTGGGAAAACGATGTCATCGTGTCCATCGACGTCACCCAACCCGGTGCGGAACCGCGCAGCTACGATTTTGGCCGCGACGTCAAAAGCTGGATCCATGCGGTCCCTGCCGAAAGCGGCGCGGACATTCTGGTGGCCCACAACGCCCGTGACGCGCGCAAATTTGACCTGTTTCGCCTCAATCTCGACAGTGGGGAGACAACACCCCTTGAACAGGTCTCGGAGCTGGGCGTGCAATGGCGGGTGAACCGCCGTGGCGACATCTATGCAAAGACAGTGTTCGAGACACCGGACGACTGGCGTACTGAACTTCTCCAGCCCGATGGCAGTTGGATGCAGATTGCCGAAGGCGGCTTGGAAGATTGGTTCAGCGTTCTTGCCGAACCGGATGAGAATGGAGAGATCCTCGCCGTCTCAACACTGGGCAGAGATACGTCAGCGCTGATCCGTTTTGATCCGGCCACCAGGACGCAGGAAATCCTGTTCGAGGATGAGACGGTCGACCTCAGCTGGGTGGAGGCGCATCCGGCCACCGGCGCACCGCTGAGCGCGGTGTCCTATCCTGACTATCAACGTCGCGCATATTTTGATCCCGCCTATCAAGCGATGTTGGGCGCGATCCCGCAGGAAGGGCAGGTGGCCTTGCACCGTGTTTCCAGCACCAACGACATGTCTAAGATGATCGTTGAGACGGAACACAGCACAAAAGGCTGGTCCAAATTTCTGATTGATGCCGAAAGGGACGAGGTCACAACAATTGCCACGCCACCCATCGCCGCCTTTGCACAGCACATGTCGGAAATGGAGCCGGTCAGCTTTCCAGCCCGCGACGGGCTGACGCTGCATGCCACGCTTACCCGACCCAAAGGGGTAACGCAGGCCGCGCCGATGGTGATCCTGATCCATGGTGGGCCCGTGACGCGCAGCGGCTGGGGGTTCAACGGCTTTCACAGCTGGCTGGCCAACCGTGGTTACGTTGTTCTGGACGTGAACTACCGCGGCAGCGGCGGATTCGGCCGCGCCTTCCGGGAGGCCGCAGTGGGCGAAGTCAGCCGCAAAATGCACCTCGACATCGTGGATGCGCGCGCCTGGGCCGTGGCAGAAGGGTTGGCCGACCCTGAAAAAGTGGGCGTGCTTGGGGGGAGTTTCGGCGGCCTCAAGGTCTTGACGGCCCTGACGGAAAGCCCTGACCTTTTTGCGGCCGGGATCAACATCAACGGCATCTCTGACATCTCCACCATGTTGCAGGAGGTGCCCGCCTACTGGCAGGGCTGGCCAAGCTGGTACCTCAAATACATCGGTGATCCGGAAGATCCCGAGGACCTTGCTGACATCCGGGACCGTTCCCCGCTCTACAACGCCGCAGCGGTGGAAGCGCCACTGCTGATCATCCAGGGCTCCAACGACGTGCGCGTGATCCAGGACCAAGCCGACCGCATGGTGCAAGCCCTTGAAGAGGCTGGCAAAGAAGTGGACTACATGCTGCTTAACGGCGCTGGCCATCAGTTCAGCGCCTGGGGTTGGAAGACCCGCATCATCGCCCACCGCCGCATGGCGCGTTTTCTGGCGACACATCTGGGCGGCCGTGCGGACGGCTTCGACTACGCGGTTCTAGGGGCGCATGTCTTGCCTTGGTGACGGGGGGAGGAAGCCTGCGGAGGGATGTGGAGGCGAGTACCGGAATCGAACCGGTGTACACGGATTTGCAATCCGCAAACTTTACTCTTCAACGGATTGTCCATGGCCATCCACGAGTATCTACCAACATCAGGTGACTCACAGTATTTATTGAATAATTCAGCATCACAATAATGGACGGGGGACACTAATCCGTCTACAGTCGTCCATGAGCATCCACTACAATCCTGCTCAATTTGTCCCCCCAGAGTCCCCCAGAGGCGATTTGGATGAAGAGAGACCTAACAGACCGCTACCTGAGAAGCCTTCAGCCAGATCCAAAGGATCGGATTGAGGTCTCTGATATCCGCTGTGCCGGTCTGCGTTTCCGTCTGACCCCGAATGGTCATGCAAGCTGGGTCTACGAAAAGAGGATAAAGGGCGGGAAGAAACGTAAGTTCACATTTGGCACGTGGCCGAAGCCGGTGAGCCTGTCTGCTGCGCGCACAATGGCCTTTGAGATCCAGGCGGAGGCGGCAAGGGGCTACGACCGGGTTGAAGGTGCGCGACTTGAAACGGAAGCCAAGAAGCTTGAAGCCGCAACAAACGTGACGTGCCGCGAAGTTTTGGACGCCTATGTGAAGATCCACCTCAGCACAATTAAGACCGGCAAGGAGCGTGAGCGTCAGCTAGTTGGCGCCCTAGGCGAGCTTCTGGATGTCCCGTTCAAGAAACTCAGCAGGAGCGACCTGCAGGCTGCTGTGGACCGAAAGGCGGAGAGCGGCGCGCGACCATATGCCAACCGGATCAGGGCGGCGCTGTTGGCATTTGCGAACTGGGCGTTCGTTCGAGGATACACTGATGAACCGATTGGGGCAGGAGTCGCAAAAGCAACCAAGGAGAAGGTCAGGGAGCGCGTTCCGACCATCGCTGAGGTGCGTGATATCTGGGCCGCTTCTTATCATTTGGGTGACGTCTGGGGACCGTTCTTCCGACTCCTCGTTCTTACGGGCCAGCGCCGGGGTGAGATTGCTCGGCTGCGCTGGCAAGAGGTTAACCTTGAGGACAAGCTTATCATCAAGCCCGGATCTGAAACCAAGAACGGCAAGCCTCACAAGACGCATCTTTCCCATGCTGCCGTTGAAGAACTGGAGCAGATGCGGGATGCAAGCGGGGCAGGGGATTTCGTGTTCTCTTTTGACGGAAAGCGCCCTGTAGCCAATCCCTCACATGCGAAGGCGCGTCTGGACAAGCTGCTTGGCGAGGACTTTGAACCGTGGCGCATTCACGACGTCCGGACAGCGCTTGCAACGGCACTATCAGAGGCGGGTGAAACGGAAAGCGTTGTGGATCGGATACTCAATCACGTTGCTAGCGGGTCAGCGCCGTCAGCGGTCGCACGAGTATACAACCAAGCTGAGATGCTGCCACAGAGGGCGAGAGCGCTTGAAAGGTGGGCGGACATTGTTACCGGAAAGGAAACTGGCGTGGTGAAGCTACATGGTTAGCCGTTCTGAGAATGCGCATTTCTACGGCAAGGCAAAGATGCTGGATCAGAAAGCCATTGCATTGGAGCTGCGGGCAGACTGCGCGATGGGCATTGACGCTACTGTTTTTTGGCTAACCCGATGACTGCGTTTGCGGAATTTGAGAGGCGCAGCGCGTCGATGACCGAAGTACTTTCGACGCACTTAAGCATGGGGGATGGGGAAGCCCAGGAAGTTGCTGCCAAACTCTTAGGCTCGTACAGGACCGCGAAGGCGTTCAGTAAGCTTGAGGCCGAGGACAAGCGCCCCGCCGGGGACATTGCAGCAATCGAGAAGGCGGCTAGGGCGATAAAAACGGCCCGAGTTGCCATTGAGAGTGTAGGCTACCACGGTAGCAAAACGATGGGGCGCGCGCTGGAAGACTTGTTTCAAGATCCCACTGCCGAACTTGGGACGTTTCTATGGCCTTCATCCTCGCTTCGCGAGCTAGATTTGCTAGCTGGTCACCTTCAGCGACTTCAATCCGTGCTGGAAGAAGCTGCACAAAAGGTTGACCCAAGCGCAATGTCGTTAGGCTCCGACTTGGGTGAAGGCCCTGAGTTTGAAACATTTATGGGCCACAAAAAGCGGCGAGTAGAAGATGCAAAGCACTTAACCCGAAAGCTGGCATCTTTGTATTTCAAGAAAACTGGAAAAATACCACAGGTATGGACAGATCCACATTCCCCTGGGAACCCTGCTTACAGCCCCTTTTTTGACCTGACAAAGGCTGCCTTTGCCGCGTTTGAGATTACCGCTAGCGCCGAGGGCTGCGCGCGGGAAGTATGTAAGGAATTTTCCTCAGAAAAGAGCTAGCAAACTCCTTTTTACTGAAAGCCGGCTGTCCACCAGTGTCCTGAGAAACCCACCCGTTCTCAGGAAAGGACACAATGATATGGCGCTCGGAAATCACACCACCGTCAACAGCCTTCCACCTCGCTTGTTGAGCATTTTGGATGCGGCTGCATACGCCTCAACTAGCCGTTCAACTCTGTACGCCGAAGAAAAAGCTGGTCGCATCAAGTTTGTGAAACTCGGCACTGCAACACGGATTGAGGTTGTTGAGATCAATCGCTGGATCGACGCTAAAACAGCCGCCGCCGCCTAAAGCAAACCCCCGCACAATCCAGTGGATCAAGCAGGGGTGCTAGGATTTCAAACGTCTTGGCGGACGAGAGAAAACTTAGCGTGCTTGGTCCCAAATCTCAAGGAGAGATTGATGACCGACCAAACTAAACCAATCGAAACCAAAGACCGCCCCCCGGCAAACGCCCTGCGCGTGAGCAAGTGGACGGATATGCCTGAGGCTACCTCTCTGGCCCGGTATGAAATCACCGACATAGAGGGTGAGACCAAGACCATCACCCTCGCCAAAGGCAACCGTATCGTCATGGATGCGCTGCTTGCTCAGCCTGTCTACTGCGCGAGCCCCGTCCGAATCTCGGACCGTGTTTGCATTCTCCGCCGGGAATACGGCGTCCCAATCACCAAGGAGATGTACGAGAACGACAAGGCGACTGACCGCGCAAAGTTCGGTGTCTACTTCATTGGCGATGGTGTGCGCCGGATTGACGGGGGTGCTGCGTGATTATGGCCCTTCATATCCAGATTGCCCGCCTGCGCCGGCTTCACGGCCTGACCTACACCCAAGCGGCGCTCATTGCATCGCTGGTATACGGCGAGGTCGCGTAATGACGGACATCACCAAAAACAGCCGCGAAACCATCCGCATCACCCGTGGCGAGTTCAAGGGTCACGACATGGTCAACGTCCGCGTCTTCTACGATGCGGGTGAAGGTGACCTGAAACCCGGCAAACAGGGGGTCGCGTTCCGCGCGGCCCTTCTGCCCGACTTCATTGAGGTTCTGCGTTCTCTTGAAGAGGTGGGCGTGTAATGACCTCACGCACATATGCACAAATTGAATGCTCCCTGACCGGCTCTAAGCGGGTCAGGAGACTCTCAGGACATTCAGCGAGGTGGGCCTACATCTGTGCCCATCTCAGCAGCTTCTGCACCTACACTGGGTTCTTCAAGTATCCTCCGGAGGTCTGGGCCCATGATGCGCAGATGAATCCCGCACAACTTGACGCAGCTATCTCGGACTTGGTTGCAAATGGGTTGATTGAGCATGACCCTGACGAGGAATACGTGCGGCTGGTTGGGTGGTTTCACAAGCGCAGTGGCCCCGACAATCCCAACCGCGTTGATGGTGTTATCTCAGACCTGCGGACCATGGATGACGTTGATCCCGGCATGTTCTGCAATGCTGTTTCAGAGCTGGCCGCAGCGGCAGTAAAGCGTTCTCTCAGGTGGCGTGAGGATGGGGGTGGGCGTGCCCAGCTCTACGGCAATCTCAAGTCATTTCTGAGCGAGGTTTTTCAAGACTATAGCTCCACATTCATGTCGGCTCTCAATGCAGAATTAGACAACGGGCCAGCCTCTGTCCGGGCCGAAATTGCGGCTCTTCTCCCGTTTTTGGCGGTCCAATCAGGGGAACCCTTGGGTAACCCTTCCCAAACCCTAGCGAAACACGAGACGAGACGAGACGTAGACGAAACTAAGACGAAACTAAAACAAGACGAAACTAAAACGGCGCAGATTTCTCAGTTTGAAAACCCAACTTCTGTGACGCGTTTGGAAACGTCGGATTTGCTGAGAAAGGGTGCGAAGCCCTCTCAGGCAGCGATAAACTCAACCATCTCCAAAGCAGCAAGAGGCAGCGCATGAGCCAAACTGTCCGTCGTCAGGGATTTTGGGACAGATAGCGGCCTAAACTAAGAGAGGATCTGGCTCATCTGGTTGGATTGATTATGCGGCGGTTTTGCGGTGAAGCAAGCGTCGCATTTCGATGGTC
>Ga0160419_100243_pt1 | contig 38181 bp, 42 predicted proteins | sample CelAP2metagpilot_2_FD_108196 | JGI IMG/M metagenome (GOLD analysis project Ga0160419, IMG submission 108196) | Phycosphere-associated microbial communities from Cellana algal ponds in Kailua-Kona, Hawaii, USA - Cellana AP2-4-25 metagenome pilot ...
TGGGGAGCAAACAGGATTAGATACCCTGGTAGTCCATGCCCTAAAAGATGAGTGCTCGTGCTTAGATATTTTTAGGCACTTAGTTAACACGTTAAGCACTCCGCCTGGGGAGTACGACCGCAAGGTTGGAACTCAAAGGAATTGACGGGGGCCTATACAAGTGGTGGAGCATGTGGTTTAATGCGACAATACGCGCGAAACCTTACCAGTTCTTGACATAAAAAAGAAAAAGTTTGAAAGGACAATTTTGAAGATTTTTACAGGTGCTGCATGGCTGTCGTCAGCTCGTGTCGTGAGATGTTAGGTTAACTCCTTTTAACGGGCGAAACCCCTTTTCTTAGTTGCCACTTAAATTTAATTTTAAAGCACTCTAAAAAGACAGCTCCTTTTTTTTAATTTGGAGAGGAAGGTGGGGATGACGTCAAGTCCTTATGGCCCTTATGAACTGGGCTACACACGTGCTACAATGGTAAAGACAATGAGAAGCAATAGGGTAACCCGGAGCCAATCTTCAAACTTTACCAAAGTTCGAATTGTGGACTGCAACTCGTCCACATGAAGGTGGAATCACTAGTAATCGCACATCAGCATGTTGCGGTGAATTTGTACCTAGGCCTTGTACACACCGCCCGTCACGTGCCGGGAGTTGGCTTGGCTAGAAACTTATTTCTCAACTATGAAGAAAAATTTTTCTTTCATTTTGAAATTGTTATTTTTTTAGAAATAGAGAGAGTAAACTACAGATGGGTCGATGACTGGGATGAAGTCGTAACAAGGTAGTCGTACGGGAACGTGCGGCTGGAATTTTAAGAATTATACAATTTACTCACATTACATTTTTTAAAAATAAAATATATGGTTTTAAAGAAAACTACATTGTCAAAAAAAATAAAAAATTTTACTATTAATTTTGGGCCACAGCACCCAGCTGCTCATGGCGTGTTAAGACTAGTACTGGCACTTAATGGAGAAATTGTTGAAAGAGCTGATCCTCATATAGGTCTCCTTCATAGAGGAACTGAAAAGCTAATAGAACATAAGACTTATATTCAAGCTTTGCCGTATTTTGATCGTTTAGATTATGTGTCTATGATGGCTCAAGAACATACTTATAGTTTAGCTGTCGAAAAGCTAGCAAATACAAAAATTCCTTTACGTGCTCAATATATTCGTGTACTTTTTCTTGAGATTACTCGAATTTTAAATCATCTTTTGGCAGTTGGTTGTCATGCAATGGATGTTGGTGCGATGACACCTTTTTTATGGGCTTTTGAAGAACGTGAAAAATTGATGGAATTTTATGAACGTGTTTCAGGAGCTAGAATGCATGCAGCCTATATACGTCCAGGAGGGGTTAGCCAAGATATTCCTTTAGGATTATTAGATGATATTTACATTTTTGCAGAACAATTTGGTATCCGATTAGATGAAATGGAAGAAATGCTTACAGCTAATCGTATTTGGAAACAAAGATTAGTTGATATCGGTGTTGTTTCAGCGAAAGATGCTGCAGATTGGGGTTTTAGTGGTGTTATGTTGAGAGGATCTGGAATTCCTTGGGATTTAAGAAAGAGTCAGCCCTATGAAATTTATTCGAAGTTAGATTTTGAAGTTCCAGTTGGTAACAATGGGGACTGTTTTGATCGCTACTTGATTCGGGTAGAAGAAATGCGTCAATCATTAAGAATTATTTGGCAAACTTTGAATCAAATTCCAAATGGACCTGTAAAGAGCGATGATAGAAAGTTAACTCCTCCATCAAGAGCTCATATGAAACAATCTATGGAATCTCTAATACACCATTTTAAATTGTATACTGAAGGAATGGTAATTCCAGCAGGAGAAACTTATACTGCAACTGAAGCTCCTAAGGGTGAATTTGGTGTTTATTTAGTTTCGGATGGTAGTAATCGACCTTATCGTTGTAAAATCAAAGCTCCAGGCTTCGGTCATTTACAGGCATTAGATTTTATGGCTAAAGGTCATATGGTTGCTGATGTTGTAACTATTATAGGAACCCAGGATATTGTTTTTGGTGAAGTAGATCGGTAACGATTTTTTTCCCTATTTTTTCATTTATTTTTTCTTTGCGTTTGTAACTCAATTGGATAGAGTGTCGGGTTTCGGTTCCGAAAGTTATGGGTTCAATTCCTGTCAGACGTAATTTTTTGTTTTCATTAATGTTTCTATGGTGGAATTGGTAGACACGGAAGACTCAAAATCTTTTGCCTTTTTGGTATGCTGGTTCAATTCCGGCTAGAAATACATTACGAATTTATTTTTACATATTTTTTTGTTATTTGCTTATGAATATTGCAACTATTGGTGCTGGTCTTTTTGAAAAATCTTTCGCTTGGAGTTCAAGATGGTTATTTTCAACTAATCATAAAGATATTGGAACCCTTTATTTAATTTTTGGAGCTATTGCTGGAGTTGCTGGAACAACTCTTTCTGTTCTAATTCGATTAGAATTAGCTCAACCAGGAAATCAGTTTTTATCTGGAAATAATCAGTTATATAACGTTATTGTAACAGGACACGCGTTCGTTATGATTTTTTTTTTTGTGATGCCTGTTCTTATTGGCGGTTTTGGTAACTGGTTTGTACCTTTAATGATTGGTGCTCCTGATATGGCTTTCCCACGAATGAATAACATTAGTTTTTGGTTATTACCTCCTTCTCTTATTCTTTTATTGGCTTCAACCTTTGTTGAAGCTGGTGCGGGAACTGGTTGGACCGTGTATCCCCCTTTAAGTGGCGCTCAAGCTCACTCAGGTCCTTCCGTGGATTTAGCTATATTTAGTCTTCACCTTTCAGGTGCTGCTTCAATTTTAGGTGCTATTAACTTTATTACTACTATTTTTAATATGCGTGCACCTGGTATGAGTATGCATAGACTACCTTTATTTGTGTGGTCTGTTTTAATTACTGCTTTCTTGCTTTTATTGTCGCTTCCTGTTTTTGCTGGAGCAATTACTATGTTATTGACTGATAGAAACTTTAATACTACTTTTTACGATCCTGCAGGAGGAGGTGATCCCGTATTGTACCAACATTTATTCTGGTTTTTTGGTCATCCTGAAGTATATATTTTAATTTTACCTGCTTTCGGTATTATTAGTCATATTGTATCTTCGTTTTCAAATAAACCAGTTTTTGGTTATTTAGGTATGATTTATGCTATGCTTTCTATTGGTGTTCTTGGATTTATTGTATGGGCTCACCATATGTATACTGTGGGTTTAGATATAGATACTCGGGCCTATTTCACTGCTGCAACAATGATCATTGCTGTACCTACAGGTATTAAAATCTTTAGTTGGGTTGCTACTATGTGGGGTGGTTTTATCGAGTTAAAAACTCCTATGCTTTTTGCTATTGGTTTTATTTTCTTATTTACTGTAGGTGGTGTAACTGGTGTGGTATTAGCTAATTCTGGTATTGATGTAGCACTTCATGATACTTATTATGTAGTAGCTCATTTTCACTATGTGTTGTCGATGGGTGCAGTGTTTGGTATTTTTGCCGGTTTTTATTTCTGGATTAAGAAAATTACTGGTTTAGATTATCCTGAAGTTTTAGGACAAATCCATTTTTGGATTTTCTTCTTAGGTGTAAACATTACTTTTTTCCCAATGCACTTCTTAGGTTTAGCTGGAATGCCTCGAAGAATTCCGGATTATCCGGATGCTTTCAGTGGTTGGAACGCTGTTGCTTCTTATGGTTCTTACTTATCAGCACTGTCTGCTATCTTTTTCTTTTATGTGGTTTATATCACTTTAACAGAAAGTGGAAAAGAAGACACTTATAAGTTTAGAACTATATAATCTTTTTAATTCTAAGGGTAGTTTTTAAAACTCCTTTTTTCTTTCTATATTTTTAAAATTAGTAAAAAATAAAATATGTCAAAATTAGAATTTATTCTTCCAAAAAAAATTAATAGTCAAGAGCCTCCTTCAATCAGTAAGGATACTGGTAGAGTAATTAGTATTAGTGATGGTGTAGTGCGAGCCGAAGGACTTTTTGATGTTCAAGTAGGTGAGTTAGTTATTTTCGAAAGTGGTCTACGTGGTCAGGTTCTTAATTTGGAGCGTGATAATGTTGGAGTGGTACTTTTTGGAGATGACCGTTTTGTAAAAGAAAACGATTTCGTTTTCCGAGGTTATGAAATTGTAAGTATTCCTGTAGGTAGTGAAGTTTTAGGTCGTGTACTAAGTCCTTTAGGTGATCCTTTAGACAAAGGACCTAAGCTAAAGACTCAAAAATCTCAGATTGAAGTTAAAGCTCCTGGAATTATTGCTAGACAATCAGTTAATGAGCCCGTAACTACTGGTATTAAAGTGATTGATGCTTTAGTGCCATTAGGTCGTGGTCAACGAGAATTGATTATCGGTGATAGACAAACTGGTAAAACTTCGATTGCAATTGATACTATTTTGAATCAACGAAAAGCTACTAAAGGAGAAATCCGATGTATTTACGTTGGTATTGGAATCAAACGATCTACTCTCTCACAATTGGTTAATACCGTTTTTAATAAAAAAAAAAACTGGTATACTTGTATTGTAGCAGCGACTGCTTCAGATGCAGCTCCTCTGCAATTTTTAGCTCCATATGCAGGTGCTACTGTAGGAGAGTTTATTCGAGATGCTTTAAAGATTGAAAATCATGCTGTAATTTTTTACGATGATCTTTCAAAACATGCTGTAGCGTATCGACAAATGTCTCTACTATTGAGACGACCTCCAGGCCGAGAAGCTTACCCAGGTGATGTTTTTTATTTGCACTCGCGACTTTTAGAGCGTGCTGCTAAAATGAATAAATCACTAGGTGGTGGTTCTTTAACAGCTCTTCCCGTTATTGAAACTCAAGCTGGTGACGTTTCTGCTTACATTCCGACTAATGTAATTTCTATTACTGATGGTCAGATTTTCTTAGATACCCGTCTTTTTAACGAAGGTTATAGACCAGCTATTAATGTTGGTCTTTCTGTAAGTCGTGTAGGGTCTGCTGCTCAATTGAAAGCAATGAAACAAATTGCTGGTAGTTTGAAGCTTGAGCTTGCTATTTATCGTGAAGTTGAATTATTTGCAAAATTTGGTTCTGATTTGGATGAAGGTACTTTAAAACAGTTGCACCATGGATCTCGATTGGTTGCATTGTTAAATCAGCCAAGATTCGATCCAATTCCAATTTTAACTCAAATCTTCGTGGTATTTGCAGGAGTACGTTCGTATATCGATTCTGTTCCAGTAAAATCTGTTCCACTTTATGAAAAATTTTTAACTTCTAAAGCAGAAATGGATCCTAGATTAAACTATATCTTCAAGATTATTACAAAAGATAATTACACTTTGAATAAACTAGCAGAAGGTTATTTTAGTCATCTGGCTGAAGAATATACTTATATCTTTTTGAATTATCCAACATTTTTGAGAAATATTCAATATTTATCAACTCTATAATTTAATTAATTTATTTTAATTTTTTTTTTTGGACCTATAACTCAGTTGGTTAGAGTATACGCCTGATAAGCGTAAAGTCAGTAGTTCAAATCTACTTAGGTCCATTATGAATTTAATCTCATTTTTAGAGATATTAGATTCTTTTTAATTTAAAATCACTACGAATGAATTTTTCTATCTTGTTTGCTAATGATATAAAAATCTTTTTTCCTGAAATATTCCTTAGTTTAGCTATCTTGATAGTTCTTATTTATGGAGTTTTATTGGCGACTTCTTTGACTTATAATTATCCTTTAATCAGTAGAAATATTTATAATTTAGTTCTATTTATACTTTTTTTAACAAGTATTTTAGTTATGAGTAATCCTATAGATTATGCTTTAATTTTCCAAAAAACTTTTATTCATGATGATTTAACAAGAATTGCAAAACTTTTTGTTTTGGGTTCCTCTTTTGCTTGTCTCATATTATCTCAATCTTACATAGAAAATTCACAAATCAATAATTATGAATACTTTTTGTTGATTTTATTTTCCGTTTTTGGTTTAAATTTGCTAATCAGTTCCTTTGATTTAATTTCAGCTTATTTAGCAATAGAATTGCAAGCTTTATCCTTTTATGTTCTAGCCTCTTTTCAAAGACGATCAGTATTTTCTACAGAAGCTGGTTTAAAATATTTCATTTTAGGGGCTTTTTCTTCAGGTTTGCTTCTTTATGCTTTTTCATTAATTTATGGTGTAACTGGTACAACAAATTTAGTAAATCTCAAAAATTTTTGTTTAGATCCTTGTTTTGAAGGAGCTACTATTATTCAGATTGCTTTGATATTTTTAACAGCAGGTTTTTTATTTAAAATTGCAGCTTTTCCTTTTCATATGTGGTCGCCAGATGTTTATGAGGGTTCTCCTACTTCAACAACTATTTTTTTTGCTATTGTCCCTAAAATTGCTATTGTTAGTTTTTTTGTTCGGCTTTATTCTTTTAGTTTCTCAAGCTTCGCGGGAGTATGGGAAAAAGTTTTACTATTCTCTGCATTGGGTTCAATCGTTTATGCAGCTTTTGTTGCAATAAAACAAAATAGTTTGAAACGCTTGCTTGCATATAGTGGTATTGGACACGTTGGTTTTATCCTATTACCTTTTGTTACTAATACCTTAGATGGTTTGCAAGCTATGTTTTTCTATTTGCTAGTTTATATGATTACTTCAGTGCCTACTTGGGCTTTAGTTTTGATTTGTATGAAAGGGAAAAAAAATTCTCAAAATAGCATAAGTATTTTGGCAGGATTGCCAACATCTTCTCCTTTGTTAGCTATTTTAGCTGCGCTTGCTTTTTTTTCTTTAGCAGGCATACCCCCCCTTGTAGGATTTTATTCTAAAGTTTTTGTCTTTTTTTCTGCTATTAAGTCATCACTTTATTTGGTTGCCTTTATTGTGTTAGCTATTAGTGTGGTCTCTACTTACTATTATATTAGTGTTGTAAAAACCATTTACTTCGAAAAAAACAAAAATTGGATTTTTTATGATACAATATCTAAAGAGAAATCTATTGTGCTAGCGATTTCCTTGATACTTTTGTTTTTCCTTTTTATCAACCCTAATCTATTGTTACTTTTATCTCAACAAATGGCGCTTTCAGTATTTTAGTTGTTTTTTTACTATGCACTATTAAAATTAAAAAAATAAAATTTAAAACTTAAAAATTTGAATTTAATGTACGACATAATGTTGACAAGTCCGTTAGACCAATTTAGAATCCTTCCTATCTTTCAATTTCATTTAGGATTTTTGGATTTATCTTTTACAAATTCTGCCCTGATTCTTATTTTAGCTCAAGGTAGTTTTTTATTTATTGCTTATTTAATTATTTCTCCTGCTCTATATTTGACAAAGGCAGCCGGTATTTTTTTAGTACCAAATAACCGATGGTTTTTGTTAATTGAAAATCTTTACATAGTGATATCATCGTTACTTTTTGATAACGTAGGAATTAAAGGGGAAGTTTATTTCCCATTTCTTTTCGTTGTCTTTGTCTTTGTTTTACAATCGAACTTAATCGGTTTGATACCCTATAGTTTTACCGTTACTAGTCATATTATTGTTACTTTTGCTTTGGCTCTTATAGTTTTTATCGGAGTTAATATTGTTGGTATAAATCTTCATAAAGTTCACTTTTTGAATTTGTTTTTACCTTCAGGTACAGCTTTACCCTTGGCCTTTTTGCTAGTTCCACTTGAGATCGTTTCTTTTTTATCAAAGCCTATTAGTTTATCTGTTCGACTTTTTGCTAATATGATGGCTGGTCACACACTTTTGAAAGTTATTGCTGGCTTTGCTTGGAGTATGATGAAAGGAGGAGGTCTGCTATTTGTAGCTCATGTATTGCCTCTTGCTGTATTATTCATATTGGTGGGTTTAGAGCTTGGAGTTGCTATTATTCAAGCTTATGTATTTACAGTTCTTACTTGTATTTACTTAAATGATTCAATAAATCTTCATTAGTACTTTAGAAGATTAAATTGAATATAAAACTTTTAGCAATATAATCAACATCGACAAATGCTTATCTTAACAGTTTTGAAGATTTTATCTGTTGTAGTAGTTGTTTTGATAGGTGTGGCTTATTTTACATTGGCAGAGCGAAAAATAATGGGAACTATACAAAGACGTAAGGGTCCTAATGTTGTTGGTTTTCAAGGACTTTTACAACCTTTAGCTGATGGGTTAAAACTTTTTGTTAAAGAAAGTATTTTACCAAGTAATGCAAATAAAGCTCTATTCATTTTTGCTCCTATGCTAACTTTTGGTTTGAGTTTAATAGGATGGGCCGTAATACCTTTCGGAGAATCGCTGGTGTTGGCTGATATAAATGTTGGAATTCTTTATTTGTTAGCTGTATCCGCTTTAGGGGTTTATGGTATTATTTTATCTGGTTGGTCAAGTAATTCCAAATATGCGTTTTTGGGTGCTTTACGCTCAGCAGCTCAAATGGTGTCATATGAAGTTTCCATTGGATTCATTTTAATTACTGTTGTTCTTTGTTCAGGCTCTTTCAATTTGTCTTCCATTGTTTTAGCTCAAGAAAAGGTATGGTTTTGTGTTCCGCATTTACCTATGTTTATTCTTTTCTTTATATCCGCTTTAGCCGAAACGAATCGCCACCCTTTTGATCTTCCTGAAGCAGAAGCTGAGTTAGTATCTGGATATAATGTAGAATATTCAGCTATGGGATTCGCTTTATTTTTTTTAGGCGAGTATGCCAATATGTTATTAATGAGTGCTTTAACCGCTATTCTTTTTTTAGGTGGTTGGTTGCCCCTTTTTAATATTCTTCCTTTTACACTTATTCCTGGTTCGGTATGGTTTAGCTTAAAAATAGGGTTTTTCGTAATACTATTTATTGTAATGCGAGCTTGTTTACCACGTTTTCGTTATGATCAACTAATGAGCTTAGGTTGGAAAGTCTTTCTTCCTTTTTCTTTGGGTTGGTTGATTTTGACAGCGAGTATCCTGATGAGTTTCAACTGGCTACCTAACTAATTAACTAAAGACTATAGAAATTTTTAATTAATAATTTTATTATTATATACTTGGAGTATAGCCAAGTGGCAAGGCATCCGTTTTTGGTACGGATATTCAAAGGTTCGAATCCTTTTACTCCAAAAAATTGATGGCGAGTATAACTCAGTTGGTTAGAGTGTCAAATTGTGGCTTTGGAAGTTGCGGGTTCGAATCCCGTTATTCGCCCTTTCTATATTCTTTAGATAAAAATAAAGAAAACAAAAAAATTTCGAATGACATAAAAAAGATAAAACCTACTATAATTTGACTAACAATGTCTGGTGGTGTTATTAAAGTAGCAAAAAGAAAAAAAGCAAGGTAAAAAAATTTTCGATATTGGATAATATAATTTAAAGTTATTCTGTACAAAAATAAAATAAAAACAAAAAAAATATGTAAAACTATATTCAATAATAAGAATGTTTCAATGAAAAAATTTAAATAATCAGCTATTCTTGTTTCTAAGTGTATACTTACTAAATTCTCTTCCGCATTTAACTGGAAACTATTAAAAAATTTCCAACAATATCGTAAAAAAATTTCGTATGTAAAACAAGTTGTTATTGTGTATAAAAGTATAGATATAAAAAAAAGATTACGTATAATTAAGTATTCGTATTTGTATAAAGCCGGTATTAAAAATAAAGCTAACTGAATAAGAAATATCGGGTACAAAAAATAAAAACCTAAAAAGAAACTTAGTTTTATAAAAACAAAAAAAATTTCAGTTAAATTTGTAGAAATAAAGTAGGGAAAAATGTTTTGTTGGTGCTGACCTAACAAATAAACAATTTCTTCTTTATACGTGTATGCAACAAGGAAATTTAATAACCAAGTTAAAAAAAGAATCCATAATCTATAGTAGATTTCTAAAAAGTAATTTGTTACTTTCATAATAAGCGTTAATAAAAAATAAAATTAAAAAAAAACAATGATACAATATCAGGAATCCAAACTATTTTTACGTTTCCAAACCCATAATAAAGAAAATTCTAAACTTTTTAGAAAAACATTAAAACTTTTGAGTAAATCTAAAAATTTACAGTTTTCTTCTATAAGCCTGCCTATTGAAAGAAAAAGATTCACCGTTTTAAAGTCCCCTCATGTCAATAAAAAGGCAAAAGAACAATATGAAATTCGTTTTTATAATGGTTTAATTGTTATTAAAGGTAATTTTTTAAAAAAAGAATTGATTCAAAGTATTCATGCATTTATGTCATCGGATCTGCTTGTTAAAGTTTCTTTTTGTTCTAATCTATGTTCAAATTAAAAGAATTTTATCAATATAAGCGAGAGTTAAAAAAAAAGAATAACATTTTACAAACAAAGCTCTTGGCTGTTCCTCCTTACACAGTTAATAATAGATCTTCTGTTTTATCTAAAAGTTGTCAAGCTATATTGTATGTGAAATCATCAAAAAACAATACAATTGTAAGTTTGACCAATTTAAAAGGAAAAGTTCAGTTTGTCCAGTCCTGTGGTAGTATGGGTTTTCAAGGTAAAAAAAAACGTTCTACTAAATTTGCGGTTGAATCTACTTTGTCTTCGATAGTGGAAAAAGCTAAAGAACAAGGTCATAAAAAGGTATTTGTACATTTAAACGGTTTTGCTAGGGCACGTTTCGCTGTTTTAAGTTGTTTAAATAAAAATGATTTAAAAATTGAAGGAATTCGTGATCTTACACCGAATCCTCATAACGGGTGTCGACCCAAGAAAGTTCGGCGAATATAAACCCTAACTCAAGCTTTCACGCCATCCAATTAAAGTTAAAATATTATTATATACTACTTTATATTAATAATGTTAAATATTTTCTATTGGCAGGCTATTAAAGGGGATGCATTTTTTAATCATATATATTCTTTTTCACAATACTCGCATTCTTTTTTACTAAAAATAAAATTAAAACTATAAAAAATGTTTAAACTTTTTACTTCTACTAATCTCTTTCCTAGAATTTTAATTAGTCTTTCAATTGCACTTATCTACAACTTTGTTATCAGTATGGATTCAATTTTAAGCTTCTTAATTTTCTTCCCTCTTTTTGGTAGCTTTATTATTGCTTGGTTGCCATCAGAGCAAAAAACTCTAATTAAAAGTATTGCTTTATTAACTTCAGGTATAGTATTTCTTTTTTCACTATCTTTATGGATTAATTTTAATAAATCTTTATCAAAATTTCAATTTACAGAGACTGTTAATTATTGGTTTCCGTGGGACTCAAGTTCTTCTAGCTATATTTTGTTAGGCGTAGATGGAATTTCTCTTTTCTTTATTTTATTGACCACTTTATTGATTTTTATATGTTTATTATCTAGTTGGGATAATATTCATACTCATTTAAAAGAATATCTTTTGGCTTTTCTTGTTCTGGAATCATTACTGCTGGGAGTGTTTATGATTTTAGATTTATTAATGTTTTATATTCTTTTTGAAGCAACACTTATTCCAATGTTTATTATGATTTTAACTTGGGGTTCTCGGGAGCGTAAAATTAGAGCGGCTACTATGCTGTTTCTTTACACTTTATTTGGTTCTGTTTTTATGCTGGCAGGTATATTGTATATCTATTGGGTTGTGGGTAGTACTGATTATCAAATTATTGTCGCTTCTGCTCAATTCACTTCTTTTGAGCAACGTCTTCTCTGGTTGTCTTTTTTTTTATCTTTTGCAACAAAAGTGCCAATGCTTCCTGTTCATATTTGGTTGCCAGAAGCCCACGTGGAAGCACCAACTGCTGGTTCAGTTATATTGGCAGGTATTTTGTTAAAATTGGGAAGTTATGGGTTCTTAAGATTTTCACTACCATTATTTCCAGAGGCTAACTTTTATTTCACACCATTAGTCTATACCATTGCAGTATTGGGTGTTATTTATACTTCATTAACCGCAATTCGTCAAACTGATTTTAAACGTATTATTGCTTATACTTCTGTAGCTCACATGAATATTGTTATGATTGGGGTTTATAGTTTTAATGTTATAGGTTTAGGAGGTTCCATATTGCAAAGCATAAGTCATGGTTTTGTTTCTAGTGCTTTGTTTCTTATTATTGGTGTAGTTTATGATCGTTTTCACACCCGATTAATCAAATATTATAGTGGGTTAGTCCATATTATGCCTTTGTATGCTATAATATTTTTATTTTTTACTATGGCTAATATTGCCTTACCAGGGACTAGCAGCTTTGTTGGTGAATTTCTTATTCTTGCAGGTAGTTTTAAAGAAAATACAAGTGTAACTTTCTTGGGAGCTACTGGAATGATATTGGGAGGAGCTTATTCTTTATGGTTATATAATCGGGTAATCTATGGAAATCTTAAAAAAGATGAGGGTCATCTTCATCTAAAATATTCGTATGATATAAATAGACGTGAATTTTATGTATTTTTACCATTAATTATAGGTACTCTTTTAATGGGTATTTATCCTAAAGTTTTTTTAGACCCGTTAGATGCAAGTTTGTTAAATCTAGTTTTTCAATTAAAAAGTTAATTATTTTTTTCAACCAAAGTGGTGAAATTGGCAGACACGCTAGGTTTAGGTTCTAGTTCCTTAAAAGATTAGGGGTTCAAGTCCCCTCTTTGGTATTTCTCAATGCAGCATTCTATATGGAAGATGTATTCAACTATTTACAATGGTTTGTTAGCGCGCAAAAAATCTGTTTTACACCCTAATAAAGCTATTTGCGTTAATGTTTTAAAGGTAATGTATAAAGAAGGTTATATCAATGGTTTTCGCAAACTTTCAGACGAATCAGATAAAATAGAAATTTTTTTAAAATATAATAAGGGCAAACCTGTTATTACTAAACTTTCAACTTTGTCCAAGCCAAGCCGTAGACTTTATTTAAAAATTAGTAGTTTATGGAAACTTAGTACATCATTACAAACATTGATTGTATCTACATCACAAGGAGTTTTATCCGATAAAGAATGCCGTAAGTTACGATTGGGCGGTGAGATACTTTGTGTCTTGCAATAAATAAAAATGTTTATATCTAAAAAACAATATTTACGTCGGTCAAAAGATTTAAAACTTAATTTATTATGCCAACAAAAGCTTCTGTCTATTGAAGGTCCTCAGGGTTTAATTACATATCCTTTATGTGCTGAATTTGAGTATTCAAAAATCGAAAAAAAACTCTTTTTAACACAAACTTTTAATGACGAAAGAAAAAAAGCTTTTTTTCAGATGTATCAAATTCTTTTAACTCAATCCGCTTTAGGAGTTTTGTTAGGCTATCGAAGACAATTAAATATTGTTGGGATTGGCTATCAAGTTTCTATTGAAGAAAAAAAATCTTCTAATTTCTTAATTTTTAGATTGGGTTTTAGTCATCAAGTGAATGTAGAAGTTCCAAATTATGTATCCGTTTTTTGCCCTAAACCTCGCGTTTTATTATTAAAAGGCATTAATCTACAGAAATTACATAATTTTGCTGCAGTTTTACGTAGATTAAAGCTTCCTTCAGCTTACAAAGAAAAAGGAATCTACTATTTGGATGAAACCGTTTCTTTGAAACAAGGTAAAAAAACTTAATAACTAATGAAAAATTTGCAACGAAATTTAAATCGTTTTGTTTTACAGAAGTTTATTGTTTATAGATTACATATAGGTTCTTTAAGATCTGTATGGAACCCTAGTTTTGGACCTTTTTTAAATGGGTTTCGTAACAATTTTTGTATTATCAACCCCGAGTTGACAATGCTTTATTTAAGACGCGCATTTAAAATTTTACAGAAAATTCATTTGTCAAATAAGAAAATTCTTTTCATCGGTAGCCCTATAGGTTTAGAAAAAGAATTTTCACGTTTATGTAGTAAAAATAATCATTATTTTCTTGAAAAGAGCGTGCCTGGTTTTTTTAGTAACTACAAAAATAGAGTTTACTCAAAACTTTCTACCTTGCACGACATTAATAGTCAGCCAGCTATAATTTTCCTATTTAATCCCTCTTTAAATTCTATGGTGTTTGAAGAAACAAAAGCTTTAGATATTCCTATCGTATCCTTTGTTAATACAGACGATGATTATTCACAAATAGATTATCTTATTCCAGCAAATATAAAGTCTCAGAAAGGTGGTTTGTTTGTCTATAATTTATTTTACCACCTTTTTAACATCAAACATCAGAAACTTTTCAATGAGAAAAGAAAATCAGTAATATTTAACCGAAAAAGATTTTCTAATAAAAAAAAATAAAAATTTTTGAGTGTAGAATCCACGAAATCATATCGAACTCGATAGGAAACCTTATTCAATCCGAAGATACCATGAAAATGGGAAATACGGCAAAAGTAAATTAATAATGTCCATTAAACGTTATACACCTAAATACAAAAAATTAAATCGACTCAGACAAGCTTTTTGGCGTGAAAAAGGAGCTAAAATTAAACGGTTTAAAAAACAAAAATGGGGTAGCATTAAAAGGTTTTATTATCCCCGAAAATATAAATTTTTTAATCAGGATAAATCAGCTTATCCAGTAAATCGGGATTTTGAAGATGAAAAGTCCGTACGCTTGAAAAAAACTTATAAGTTTTTACTTTTGAACAAACAACGATTGCAGCTTTATTATGGTGCAGGTAGACTTAAATATTATCAATTAAAAAGTTTAGCACAAGAATCACTTCGTTTGAGTAAAGCCCCCCAGGTTTCACCTGCTAAAAGTGCGCTTTCTCTATTAGAGAATAGATTACAAAATTTGCTATATCGATTAGGTTACGTTTCTTCTTTAATGGAAGCTCGTCGTCTCATTAATGCCGGTCATGTTCAAATTTCAGATAATATCTCAAAAAATTGTGCTTATAACTTAAAGAAGTTAGATACTATTAAATTAGACCCTGTTAAATCGCATGAAATAATGTCTAATTATTTAAAACATAATACGCTTCTCTTTTTTTTTAGGCATAAAAGATTGCGAAGAAAACTTCTATATAAGAAATTATCAAGTTTTAATAATTCCATTATTTCAAATAATTCTTATAATTTTTATGCGAGCCTTAATATAAAAATAAAATCTCTTAAAAGTTAGATTAAAAAAAAGAATCAAATGCAAACAAATAATTTTTTAATAAAAAAGAGTGATTTTTTTACTTATCAAAAACGTTTTTCTGACAAATTTATTTCCAATAAGTTAGGCAAAAACATAAATTTCCCGATATTGAAAACGTCCAAAACACCTTTTTTTTTATCGAGTTCTAACAATTTGAATATTAAAACCTCTCTTTATATATTGTCAAAACTTTTTAAACAATATAAAAGATCTAGCATAAATACGACCAATAATTTCTCTTTAGAAAATTTAGAAAATTTTTCTTTAAAATTACAAACTAGTGGGTTTTATACTAGTATAATAGAAAAAAAAAAGAAGAAAAAATTAGAAGAAAATCGTGAAAATATATCAAATTTTTATATTTATTGTCTGTTAAAGCATTATAATAAAAGCACTATAAGCGTTACTTCACAAAAATTGAATAAAAAGTATTCTGTTAAAGAAGGATATAAAAACTTTTACAATAATCTTAAAGCTTCGAGATTTCATATAATTTCACAAGCAGCAAATCCTCCCCTCCAAAACTCTTCCCTTTCTATTCTTCGCAACAAGTATACCAAAATTCTTGAATCCCGGTTATTTCTTTATCTTAAAACTCACAAGAAAAAATATAAGTCCGTTGTTAAAAATCTCAGCTTGAATAAATTGAAACTCAAACAACTTTTCAATCTTTTCTCTAAAGAAAAACAAAAATTTGTTACAGAAAAATTTTCTTTTTACTACCGATACAAAAAATTGGTTAGAAAACGAAAAAAGCAAAGAAATTTAAAGAAAACCGGTTTTTTTTACTTTCTTCGAAGACGTCGTAGATTTCTTTATAATTATTATATTCCACGTCACTTAGAGATTAACTATAAAACTTTTGATCTCATACATTTAGGTCGATTTGATTTATCAACAACTAATTCAAGAATTACTTTTTGGTTGAATTTACGCCGTTTATTAACATTTCTGTCTCTATAGTTTTTATTTGTAGTTTATTATATTTTAAAAAATTAAAATTATGTATTTAACATTAGTCTTTTTACCTTTATTCGGTTCGATAACTGCTGGATTTTTGGGCTTTTTTATTGGGTCTCAAGGTGCAGGATTCGTTACAATTTTGTGTTTAGGCCTTACTTTTTTAATGTCATGTTTTGCTTTTTATGAAGTAGCTTTTGCAGGGTCTCCTTGTTTCCTTCAAGTAATGCCTTGGTTCGATTCAGAACTTTTTAGCTTCGCATGGGGATTCCAATTTGATAGTTTAACTGCAGTTATGTTAATTGTAGTAACTTTTATTTCATTCTTAGTTCATCTTTACTCTACTGAATATATGAGTCACGATCCGCACTTACCAAGATTTATGTCGTATTTATCTTTATTTACATTTTTTATGCTTATCTTGGTTACAGCAGACAACTTTATTCAAATGTTTGTTGGTTGGGAAGGAGTTGGTTTATGTTCATATTTATTAATTAATTTTTGGTTTACAAGAATTCAGGCAAATAAAGCTGCGATTAAGGCTATGTTTATGAATCGTATTGGTGATTTTGGTCTTGCTTTAGGTATTTTCTGTATTTTTGTAACTTTTGGGGCGGTAGATTATTCTACTGTTTTTGCTTTAGCACCTTATTATATTAATGACACTATTAACTTTTTAAACATCGATTTTGGTTTACTTGATTTAGTTGGTATTTTACTGTTTATCGGTGCGGTAGGTAAATCTGCTCAATTGGGACTTCATACATGGTTGCCCGATGCCATGGAAGGTCCAACTCCAGTATCTGCACTAATCCACGCAGCTACAATGGTAACTGCAGGTGTTTTTCTGATTGCAAGATGTTCACCTTTGTTTGAATACGCTCCAGGTGCATTGTCTATTGTTACTATTGTAGGAGCTATGACAGCTTTTTTTGCTGCAAGTACAGGGTTGTTACAAAATGATATGAAAAAAGTGATTGCATATTCTACATGTAGTCAATTGGGTTATATGATTTTTGCATGTGGTCTTTCAAACTACCATGTGGGAGTTTTTCATCTTGCAAATCATGCTTTTTTTAAAGCTTTGTTATTTTTAGGTGCAGGATGTGTGATTCATGCTGTAGGTGATGAACAAGATATGCGAAAAATGGGCGGCCTTTCGAAAATTATGCCATTTACATACGGAATGATGCTTATAGGTTCTTTTTCTTTAATGGGCTTTCCATTTTTAACAGGGTTCTATTCAAAGGATGTAATTCTAGAAGTAGCATACGGAAAATATTCTACTCCGGGTCATTTTGCTTACGTCTTAGGAAGTTTGGCTGCTTTTTTAACTGCTTTTTATTCGGTTCGCCTTCTTTATTTGACTTTTCTTTCAAGGCCTAATGGTTATCGAGTTTTAATTCTGAATGCACATGAAGCCCCTTGGAAAATGGCTTTACCCCTTTTTATCTTAGTTATTCCTAGTATTTTTATTGGTTATATCACTAAGGATATGATTATAGGATTAGGTACAAATTTTTGGCAAGGATCTATTTATATTCAACCTAAAAATTTTAATATTATAGATGCTGAACATATACCACAACCTGCGAAACTTTTACCTGTGTGTTTGTCTATTTTAGGTGCCTTAACGTCTTATTTATTATATTCTTACGGTTCTCAAACTCTTTTCATGATTAAAACTTCCCCTTTAGGTTTAAAGTTTTACACCTTTTTAAATCGTAAATGGTTTTTTGATAAAGTGTATAATGAAATTGTAGGGCAATTTTTTTTGTCAGCGGCTTACCACTTAACTTATAAGCAGGTCGATCGTGGGCTAATTGAGTCTCTAGGACCTTTCGGATTAACACGTTTAGTTTCAAAAATAGCTTTGAGCTTAAAGGTTCTCCAAACTGGTTTTTTTTATCATTACACTTTGGCTATGGTTTTAAGTTTAATTTCTTTCTTGACTTATTTTAGATTAGAAAGTTCGACTTTCCTTCTATTATCAGATGCAAGATTATGGTTTTTGTTTGTAGTTGCTATATTTTTTATCAACACAGACTTTAAATCTCCTAAAATTCAAAATAAAAAATAAAATAACAAAAACAAACTATGAAAACTTTTCTTATACGATTATGTATTATTATTTGTTTTATTCTTCTTTTACAATTTGCGTTGATCTCAAAATATATTGTTATTAACGATCCCGCTCTATGGGCTGTTTTATTAATAGCCTTGTATGTTTTTGAACCTCCCAAACGTAAATAAATGATTCAAACTGAAACATTACTTCGTGTGACTGACAACTCGGGGGCCAAAAAGGTTGCGTGCATAAAAGTTTTAGGTGGATTCCGCAGAAAATTTGCAAATCTTGGTGATCTGATTGTTGTTTCGATACGAAGAGTTAAGCAGCACAAGAAAAAAAAAATTAAGGTAAGAGAAGGTGAAGTTGTTCATGCTCTTGTTGTTCGAACTAAATCTCGACTTGTCCGGCAAAATTCGACACAATTGCAATGCCAAGAAAATTCGGTTGTTTTGATGACGAATAAAAACAAACCTTTTGCAACAAGAGTTCTAGGCCCTGTACCTCGCCTGCTGCGTCACTCCAAATTTATGAAAGTAGCGTCTTTGTCTGCAGGTTTTATTTAAGTTTTTATGTATACTTTTAAATATTACTACGAATACGTATTAAAACAAGATTTTTTAACAAAATTCACCTATCAAAATTCCTTAAAAATACCCCTTTTGAATAAAATTGTTCTTAATTTTGGAGCCTCGCAATCAACATTCAAAAATTTGCTACCTTCTTTAGCAGCGATTTTTTTGTTATCCTCTCAAAGACCCTGTATTGTAACTTCTAAGAAAACTAAATTAACTTTGAAAGTAAAAGGAGGAGTTGCTATTGGTTGTAAAATAGACTTAAGAGGGGCAAATAAATTTTTATTTTTTGAAAGACTTGTTTTTATTATTTTGCCACGGATAAAAAATTTTCGTTATATTGTTACGGAAAACAATGTTTTTTTTAAATTAGACAATTTATTTCTCTTTAAAGAAATAGAGAAAAAATACGATTATTTTCAAGATTTACCCCAACTAAATATAAATATAAATTTTAAAGCACAAAATTCCCAAGAAGTTTTGGCTTTTTTGTCTGCTTGCAAATTTCCACCTTATTCTTAAACATATATGATTAGTTATGGTCAATTATTAATTCTTTTTTTACTTGTACTTTTGTTGTTTGGTGACATTAGGAAAATTTTTAATAAATTCATGCTTTTTTTTGTAAATTTAAAAAGTATTTATAAAAAATCTAATAAAACTGAAAATGAAGACAAAGAAAACAAGTAATGTGGTTGGGATAGCAGTAAAATATTAAAACTATATATAGTTTTAGTATTTCTTGTAAACTTATTCCAACTTACGTATTCAAATTTTAACTTTTAAAAAATTGCTATGTGTTGGCGTTGGAATAAACATCTTTTAACAGGTATTTTAGATAGTCATATAATTGATTATCCTACTCCTAAAAATTTAAACTACATGTGGAGTTTTGGTTCAACCGCTGGAATTTGCTTAGGTATTCAAATGTTAACCGGTATTTTCCTTGCGATGCACTATTGTCCTAAAATGGAATATGCATTTTATAGTATTGAACACATTATGAGAAATGTAAAATATGGATGGCTTATACGATATATTCATGCAAATGGAGCATCTATGTTCTTTATTGTGGTATATAGCCATATTTTTCGAGGATTGTATTACGGATCTTATATGTACCCAAGACATTATCTATGGATGTCAGGAGTTGTTATTTTCATTTTAATGATGGCAACTGCTTTTATGGGCTATGTTTTACCTTGGGGTCAAATGAGTTTTTGGGGAGCTACTGTAATTACAAATCTGTTTTCTACTATACCCTTTGTAGGACGTGATATTGTAGAATGGTTATGGGGTGGATTTTCTGTGAATAACCCTACTTTAAATAGATTTTTTAGTTTACATTATACATTACCTTTTGTCATCGCAGGAGCGGCTATAGTACATTTGGCACTTCTTCATGACGTAGGGTCTAATAACCCGCTAGGAGTTGAATATTATGGAGACAAGATTTCTTTTTACCCGTACTTCTATGTAAAGGATTTGTTTAGTCTTTTCATTTTATTAATTGTTTTTTCAGTGTTTCTATATTTTTTCCCAAATGAATTAAATCATGCTGACAATTATGTTCCTGCAGATCCTCTGACTACTCCGGCTCATATTGTTCCAGAATGGTATTTTTTACCTTTCTACGCGATACTTCGTTCTGTACCTCATAAATTAGGTGGCGTTTTAGCAATGGGTGGAGCTATTGTGTTACTTTTAATCTTGCCGTATTTAAATACTTCTAGAGTAAGAAGTACTTATTTTAGACCATTATATGCTCAAGCATTTTGGTTCTTATTCTTTGATTTCCTTTTCTTAGGTTGGATTGGTCAAAAAGAAGTAGCAGAACCTTATACTTATTTAGGTATTATTGCAACTTTGTATTACTTTTTTTTCTTTCTTGTTTTAGTTCCTGTATTGGGTATATTGGAAGAAAAACTAATACGTTACGACGTTGAAAAAATTTAAAACTCTTCTAGAAAATCTATTATTTTTAAAAATTTTTACTACGAACATGTATGAGTTAATAAAAAAAAATACTCAAAAACATCCTTTTCATTTAGTAGACCCTAGTCCATGGCCTTTAGTTGCAGCTTTTGCAGCTTTTACCGTGACAAGTGGAGGGGTTTTATATATGCATAATTACAGTGGAGGAGGTTCTCTTCTTTTAACAGGCTTTCTTTTTCTGCTTTTTGTAATGTTTACATGGTGGCGAGATATTGTACGGGAAGGGACCTTTGAGGGACAACATACTAAAGCTGTTCAGAGTGGGCTTCGAATGGGTATGATTCTTTTTATTGTTTCCGAAGTTATGTTCTTCCTTGCTTTCTTTTGGGCTTTTTTTCATTCAAGTTTGGCACCAGTGCCAGAAATAGGAGGAGTTTGGCCTCCAAAAGCAATTGAGGTAATGTCACCATGGGGAATTCCTTTCTTAAATACAATTATTTTATTAACATCAGGTGCTACGGTAACTTGGGCACATGAGGCTATTATTCACAATCGACGTGAAGACGCAATAAGCTCGTTAATTTACACTATTTTGTATGCAATTTACTTTACAAGTTTTCAAGTTTATGAATATTATCACGCTGGATTTGCTATGTCTGATGGTATATATGGTTCTGTCTTTTATATGGCTACCGGGTTTCATGGTTTTCACGTTTTTGTAGGAACCTGTTTCCTTATCGTGTGTGCTATTCGACTTTATAACTATCATTTTACAGTGGAACATCATTTTGGTTTTGAGGCTGCTGCTTGGTATTGGCACTTCGTCGATGTAGTTTGGTTATTTTTATTCGTTAGTATCTACTGGTGGGGTGGTTCATAAACAATTTTTAAAAAAATTTATAAAAAAGTAAAATTAATGCCGTCTTTATTCTATGAAGAATATTTCCCTATATGGGTAGCTTTATTTGTTAGTATCTTTTTAAGTATTGTTATTTTTGCTTTATCTTATATTTTGGCTATCCAGAATCCAGATACTGAAAAACTTTCTTCTTACGAGTGCGGATTTGATCCGTATGAAGATGCTAGAAATACTTTTGATGTTCGCTTTTATTTAGTAGCTATTTTATTTATTATTTTTGATCTAGAAGCTGTATTCTTTTTTCCCTGGGCAGTTTCTTTAAGCCATTTAACCTCTTGGGGCTTTTGGACTATGGTTGATTTCATCATTGAGCTTGCTTTAGGCTTTCTTTATGCCTGGAAAATTGGAGCACTAGAATGGGAATAAAAATTTAAACAAATAATTTGTTAATGCTTGGAGTTTTATATATTAAAACATTAAAAAAACTTATACCTTTGGAAAACGCTAAAATTTTTAAAGACGAATTAATAATAACAGTTCATCCTAAAAATTTATACGGTATTATAAAATTTTTAAAGTATAATACATTATGCCAATTTAATTGTTTAACAGCAATATCGGGAACTGATTACCCTGAAAGAGAAAATCGATTTGAAATCGCTTATGAATTATTAAGTATTCATCATAATCGAAGAATTCGTGTTAAAACTTTCGTAAATGAAGTAACCCCTTTAATATCTCTTATTTCATTATATCCAGCGGCCAATTGGTGGGAACGTGAAATTTGGGATTTATTTGGTGTTTTTTTCCAAAATCACCCCGATCTGAGAAGAATCCTTACTGACTACGGTTTCCAAGGTCATCCTTTACGTAAAGACTTCCCTTTAAGTGGTTACGTTGAAGTTAGTTATGATGAAAAACTAAAACGTGTCATTTCTCAACCTTTAGAATTAACGCAAGAATTTAGATCTTTTGATTTTCGAAGTCCATGGTCAACTTCTTTTGCTTCAAAAAAATTATAATCTTTTTATAATTCACAAAAAATAAAATTTTAATATTATGAAAAATCTACTTTTTAAGAAAATTAGACCAACAACTCCTTCACAACGTGCTTTAAAAGTTTTGAAAAAACCAAAACTGTGGACAAAAAAACCTATTAAACATAAAACTCTCTCTTTACAAAAAAGAGCAGGACGAAATCAAACAGGCCAAATTACTGTATTTCAAAAAGGAGGAGGACACAAAAAAATTTACCGGGAAGTGGATTTTACAAGAATCAATACCACTGGAATTGTAGAAGCTATAGAGTACGACCCTTATAGAACTGCATATTTAGCGCGTTTATATGATAATTCAAAAAGGGAACACTCTTATATTTTAGCTCCTAAAAATTTATGTGTAGGCTCCCTAATAAAATCAGGTAAAGAAGCCGAAATCAAACTTGGACATGCAATGCCTCTTCATAAGATACCAGTAGGAAGTTTACTACATAATTTGTCAACCTCCGAGAGAAAACGAGGGCAATATTGTCGAGCAGCCGGTACATATGCTCAGCTTATCCAAAAAACAAAGAATTATGCTCGTGTTCGTCTTTCTTCTGGAGAACAAAGATTAATACAATTAAATTCTTATGCTACTTTAGGTGTAGTTTCTAATGAAAACAACAACCTTAACAGTATAGGAAAAGCAGGACGAAATCGTTGGATTGGGAAACGACCTAATGTTCGCGGTGTTGCAATGAATCCTATTGACCACCCGCACGGTGGTGGAGAAGGTAAAACTTCAGGGGGACGTCCTTCAGTAACACCTTGGGGAAAACCAACAAAAGGGTCCAAAACAAGCAGATCTCGCAATTCTTTAATTGTAGTATCTCGAAGAAAAAATTAAATTTTAATGACTAATTGGAAAACTTTATCTTCTAACAATTTAATCCTAAAGAAAATTCGAAATTTAGATATAAATTTGTCCGTAAAAACATGGTCTAGATCATCTATTATAACGGACGAATTTTTTGGCATGCGTCTTAAGGTTCACAATGGAAAAAATTTTATTCCTCTAATTGTAACACCTGAGATGCAGGGTCATAAAATAGGTGAATTTGTAGGAACGAGAGCTCGATATGAGTTCAAGAAGAAAAAAAAGAAAAAATAAAAGATGGGCCAAAAAATTAATCCTATTATTTTTCGTCAATCAATAACAAAACCCGATATTTCATCATGGATTTCGGACAAAAGAAATGTTGCTTCTATTCAACATCAAGATTTAGAACTCCGTAATTTTTTAAGCTTTTTGTTAAGATCTAAGGGAATTCTACTAAAAACCTGCAAGATTCAAAGATCCGCAAAAAAACTTTCAATTGAAACAGATTTTTACTTTAGTTACCTATTTGCAAAACAATCTAAATTTTTTTGGGCCAAAAATTTATTTCGTACGATTAAAAAAAAATACGTAGGCCTTAAAAAAATGAGAGATTTGAAAACGTTTGTGGAAGAAGTCGAACGCCGAAGGAGTATCAGTTTAAAATCTAATTCTATAAGAACTCACAAAAAGTCTAGGTATATTCTATTGCAAAAGAAACGTAGAAAGTGTTTCTTACGAAAAAAAAAAAAGAATTTTATTTTTAAATCTAATGTTTTAACTTATAAAAATAGATTTTGTTTTTTTCTATTAATGAAAAAAGCAAGAAAAGCAAATGTTTTGAAGAAAGATTCTTTATCAATTCTTGGAACTACTAAGAATTCACCAAAATCTATTTTATTAAGATTAAAATTCAGTAAGTTAAAAAAACTTTTTCTTATTAAAAAATTTGATTATGCATTTCAAAATTATAATATAAAAAACTCTTTAACTTCTTTAAATATAAAAAAAGATAAGATCAATCTTTTGAATTTAAATAAAGCTTTGTGTAAATCATTACACCATTTTACTGGATTTGAAGATATACACTTAAAAATTTATAGTACTCAATTAAGTTTTCTTCCTTCCTTTAAACTTTATCAAAAAGTTATTTATAAGAAATTATTTTTTTTTCAAAAAAACAAAGATTTAAAAAAGTATTTTTCTGAATCCTTAGAAACCCTTTATTTTATATTAGGAACTTTTGGTTACGGAAATGCTTTTTTACTAAGCAAACTAATTTCTTACATGATAGAAGATAATCGTAAGCATACACAAACTGTAAGATTTTTTAAAAAATCTTTACAAATCCTTTTTCAAAAAATGCCACCAAGTTTTTTTGCATTAGATGGTATTAAGATTCTTATAAAGGGGCGCTTTAACAAACGAAGAAGAACTAAAACTATTGTTTTACAGCAGGGTCAAATTTCCCTTCAAACTATAGAAACACCAATTGATTATTATCAGACTCAAGCCATAACACTCTATGGAGCTTTTGGTATAAAAGTTTGGTTAGCAAAAAAACAATTTTGTTAATGTTTATACTTTTAAAAATTAAAACTTTTTATTTTTTTTTAGGGAAAATAACTCAGTGGTTAGAGTGTTGGCCTGTCACGCCAAAAGTCGCGGGTTCGAATCCCGTTTTTCTCGTTTTGCAATTTTAATAAATATAAGTGAATACGCCTCTTTTTTTTTTATTGCACCTCCCCCATTCAAAATTATCAATAAGTGCATTTCTCGAAAAGATATTTTAGTTATTCAAATAATTTGTTGACTACAGATTTTATAAATAAAATGCCCCTTTTTTTGTACTGGCAGGCTAATAGAGAAAAAGCTTAAATTTATTGTATATCTAATAAAACATTAACGTTCACAAAAAAAAGTGTAGCGGGTATAGATTAATGGTAGATTATCTGCCTTCCAAGCAGAGGATATGAGTTCGATTCTCATTACCCGCATGATAAATTTTCATAAAAGAAAAGATAATATAAATTAAAAAAAGCATGTAAAATAATGTGAACTAGTGAAATATAAAATGCAAATCAATTAGTTATTTTAACTACGTTAGACATTTAAAATTCAATACTTTCACATAAAAACTTCTTTACGCATTCTTAGCTCAGTTGGATAGAGCAGTAGCCTTCTAAGCTAACGGTGACAGGTTCGATTCCTGTAGAATGTACAAAAATAATGACATTTTAGTTATTCAAAAGTGTAAAACATTGAAGGGCTACCTTGATTTCAAGAAATATGTGGACGTGTAGTATCACGAAATGAGTAAAAGAAATTTTTTTTGACTTTTCTCTTTCCAGAAAGAAAACTTGTTCGTAGGAACTGTTTTTGCTTTTAAAAGTAAAAACAAAATAGGATGAACTGAAACATCTAAGTAATCTTTTGAAGAAATCAACCGAGATATTGTTAGTAATGGCGAGTGAACGCAATTTAGATTTGTCTAAAAATAATTAAGTATTGAACTATTCATAGAAGGTAAAAATCCTGTAAATAAACTTTTTTATTTTTTGCTAAGTAAAACAAAACCAGCTTATTTTGTTTGAAGAATGGGGTCCCACCCTCAAAATCTAAAGTCCGTCTTGAAAATCGATAGTAAACAAGTACCGTGAGGGAAAGGTGAAAAAGAACTTTCGAGAGTGAAAAGTTTAAAATTCAATGTTTAATAGCAGTCGGAGCTTTTATAGTGACGGCGTACCTTTTGCATAATGGGTCAGTGAGTTTTTCTTGCAAGCAAGCTTAAATTGAGAAAAGAAGGCTAAAAAAATAATAGTATAAGTTTGCAAGAAAAAACCCGAAACTAAGTGATCTAACCATGAACAGGTTGAAAATTTGATGGAAACATTAATTGGAGGACCGAACTCGTGTATGTTGAAGAATACTGGGATGATTTGTGGTTAGGGGTGAAAGGCTAATCAAACTTAGATATAGCTGGTTTTCCGCGAAATCTATTTAAGTAGAGTGTTCATAAAAGAAAAATTGGGGTAGAGCACTCCATAAGCTAGGGGGGTTTTCGGATCTTACTGAACTTAAGGAAACTCCGAATACATTTTTATCTTTTTGAGCAAACGGACTATGAGTGCTAAGATTCATAGTCGAGAGGGAAACAGCCCAGATTGTTAGATAAGGTCCTTAATAAAATTTTAGTTGAGAAGAAGTGTGAAGGTATAGACATTCCCGTAGTAGGCTTGGAAGCAGCCAGCTAGTTAAAAAAGCGTAACAGCTTATGGGTTTAATCTTCATGCGCTTAAAATGTAAGGGATTTAAAATTTTAACCGAATCGACAAACTTTATAAAAGTGGTAGCGGAACATCTTGTAATTTGATGAAGGCAATTTGTTAAAATTGCTGGAGAAACCAAGAGTGAGAATACTGACATGAGTAGCGATAAACAATGGTAAACATTGTCGCTGTAAGTCCAAGGTTTCCGACGTAAAGTTAAACTTCGTCGAGAAAAGACGGTCCCTAAGAAAAAGGCGAAAGCCTACTTCGATGGGTATTAATTAAAATTCTAAGAAAAGTGACGAAAACATAAGTTAATATAAAAAAATTGATTTTTTTGTGTTTCTTATTTTTTCCAGGAAATAGCTTTTTACGAAAAACCGTACTGAAAACCGACACAGGTGGACGAGTAGAGTATACTAAGGCGCTTGAAAGAATTATGGTAAAGGAACTCGGCAAAATGACTCTGTAACTTCGGGAGAAGGAGTGACTAAAAAAGGGAAATCTCTTTTAGTCGGCACAGAATCGGGGGTAGCGACTGTTTAGTAAAAACACAGGTCTCTGCTAATTCGTAAGAAGATGTATAGGGACTGACACCTGCCCGGTGCTGCAAGATTAAGGGGAGAGGTTTTGGCTTCAAACCTAAGTCCCAGTAAACGGCGGCTGTAACTCTGACGGTCCAAAGGTAGCGAAATTCCTTGTCGGGTAAGTTCCGACCTGCATGAATGGTGTAACGACTTCCCCGCTGTCTCTACCATAAATTCAGTGAAATTGAAATATCTGTGCAGATGCAGATTACCTACAGCTAGACGGAAAGACCCTATGCACCTTTACTATTTTTATACACTGTTCAAAAAAAATTTTTGTCTAGTCTAGGTGGGAGCTTTGGCGCTCATGGAAAACCACTCGTAAATTTTTTTTGAACTCATTCTTTATGAAAACAATGTATATTGGGTAGTTTGACTGGGGCGGTGACCTCCTAAAAAGTAACGGAGGTATTTATAAGGTAGGCTCATTAGGTTAATCCCTAAGTAGAGTGTAATGGCATAAGCCTGCTTGACTGTAAGATTGACAAATCGAGCAGAAACGAAAGTTGAACATAGTGATCCGGTGGTTCTGTGTGGAAAGACCATCGCTCAATGGATAAAAGGTACGCTAGGGATAACAGGCTGATGACTCTTAAGAGTCCCTATCGACGGAGTCGTTTGGCACCTCGATGTCGGCTCATCACATCCTGGAGCTGAAGGTGGTTCCAAGGGTTCGGCTGTTCGCCGAGGAAGGTGGTACGTGAGCTGGGTTTAGAACGTCGTGAGACAGTTCGGTCCCTATCTACTGTAGGCGTTAGAAAATTGAGAAACTTAGACCTTAGTACGAGAGGACCGGGAAAAGTAAATCAATGGTAGACCGGTTGTCTTATCAAAGGCATGGCCGGAAAGCTACATTTATATTAGATAATTGCTGAAAGCATATAAGCAAGAATCTATTTTCAAGATTAATTTTCTAAAAGAATCGTGAAAGATTATCACGTTGATAGACCTCTGGTGGAAAAACTGTAAAGTTTGGAGCTAAGAGGCACTAATTTTCGATCTAAAAAATAACTGTAAAGTTTATAATATTTAATTTTTATAGAAGAAGTGACTGAGTGGTTAAAGGTGGCAGACTGTAAATCTGTTGGTTAATCCTACATAGGTTCGAATCCTATCTTCTTCAAACTTTTTGAATGCCTCAGTTTGATAAAATTACATTCTTCAATCAAATTTTTTGGTTTTTGTTAGCTTTTTTAAGCTTTTATTTCATTATTTTGAAAGGTCTTCTACCTGTGTTAGCTGCAAGTTTAAAAACTCGTAAAAAAATTATCAATTTTATTTCCGCAGCAGGTAATTCCTCGGGAGAAGCATCATCAAAAAAAGCCTATTTTAAAAATGTACAAAAATTTTTAAAGGCTCACAAAGCTCTCTTTTCCACTTTAGCTGCTAAAAAAGCTTCTCTTTCAGCATCTTCAAAAACAAAAATTCTTACTCAAAGTATTTTTTAATTTTTACATCATCAGAATTGAAGATTAATCTTGATGTATGTATTTAAATTATTTTTATACTTTATTTTCAAATTTTTTAACTACTTTTTTAAGGGCTTATAGTTCAATTGGTAAGAGCATACCGCTCATAACGGTAATGTTGTAGGTTCAAATCCTACTAAGCCTAAATTAATTTGAAACTGATATCAACAACTTCTTTCAAGCAGGGTGGAGCAGTTTGGTAGCTTGTCAGGCTCATGCCCTGAAGGTCGTAGGTTCAAATCCTACCTCTGCTAATTCTGGCTGGATAACATAAAGGTAATGTCCAAGATTGCAAATCTTGTAATGGCGGTTCAAATCCGTCTCTAGCCTAATAGCAAAAGAAAAAGATACTTAAAAATCCTGTTTTTTTAATGAAAACTGCGAAAGTAACTCAACGGTAGAGTGTAACCTTGCCAAGGTTGAAGCCGAGGGTTCGAATCCCTTCTTTCGCTTTCCTTTTAAAGGGATGAATGACCGAGTGGTTGAAGGTGCTAGTCTTGAAAACTGGAGTATTTTTTGATACCGGGGGTTCGAATCCCTCTTCATCCTAAAATAAAACTTTTCGATTTTAGGAAGGATTAACTCAATTGGTAGAGTGTCTCGCTTACAACGAGAAAGTTAGCGGTTCAAGCCCGTTATTCTTCATATTAAATTTATTTAAAATATTAGTTAAAAAAAAACGTCCCTTTCGTCTAGGGGTTAGGACATTGCCCTTTCACGGCAACAACACGGGTTCAAATCCCGTAAGGGACATTTTATTTTTAATCTTTAGTAGCTCAGTGGCAGAGCGGATGGCTGTTAACCATTAGGTCGTTGGTTCAATCCCAACCTAAAGAGAAGGAAGATAGTTCAATTGGTAGAATAATGGTCTCCAAAGCCAATGGTTGTGGGTTCAAGTCCCTCTCTTCCTGAGTTTGATTAAAATCATTAATATTTTAACTTGCGGGATGTGGCGCAGCCTGGTAGCGCGTCTGTTTTGGGAACAGAAAGTCGTGTGTTCGAATCCCACCATCCCGAAAAATCATCAAATTTAATTATGTTAATGACAAGATAGTTCAGTTGGTTAGAACGTCGGAATCATAATCCGAATGCCGGGGGTTCAAATCCCTCTCTCGTCAAAACAGAAATTTCAAATGAAATTTCTAGGAAAGGTGGCTGAGTGGCCTAAAGCATTGGTTTGCTAAATCAACATACATTTTCCTGTATCATGGGTTCGAATCCCATCCCTTCCAATAATATAATTATACTATAAAAAAATAACAGAATTATTTTGAATCAACAATTTAACGTTTAGGTAGCTCAGTTGGTAGAGCAAAGGACTGAAAATCCTTGGGTCAACGGTTCGAATCCGTTCCTAGACATTATGACTTTAAAATACAAAGATACTAATTTTGAAAATCCAGTATTAATTTCGTATTTCATACCAAAACCTTTAAAATCACAAAATATATATGAGGCATTTGTTAGATCACGAAAAAAAAAGGAGGTGGATCTCGAATTTAGAGAGATGCTTATATATAAGACCGAACAACAATTTAACTGTTTAAAAAGGTTAGAAAACCGATTTGATATATACGGTAAAGCACTTCCTAATGAAGGTCAAGTTTATACTTTTCGTTTTAAATTATTTGACAATACTTCAAAATTGGTAAATTTTAGTGATCGGAAAAAACGTTTACAAAATATAAGCTCTTATATTTACGCTTATAATTCTCGACGTCATATCCTAAAAAACATAACTAAAAACATTAAAAGTAGATTACTTTGTTTAACAAAAGGAGGGTTTAAGATTTCTTTTTTTGGTCAAAAAGTAATTTTATTTAACACTATGATAAAAGCAACACACAAAAAAACTTCGTATGATATGTGGATTATTTCTAATTTAAAGTATATTGGTTCATTAAATTTTTACAATCTTCAAAAATGGGAAATTAACATGGACAAAAACCCTAGTGCTTTTACAGGAAAGAAATCAATTTTATATTATAAGGATTTTTCTTTAAATTCTTTAATCATTTTAGATAAAAATATAAATGAAAAAATATATTGAGAAAATGAAAAAGAAGCAAAATTTGTTCTTAAAATATGAAAGAACAAGAAAATTACTTAAAACTATTGTAATGAATTCAACTCTGCCCCGTCAATTGCGTGAGAAAGCTCAAACCGAGTTAAATGAATTACCTCGAGATAGTTCCATTGTTAGACATAAAAATTTATGTATTCTAACAGGACGAGGTAGATCAGTATTTAATGGGTATAAACTGTCTCGTTTGATGTTGCAAAAATTAAGTCGCGATGGCGTGCTAACCGGCTTTAGAAAATCAAGTTAAAACGTATCAACGAATGTTAACACAGTATATTATTTTAAAATAATATTATATAAATATCAATCTAGGAAGATTATTTTTTTTATTGAAAAAAAAATTAACAAAATGTTATTACAAGCCGCAAAATTCGTTGGTGCAGGTTTGGCTACTATTGGTTTAGCAGGAGCGGGTGTTGGAATTGGTACTGTATTTGGTGCCTTAGTACTAGGTACTTCTCGAAACCCTAATCTTAAGGATGAATTATTTCGAATAGCTATTTTAGGTTTCGCCCTAACTGAAGCTATCGCTCTATTCGCTCTACTAGTAGCTTTCCTAATCTTATTCGCTTTATAAGGAAGAATTCCCTTATTGAGTAAACGTAGAATAAAAATGATATAATCCCAAAAATGGATCTATAAATCTACGTGAAAAGGTATAATCAAGTTACTTGATTATGAAGGGAAACATTTTTAGCTAGAAAAGGGGAGGGTTTCTAGCACCAAGGGGGTGTAACTCAATGGTAGAGTGTGTGCTTTGCACGTACAAAGTTGTCGGTTCGATTCCGACCATCTCCAATTGTTTATTAATGGTTTATATTTTACGAACGCATTTAAAAAAAAAATATTTAATTCAAGCTTTAAAAGACGTTTATGGTTTAGGAAATTCTCTATGTTTTCAACTGTGCAAAAGTTTAGGTTTTCAAAAATATTGCCTTTTAAAGGAAGTTACAGACGAGGATATTTATCATATCGACCAATTGTTAGAAAATTCAAAGTTAACAATTAAAAGTGATTTAAAGAGAACTATAAAGCAGAGAATTGATTACTTAGTTAGTATAAAAACTTATAGAGGAATCCGCCATAGGCAAGGTTTACCTGTTCGTGGTCAACGAACTCACACTAATGCACGAACCTCTAAAAACCTACGAAAGTTAACGAGATAGCATGTTATTAAGACCAGATCGTACAAAATATAACAAATCACGACGTGGACATTTATCAGGTCCTGTTGCATCTTTCCGCCCCATTAAAAATGGCCGATTTGCATTAATTGCTCAAGAATCTGTTTTATTAAGTGCTCATCAAATTGAATCTACTCGTCAAGTTATAAATCGATATTTAAAGCGAAAGGGTAAAATTTGGATCAGAGCATTTCCAGATTTGCCAGTTACCTCTAAACCAACTGAAGTGCGTATGGGTAAAGGTAAAGGAGCTGTCAATGAATGGGTTTGCCGTACTCGAAAAGGTAAAATTCTTTTTGAAGTTGACGGAGCAACAGATCAACGTATTTTAGAGGCGTTTCAAGCAGCACGAAAAAAGTTGCCTTTGAAAACTCTTATTTTTAGAAATTCTTGGAAACTACCTTTAAAAGTTTAAAAAACCTATTGAGAAAACGAAGAAAAAACATATGTTGTTTTTATCATTAAGCATAATGCTGATTTTTTCAGCAATTTTAGTTATCAGTGCACAAAATCCTGTACATTCAGTATTTTTTTTAGTTTTAGTTTTTTTAACTTCAGCCTTTTTACTTTTTTTATTAGAAATTGAATTTGTATCGCTACTATTTGTCTTAGTTTATGTAGGAGCAATTGCAGTTTTATTTCTTTTTGTAGTTATGATGCTTGATATAAAAGTAACAAAACAAGAAAAAGATTTTATGATTTACTTACCAATGGGAAGTTTTCTAGGTTTAATTTTTTTTCTTGAAATTTTTTTAACCCTTCAAGAAAATTTTGTCCCTTTTTTGCCTTTAGATGGACGTGAACTTTATACAAATTGGTTAAACTCAATAGACAGTTTAACAAATATTGAAGTATTAGGTCAACTACTCTATACCTACTACTTTTTTTACTTTTTAATTGCTGGGATTCTTTTGCTTGTTGCAATGGTAGGAGCTATCGTTCTTACTCTTAATTTTACTCAAAAAGCAAAACATCAATTTGTATTTAAGCAGATTTTAAGAGAGAAAAAAAACTCTATTTATTTAATAAAATAAAAATTTTCTTTTCAATTTATTCAAAAATTTTAAAACTCGAAGGTGTATAGCTCAGTTGGTAGAGCACTGGACTTTTAATCCATTGGTCTTGGGTTCAAATCCCAATACACCTATTTTTTTTAGTTTTTTTTTTATAAACATGGAACATTACTTAATTCTAAGTACTATTTTATTTTTTATAGGTTTATTCGGTATTGTTTTAAATCGACGAAATATTTTAATTGTGTTGATGTCGATTGAGTTAATGCTTTTAGCAATTAACTTGAACTTCGTAATTTTTTCTAACTCAATTGATGACATTATAGGTCAGATGTTTGCCCTTTTAGTGCTAACTGTTGCGGCAGCAGAATCTGCTATTGGTTTGGCTATTTTAGTAATTTATTATCGTTTGCGTGGTAATATATTAATTGAGCAGTCTCACTTAATGCGTGGTTAATAATTCTCTTTTGAGATTTTTTACCCTAGTAAAAAATATCTCTATAAAATATACAGCAGTTTAAATGCCTACTATTAATCAGTTAATTAAAACCCCGCGCAAACCAAAAGTCTTTCAAAGCAAAACACCAGCTTTAGAAGGTTGTCCACAGAAAAAAGGTGTTTGCTTAAAAGTTTATATTGTAACACCAAAAAAACCTAATTCAGCTCTTCGTAAAGTGGCTAGGATACGACTTTCTAATAATCGTCGTGTAACCGCCTATATTCCAGGAGAAGGACATAATTTACAACAATACTCTACAGTTTTAATGAGAGGTGGTCGAGTAAAAGATTTGCCAGGTATCAAGTATCATTTAATACGAGGTAAATATGATTTTCTAGGTATAAAAAATCGAAGTGTTTCTCGGTCTAAATATGGAACCAAGAAATCTTCTAAGAGTTAAATTCATTTGATTTTTTCAATTTTAATATTTTATGCTTCTCTTAACCGGAGCCTTAACATCTAAACCTTATGCTTTTACTTCAAGACCATGGGAATTACGTTCTGTTCAATCCATTGACACACTAGATGGAATAGGTAGTAACATTCGAATTGACTTCAAGGAATCAGAAGTTTTGAGAATTTTACCGCGTAAAAATCCAGAAATTAATGAAAATTGGATATCGGACAGAATTCGTTTTTTTTATGACGGACTTAAACGTCAAAGATTAACAAGCCCTTTTGTAAAAAAAAGTGGAGAATTACGACCCGTAAAGTGGAAAAAAACAGTTTCTAAACTTTCTTCTCTTTTGAAAGTATATTCTTTTGAATACGGACCTTCCAAAGTAGGTTTTTTAGCGAGCTCTAATCTAGACCTTGAAACTATCTACGTTTTACGGAATTTTTCACATAACTATGGGTTTTCTTTTTTAGGTATTGATAAAACCTTAAAAATTAACATCGATAATACTACTAATTATAAATTTCAAAATAATATTTCCGAGTTCGAAAAAACAGATTTTTGCCTTTTTATTGGTACTAATCCTAGATTTGAAGCATCAACATTAAATCTACGTCTTAGAAAAATATTTAGAAAGGGAAATACATCTTTTGCTTCTATCGGTGGAAATTTTTCTTCTACTTTTCCTATTAATTTCTTAGGTTTATCCCCTAAAACCTTGGTTTCAATTGCAGAAGGTAAACATCCTATCTGTAAGTCATTAGCGCAAGCGAAAAACCCGACAATTATTTTAGGCTCCAAGCTATGTGAACGTAATGATGGATTTGCAATTCAGGATCTTATAAAGGAATTAGTACACTCTTTTTATACAATTTTTGATAAAAAGCTTGCTGTAAATTTGCTTCACACAGAAGCAAACACCGTGGGTAGCTTTGAGTTAGGTATCAAATCTTTTGTTAAATCAGATCTAGCAAAGTGCAAAATTCTGTACACTGTAGGTATTGATGAACCCTCTTTTTTTGACAACAATCTAAAAACTAATTCATCTTCTGTTCTTATTATGCAATCTTCACATGGAGACAAAAACACAAATAAAGCAGATTTTGTTTTACCGTCTTATACTTTTGTAGAGAAAACAGGAATTTATTACAATACCGAGGGTCGTCCACAAAAAACGCAACGTGCTTTAATTGGACCTAATTTGTCACGAGAGGATTGGAAAATTTTCCAAATACTTTTTTATTCTTTAGATAAATTATCTTCATTTGAAACTAAATCACAGTTAATAACTGAAATGTCCAAAATTCTTCCTTCTTCATATTTTGCAAATTCATGGTTCCGTGCTGATTTTCGTACCGGCCAACCTACTTTATTCGAATTTGGATCCAAAAATCTAGGGAAAATTTATAAGACTTCTTTTAAATTATTTATTGAAGATTTTTATATGACCTCTAACCTTTGCCAGTCATCAAAAATCATGGCAAAGGCCTCTAATCTTTTAAGATCATATAGCAATAATTACAAGTTTTTAACTTGGGCTTCAATAAACAAATAATACTTTTGTAAACAAAAATAAATAAAATATGTTGAATAGTAAAAACAAAGCTCAATACCTTACAAGAAAATTTGTTAATCATTTAATGATTAATGGAAAAAAAGAAAAAGCAGAAAAAATTTTTTTAGAGTCTTTAAATTATATTTATAAAAAAGAGAAAAAAGAAGGTATGGCAACATTTTTTCGAGCCTTAGAAAATTCAAAACCACTTGTAGAAGTTCGTTCAGTAAGAAGAGGAGGAGCTACTTATCAAGTACCTGTTCCTCTTCAAGAAAAACGAAGTTTATCTTTGGGTATGAAATGGTTGATAGATGCAGCAAGAAAAAAAGGAGGTTCTGCTTCTTTAAATCTATGCCTTACTTTACTTGAGGCCTCAAAAAATCAAGGGGATTGTGTAAAAAAAAGAGAATCGCTCCATATGGTTGCTTTAAAAAATCGAAGCTTTACACATTTTCGATGGTTTTAAATTTTTTTAATATAATGAAACTCATTTGGTGGAATTGGTAGACACGACAGACTTAAAATCTGTTTCCATTTGGAGTACCGGTTCAATTCCGGTAATGAGTAAACATAAAGATGAAAATTTTACTTTTCATAGGGTTTTTCTTATTCAATTTTACTTTTATGGATGCACCAAATTTTTGGCAATTGGGTTTTCAGGATCCATCAACACCTATTATGGAAGGAATTATAGACTTCCATAATCATTTGATGGTATTCATAGTACCAGTTACAATTTTTGTATTTTGGTTGCTTTACAGATGTTTAAGTTTTTATAGTTATCAAGGAGATGTTCGTAAATCCTTAACTGATTATGATGAGTATTTTACTCATTCAACAGTATTAGAGGTTGTATGGACAATAATCCCAGCTTTTATTCTAATGCTTATAGCTGTTCCGTCGTTTGCATTACTTTACTCAATGGAAGAATCTATCCAACCAAGTCTAACTTTAAAAGTTGTTGGTCACCAGTGGTATTGGAGCTACGAATACCCAGAAGTTCATCAAATTGAAGAACTTAGTCCTGAATCTTTAAAAGTTAGCGATCTACCTCCTGCTGAAGCGTATTATAAAAAAGTTAATTTAGGGAGTTCAAAACAAATTTATTATAATGCTGCAACAGCAGAGCATTTGGGTTTTGATTCTTATATGATTGCAGAAGAAGATTTAACCAAAGGTTCTTTGAGATTGTTGGAAGTAGATCGACGTGTCGTACTACCAGAAAAAACCCATATTAGAATCTTAGTAACTGCAGCTGATGTTTTACACAGCTGGGCTGTTCCATCTTTTGGAATTAAAGTAGATGCTTGCCCTGGTCGATTGAACCAAACTTCGTTATTTGTAAAACGAAAAGGTGTTTATTTTGGTCAATGCAGTGAGATTTGTGGTGTCAATCATGGATTTATGCCTATTGTGGTTAAAGTCGTAAGCAAATATGATTTTAAATTATGGCAAGTAGGAAAGTTAATGAGCTTTGATGTTTAATTAATTTTCTGATTAAGAAACCATTAACATTATACATAAGGGGTTTATAGTTGTACTAGCAGGTTAATAAAGAAAAAAAGTTTTTTCTAATTTTTTATTAATCATATATTATATTTTTTAAAGACCTTACTAACTTATTAAAGGATGAGATAAATAGCTTTTCAACGAAATTCAATTTTAAATTTATATAAAATACAACTTTATGTGTACTGGCAGGTTAATGAAGAAAAACCCTTTCTTTTTATAAGGAGGGGGATAAAAGGGGGTGGTTAATTTTTCTTTATATTATTTTATATTGTATAATTTGAATTTTGTTTCAAACGAAATTTGCTTATATCCAAAAAAAACTTTACTTTTTTTATAGACAAATATTTATATTTCAATATAAATATTTAGCTATATTATTCTTTTTAAAGACATTAATAATCTTAATAATGTGAGATGGATTTTTATGCAGGTAAATTTCTTTATATATATAAAGAAATTGAATAATAATTGAGTTTGATCCTGGCTCAGGGTGAACGCTAGTAGTATGCTTAACACATGCGAGTCGAACGAAAAATAATTTTTCGTGGCGTACGGGTGAGTAATACACAGGAATCTGCCTTTTAGTTCAGGATAAAATTCTGAATAACAAAAGAAAACTTTTCGCTAAAAGATGAGCCTGTGTAGGATTAGGTAGTTGGTATTTGGGTAAAGGCCTACCAAGCCTATGATCCTTAGCTGTTCTGAGAGGTTGTACAGCCACACTGGGACTGAGACAAGGCCCAGGCTTCATTTGGAGCCAGCAGTGAGGAATTTTGGACAATGAGCGAAAGCTTGATCCAGCAATACTACATGAGTGATGAAGGCTTTCAAGTTGTAAAACTCTTTGGTTGAGGAGGATAATGACAGTACTCAACAAAATAGCCCCGGCTAACTTCGTGCCAGCAGCCGCGGTAATACGAAGGGGGCGAGCGTTATCCGGAATGACTGGGCGTAAAGGGTCCGTAGGCAGCATTTTTTGTTAGAGGTTAAATAAAAAAGCTTAACTTTTTTCCGCTTCTAAAACGTAAATGCTTTGAGTTTGATAGGAGATAGCAGAATTTCACATGGAGGGGTGATATCCGTAGATATGTGAAGGAATACCAGAGGCGAAGGCGGCTATCTAGATCAATACTGACGTTGAGGGACGAAAGCATGGGGAGCAAACAGGATTAGATACCCTGGTAGTCCATGCCCTAAAAGATGAGTGCTCGTGCTTAGATATTTTTAGGCACTTAGTTAACACGTTAAGCACTCCGCCTGGGGAGTACGACCGCAA
>Ga0160419_100246_pt1 | contig 37989 bp, 58 predicted proteins | sample CelAP2metagpilot_2_FD_108196 | JGI IMG/M metagenome (GOLD analysis project Ga0160419, IMG submission 108196) | Phycosphere-associated microbial communities from Cellana algal ponds in Kailua-Kona, Hawaii, USA - Cellana AP2-4-25 metagenome pilot ...
CCCCCTCCCTCTCTTCCTCCCCCTCCCCCTCCCCCTCTTCCTCCCCCTCCCCCTCCTCCTGAAGAAATGCCACGTCCACAAATCCGAAGCACTTCGCGTCCATGCCCACCTTGACCAAGGTGCTCCTCGCCGACAACCCCGCCCTCCCGCCCTCCTCCTCCTCCAGCGACGCCGCCGACCAAGGGATCCGGCAATAGCTTCCACCGTCCTGCTGCCCTTCCTCCCTCTCTTCCTCCCTCCCTCCCTTCGCGTAAGTCTCTATGTAGGGTTCGTGGTCGTGGCCTCCCAAAATAAGGGGGAAAAGGCGTTTTCGCGCCAAAATGCGATCCATGGCAATGGACTGCCAGAACGCGGGGAGGAAGAGAGGGAGGGAAGGAGCGAGGGGTGAGTAGGGTGAAAGCAATTCCAATGGTAAAAGTCTATACGCACCAGTTTCCAGTCCCTCCTCCCTCCCTCCCTTCTTTCCCCCTCCCCGCTCTTTACCTGATGCGTCATGGCCAGCACACAATCCACATTTCCTGTCTGATAGAGCTTCTCGCGCAGGCGTTCGGCCGTGGGGATAAGGGGAAGGATCGCCGCGGACCCGAAAGAATTGGGCCGGTAAAGGGAAGGATCGTCGGTGAGGAGGCCTGGAAGGAGGGCGGGAGGGAGGCAGGGGGGGAGGAAGGGCGATGACAACCGGCGGGGTCAGTGGTCGAAAGTCTGGCCTCCCTCTTTTGACTTCATTCCGTTATCCCCCTTCCACCTATCTCTCCCTCCCCTCCTCCCTCCCTCCCTCCTTACCCAGCAAGGCCACTCGAGTGTCCCCAGCTTCAATCACGGCGTGGTCAGGCAGCTTGGTGGCGTCCAGCGGCACGTCCAGCAACGGCAAGGCCGGCATGGAAGAATTGATCTGGAGAAAGAAGAAGAAGAAGGGGAAAGGGGAAAGAAGGAGGGGGTCGTCATTATAGCACCAACCGGCTTGCTGTTTGAGGCATGAAGGAGGATCGCAAATGTGCCTACTCCTCCTTCCCTCCCTCCCTCCCTCCCTCCCTCTCTCCCTACTAGCCCTACCCAGACAAAATTGCTCTCTGCGACTCGCTCTAGCATAGCCCGATGGGGTATATCAGTCTCGTGGTTGCCCAGGCAAACATAGTCAATGTCACAGGCGCTCAAGACGTCCGTCATGCCTGCAGGGGCAGGACAGAAGGAAGGAAGAAGAGAGGGAGAGAGCGGAAGGAGAGCGGATTCGGTATAAAACAACAGTCTTCTGGGAAAGTTGACGGGGAGAGAGATATGTTCATAGAGTCCATTATGGCATGCATTTCTCAAAAGTGCGGACATGGCGAGCAGTCCCTGGCTCCTCCACTCTGACTCCTTCTCTCTTTCCTCCCCCAAGCCCCACTCTTTTATTCACGTACCTCTGCCATCGTCCAAGCAGGACAACAAGGACGGCGCAAGGAAATCACCCGCTACGACCGCCAATACTTTGATCACCACATCCCCTTCCCCCTCCTCTTTTCGCGCTGCCGCACGTGTCTGTGCCATGTGGTAAGGGAGGGTTTTGTTTAGAAGTGTTTTTTTTTATGTTTCTCCCACAGCTCTCCCAGATCAATCACAGGTCTAATGCATACATTCACACTTTCCATTCACAGATCCACGTCGAGTCTCCCCGTTGCATTCGTTTCCGCTTTTCTCTCGCCTTCCCCCTTGACACGCATTCCTGGCACTGAAGCTGCTGACGTACCTCGCGGACGGCGGTCGCGAACCGAGGCAGATTGTCAAGCTCGTAGACGTCATTGATTGTCAAGAAACGTATGATTACACGCTTGTTGCGAGTGCTAGTCGTGTTGGTCATGGGCTTGGGCGGGAGGCAGCTTTGGGCTGCTTGGACAGGTGCGACAGACAGCTGGGAGACCGGCAGAGAAGCCACTTGACGCTTAATGGAAGTGGGCCTGTGTTTGTGTTATTTTGAGTCTTAATGCGTCGATTCGGGACAAAATAACCCCCCTTCAGACATGGACAATAAAACAGGCGGTCATTTTCGTATCGAACGGGGCACTGAACTGATGACTTTGTTCTAACTACTGGCGAGCGAATAGCGAAGGGGTTGGGGTCGTCATGCGTTATTGGTTGCATGGCACATACGTCACGCACATGGAACAAAAGACCCCAGTCATGCAGCGTCGCAAGCCGCATTTTAAGACACCCCACGAGACTGCAATTAATTCGTTTATTCATGGTCGAGCAACTTAAAAGGAAATAATGGCCACGCTGTCTGTGGCGCTTTGAGAAACCCGAAGTACCTCCCCAGCTTTGACACATGCCTGCCATATTCGACACCAAAAGCGTCTCAGAACAGTCACTAAACAAAAGTAACTTTCTTTCTTTGTTTCTGAATATTCTTTTCTTCCCTTGGCTAGAACCATTCGACCGTTTCTCCTGTTTTTTTGGCACGTCAATATTGCACTCCTCTCTCTCTACTCTACACTCTCTCCCATGTTTTCCCAGAACCGCCAGCCGTATCGCAATCCCAGCTCCATCGGCACCTTGTTCTGAAACGTGACAGCTCGACTTTTCATAATGATTGTTGTGACCGGACAGGAAAGGAGAAGGAGAGGGGGAATGAAATACGGGAGGTAAGGAGTCAGAAATTATTTTCCGACTTTCGCCCCCCCTCCTATTCTCTTCCAAATAGAGTAGATGGATTACTCATCGAGTGTCACTTAAGGCTTCTTTATTGCTCAGACGCTGCCACGATACCAAAACCGTATTCCTTTCCCCCTTTGAACCTCCCTCTCTCCCTCCCATCCACCCTCCCTCCCTCCTTACCCAAACGTCACGACCGGTCTTGAGGGCACCACCATCTTCTTGTCCTGGTCATACACGACACGCCACACCAAGGCCGCAATATTACCCATGTCTTGAAGAGGGGAGAAGAGATGGAGGGAGGGAGGAAGGGAGGGGAAATCAGGGTAAAATGATGGAGAGGTATTCGAGCCGCTTCCTCCACAAAGAAAAGAGGGGGACAAGGGGGGAAGGGCAGGGAGAGGAAAGGAGAGGCTGCTCGTGGTCACAGACACATACCGGAAGCATCTTCGTACTCGTCTTTGCTTATGGGAGGATTGGGACCGCCGATAGCCAGGTCGTTGGCGAAAAGTCCGATAAACGCCGCCTTGTTTGGAAGGCCATTTTTGGGTACGAAATACCTGCAAGAGGGTGGGAGGGAGAGGAGGGAGGGAAGGAAAGGAGGGAGGGAAGGAGGGGGGGAAGAAGGGAGGGAAAGAGGAAGGGAAAGAGGGAGGGAAAGAGGAAGGGAAAGAGGGAAGGAAGGCGGAGCTGTCAGTTATCTTGTGTTGAAAGAAATTTGAAGGATCTGGGGGAGGAGGAGGAGGGGCAAAGAGAGGGAGGGAGGGGGGGGGGGGAAGAGGCGCCTCGCTATCATGTGTCCATGTTACACTTACTTGTCTCCGGTAAAGTCGGGCACGGGCTTGACCTGCATCAAGCCTTTATGCCCGATCGAGACGTCGTGCCTGGTGGAGGGGACCGCACGCAAGTACAGATGTGAGTGAGAGTGAATACGGACATTGGGAAGAAAGAGAAGAAGAAGAAGGAGCTCGCCGGACTCAGCCTCTCCGAGACTCTTCAATTACATGCCTTCCTTCCGCCCCTTCTTGCCACTCCATCTATCCTTACCCTTGCAGACCCGTCCCGTCAGGCAGACTCGCGAGCACCTCGAATATGGGCACTAACTGTAGAAGGGGCAAGAACGGAGGGAAAAAGAGGGAGGAAAAGATGGAAGGAGAGTTAAATTTCATTCGTGTGAGTATCCTCCCTCCCGCCACCTTCACTCCCTCTCTACCTCTTTGTTATAAAATACAGCGGACTCAGCAGTCGGCAGAGAGAAGAGCACGCTCTTATCCCCCGCTCCTGGCAGAGGCTGCATGCTGCCCTCTCCGTATCCGCATAAAATGCTTCCCCACTCCACCGTCGACTCCTCCACGTCTTTCCCAATCAGCCGAATGTACAGCCCGCGCTCGCCTTGGACAACGGAAGAAGGACCGACCTCCAACGCCAACATGTACTCCTCCAAAATGGCGCCGACTTCCCTCTTAACCTCTCCTCCTTCTGCTTTGGGACCGTCGTAGATGATTGGCACTAGCTTGGGGTCGAGTGTGACCGGTCGGACTATATTGTGCGTGGGAGACAGCGGAAGGAGGAGGAGATAAATTAGCAAACTAACGTCGATCCTTGCTGCTATTCCGCGAGTAAAAAATGTAATGGATTGAGATGTAAATAAGGAAAGTCTACATCCACGTACCAGGAATCCCGTTCTTCGGAGGGTGTACGTTCACGCGGGTACGGGCAGCACGGGAGAATGATGATGGCGGGACGAAGGCAAGAACAGGGGCGACAATGGCGGTGGTCACCATGGCGATGCGCAGAAAGTCACGCATCGTGATTGTAGTTGTACCTGCATAGTGTGGATATGTGTGAGTGTGAGATAAATGAATTGCTCGGTGGATTACTAGGTGGGTGGAGGACCAATGCGGTGATGATGCAAACAAATAGCCTGGGTAGCGGACGCCCCGATGACATCTAGGAACGCCTTGACCTTATTTTTTGTTCCTGAGGGGATGTGCGGGACTTGGGTTTTGGGTGTGGGGTTCAAAGTTGCATTCAACAGCAGGATGGATCAGCAAAAATCCAATTGCTTTTTACCGTGTCTTCAAGTGGAAGAGGACCCAACGGGCTTCGAAGCCGCCCTCCCTACAAAAAAAACTACAACAATAACCCTGACCCAATACCCAATGTTACAAGCTATCTGACCATATTTATAAGTTATAAACAATGTAGTGGCAACCAAGGATAGCGATGACAGCGCTACGTTATTTCATCTTTTCAAAGGACATGTCCAGGATCGTACGCTCCAACGCCACCACGCACCCCGAGCCGATAATTATATAGAATTCACGGTTTTGTGCGACCATGATACAGCCCCTGCTTGATTAACGCTTTCATCTTTTGTGTCACAGCTTTCGTCTTTAATCTCGGGTCGCCTGGCGCAAACTACCACACGTCGCCTGCCTACGTCCTACGTATAAAGAGCTTTTTTTTAAATCTCATCAACTCTTGACCAAGATCAGAACCAGAATCACTTCCTGGTTTCAGTATCCCTTCCGCTTCCATAGTCCACAAATCTACATAGTAGACGCATATGTGGCAGGAAAGAAAAGAAACATACGGCAGACGAAAAGCATTACAAACAGGTGCATGCGGTCTAAATCTTCCCTTTTGCACGAATATTTTTCATATTTCTGTTCTTCTTCAAGCCTTTTTCGAGGACACCGCTGCTTAGGTGGTGCTGATTCCTCTAGAGCAGATATCTTTTCAAATCAATTATGGTATACCGTGTCGCGCACAGGATTGGAGGTTGTTTTTGGTTACGCCTCGGTGACACTATACTATGCTTTGCGTCAACGACAAGTGAGCCAAGCACACACATGCACACACATTCGCATTAAGCATCTCCGGGGGTAGAAGACAGCGGTCAGACACATCTGTGTGCACAGAATTTCATACATTTAACCCCTTTTTCTTCCTCTTATGAATTTCCACGTACGTTTCAATGTATCGACTTATCTCCGGATTCCTTCCCGTCTGACTCCGTATCTTAAATAATTTCCGTCCCTAGATCCCATCATCCACGCCTACATGTCTCCTCTCCTCCCTATTTCTATTATTGACTTTGCACCCAAACATCCTCTCGTCTACATTTTCTATATATCCTCCTCTCCATCTATCCAGCCGCCGGGAAGATTCTCTCTTGAGAATTGGTGTTGTTATAGGCCTCAATCCCGCTGTTGCTCGTGGGAAGGTCATTATACGCTACCCCTCCCTCTATTCCACCCTCTCGTTCTCCTGCCTCTCCCATCGCCCAGGAATGGGGCAACATGAACCCACACTGCTGCTGTTGCTGCTGTTGCTGCTGATGATGCTGCTGCTGCTGCTGCTGCTGCTGCATAAGAATAATCTCCGTAGTCGTCATCCCTTGGCCGAAGGCATGCATGACGAGAGAAGAAGGGGTAATGACTTGCTGCAGCTGCTGCTGCCCGTGATTGTGATCATCATCTTCCACACACATGTCCTCGCCCGCTTTCTCCTTCTTCATCAGTGCCTCCTCCTGACCCAGGCAGGTACGTTTTCGTAGCTGCCGCTGTATCTTATGGTGCTGTTGTTCTTGAAGAGTATTCAGCCCCTCCTGCTCCTGCCGCTGCTGACCCCGTCCACCCCACCCCTCCCCCTCCTCCCTCTCAATGTCCTCCTCCCCTCCCGAGTCCTCGGAGACAGTGGGTGAAGTCAAAGGAGAGACTGCGTGGTTGCGATGTCTATATTGTCCTTCTTGTTCTCTTCCTCCAAACTCTCTTCCTCCACATTCGCCTGTGTGGGTCAAGAAAGAGGGACGGGAGTGAAGATGATGGTGGAAACGGCGATGCTGATTGAAGGAAGCCGGTTCAACCACCACCGCCACAGTCGAGGCTGGCGCTATACTTGCTAGATCCCCTGCATAAGAATGCACAATAATCGAGGGACTTCCGGGACCGGATCCGTTGCCGCTGCCTTCCTCCCCGCCCTCTCCTCGACCTCCAGCAGCGTTTTTCCTTTCTCCTTCTTCTGGCAAGAGCAGACCACCCCCGCCCCTTCGGTGCGTCGGATAGTATTGAGTCTGGGAGCTATTATGACAATTGTCTCTCAAATTGCACGGAACTGGTCCGCTCTTTTGCTGCTGGTGGTGCTTGGCAAGCCAGTCCAGCCGTAGGCCGTTGAGGCGATTGTTTGATTGCCGATGTGGAGCCTGCTGGAAGAAAGGGTCTGGAAGTTGCTGCTGCTGCTGTAGGTAAAGAGGATGAAGACTACGACTGCTGTTGCTGCTGCTGTTGCCTGTGCGCCGGGTGGGCTCCTTTCTCTTGCTACCTGGCACCGGGAACTCGTCATGCTCCGTCTCCATGGAGAGCTCGTCGTCTGACATTTGCTTCGTTGGGAACGCTGGACTCACTCCTCTCATCCCGCGTCCCACCCTGTTTGTTTATTTGTAATTGAATGGATGTGAATACCAGATGATTGAGGAAGGAAGGCGCTACGGCTGTCCGAGATAGTGTCTTTGGACATGGGCCTCTGATTAGGCATACGCATACGCACTTATGTCAGCTTAGACAAGGTGGGAGGAAAAGAGCAAGCTCTGCCATCGAAAACAGAGAAAAGAATGTAGGTATCTAACCCACCTCAGCATCCACCACGTTGACATGGAGTGCAACAAGACCCTTCTCAAGTTCTCAAGCTGGGAACACAGCTAGGGGACTCAAGAACGCAAACGCCACAAGCACGCAACCGCCGAAGATGGCAGTTGAGGATTTGAAAACCTCCTCCGTCTGTGCCTTGGGAAGCCACACATAAGCAACAAAAAACACTCCTGACTTAGAACCACACTTACTTCGCAGACAGTCAGTCTCCATTTTCTTTAGCTCTTCATCTCCGTACCCGCTTGCGCTCTTCGTCGCGACCTCCTCCTCCCCGCTCACGGCGCTCTCTCCTATCCTCACCGCGCTCACTCTCCCGGCTCCGACTCCGACTCCGGCCTCGCTTTCGATCCCTTTCCCCTCTTTCTCGTTCTCGATGACCGCCACTTCCCCTCGAGGAGACCGACCACTCATCGTCAGCGCCGCTTCCTCCACCACCACTCCGTCGGTCCCTGCTCTCCCTCCCTCCTTCTTCCCACCTGTCACCTCCCCCTCCTCCCTGCCTGGTCTCCTCCCAACGTGGTGGCGGCACTCCTCTCGGCGGAGGCGGGGGGGCGTCTCGTTCTTCTTCTCTCCTTCCCTCTCTACCCCTTTCATGATAAAATTCAGGCGGCGGCAAGCCATGGGGTGGGAAGCCAAAGTTATGCGGTGGAGCCCCCCCCCTTCCTCTCCCCCTTCCTCCACCTCGTCCTCCCCCTCCACGCCAATCATCCTCAAAGAACCTTCCACCCCCCCTCCTACCCCCACCCCGAAAGCTACCTCCTCCTCTACCTCCCCCGCCGTGGAAAGGTGGCGATGGGCCCCCGTGGTGCGGGTGCTGCTGCCACTGCGGAGGAGGAAGAGGGGGAGGAAGGGGGGGAGGAAGGGGGGGAGGGCCTCCCTGGCCGTCTTCATGCCAGTGAGGGGGAGGACCACCTGTGGAAGGATGGATGCATGCGTGTTATTCTAGTGATTGAGGTCCGGGTGTCTTCACAACAATGATAAAAAGGACAAAGCCAAATGGTGTCTCTCTTCGCACAAACAAAGGATACTCTCCCTCCCTCCCTCCCTCCTTCCTTATTTCCTTCCCTCCCTCTTTCCCTACCTCCATGGTCAGGATGAAAGGGCGCCGACGGTCCTCCCCCACCTCCTCGCCCTCCTCTCCTCCCTCCCTCTCCCCGGTACATAGCCGGCGGCAACCCCTCCCTCAATGGAGGTGAGAAATTCGTCTCCTCCCCTCCACCCCCTCCTCCCTCCACCCCTCCCCTTATCCTTCCCCACTCGGCCTCTTCTTCCTCTTCGAACTTCCTGCCCTCGGCTGCCTTGGCTTCGAGGATGGAGGCTAGCATGATCTCCTCCTCCTGCGCGGTCTGTACATCCCTCTTCTGTGCCAGCCAACGGAGACGAATCTGTTTTTCCGAGTAGAGCTTAAGGGAGGGAGGGAGGGAGGGAGGGAGGGGTGAGTGTACATGGGTCGCCCCTGCTACTTCTGCTACAGGACAAGACAGCCGATGAACGTGAGTAGAAATGAATGGCAGGTACTGCGAATGCAGAGCGAGGGAGAGAGGGAGGGAATGTAGGCGGGAAGGAGGGCAAGTGGAGACGCACCGCCCAGCTCTCCTCCACGAAACCGTAGTTGAAATAATCCGCTGGTGAGGCCCCGCTGCGGTCCCACCCCTTCTCCTCCACCGTGTTGATATCAATGTCAAAGGCCGTGCGTTTGAAGCGAAGGCGGAGCTGATCCGTGGGGGGAAAGTCCTCGTCGTGGAACTTCTCGCGGTAATCACGGATGGCTACGAGGGGAGGGCGGGAAGGAAGGAGGGGGGAGGAGTTGGGGAACAGAGAGGGATGAGTAAAAATTACAAGAGCGTGAGAGGAGATGAATTTTCCTTGCTAGTATTCTGCCGTCTCTCCCTCCCTCCCTCCCTCCTTCACTCCCTCCTTCACTCCCTCCCTCCCTCTCCCTCTGGCCTTACCTGGGTGCTTCAGCGGGTCTGTGAACATGTCGGCTTCATCCTCGCCCTCCCTCTCGCCCTCGCCCTCCTTCCCTTCCTCGTCATCCGCGCCGAACCCCTCCCAAGCGGCAGCCCGTCGACTGTAACGGTGAGATTGCAAAGAGTGATGGTGAGCATTATGACAGCAGAGAACTAAGAGACCGTATCTCCACACACCCCAAAAACAACCTACCGTTCCTCCGCTGCTTCCTCCTCCTCCTCCCCTTCTTTCTCTTCCCCTGCCACTTTTCCTCCCTCCGCCACAGTAGCGGCTGCTGATGCTGCTGTACTTCCTGCTGTGCCTGCCCCTGCGCCTCCCTCGAGGCCTGGCCGCACGTACTTGTTGGCAAACGACCGGTACCGCGCTGGCCCCGTCATGACCAGCTTGATGTCATCATCACTCTCGTCCTCGCATTCCTCCTCATCTTCCTCCTCGTCTGTGCTTTCCTCATCTTCCTCCTCCATCTCCTCTTCGTTTACATCTCCCACCTTTTCCTCATTCTCGACGACGGCTGCTACTTTACGTCCACGTGGGTCTAAAGGAGCAGGTTGCGGTGGTGCCTCAACCGCCGCCTCCTTCATCTTCTCTATTTCTCCCATCTTTCTCTTCGCCGGAGCAGAGGCCGCTGCTTCTACGTTAGCAGCAGGAGGTGAAACGTCTGCGGCAGCAATGCTACTTGCTGCGGACCTGGAAGGAAAGGGAGGGAGAGAGAGGGGCACATGATGGGGATGACGATATTATAATGAACGCAGCCCTTGGTTTTCTGTGCTTTCCCTACCTCGTAGGCCGTTTGGGGGGCATCCTGCTTCTACTTTCCCTTCTAAGCGACCTCTCCTCCTGCCTGTGCATGTATAGGCGCGGAGGGAAACTGGCTTGGTCTTGGTGTTGATGATGCAATGGTTTGGTCTTTCGCGCTGCCCAGGCCTTTTTTCCTTCAAGGCGCGAACCAGCCTGAGGTGTTCGTCGCCGTCCATGGGGAGGTTGATTTCTGCGTGTCCTCTCACCAATTAATCAATCTATCTATCTATCTATCTACCTACCTATCTATCTATCTATCAATCAATCAACTACTCATCATATTGACTCCTCAATCAACCAATCAATCTATCCATCATCATATCGAGATTTCTTCCATTGATGGCGTATTCTTTATTTCATCTACTCGACTCACGGCACATACACATTGTCACATTTTTATGACGAACCCTGACTATGACTACATTATGCACCTCAAGAGCCACTCGGGCGGCAGTCAAATCGAAAGCAGTTCCTTAAGGCAGCCACGCCAACCTTTATCACCCTCGGTGTCACCCCACACCCACTGCATCCTGGACAGCCCAAGCCGAAGCCCAAGCCGTAATCCATCGCTCAAGCCAGCAGCATCGATGACGGGACCGCCCCTCACCCTTATGGATCTACGGACGAATAAGGGCCGGTGATGAATGTCGTGTGAGGCATCAAATCTCATCGATAACCCGACATTTGCCAGGCGCTTGGTACCCTCCTCGATCAGGCCATAGACCACTTTGAAGCACCTTGAGCCTCAAAGTGATGCTTCTGGCGTCATTCGATCGTCAGCGCATTGCTCCTCCAAGAAAACTTCCACCTGCGGTGTGATGAGACCTTTCTTGTCCAATCCATGCTGCTTTGGTTCTGGATGTAGAAAGAGTGTAGATGGATGCACTGCGACTTAACGCCTTTGACCATATAAGAATTGTCCTTTCCACTTGGTCATTCTTGCCCTTCAAATGACTACATGAACACGAAAACATTATAGTGCAGCAACGCCCAATCAAGAGGCATACGGGTACGACTCCAAGCAAAGAGTACGAAAAGTACAATAAAGATGAGCTGGATTAAAAGCAAACAAATATCGCTGCGTCATCTTTAAAATCAACAGACAAATAGCGAACTGTACTCCTATGTCTTGAGACCTATCTTAGTACTACAAGCTCATCTAAGCCGTTGTCGCCTTTATTGTGCGGTTAGCGAGCAAGCCGCCCTGTAGGAGCTACATGCCCAAATACTGTAGCGGCAATTATGGTCTCATGTAGGGTTTGGAGATACACATTCACTGACGATTTTAGCCCCGAGCTAGATACATTTCTTTCTTTCCAAACAGATTGGGTGCAGGATGACATGGCGAGGCCAGAATTAGCTTTGCCAAGCAGACTTGTCACTCTTTGGGACACCTCCGTGATTATCACATCTAAAAAGAAATCAGCCATAGTTTCCCTGCCTTCCCCTTTGATACGTTTACGTTCAGCAGTAAGAAAAGAGCTAGGGACCGAAATACTTCGAAAGAGACCCTATCAAGCAACTCAAGCTTACGCAAAGGTGCTGATGATAATGGCATTAAGTTTTGGTTGCCAAATTAACCCTTAAGTCCGGCAGCCAACCACACGAAATTGACCACAAGTTCACCTGTAAGAAGCGAAGGCTTGCGCACGTTGCCTTTGCTTCCGTTGCCCACGCCAACGGAAAATTATCGGCGAAGACCCCACCCCTAGGTGCCCAGCATGTAACCATGACATGACAAACTTGCTTATACGATCATAAATGTCATACCAGTGCCAATCCGGCACAATGTTTACCATCTCCTCTGTCCGTTTTCACAATAGGCGAGCGGCGGCCCATCTTCTCCACCAGGAAAACTAAAAGTTTGCCAGGCCTTGCCCCGCTGCCCCGATCGCTGCCTCTAACCCCAACACGACACCCCAACGTCATGCATCCTACAAGACTTTTGAAGGCTTTTTGAGTCTGTCTCATCTCGATTCTCGCCGGTGCCACACGCCTCACGGCTTCGACACTGTTGCCCTCCTATACCTTGCCCAAAGTCCTCTCTGCTGCTGCCGCCCCCCGTCGTCGCCTGGAGAACAAGGCTGAGGAAATCCTGTCATTACGAACCGGTGTCCTCAAGGCAGAGACAGGCATCCGAGCCAACCTTGGACGACATTTGCAACCAAGGCCGGTTGCCAGGCATGGACACGGAGAAGGACAAGGATCTGTTGTGGATTGCAGGGCAAGGCTACACGGCGCCTTTGCCCAAGGCGTGCGGTATTTTTTACGTGGAAACGGAGGAATTTGGTAAAACAGAAGGATTGCGACCATGTTATTTAAACCTCGAAACTGGCAAGAGTCAATGGGACGATCCTATCGACACGCAAATGCGCAAGCTGTACAAGACGGAGCTGCAAGAGAAGACGATGCGAGAATCGTTGGCTGCCCCGCATACGACAAACAATCATGGCATTAATGCCTCATCGAAAAATCTGAAAATAAAAAATAAGCCTTCCCAAAGAAGGAGCGTGAATGCAAAGAGAGCCACACCAGAAAGGAGGCAAGCAACGGCCATGGGAGTCAGTCCGGTATCAGCCCAGACGATGATAGGTTCTCTCATTTTGTCAGACTGTAGCGCCTTTGGGGAAGGAGCGAAGACGATCAAACCCACCACCAGCAGCTGCATCAGCAAGAGTACCAGTAATAACGGTGCAGCACCCCCAATGAGGATTAGAGGCGATGCAGGCATCTACTGTTCTCCCTCTATGGCAGCTCTTCTAACAGACAGAATGGATGTGGAGATAGAAGAGTTCAGGGGCTATCGCCAGACTTTTTCTAACCACGTACGTCTGACCAACCGCACAGGAGCCAGCAGCAGCAGCAGCAGCAGCAGCAAGGTGGGCGATATTTCCTTACCAAACACGATCCAAAGCAAAAGGAGGGCAAGCAGACGGGAAAGGATAGTAGTAAAAGGGGAAGCTGAAGAAGGCGAAGAAAAAGCAGCAGAAGAAGAAGAGAAAAGGGTAAAAAAGAGCAGCAACACTTGCAGCTACTCCACCAGAGCACAGATGCAGGCTGAAGCAGAAGCGGCAGTTGCGCGGGCACTGCTTGAGAAAGCACGGTTGGCCTCTGTGCGCTTGAGTAGTGAATCGACTCTTCTCGAAACACAACTGGAAAAGCTAAGGGCACGTGGCAGCTGTCTTCAGGACGCTCTATACGTGGCACAGGGCCGGATAATTGAAGGCGGGAAGGAACGGATGAAAGAGGAGAAGGGGGAGGAGGACGAAAAGGAAGTGAGAAGATGGGACGATATGGAGCTAGTGCGTGCCAAGGAGAGGGTGGCAGAGGGGCGGGATAAGCTCAGAAAGGATGTTGCCATGTGCCAATCCATGCTGGCGGCCTCTATGAGGAGCTCCAGCAGCGGCCTGATAGCTGTCTTGCCATCCTCCTCATCCTCCTCCTATCCCGTTCCTTCCACTATCACTTCCTTTCCCTCTTTCTCCTCCCCCTTTTCTCCCTTCTCTCCCTCCTCCCCCTTCCTATCCTCCTCTTTTTCGTCCCCTTCTTTTACTGCTGCCGCCATTGACGCACCAGACCAGCCGTTGCAACGCCTGATAGAAGAGAATAAAGCCCCGTCACTTCAACTTTTCGCCGCTCAGCGCCTTAGTCGACAAGAGCTACTGGAGCAGCAGCAGCAATGGGGCACCCCTCTCAAGGTCGACATGCAGCACCGCTTGGTTTCAAAAGGAAATGAAAAAAAGGCCAATCTAGACGACCAGAAACGGCTGCTCAAAGATAACTCCTGCTCCGATGCTCAACTCATGGATTTACCCGAGGATGTGCGTGCGAAAGAAGTAGCTACACCATGCAAGGCCGCGTTTCTGAGTTCGCCTTCAACCTCGTGGTCTCCTTCTAGTGCCTTGACCACAACAACGCGACCAGCAAAAGAGGCTGCGTCCTATTCTATTTTGTCGGCGGCGATCTCCCCTTCTACAGTCCTGGCGGCCTTGAACCGTCGGATGAAGGATCAACAAATGTCCTTCTCCACCTCCTCCCCGTCTTCGTAATTATATTCATCTCTTGCCTCGAAACAACGACTCAAGCAACTCGAGAAGGCATTGCTCGAATCAAACGAAATGGAGTCAGAACTCAACGAGAACAGCCGCTTATTGAACCTGCCGAATAAAAATTGATGCCGAACGAAGAGGAGGCAGATGTGCCAAATTATGGCGGAGGAGGGATGATGACGGTACGCAACGAAGATTATGTGAATGGAAGCCAGGAGGAAAACGACAAAGAGAGAGAATGTGGTTGTCAAAAAGGATCGATGGCAAGAGTTGATCACGGCGCGGCCCCAAAAAAGGAGGGAGGTTGTGTGAGAGTGGAGCGAGCAATAAAGATATCAAGCACGTGATAAAGAGGATCACAATTACATAATAAATAAATGCAAGAAATAATGTGTAAATGCCAGACCCGTCCCTTGTTTTTTAAGCTCAGCCAACGGTTGGGGAAGCTCTCTTGACCGCAGCTGACCCGGAAAAAGAAGACGTCAGTGTCGGTGCGACTTTTCTGATTGTAGTTCTCAAGCATCTTACACCCACGTCCACCCACCACACATGCAGGTGGCCTACAAATGCCCTGCATTTCCATTTAGGCACTTAGGTCACAGGCACCTACTTCCCTGCCCGCCACCGCTGTTCATTTTCGCACTTCTGAGCAAGGTCAACTTCACTTCCACAAGATGCAAACGGAGCAAGCAGCAATACCCCCGGCGCAGCAATCAAGATGGCGGGCTACCGGCGCGGTGCCCCTATCGATAATCCTTATCCTTCTTTCCATCATTTTAATGATGGAACCCACGGCCAGCTCGACAGGCAGTGTTGAGGCCGGCAACAGCAGATGGATAGCAACGACGTCTGGGCACCCAATAAGAAGAAGACATCTAGGGGTAGAGACAGTCATCAGCAGCGGCCTGTGTTCCTCATTTGTCCCACCTCCGCCTCCCCCACCATCATCGTCATCATCATTCCCCTCCTCTGGCAACGGTGTTTCAAATACAAGGAAAAGAAGAAGAAAAAGTGGTGATGACAGGAACACACCCCTCAGCCGGACAGGCAGCACGCGGCGGAGCAGCAAGCAAATGCGCTTTTCGCCTTTCGAGGCCACGCCTTCCTCCTCTTTCTCCTCATCCTCCTCCTCCTCCTTTTCTTCCATCCCAAATTCCAAGAGCCGCAAGGTCCTCTTCTCTGCCTTGCAAGCCCAATCTTCAACACTACCACGTGAGGCCCCCGCCCTTCCTCCCCCTCTCCCTCCCTCCTTCCTCTCCACCGCCCCCTCCACCCGCGGCAAAACCATTTTCAGTGGCCTCCAACAAATCTGGACGAGTCTTAAAGGCGGCAGGGGGAAGGCGGACCCTGATGGGGGGGGGGAAGGCGGGGGAGGGGATAATACGGCCTTCAAAGCCATGCTCGCCTCGGTTGCCGTTATATACGGTACCAATTTTGGAGCCATCAAATACCTGGATGAAGCCAACGTGGACGTCTCCATTGTCACGGCAATCCGTTTTGCCCTGGCCTCGCTGGCCCTGTGCCCTTTCCTCTACAAAGCTCCTTGGCCAGTGGTGTTGCGTGGGATTGAGGTAGGGGTGTGGGTCTCCGTAGGCTACATTGCCCAGGCCATTGGTCTTCAAACCACGCAAGCCTCCAAGTCGGCCTTCATCTGCTCCCTCGCCGTCGTAGTCGTCCCCATTGTCAATGCCATTATTTACAAGAAGAAAGCCCCTCCCACCACCTGGCTGGCCTCCCTCCTCGCCGTGGCTGGCGTCGGCCTCCTCACCCTCGAAGGGAAGGGCAACCCCCCCTGCATTGGCGACCTATGGTCCCTAGGACAGCCTATAGGCTTCGGAATCGCCTTTGTTCGCACAGAACAATGCATGCAAGCCAATAAGGGCGAGGCCCTGGCCATGACAGCTTCGCAGATGGCGGCAGTCTTGGCATGCTCCATGCTCTGGGTCTCCTTCACCCTCACGTCCAACACACCCGACCTAAGCGTCCTGTACGAGCCAGTAAATCTCGCGGCCTTGTTCTACACGGGTGTCATCACCAGTGGCGTCGCCGTCGTGGCGGAGAGCGTCGCCCTGGCCCATATCTCCGCCGAGGAGACTACCGTGATCCTGTCGACGGAGCCGCTGTGGGCTGCCCTGTTCGGGTCAGTGATATTGGGGGAGACAATGAGTGGATTTGGTTATTTGGGAGGGGCTGTGATATTGCTCGGGTGCTTGGTGACTCAGTTGAAGCTGCCGAAGACTTTAGAGAAGCTGCTGAAGCCGTGGGGGGAAGGAGGGGAGGAGGCAGGGGAGGATTGAGGTATGTAATGCAGAACGAGGAGGAGGAGGAGTGGTGGTAGTAGTAGCAGCAGTCACAACAGCAGCGGCTGGAGCGGCAGATGGATGGAAATAAATGTCAGTGTTCACAAAAAGGAAAGGGAATAAATGACAAAGGGAAAAGTAAGAGAGGTACAGAGATACTATAAGTCAAAGATAAATACGCAGAGATTAACCGACTGAAGATTAGAGTGGGAAAAGAGCGAGGCATTACGAGAGGATTCTTGTAATTTCTTTCCTCACCTTCCCATACGCACAAAATCACTTTCTTTCCTCCCCCCCCTTCTTCTGGCCTCCGTTCGCTATCTCTGTCTCCTCCAGCCCCTCTGTGACGCTCCTATATTTCTGTGCGATATAGTCTGATACCACGATCGGGGGATATTTCCCTGCCTTCCTCCTCCCGCCCTCTCTCTTTCCCTCGCCGCCCTCCTCCTCCTCCTCCTCCTCAAATGGTGGCAGACATTCCACGACTGCCGCTGGATTCGCCGTGAAGAAAAAGGGTATTGAATACCTCTCTTTACCATCTCGGTTCACCACCCGATGAGGCGTAGACTGCAAACAATCGTTCGTCCACCGCTGAAGGAGATCACCCAAGTTACATATTAAAAGCCACTCCTCTTCCTCACTAACTTTTTTTCCCCCTCCTTCTTCCGTGGCATCATCCTTCATTTCCCGACACGGAGGAACTCGCAGCCATTCTCTTTCTCCTCTTCCTCCCTCCCTTGGGCATAGCACCTCTAACCCCTCCTCCTCTGTCAGCAAAAGCGTCAGTACCCCCCAATCTGTATGTGAACCACAGCCAAAAACACCCTCCTCCACACGTGACACCACAGGAGAATAATGCAATAAACGGGTTACCGCCGATGCGTGCGGAGAGAATGCTTTTTGGTCCTCGTGAAGGTAAGAGGGCGGCAAGCCCACAGAGGCCTGCAGGAGGCGTGTCACACGATGTGCCACTTCTTCCATTGCTGCGTGGTACTCCTCCAACACCGGCCGGAAATGAGGAAGAAGGGTGGCATCGGGCCAGGGTTGAGTAGAAGAAGGAGGCGTGAGGTTGAGTCGGAAGCCCTCTTGCGTGCAAGGCTGGCTTTGCTCATTCTTATTGAGCGTCTCGGTGCCGAGCGCTTGGTAGCCCTGGCTGTGATCGGCGTATGTCAGAGTTTGTTTGGTTGCCAGGGGAAGGGCAAAAAAACTTCGGCATTCACGCAGAGCCGCCCGGAGAAGAGAAGGAGATATGTCATGGCCTTGTAGATAGAAGAAGCCGTAGGTCTCGCAGGCACGGCGGAGGGCAGGGAGGGACGGGCGTGTTAGGTCAATGATGGGAAGAGGGGAGGAGGTTGGGTAAGCGGCTTCCGTGGCTGGTGGCCTCCCTGCACCTGCTTCCCCTTCAAGAACTTGAGCTGCCGTTGGTCCTGGTGACTTCATGTCCGTTGCTTTTGTTTTTGTGTTGAGAGGGGGAATGAAATTTTAGATAGCGGATTAGGTCGATCGCCGGTTTTAGAGCCTATCTGGGCACATAGAAATTCACAAAACTCACATCCATTATAATTACAAAAGACTCACTACAGCCGAGCTAAGCTAGCCAAGGAGCTAAAACGTCATACAGAGCCAGAGACATGTGGCCTCGTCGTCCACGCATAGCGTCATCTATTCGCAACTTATCCCAGCCCCTCCTCCCGCACTAGAGGCACCTCGGTGCAATCCTAGATCACGCGGTGCCCCGTTGGGATTTTATTCAATTCAAGAAGTGGGTCTTTCCTGCGGCTTATAAGAAGCTGGTTTGGAGGGGGGGGGGGGATATTGAAGCTCGGGGGATCAGGAGGGAAGGAGGGGGAGAGAGAGAACAGGGAGTGTGCAGTTTGTATGAAAGAGGAATGCTAAAGGGGACGGCAATATGGCACGTAGCATCCTGCGGGTGTACAGGAGTATGGTCCCCTACGATTTCTGGTTTGGTCAACCGCGGCAGGTGATGCGGACGCTGTATATATTGCCTCCCCGCTGACCTCTTTTTTTTCTCTCCTGCTAGTCCTGTACGAGCCGTTCAGGACTTTACGAGTGAAAAACCTTTCAAAGCCGCTTAACGAATCGGGCCTAACAAGGGGAAGTAAAGGTAACACTTTGTTTTACTATTGGAAGGCTTCCCTCGTATGCAATCCTGTGACGTAAAGTTGCATGTGATAGTTCTAGGATCGTAGGATAGCTACGACAGAAAAGAACTATCCTAACTACCTATCCTAATCTCCTCGTTCTCCGCGCCCGCGCCGTAGACTATATTTTGTATTATTATTGAGGAAAGCGATTACATCACCCCCGCCCCCACACCACCGCGGCCAACTCCTCCTTTTCTTCTCCCGCGAAGCGACCAATACACTCGTCGCTTTCCATGATAAGGGCAGAATTAGTAACATGAAGAGAGACTGTTGACTTCGCCACCACATCACTTTTTGAGCAAGCCCCAGCAGGTCAAACGTCACTGGTCCTCGTCAAGGCCCTGTTGTTGCAGCTTTTGCAAACACGCAGATACCACCCTACTTGTGTTGCGATGTGTTGCGATGTTGCGATCGTGTCAATCATGTCAGTGGCGGGCTAAGACAATGAAGAAAGTTAGCTCTTTAATGGCCCTCAAACTTCGGAAAGAAGGCAGCCCAGAGGCCCAGGGCATACAATGAGATGTATTTCGCGTGATGCTGAATATGCTCTGAATATGCTCATTCCATCACAGAGTCACCTACATTGAGTCGTCGCTGGACAAGGGAGACCAAAGTCGAGTCGAATTTTAAGTTGCGACGGCTGCAAGAAGTGTACGCAAGATCCATGTTAAGGTTGTCGCCAAACTACTACCAGAGACGGCGAATACTAGAGCTGTAAGAGTAGCAGAAAGAACATTGACAGCTCCCATTTACAGACAGCTACTTCGAGATTTGAACAAAAAAAGGAAATGGAAAAAAAAATCTGCAGTGAGGGCAATTTACACCGGAAGAAGAGCTCGACAGACGTGAAGAAATATGACAAACGTGCGGGAAAGTTTGAATGTGAGGGGGGAGTGATTAGCTGGCAGTTGCACTAGCAGCGGGAAAGCTTAAGATGAAAGAAAGACACTGCGCATTTGGCTGTCTTTGATCGATTCTCCGCCCAAATTTATTTTCCATTCATCATCTTGCGTTATCAATCTTGCTAATGTATGCATTGTCCGACGATGAAGTCCAATTGGGACACTTTAAAAAGTCAAAGCTCCAACCTCCCCACACCCCCACGTTTGCTTGTCCTCGTCTATATTTTCCTCTTTCTTTGCAGGCCAATGTTTGTAAGCAGACCAATATTGGTGATTACACGTGAGTTAGATCTTCGCTGGTGCTTGTTCCTATGCAGAGGGGCAGAAAATGTGTTGGGGAAAGGGGATTTTGGAGCATAGCGGCAACGTCCCGATCGCCGAAGCAACCGATGATCTACGCAGTCTAGAACAGAAGCAATCACACACACGCCTCAACCCAGCCGGAATCCACCCCATCACACAAAATTCCCCACAGCAGCACCACCATGATGCTTCAGAGCCTTGCCCGCGGCACTATGCTTCGCCGCTCCATCGCGGCCATATCGGCAACCCGTTCCGCTGCCTTGGCTGCCTCGACGATGACCCGTGCCATGGGCTCAGTCACTTACTCGCCCCCTGCCGCCAAGATTGGCAAGCCTGCGCCCGATTTCACTGCGGTATGTGCGACAGTGATCGCGGCGTATACCATAGCTTGTTTTGAAACTCTTTGCAAGCTTGCGGCTTGAACTGAAAGAGTGGAGGCATCCGGCAATTTTTTATCTTCATCCTTTCGGCTACATAGCCCTAACGGTGCTTTATTGTGTAAACGATTCCATTGCTTTCTTCCCTCAATTATTTAACGATTTGCCAAATGCCCCCTTTCTTTCCCCAATTTCTCTAGGGCGCCGTTATCGACGGTGAAATCACGAAGCTCTCGCTGTCGGACTACCGTGGGAAATATGTCGCATTGCTTTTTTATCCCAAGGACCACACTTTTGTCTGCCCGTAAGTAACAACAATAGCGGCAGAGAGCACGGGTAAGGGTCGTTTCTCTGATGGTACAGCTCAAAATCTATAATTTCGATCGAATCGAAGTGAAATTACGCACAAAAGAGACAGCGAATTCCAGTCCTCGTCCGTTACGCGGAATCATGCATTGACAATCTCTGGTTCCAGAATAAGTCGTATCGAATGCCATACTGCCATATCAGCGTTTTTTTAGTTCAAGTCGCGAATGATGATGATTTCCTGTATCTACCGTATCACACATGTTCCACTGCATGTCGAGCATACCCTGCCCGTTGCAAAGCGGCCTACAAAACGATGTGTGGGAACCGTGTTAAAGATGATCGGTATCTGTCTCTCTTTATCCCTAAATCTTTCCCAATCGCCCCTCCCCTCCTCCGCCAAGCACCGAGATCATCGCCTACTCAGATGCCTACCAGCGCTTCGAAGAGGTCGGCACGAAGGTTATTGGCATCTCGACAGATACGGAGGAGTCTCACTTGTCCTGGATCCGCACTCCCCGGAAGAAGGGAGGGCTGGGGCACATGCAGATTCCTCTTGTTGCGGATGTGACGAAAACCATCGCCGCTGATTACGGTGTGTTGCTGGAGGACATCGGCATTGCCCTGCGAGGGACATTTTTGATTGACCCAGAGGGAGTGCTGCAGCAGATTACAATGAACAATTTACCTGTAGGCCGGAACGTGGACGAGACAATTCGCTTGATCCAGGCGTTCCAGTTTGTGGCGAAACATGGCGAGGTACGAAGGGGGGGAGGGAGGAAGGGAGGGAGGGAGGGAGAGAGGGAGGTTGAGAGGGAGTGAGGAGTACAGGAGGGGGGCAGGGAGGGAGGGGGGGGGGGAGAGGGGGGAAGGAGGGAAGGAGGGAAGGAGGAGTCCAGGAGGGGATGAGGAACAGTTTTAGGGCGAGTTTGAATAATAAACCGTGGGTCGGCATCCTTCCTTAGACCACCAGCTTTCAGGAGGTCTCCACCCTCATCCCTCCTCTCCTCCCTTCCTCCCTGCTTCGAAACACTCCCCCTTCACTTCCCCAGGTCTGTCCAGCAGGCTGGAAGCCCGGTGACAAGACAATGAAGGCTGATCCGGAAGGCTCACTGGAGTACTTCGCGTCAGGCGCGACAGAAGGGATCGAGGCCGATCCGTTGGCAGGCGGGCCGCACGTGGTTACGGCCAAGAGCGGGAAGCATCTGAAGGAGCTGCTGGCGAAGAAAGGCAAGGTGGTGCTGGACTTCGTGGCGGGGTGGTGCGGGAAATGCAAGCAGATCATGCCCTTTGTGAATGAGCTGAGCGAAATGCATGCGGGTGAGGTGACTTTTGTCAAGGTGGACACGACGGAGGAGGCGCTTGCCGAAGCAGTGGCGGAGCACGGGGTCTCCGTGCTGCCCGCCTTCCATTTCTTCAAGGACGGGAAGCCGTTTGGAGCCCCAATTGTGGGGTATAAGAAGACGCCGCTCAAGGATTCAGTGGCGGCGTTGGCCAAGAAGTAAGTAGGAGGGTCATGGGAAGAAGGGACAGAGAGAGCGAGAGAGGGGCGATACCCGAGGAAGGGGAAGACAAGACGATTCAAATCCAACACACAAGAGGTATAAACATGGATGATGAAGCAAAGAAAGCAGGAAAAGATTATAAGAGGAACGAAAGGTGGAGTGTATGTTGGACAATCAATCGGGTCAGAAAATTTTATTGAGGTCCGAAGCTTAAGGAAGGAAATTACGGAGAGGAAAGCCAGTGAGAGAGGTATGGACAGAGGACGGCTATAGGGTGGGGCTCTATGAAAGGTGATGATGAAAATAGAAAAATAAAAATAAAAAAAGTGGTATGCGGGTACGAATTCAATCCATCTCAACCTCAGGTTTTGAGCACAAGCCTTGCATGGGTTTCTTTCTTGTTTGTCGAGAGACTGTTTGTTTGTCGGTTTATGTATACCTGTCGCGTAGTCTCTGCTGATTTGTTCCTTCCAAAACTTGAAAACGTCTCATTCGTTGCTGGCGTGCGACCGACAGCGTGCACGTGCCCATCGAGATTAAATTTGTCCTCTTCCACTGATCGATCGCGGCGGGGGGGAAATAGGGTCTTCTCTACCTCGCACTCATCACCAATTACTATTCCTCATGCCGCTGTCTCTGGAAAGATTTGCTTTTTTTCCTTTGCACTTTGTGTTGTTTACATTCTATGTACATACAAACACGATTCTCGAGGCTCTTCTCCCTTTCAGTGTTCCCCTCTCGGTGTAAACCCTTACTCCTACACCTCTTACAGTGTCCTTCCTCTGTCTCCCGCTGCTCTCCTACCTCCTCCCCATCCCCATGCATCTCCACAGTTTGGTCTTATTTTAAACGGCACGCCCGGTCCATCATCATGTCGCCCGCTTTGAACTGAAACACACAGCTCTCGGCCGGCTCACATACCATCTTGCGCTGCGCCACGCTTTTGATGACATCAAACTTGCACTCCTTGTCTGTGTCTGGCAGTTTGGCCTTCAGATTGCCCACTGCCGCCTTGAAGCCCCTCACCGTGTGGTGCACCCCCCTATCCCTCACGCGGTCTACCTTCAACCACACACACCCTACCCCCTCCACGACTCCCGCCCAGGCAGCTTTCACCAATTTAAGTGCTCTTCGCTCCCTCCTTCCCTCCTTCTCGCCCTCCTTCTCTGTTTCCTTTGTCCTGAGGCGGCAAGAGCGGCCCAAATGAAGGTCCCCGAGGCGTGGCTTAAATTTACAGGACTCGCTGGGCGCACACTTCAGCTGCACCCAGCTCCAGTCACACGCCACGTCCGACGACGGGAGGAGTCGGCCAAAGGATGACTTCAGGCGAGACAGTACGGCGGCAATGCTGGTGTTGCTCTTCCTGGGGCTGCTGGTATTGATGGGCAGGAGGTCGGCGCCGAGCTTCGTTTCGTCGAATGTGGCGGGAAACGTATCCTCAGGGGTGTCAGCAGCGGTAGTAAGGTTGTCTGCATGGTGAGGCTCGCTGGCATGCGTCTGAAGAAAGGGTGGAGAACAGGGGAAAGAAAAAGACAAAGGTGAGCATACGTAGGTAGGAGTAAGGAAGGCTGATGGTAAGAGATAGGTGTGGAAAATGTGCAGAGGATGCGCGTGGGGCATTGACGGTACTAGCGATGAGAGGATAAAGAAATTGTCGACCTATTAGTGAAGAGGAGCAGAGCGCAGCACCATAATTGGATTGTGCTTTAATGGAGAGCTAATGCATGGTTTACATCGAGGGCGAGAGGGCAATGGAAGTGGCGGAGAGCGAGGGAAAGGGGAGGGGAGAAGAGGGAGGGAGCGCACGTACCAAAACAAGGAGAGCCGAGATCAGGGCCACTGCCCCAAAGATTAAGGCACGGTTGCGTTTAGAGCTGCTGGAGCGGCTGCCACTCCTCCGGGAACGATTGCTGCTGCGACTGCTGCGACGACTTGATCGGGCCATGTTCTGAAAGAGGGAAGTAAGGATTTACTACCTGTGTTGAATGTTTATGCGAAGGAAGCAAATGGGGATGAGTAGAGCGCGGCTCATTTCGCTTTCGGGTAAGGCGATGTATCATCACAAGGAACGTGTCTCCTTCTCCTCGTTGCATTTCGTCAAGGCAGCACAAGCTTCACACACAATTCTTATGAAGAAGCATGCACGACCACGCATGACGCCAAGTTTAGGCGGGAATTTTGGAACAAACGACAACTCACAAAGAACTACGCAGTTCTCACTCTCACTTATTCTTCTTGTCCTCCATCGTACCCTACGCTATAAACAGAACGCAACGCGCTGCGAGCTCGCCTCATCGTCTCCGTTCCCCCCCGCGCGCTCGCTGTGTTTTGTCAGCGAAAGCTTCTTTCCGCCCATTCGTCGCCCTCCCTACTCCCCACTGCCATTCCACGCAGCACTATACACAAAAGCAATCCAAAGAGGATAACAGGTCGAGACACCATTAATTAAAGGATCAAAACGATGGGTCTCTTCGCCACAAGCACCTGTCGGCCCCCGAGCAAGACAAGTACTACCCACCGCCCATCCAAACGTTCCTCCTCCTCCCCTCCTCTCCTTGTTCCCTCCCCTTTGGCCACCGTCCGCGGCCTCGGGTCACCGGCAGCCCGCGTACCTCTCAAGCAGCCAGTCCCCTGCTCAGAAGACGACGATACCGAGTCCGTCTCTTCATCCTGCTGCTCCACTTCCCTTCCCTCAAGCTCATACGTGAAAAAAAGAGACAAGCCAGTTACATCCTCTTCCCCTTCTCCCCTCCATGCGCGTCCTGCTTGGGACTCGAGTCAGAAGGACCCTGAAAGATATCGTCTTTCTCTGAAGGAGCAAGCCCGACGAAAAGCCATCCTGCAATCCCCGCACAACGTCCTGCTTCGAAGGAGGATGGAGGAGGAGGAAGGGAGGGAGGAAGGGAAGGCGAGAGGGCTAAGGATGTCCTCGACAGACCGAATGGGGGTATTTTCAATGTCAGCTTCGGCGATTGGGGAGAGGGGAGCGAGACCGGTAGTATTAAATTGCAGCACCGGCTCCAGTAGGTCGCCTTCCTCTTCATTCTTTTTTCGTTCCCTTCAAGAAGGGTTGGGAGGAGGGGAAGGAGGAGGGGAAGTAAAGAGGACTATCACCGGCGAGGGACCTCGCAAACCATTTTCGTCATCGTTTTCAAAGGCACTGGCTGCAGTAAAACAAGGCAAGGGCAAGGGAAATAGCAGCAGCACGACGAGCAGATGCGGCAGCAGCAGCAGCAATAGCAGCAGCACTAATGATAAGGGACGGAAGAAGCAAGCGCGCATCTTCTCTTCCTCCGCCTCCGCCATTCTTGCCTCCTCCCCTTCTTCCTCTCTTCCCCCATTTCCCTCCCGCAAGCACCACAGCGGCAGCAGCAGCACGAATACCGCCCACTCAGACGCGATCGATTCATCCCTTGAAGCCGAAATCGCTGCGTTTGAACGACGCCTGCAGTTGGAAGTGCAGCAGCAGCAGCAGCAAAGGAAGCAACGAAATGGGTCGGGCTTACCACCTTCATCTTCCTCTACCTCGTTCCCTTCCCGCCCTCCCTCCTCCTCTTCCTCCGTCCGGTTCTCCTCCTCGTCGTCCGGGCCAGCTGAAACAAAAAGTCGCAAGTCTTCTCCTTCTCTTCGCTCTCCCCCCTCTTCCTCCACTACTTCCTCCACCCCCTCTTCATCTACCCGCTCCCAGCCTCCTCCTCCTCCATCGCAAGCACGCCGTCGTCCCACCAGCGCACCAGCGACTGCTCCGGTCTCAGCCCCTCCTTCCCCCCCTCCCTCTTCCTCCGTCTCCTTTTCTCCCACCCCTCAAGACGTGGTGGCCTTCCTCGGCGCCCTCCAGGCCTGCGATAGCTCCTTCTCCTCCTCCTCCTCATCATCCCTCCTTTTCTCCTCTTTATTATCCTCCATCCTCACATCCGCGGAGGAACAAACTTTAATCTCCTCCTTTCACCCAAACTCGCCCTCCCTCCCTCCCTCCCTCCTCCTCGCCCTCGCCACCCGCCTGGTGAATCGGCTCACAGCTTTACAACATGGGAAACAACAATTAGAAAAACGAGTGGCTCGGCTAGAAGAGGCAGGGAGGCAGGGAGGAAGGGAAGGAGGGAAAGAGGGAGTGATGCGTCCTTTTGCGTCCTCTGTGGATATGGGAAGAATGAGAGGGGGAGGGGGGCGACAAAAGCAGCAGCAGCAGCAGCAGCAGCAGCAGCAGCGACTGGTCTCGATGGCCATCCCAGCTCTTGCCGGGCACCAAAAAGACTGGAAGACGAGAAAGGCAGGGAAGGAGGAGGAGCGAGCGGTTTTGGGGTTGGAGTCGGCAACCATCAGAAAGGTGAGCATGGGCAAGACGGTGGGCAGCAGCAGCAGCAGCAGCAGCAAGAGCAACAGGGCCGTTGGAAAGAAGGATGAGAGGAAAGAGAAAGGTGGAGGTGGTAGGAAGGACGGGAAGGGAGTTAATGGGGTAGACGCCGAGGAGAGAGAAGTACGAAGGGAAATGATGAAGAGTTTCTTCCTCCATTCAACCTCTGACGGCCACGACAACGCCTATCTTCTATCTCCTCCTTCTGCTGCTGCTGCAGCAGCAGCAGCAGCAGCGGATGGTTCTCAAGAATTTTCATACGACGAGGAAATAGAACCGGAGGAGGAGAAGGACGAGGGGGATGAGGTGGAGGGAGAGGAGGAGGAGGAGAAAGAGAACAAGCCGCGTGCCAAACCTCCTTCCTCCTCCTCCTCCTTTTCCAAGGTTCACGCTCCAGTCACACAGCTGGGGAAATGGGCCACGCCGGGGTCGTGGCGTCAGCTGCGACCAAAAGGATCAGGGCAACGGGAAGCGAAAGGAAGGGGGGAAACGCGTGTTTGAGCGTGACTTCCATCGCTGGGGAGAGAATGCTGCTACTGCCACAAGGAAGGTTCTGATGGACCTGAGGAACGGCCGAAGGATGAAGGTAGACCGCTCTCCTTTACAAGAAGAAAGGCTTTCCCCCCCCCCCTTCGTCGATAGATTCCATGAATTCTTCGGTCCATCTGTGATACGACTTCTTCGCTCTGCGCTTCTTATTCTTTCGATAGTTGTTCCTCTTAATAATCTTCTCCGTCCTCATCCCCCTCTGGTCTATGCACATTATCAATCAATGTATAAATACTGGGCCGGAGACACCCGAGCAACTCGCCCAACTCAATCACGCTAGCATCTACACGCGTCACTTCTCAATATGCTTTACAAAATCAATCCCTCTCCCTTCCTCCCTCCCTCCCTCTTCAAGGAAGCAGTCACTCGTTGTCGTCGTCCTCCTCCCCCTCCCCCTCCGCTCCCTCCTCCCCCTCGTCCTCAATCCACCTGCATACCTCTACGCCACATTCCATCATCCGCTCCTCCTCCTCCTCCTCCTCCTCCTCCTCCATCTCCCTCTCCCTTCCTCCCTCTTTCTCGCCCACCGATTCCGCTCTCTTTCCCTCCTTCCCTCCTTCCCTCCCCCGCAGACTCAAACGCTGAAACCACGCCAAGTCGCTCTCCTCCCTTCTTCAGCCTCCATCCTCCTTCTTCTCCGTCTTTCCCAGTTCCTCCTTCCCCTCCTTTTCTCTTTTCCCCTCTTTCTGTCCGACTTCCTCCTTTCTCTTCTCCTTCTCTTATTCCCCCCCCCCCCCTCCTTCCTCCTCCTCCTCCTCCTCCTCCTCGCGAGCTCTCTGCTGCCCGCGCCAGGCCAAGTACATTGTCGCCCCCACCCATCTCGCCCTCCTTCCATCCCCACCTCGCCTTCCTCCCGTCCTTGACCCGCAGCTCCACAGGGCCGTGTGCAAAGTCGCATTTATTCTTTTTCCGCATCGGACACACCGGTGCCACCTCTCCCTCCCTCCCGCCCTCCCCCTTGCCGGGCACAGATGTCATCTCCCAGTGCTGGCATAGTCTCGTCCGGTACCTGCAGGTGGAGAGAAGAAAGCGATAGATAGGGAGGGAGGGAGAGAGAGAGGGAGGAAAAAAAGAGACAGTGTCAAAGACAGAATTCGATTTGGAGCGGGAATACGGACACGAGCCCCCCCCCCTCCTCCTCTCCTTCCCTCCTGTCCTTCCCCCCCGCTCACACCTGCTGTCAGTCATCATCCGGGTTAAATGCGGTGCACGGGCCTTGGGCTTGCCCGCGTCCCCCCTCCTTTTCCAGTGCTCGGCGGCCCGCCACCACCCCCGCGAGGGAGGGGAGGAAGAGGCAGCAAGGCTGCTGCCGGCGAAGACGACAATTTGGGAAAGGAGGAGAATGGTGGCTGGGTCGCGGGGGGTAGGGGGGGAAGGGCTGCTCTGGTTGCCGTTGCCGCTGCTGAGAGCAGGAGGATGGTGGATGAGTGCCAGGGTCTCTTGGCCGCTTGCTGCTGGCCGTCCGTCGGCTGCCCTCCCTCCCCCTCCCTCCCTCCCTCCCTCCTTCAGCGCCTGGTTGTCGTCCTCGTAATCCCGACACAAGTCCTTTTCTCGGCCGACGTAGGTTTGAAAGAGCTTGTCTCGAGTCAGCAGGCGCGTGCACACTCCGTGGCAGTGCATCAGAAGCCGGGGAAACTTGCTCTGCCAGTAACGGTAGAGGCCTGAGAGGGAGGGAGGGGGTCGAGGAGGGGTGGGGAGGAAGGGAGGGAAAGAGGGAAGATTGAGTGGATATTCAAACGAGTCTCGTTCAGATGACTGGAAACACGAAAGCAATGGCTAAGTCCCTCCCTCCCTTCCTCCCTCCCTTCCTCCCTCCCTTCCTCCCCCCCTCCCTTCCTCCCCCCTTACCCCCCGGTAAAGGCGCCAGAAGCTTCTGCACCTCCGATGGCAGCTCGTTGAAGTGGTGGCGCTTGTTCCTCAGAATCCGCAAGCAGTCCCTCTTGTTGTATGGTGGTGTCGAAAAGGAAGGGGAAGGGAAATGCATCAACCGACCCACACACCAATATTATGAAAACCGTAATATGCACACACCGAAATCAGTCATTAACGTACTAAAATTTATGTACGCATACCTCCAGAAACTTTCCAACCCATCCATCGCGCGCATCGGACAGAGAGAGATAGAATACCGCAAAAATAAGTCAACAACAGGTGTGCCCCTCCCTCCCTCCCTCCCTCCCGCTTCCACTCACCACCGACGCCGTGTCGTACTTGCGGTATTTATTCAAGTCCTCCAACAATCCTCGGTCCAACCGCACATCCCATGCCCTCCCCACTACCTCCCCCGCACCCGCCTCCACCGCCAGCGCCAAGAGCGACTCTGCCGGTTCTTGTTCTATCCGGTCCGAGAACTCCACCATAAAGGCCAACCGTCGCTCGTCGTCCCAAAAGAAAGGATGGTGCAACACCATGCGCGCAGTTGGTCGCCGCCTCGGATCGGCCTCGATCATGGCCTGCACCAGTTGGAGGGCGTCCGGACTACCCTCCAAGCCCCTCAAGTCCCTTTTCGCGCCCAAAATATTCCGCTCGCGTTCAAACCACTCCCCGAAAGGATGCGCTCCCGGGACGAGCACCGTGTAGAACACACACCCCAAGCTAAAAATGTCCACGGCCTGGGTTCGTCGGCTCGACGAGGTTGCAGAGGGGGGAGGGGAGGCGACATTATTACATGTTTTTTCCTCCTCCTCCTCCTCCTCCTCCTCCATCCCGCCCTCCCGTCGGTAGAATCCACGCATAGCCTCCGGAGCTTGCCACCCTACTGACCCGGGTCCTTGAGGGATGGAAGAGGGATTGTCCTCCTCCCGCGAGGATAAAGACGAGGAGGACGACGCCGGGGACGAGGGAGAAGCCCCTGCCTTTGTTGTTGTTGCTGCTGCTGCGGCTGCTGCTGCTGCTGCTCGTGCTGCAGGGAAGGGAGTCTTATGGCTGCCAAAGGCTCCGTGGTTGGAAAAGGAGGAGGCGCCGAAGGAGGACTGACCCAGTGGGAGAAGTTTTCCCACGCCCATGTCACTGATTTTACATATGTATTTGTTTAGATCGCTCAGGCTCTCCAAGATGGTGGGGGGTGAGGAGGGCGGGAGGGAGGGCGGGGTGGAAGACGACGACGAGGAGGAGGAGGCAGCGAGAAGGATATTGTGGGGTTTGAGGTCGCGGTGGACGATGCGGAGCGAGTGGAGGTGAGCAACGCCTCGCGCAATTTGGTGGAGGGCGCCACGGACAGGCGCAGGGGCAGCCGATGAAGCCAAAGAAGAGGGGGAGGAAGAGGGGGAGGAAGGATCGTCCCAACCCGCCCTCCTTCCCATCAATTCCCCCACAAATACATGCCGTCGTGGTTGGTGGTGCTTCCGTCCGCGCCGCTTCGTTCCCTCCTCCTCAGCCTTCTCCTCCACCCACCTCTCCATCCTCACCACGACATCGCGCAATGAACAAACACACAATTCCAACGCCAGGTACACGAAATCCCCGCTCTCTTCCCTTACATAATACCGCACCACGTTCGGGTGTCCATCGCTCTCGATCAGCAACTGCATCTCCCTCTCCGCCGCTGCATGGAACGCCGAGAGCATCCGTTTCACAGCCACGGGCCGCTGGTCCAAGCGGCCTTTAAACACGACAGTGCCATGGCACCCGTATCCCAGCACGTCCTGCAACGACACGGCCAGCCGGCCTACGCGGAGGTGACCGTCCGCGTCGTGGATAGGGTGGGAAGGAAGGCGCGTGAGCGACGATGGGGGCGGGGGGGGGGGAGGGAAGACGGGATTAGAGGAGGAGCGTTGCAGGGCGAGGAGGAAGAGGAAGGCGAGGAGGAGGGTAGCGAGCCATAGGAAGTCTCGGCGGCCGCGAGGGGTGAAGTGAGACAACCAGGTGGAAGGGGAAGACCAGTCCCAGGGAGGGGGGGAGGGAGGGAAGGAGGAAGGGGGGTTGGTGCTGTCGAGCAGGCGCGACCAGGGGAGGCCGAATAGGTGTTGGTTATGCGTGGTGGTGCTAAGGGAGGTCGAGGAGGACGAGGAGGGGGTGGCGGGGGAGGAAGGGGGGTGAGGCGGGTCGAGGGCCAGGAGGTGATGGACACCCACTAAGCAATGCGGGAAATGGGGATCTCCTGGCCGGCATGACACCCACGGTCCCTCTTCTTTCCACCTCTCCTCCTCCTCCTCCTCCTCGCCCTCAACCCCTCCAAGTGCCGGGGGCGGCTGTTGGGGAGCAGTCGTGTGGGAGTGAGCGCCTCCCCGTCCTCCCCCTCCTCCTCCTTTGCTGCGGAGGGAACAGAGGCTGCTAGGATACCCGGCAGGACATTCGTGGGGGTGAGGGATGCGAGGGAGGGAAGGACGGGAGGAGGAAGGGGGGCAGGAGGTGGTGGAGGAAGGAGGGGGCGGCGAGGGCCTCGGTGTAGATGAGGAAACCAGGGAGGGCGGCAAGGAGGAAGGGGAAGGGAGGGCGTTCCGGTGGTGGAGGTAGTGAGGGAGGACGGAGCCGTCCCAGGTCGCGGAGGACGAGGACGAGGACGGGAAGGAGGAAGGTGGGGCGGAAGGCTCGAGGACAATGCCGAAAAGGCGGCCGTTAGGCAGCTGGCCGATGGAGACTGAGGGGGAGGACGAATACTGCTGCTCCTCTTCTCCTTCCTCCTCCTCTGCCTCGCTCCCTGTTTCCGACCGACCATCGTCCTCATCTTCCTCCCCCTCTTCCTCCTTCCCTCCCTCCCTCCCCGCCCGCAATGGTGCAAACGTATGTGTCAGGGGCACCATCATCCCTCCCCCCATCCCTCCCTCCCTCCCTCCCTCCGGTGCCACCACAAAGGCACTAACGGGCGCCGCCCCCAACGGCGCAAGCAGCTTGATTCTTCCAGTACTGGGGTCCCGGCGATGCAATCCTCCCTCGGGTGTGGCAATGAGGGGTCCCATTCCCCCCCATCCGGGGCCAGGGCCAAGCACGTCGAGGACTGCGGCTTGGGTGGGGGTGAGGAGGTTGTGATGTGGCTGGCGGTGAAGGGAGGGGTCGGAGAGGGCGGTGGAGGGGGGGGGGGAGGAGGAAGTGTCCTTCACCCGTGAGGAGGAGGGCGAGGACGAGGACGAGGGAGAGAAGGAGGAGAAGGAGGAAAAGGAGGAGGAAGGAAAGGATGAAGAGGGGCCTGAGGGGAAGAGGGGGGTGATTTCAGAGACTGTGAGGTTCCACAGCTCGTGGCCAGTGACGGCGTCGACCGCTCGAAGGGACTGCTCTACCTTCCCCAACCACAGCAACTGCCTTGCACCACCACCGCCTCTACCATTGCTGGTGCCCCTGCCATTGGTCGAGGGGGAAGGAGCAGGGGAAGGCGTATCCGCGGGTGTGACGGTGGGTGTGCCAGGTGAATGTGTGCGAGGGTCAATTATGTGAGCGACTTTCTCGGCGCTGGGGCCGGAAAACCGTTGGACGACCACACCTGTGTTTACATCAACCATCAACGCCTCGGAGACTCGGGCGCCTGTGTACAACGTGCGGCCGTCGGCGGCGAGGAAGGGGGCACGCTCCACGAGCTGCGAAGCTTTGAGGGGGAGACGTTGGATTCCCTTGCCGGGGGTATGCACCAAAAGACTGCCATCGACAGCGGGAATGAGGACAGGAAAGATCGAGGAGGAGGAGGAGGAGGAGGAGGAGGAGGAGGGGTCAAGATCGTAGCCCTGGTAAGAAGTGACCATCGGAGTGCCCGAATCGAAGGCCCAGACAACTTCGCCCGTGGAGCCCACGGCATGCACTTTCCCGTCGACGGTGCCAACGATGAGGAGAGCCTCGTCCTCGTCTCGTTGAGGGCTTGTGGAGGGCACAATGGAGGGGAGGGAGGAAGAGGAGGAGGAGGAAGGGGGGCGGGAGGGGGGGGGGGGGGGGGAGGGGGAGGAGGAGGAGGGGGGAGGGGGGGGGGGAAGGAGGGGGGGGGGGGCAAGCTGTCGTCCTGGAGGAGAAGGAGTGCAGAGGAACTGCTCCTACCGTCGCCCAAGTCGGTCACGGCTGCGTTTTGAGCTAGGGCAGGGACAAGAAGGAAGACAGCAAGCAGGAGGGGAAAGAGCAGGCGTAAGAAAGGGTGGTGGCGGAGCAGCTTCTTTCTACGCCATCTCCGCTTGTCAAAATCAAGGGCGGTCATGACGATGAGGTGTTCTATGTTGCTGGCGCTGACATATGTGTCATGGTTCCGTGCGGGTGCTGCTGTGCTTGAGACGCATGTGCGTGCTCGATAGTCGTGTCGGAGGAGAGAGGAGATATCGAGGCAGGAGGCTAAAGCTGGACCGAAAGCATCGTCGAAAACTTGCTTGACGTTGACCGTCCGTATTCCTGTGCAAGTATTTATTCGTATGACCGGTGTGTAGGTATGGATGGTATATATTAAATACATAGGGATGGAGAGAGCTGAAGGAGGACAGTCCCCGAAAGAGCAGATCAGATGAAAGATCAACCCCCGTGGCTTCCGCGGATCGAAAACCTCCTCCCTTACTATACATATATACGAATCGCGCATTAAGACTCAAAATAACACCAACACAGGCCCACTTCTATAAAGCATCAGGTGGCTTCCCTGCTGGTCTCCCAGCTGTCTGTCGCACCTGTCCAAGCAGCCCAAAGCTGCCTCCCGCCCAAGCCCATGGCCAACACATTACGACGAGGCAAGTTATATATCGTCGATGCCTGAGGCAGTCTACTGCTTCTTTGGTTCCCTTGTTGGAGTCCTGAGTCTTTTGATTATTTTACATAGTTTCTTCTCTGTTCCTATCCCTCCTTCCCTTTTCTTTCGTTTTCGACCGTAGAATTTTCCCTCCTTACACTATCTCCTATTTTGTTCTGCTGAATGGTCCTATGATCTGGCGTAGTTTATTAAAAAAAGTCCTAAAAATACTAATACCGGAACTTTATTTCATGCCCTTCTTTGCCGTCTCCCCTCCTCTCCCTCCCTCCCTACGTTTTATTTTCTATCAACTAATTCTTGTCGTCTACGCCATTGTCTATGACTCCTTTTTCTAAACACTTTACTCCTTACTCCTAAGCTGATGGGCTTTTGTCTCCCCTACCTATCTGCGCCCCTCTTCCTCTCCCCCGCATCATCCAGCAGCATCCTCCCCACCAGCGGAAGCCGTGTCACTGCCCATTCAACAGAAGGTTGAAAGACCTTCTCGTCCACTGAAGGGAATGTAAACAGAAATCCCATCAACATCACAGCGGGTGCCCCCAAGCCAACGGAAGCCAGAAGGCTGGTCGTGAAGAGGAAGGCGGTGACGGGCGCGAAGAAGAGGGCAAGGGAGAAGAGGCAGGCAAAGATGATTGACACGGATGCGCACACCGCAAAACCCGCCACGAAAAACAAGGCCTTACCTTCCCAGCTTAGTCGGAGAAAGGAAGGGGTGACGAAAGTAGGGAGGGCGGAGGAGAAGGTGGGGAAGGCCTGGGAGAGGAAGAGCAGTCCGTCTAGAAACCACCCAAGGAACGCATCGATTCGGTCGCGAAGGAAGGAGGGAAGGAGCGAGGGAGGGAAGGAGACGGTGTTCCCAAACCTCTTCCAACATTTCTTGTAAGGAAGGCGGTCGGGCTTGTTGAAGGTGAAGCAGGCTTTCGCCAGCACATCGCCGATGTAGTACCGGTGGGGAGTGAGGAGGGGCATACTACCACGAGGTGGGAGGGAGGGAGGGAGGGTGGAAAAGAAAGGAAAGAGAATTAGGGTGCGAACTCCTAGATAAGGGTAGTTCATGTAGGAGAAGAGAGAGACCCAGCCGTCAATGCTTGTCTATTTTCTATTCTGCCATTGCATCCCTCCCACCCTCCCTCCCTCCCTCTCTCCACCCCAACTCACGACGTGTGATGGGAGGGCGTTGCAAGGCTCCATTCCTCCCCGGAAACTGGCTGTGTCTGCCATTGTACCACTGTCCTTCCGTTCACATCCCTGTACTGGACTGAGAACTCCAATCCAGGTCCCGGCGGGGGGTAGGGGACATCGGAGAATTCGAAGCTTTTCTTGAGCATGACCGCCACCTGGTTGGGAGGAAAGCAAGGAGGGCTCTCCCACCGCTTGTCGCCCAGTGTGGCTACCAATATAAAGTCGTTGACCGGGGGGAGAGGGGATTGACGGGGATAGACGCGGCAAAGATTCTCGGGGGTAGGAGGCTTTAAGGGAAAGGGGGGGAGGGAGAGGAGGGAGGAAAGTGATGAGCCATCCAGCGTACAAGCGAGAAGAGAACCAAAGGCATGTAAAAAGATGGAGACAAAAGACTGCCTAATTGCGAGTGTAATTGAACGGCTCCAAAAAGTAAAGGGGCTTACAATCGCACTCATCACCCGCCTGACCCCCCCACTCATCCTGCCTTACCTTAAGGTTTCGTAACCCATGCACATCGATCCGCAATGTACCCCGCTTGCGCTCCACATATTGTTTGAGTTCCTGTTTGAGGTAAACTGTGTCTGTAGGCTGTTGATGCAGCTTTCCGGTGGTGGTGGTGGCGGTGGTGGTACGCGCAGGGCCCGAGGAGGACTGGGTAGGGACGGGGGAGGGTGTCGGGGGAGGAGAATCAAAGGCAGGAAGGGAGGAGGCAGAGGAGGCCGGAGACGGATTCGTCATTTTATTCGTTGCACTTCTTTGTTGGCGTCGGTGTCTGTGACATGTGTGGTGTGGACGAGGTGGAGTGAATGCGGTGGAGGGTGGCAGGTTTGATGGAGGCATGAATCGATGGAGGAGGGGAGTGATAGATGTCAGCTTCAGAGGCAGATCCAAAGGCTGCGGCCCTCCCGGGGTGTGTAAATTTAGATGAGAAATTAGGTGTGCGAGATTAAACAAGAAAATGAGGAGGTCTAATGGCTTTAATTGGGAAAGAGGAGAGGTGTCAAAGCCCGTCCGTGTCGAAGACGCATACGCATACGTGTACCTCAAGCAACGTTACGGCACACAGAACCTCAAGGCGCTTTAGCTAGCTGGTGTTGGCTCATGCATACGAGACAACGTTGCAACAGCACTTCATGGACTCTAAGGTACTATAGTATGTAGTATGATTCAGCAAGCTGCTGATTTGATTTCCACGAGAAATCACTTTAAATCAGCCGAAAGATTGCTTACATATAAATAGTAAAGTAATAACGCGCGCGACGATCTAAAATTCATTAATTTTTCATTTGCACAAAGCACGTCAACTAATGGTAAAGTATCCTCTGTCCATGCATGCATGTGCATATTTATCATATCAATTCGATGCCACCACACTGTTTCCATCTCCTACCTCTTGCATTCCCTGTCGCACCGGAGAATTCGCTGCGCTGTTGCTCCGACTTCCCCTCCCATCGATAGGTCCATCCACGTTTGCCTCTGTGAACTTATTCAAAGTCTGCTTCATGCTCAGGAGCATCCCTTCCACCGTCTCCAATAAACCTGACCCCTCCCTCCCTCCCTCGTACGTCGCCTCTGTCCTCTCTTCGGAGGACGACGGCACGGGCAGTAGCTTGAGCAATTCTGCCAGCTGCTGCAATAGGCTCAGCACACGTTGACGCACTGGCCGGAATAAAATGGCTTTGGTGCTGCTGTTATAATCGAGATAAAGGGACATGAGATGGAGGAGGTGGGGGGTGGAGGTGGCGAGGCGTTCGTGGGCGGAGAGAAAGGTAGCCTGGACACGGTCAGGTTGAAGGAAAGACTGCGTGGATAGGGTGAGGAGGGAGGCGGCATCGGGAGTGGATGAAGATGGGGAGGAGGAGGAAGAGGAGGAAGGGAGGAAGGCATGAGATTTTTGCAGGAGGGTTTGGAGGGGCTCGGCTAGGTGGGTGGTGGCGTGCTCGATGAAGGTGTTGCAAGCCACCTTGAGGGAGTCCTCTAGCCGTTTCTTGGAGTCGATCTACCGAGAAGGAAGGGGAGGAAGAGGGAGAGAAAGAGGGGGATGGAGAAATGACACAGGAGGGAGAGAAGGCATTGAGTGGATGAGCGATCTACCGAGAAGGAAGGAATGGGACACGAAGGGGGGGGAAATGGAACGAGGGGAAAGTGTGTTTGGAGTGGATGAGTGAGGGAAAAAACCTTCGAAGACCTGCCCTCCTATATATTATACTAATATTGTTTGATGGATCAATGAACGAATCCAACCGATGCGTGACGTACCTCCTCCTCATTCACGGTGGGCACCGAGTCGACGGCCAGGGAGTAGAGGGCATTGTCCGCGCCGACTCGGAACATCTTCCGGGTATCCACGAAGAAGCGAGTCAAGGCGCCTGGAGGAAGGAAGGGAAGGAGGGAAGGAGGGAGGAAGGGAAGGAAGGAAGGAAATATGACAAGTAGGTATATGGAGACAGTACGTCGACAATGCTCAGGAAGATGGACGTCGGAAAAGCTTGTCCTTCTTCCTTCCCCCCCTCCCCCCATCCCTCCCCCCCTCCCTCCCCCCCTCACTCCCTTTTTACCTCGCGTAGACTTGAAATCCAGTCGCTTCTCGATGGCCGCAAATTCGATGTCGAAGGGCACGAGCTGCTCCCGGAGGATGAGGAGGTGTTTGACCTGGGAAGGGAGGGAGGGAGAAAGGGGGGGAGGGAGGGAGGAAAGTGTGGGCCAACGGCTCGTTTAGAGTCAAAGGCAGAAAAGAGAGATATTTGTACAAAGGGAAGGAGAAGAAAAGAAAGAGAGAAACATGCTCGCTTAGAGTAAAGGAGAAAGAGAGGTAGAATTTCGAAAGTGAAGGGAAAAGAAGAGGAGGAGGAGGAGGAGGAGGAGGAGGAGGAGGAGGAGGAGGGAGAGGGAGAGGAGGCAGTACTCACTAGGAAGAGATCGGCGTCCAGGTCTCCTTTTCTCTCCCTCAGGACTTTGGCCCCCGCCAGCAGCGACTCGTTGCAGGCCGCCAGCGCCTACCCCAAAGGTGGATCCGGATATAATCGTATTCATATCATATTCATGTGAGTGATTAGACATGTGAAATTATGATTACATTGCATTGGGATGACAGGTCTTAAGCGATGATTTGATGAGACTGTCCTCCCTTCCCCCCTCCCTCCCTCCCCAACCGCCGTGCTGCACAGAGCGAGGATCATGCAGAGGGAAGGGAGGGAGGGAGGGAGGGAGAAAGGGAGGGAGGGAGGGAGGGGGCACTCTACCTCCTCATGCAGAGGGAAGGGAGGGAGGGAGGGAGGGGGGGAGGGAGGGAGGGAGGG
>Ga0160419_100248_pt1 | contig 37918 bp, 39 predicted proteins | sample CelAP2metagpilot_2_FD_108196 | JGI IMG/M metagenome (GOLD analysis project Ga0160419, IMG submission 108196) | Phycosphere-associated microbial communities from Cellana algal ponds in Kailua-Kona, Hawaii, USA - Cellana AP2-4-25 metagenome pilot ...
CCTCCTGCTCCTCCGCCTCCTCCTCCTCCTCCTCCTCCTCCTCCTTCTCCTGATCCTCTTGCGAAAGCAGTAGCACCGGTGGGAGTCGTACTGCTAATTGGTCGTTTCACTCCACCCGTCCCCGCTGGACGCAGCCCCCTTCCTCCTCCTGGTGTTGCACCTCCTGCCCCTGCCGCACTCGGAACCGTCGTCGTCGTTGTGGCCGCCTGCGCCGGTGCCTCACCACCGGTCGTTTCAGAAGGAGACACAGCCGCCTTACGGACTGTCCCAGAAGTGCCAGGAGCAGCAGCAACACCACCAGCCGCACCTCGTGCACCTACGCCTCGTCCTCCTGCCATCGCACCACGACCTCCCGTAGGCCGTCGGCCACCCAAACGCCCGCCTGCTCCTCGGCCAGATACAGCAGTAGGAGCGGCGGCAGAAGCAGCAGCGGGGCCAGTACCACGGTCACCGCCACCACCAGCAGAGGCATTGGTAGTAGTGGCAGGGGTGGCGGCTGTGGACCTGGGAATGAAAAAGAGGGCCTCGATCTCCTGTTGAGGGATGGGGGTTTTCCCGTGCTGCTGTCGGCATTCGTTCACTTCCTTGGCGAGTTGAGTGTATCGGTCGTGGACTTCCTTGAGCTTTGCATCGGCCGCCTTTTTCTGTAGATATAGGGATGGTAACAAGTCGTTTATAGAGGAGGGAAGACGATGTGTAAATTTGCTGAGACTGTCCTGTTACTTTTTCCGCTTCCTACCTCGATCATTGCCTCCTTTCCTTCCTTACCTGGTTCAACACCTTCATCCCCGCATCTTTCAATGCCTGTACGTTTTTCTTGGCCGTCTCCAACTCTGCCTGCAGCTTTGTCAGGTCTTCCGTCTGTGCCGCAAAAGCCTCGGCTGTCGGCGCTCCTGGAGCTGTCTGTGCTGCTGCTCCTGTTGTCGATGGTACTGCTGATGCTGATGTCTTGGCTTCGGCCAAAGCCTGCTGCTGCTGTTGCTGCTGCTGGAAAAGCTGCTGCTTAACCTGCAAGACCTCTGAACGGGCTTGCGCTTCAGAAATACGCAATCGCGCGCTTTCTTCCTCCAGAGACTTGAGTTTTGCCGCACTCGATCCTCCCTCCCCACGGACTGCCTCCACCTCAACCTTCAACCGGGCAACCTCTCCCTCAAACCGCGCCTTCTCTGCGGCCGCTTCTTGCTTGTACACGCCAAGCTGCCTCCTTGCCGCCTGCAAAAGCGGAGTATTCTTGTTATTTTTCGCCTCTGCTTCCTGCAAGCGCCGCTCAAATTCAGTCGCCTTCACTTCAGCTTCTTGGATCCGCTGGACATGCTCCGCGACCTTCCCCTCGGCCTCTCGCACCGCCTGAGCTGCCTTGGCCTCCGCCTCCTTCACCTTGCCTTCCAAGGCAGGGATCTGGGTCTTCATCTCTTCCAATTCAGCCGCGAGCTTCTTGTGGACCTCAGGATCAATCTGGTGGAATCTAGTTACCATCGTCGACAATCTCTCGCTGTATGACGTTACCTCCTGCTGCAGACTGTCCCTCTCGGCCATCAACGCCTTCCTTTCTGCCTCCAACTGCTGCTCCTTCTGCTGAGCCGGCCCTGCCGCCGCCCTCAGATCCGAAGCTTCCTTCTCTGCCGCTCGCAAGCGCGTTTCTAATCTATCCTTCTCCTGTCGCAAGTGAGCTAAGGCATCCTTCAAGATACTCAGCTCCTGTACCTGCTGAAGCAATGTCGTGTGCTCCCGCTCGCTCTCAGGAGAAGGACGAGTCTTCCTTTCTTCGGCCAGCTCACGCCGGACCTGATCCAGAAGTCTCTGCAGCTGCTGAACCGTACTCTTAAAACGCACCGCTTCCATTTCTGCTGCTTCTTTCCCTGCTTCCATTAATTCCTTCTGCGTCCTATGATAATGAGCCACGCCCTGCAAGTCAATCACGGCTTGTCGGAGCTTATCCGCCTCGCCTGCACCACTTGCAGCACCGCCACCACCCCCTTGAGCAGCACCAGCACCACCACTAGCAGCAGCCTCCAACCCCTGCATCCAATCCTCCTGGAGCTTCCTTAATTGGTCTGCCAGAACAGACAACTGGGCATGGACCACCTTGTTTTGCTCTTGCAACTCCTCCGCTCGTTGCTTCTCCTTCTTACTCGCATCGGCCAACTCCTGTCTCTCCGCTGCGTATGCCCTCTCCTTCTCCAACAACGTCGCATTCACGGCCGTCAATCGATCGTCCACCTCCGCCTTCGCCGTCCGCATGCTCTCCACCTCATTCCTCAGCTCCGTCATCCCCGCCTCAGCCGCCGCGTGCAACTGCAACTCCCGGCGGTACTGTTCCTTCGCGGACTCCGCTGCCTCCGACGCACGCTTCGCCTCCGCCACCAGCTCTTGCACCCGCTCTTGCGCATGAGCTGCAGCCTTCCTTGCTGCCTCCAACTGCGCCATAGCTTCCTGGTGCTCCTTTTTTGCAGCTTCTGAGGCTTGTCCCTGAGCCTCTTTCAACGCATGATTCTCCTGAACCAATGAGCGGGTGGTCGCGCTCTGTTCCTCCAGCCTCTTCTCCAAAGTTTCCACCTCTGCCTTTGCTTGGCTCACAGTCCCGGCTGCCTCCGCCTCGGACGCCTCCCATCGCGTCTGTAACTCCCGCATCTGTCGTTCGTGCGATTCCGAGGCTGCCTTGAAGGTATCCCTCTGACCCTCTACCACCGCCAGCTTGGACTTCGACTCCCCGAGCTCCCGCGTCAATCGCTCGAGCTCGGCCTCCTTCTCTGAGGCTTCCCTGACGGCAATGGCCGAAACAGTCCCCGAAGTCGCCAACGCGTCCAAACGTTTCTGTGTCCCTTCCAACTGCCGAGCCAAGGACGTTGCCTTTTCATTCGCCGCGTTCAGCTGCACCTTGAGCTCCAAACTCTCCCCCCTTACTTCCACCAATGCTTTCCCATCCTCCTCCGCCTTGGTCTTGGCAAGTCTGACTTCATTCCCCAAAGCAGTCACTCGAGCGTCCGCCGCAGCTCGTTCCTCTTGCAGCTCCTTCCTCGCAGCGGCCACTTGCCCTTGCAGCAGCTTCCGTTCACTTTCCAGATGCTCGCGCTCCGCATCCGTCCTCGCTGTCAATGAAGCACTCAACGATTGACTCGTCTCCAAAACCTTCGTCAATCTCTCCACTTCCGCCCTCTTATAAACCAAATCCTGCTCCAATCGTTTCTCTGCTCCCAATGCAACCTCTTTCTCCACGTTCGCCTGTTGCAAGCTCACGCGGAATCGACGTGCCTCATCCCTAGCTGCCTCTAGGTCGTGCCCTCGGTCTGACAGTGCCTTCTCCAACGCGTGTTGTTGCGCCCTCAAAGCATGCATCTCATTTATCGATGCCTGCTCATCTTGCCGCCCTTTTTCAAGATCCTCCTGTAGGCGCTTGTACCTCTCTTGGAAAAATGAAGCATCCGCCTTGGACAGTGTTGCATCCTGCCTTGCAGCAGACATGTCCGCCCTTAAAGCATCGGCGACCTTCACTTGCTCATTATAAAGCTCTTCAAGCCTTCCCAATCGATCCATCGCATTCCTCAACTTTGACTCCAATTCCACCTCTCGTGCCCCTTGTCCCCCACATCCTCCCCCTCTCCCAGGGCCCGCGCTCTTCGCCTCCGCCGTTGGCGGCGTCTGCTGGAGCTGGTGGTGCTGCGAGGCTGCAGATGGCAAAGATTCCCCGGCTGCCAAAAGCTTGGACTCGGCCTTGACAAGCAACAGACGATACATATCCCGTTCGCTCGCAATGGTGGCAACTGCTGCCTGCATCGCCTCTCGATCCTCTCCTAACCTCTTCAGCTCCTGATGAGCCTTGCCCAGTTCCTGCTGCACTCCCACGGAGACCAATGCCCGGGAGCCATCTGCCTGTTGTGCTGCCTTTTCGTTAGTCAGCTTGCGGACGACGGCCAGTAGTTCTGTGTTACGCGTCTGGAGCTCCTGGACGTCGCGGAAAGTGACGAGAGACTCGTCCATCGAAGTGGTGTTGGCAGTCGTGGAGGGAGGCAAAGCCAACCGCTGCTGCTGCTCCTGCTCCTGGGAAGCCACGATCGCTCGGTCCATCCCTGCCTCGGCCGCACGCGCCGACATTCGTTCATGGAGCAAAAGTTGAACTTGCCTTGACAGATCAAGCACCAGCTGGTCATGCCCGCGGACCTTCTCAATCAATTCCTCCCTCTCTGCCCCAACACCCTGCAACCTCTTCTCCGTCATCACAAGCGTTTTTGTAACGCGGTCCAATTGCGCCACAACCTTGTCGTACGACTTTGCGATCAAATCCTTCTCCCGTCGCTCCTTCGCCAGAATCGGTGCCTTCTCCCCAATCTCCCTTGTCAGCTGCTGTGCAAAGAATTTAAACCTCTCTTTCTCCGACCGCTCATTATGCAAAGCCGTCTCCAACTCTGCCACCTTGTTCAACCGCTCCGTCAAATTCAGGTCTTGAGCAAAGCTTGCCATCGCCTGGGCAGCCGCCGTAGGGGGGCCGCGGGCCGTCGATGAGGCTGCTTGCTTCTGCAGCGCTGCGTGCGCTTCCCTCTCCGCCCGGAGCTCTCCCTCCAGGTGCAAGACTTGCTCTTGCTGGGATTTCTCAAGATCTTCAACCACTTTCTCGTACTTCTCCCGCTGTGCCTGCAGACGTTCCTTCTGCTGCTGCAATTGTCCTTCGTACGCCCCCTTGAGCGACCTCACCTCTCGCAGCAACGCATCCCGGGACGCCTCAGCCTCCTTTCGTTGCTCCTCATGCAACCTCGCAACCCGCCGCTGTGCCTCCAGCTCAGCGTCAAATCGAGACTCGACCTCTGACAATCGCCTCACCTGGGCAAGCATCTCCTCTTCCTTGTGCTCCAACGCCGCGTCCTTGCTCCGCAGCTGACTCTCCAACGCCCGTACGCGCTCCTGTGCTTCCGTCGCCTTCGCTTCAGCACGGTTCAACTTGCTCTCCAAATCCAATCGCAACCCGCTGGCCCGTTTCCGCTCCTCGTTCAGATCCTCGAGTTTCAAGTTGAGCTCACCCTCGGTGTCGCTCAGCCTCGACTTGCACGCTTCCAACTCTCGTCGCAACCGCTCTACGTCCACTTGTGTCGGCAAGACCTCTGTCTCCAAAGCCGTCTTCTCCATCGTCACTTGCCGCAGACGCGCCTCGAACTTCGCCAAAGACTCCTCCTTGACGTGCAAGTACTCCTTGCTGCTGTCCAACTCCTTGTTGGCCCGTGCCAGTAATTCGCTCAATCGACGGACCTCGTGTTCCTTCCCTTCCGCTGCCCGCTGCTGCTCCGCCACGGCCCCCTCCCGCGAGGCAAGGGCTTGCTGAAGCTCGGCAATCTTGGCCTTATCCTGTGCGCTGACTTCGGTGCTTGATGTCAGACGGGTTTGCAGCTCCTCGCATTCCTTTTTACTCCGGGCATGGTCCTGTTGCAGCTGGATAAATTGCCTCTCCAGGTTGTGATAGACGTCGTCCTTGCCCGCGTCCTCGTCGCCTTGCGTGGCTACCATGGCTCACAGAAACCCGTCTACGGGTCGTGAGATGGTGTCTGTGTATGTGGTATATGGTGTATGAGGATGGAAATAAAGAAAGACCAGCAGCCAACGGTAAAAATCATGCATCCAATCTACGGTCACTGGCGTTAAAAATAGGGCCGCCCACGACGAGGGTTAGCATGAAGAATAAAAGTGAAAGCCGGTGACGCGATATGGGAGTGGTTTGCCGGGGGCCGTGGTGCGAGTGACCAGAAGAGAAAAGCAAGATGGAAGAAGACGGCCACTGCGTCGGATAGACAACGAAGGACTCGCGGAAAATGTTTTGGGCCATTCCACCATTTAGGGCGCTTTTCATAGCCAAACGAGAAGCGTTGAGAAAGATGTCAAAAGCAGTAAGTGCATGAAATCGAAGCCCGTGACGTGTGCCTGGTTTCTTTGTTTCTCTTGGGTTTGTACCCGCATCGACGATCAAAATTAACCTCCTACCCCCTCCTCTACACCTTCAGTAGCTTGTGGTGGACCCGGCCTTGTTATTTTCCTTGTTTTTGCCATGGATGTTGGTGCATTTTTCAGTAATGCCACTATTGCAAATGTACTTGTTGGAAGTGATGGTCGTGGTGGAGGGTCCTCGCTGTTGCTTGGGCACACTCGCCTTGCGGGCGGGCATAACAGGACACGGCGAGAACAGAGAGACGTTCCGTGTGTCTAATGTGTTGTTCATTCGTTAAATGTGTGAGATCACGATCGCTGATAAAACCTTATCAATATAATGACGAACGCCAAGAAGAAGCTTTTGAATTTCCCGTTGAGAAGAAGCTTTCATTATTGTTCAGATGACATCGTGAATCGGCGTTCGAGTGCATCAATGATCAGTCTCCTCTCCTAAGTGCCTCTACTGTTCCCAGACATTTAGTGGGAGTTAGACGAGAAGGTTATCTTACCTTTGTAAGGGGGGAGCTTGCCAGTATGAGGTTTGTAGGTGGGCTTTGGTCGGGGCTTGGAGGGGTCACAGGGTGCAGGATCAGCAGAAGCAGCAGAAGCCTTGATAATTGTAGTCTTGGAGGAGGAGGAGGAGGAGGAGGAGGAGGCGGCGGCCTTATGGTGACGGCTGCTGTTGCAACTGTTATTCTTCAGGGAAAATGTGCCAGGGCCAAAGGACCGCGGGCCGGAGGGAAGGGGAATCTAAAGCGGAGGGATTTAAGGGGGGATTTTGTGGAAAAAATAAGGTATGGCTTCGAGGCAGGCATAAAGCGATAGGTTGGGGTTTAATTAAGGTCCACTTACTATCTTGTTACTGGTGCGACTCGAGGAAATTGTCTTCATCGTCGTGGCCTTCTTGGTACTGCTAACAGGAGCGGCAGCCGTCGTCGTTGCCCTTCCTGCTCCTGCACTTACTCCTCCTGCCATGGCCGCAATGCCTTGTGTGGCAGATGCAGAGGCAGGCGAGGGCTTACGAAGCATGGAGACAACTTTGGGCACCTTCTTTGGGAGATGGCTCTCCGCTGCCGTCGTGTTGCTGCCATTCTTCGTGGTGGAGGCAGCAGGGGCGTCCCCGCCCGATTCAGCCTTGCGCTTGATCACATTTATGGCAGTGCGCCTGAAGCCTTTCATCTCCTTTGCCTCTTGAATTTCCGAGACGGCCTCCAGTGCTGCTGTTGTTGTTGTTGCTGCTGCTGCTGCTGCTGCTGCTGTAGGCTGGGCCACGAGGTCAGGCATGTCTGAGAACATGTCTTCCCTAGGGGCTCGAGGAGGAAAAGCTGTCGGAGCAGCGACGGTCTCCTTGTCTGCATGCCCAGCTTTTTCGATTCCACCATCCATGACCATGCCTAATTGTTCCACCTTTCCCCTCAAATTATCCTCCCGCTTCTTCTGCTGCGCTGCCTCGCCTTCATCACTGTCTGTTCCTGCTTGCGGTGCAGCGGCAGAAAGGTCTCCTTTCCCCCCCTGCTCTGCTGCCGCATGCGCCACCAGACGCGCCTGCAACTCCGCTGTCTTGCCCTTGCACATTAGGCCATGTGTCTTACACAGTTTCCGTAAGTCGCGGTAACTCAGGGTGGCGTAAGAATTTTCCATGATGCTTGGTCTGTTGAAGGGAAATTCAAGGGGTAGTGGAAGTGGAAATAAGGGATGAAAAGCGGGAGCAGCATGTCAAGACCGGAAATGTCGAGGTCAAAAGACAGTGAAAAACTTGTGGTCATTGTTGAGAGCCTTGTTCTATTGGGGGCTATCCTTGCACCCTTCCCGAACGTGCCCCAAAAGACGTTATTATCACCTTTTGCACAGGTTACCTGGCCTTTTGCACGGTGGTGTACTCGTCTTTGTGTTGCCGAATCGTCGCTTCGTGGGCTAGCAGCCAAAGATCCCTCCTTAACCTCGCCTCCCCATTCCACTTCATTTACCATCACACTGGGCTTCCAGTTAATACGGACCCTAAAATTATGGACGACGTGGAGGACGCAGATCTGTGCTTGGCGGGCAACGCCTCTGATGAGGAGACAGTTCAATTTAAGGTACGTTCGAGCTCGTCTCCAGCCTCCCTACCCCCCATCCCTGCCATAACACCCACTACACCACCCCTCGCTCAACCTCCTCAACCCTATCTCCCTAATCCTCCTGCCTCTATCACAGAACGCTCTTGTCCGACAACTCAATGTTCTTATGGAAGCCGACGACGCCGACGCCACGCTTGTTGAATACATCTGCGTGATGGTGCTTGGCAACCGCAAGAAAATGAAAGACGTCAGATCGGCCATCGAGGACTTGTTGGGTGCTTCTGTGGCGACGCCGCTTTATGAGTGGTTGTGTGAGTATGTCCGAGATTTATGCGAGACGCATGAGGTGTTGCGGCAAGACGAGGAGGAGATGCAGGCGATGCTGGAGCAGCACCAGCACCAGCGCCATGAGCACCACCAGCACCACCAGCACCACCAGCAGCAGCAGCTCGAGCGTGGGCGGCAGCACCAGCAGCAACAGGAAGATACTGAATATGCAGAAATGTTTCAGGAGGAAGAGGAAGAGTGTGGGGAGCGTAATGGCATGGAGCAAGAGGAGGCGAAAGAGGAGGAGGAAAAGCTGCCTGAGCGAAGGATTGGCATTAGCAGCGTTGTTTCTCAGCATGATACGCCAGGTCTTTATGAACATCAGCAGCAGCAGCGGCATCGACACTCACTAAGGTTATCCTCCTCCTCCTCTTCCTCCTTCTCCTCCTCCTCCAGTTCGAGTTCCAAGGGTGGCGATCGACTGTTTTCTTCGGCCTTGCAGCAATCCGTGCGTTCTGTACGCATGCCCGTCGCAACACCTGGAGCAGCCGCAGTACCATCAGAAGCTGAAAGAGAAAAAAGAAGTGGCAGGGTTGTTCGGGGAAGCTTTGCAGAAGCCAAGTCTGCGCGCGATGGTGGAGGATTTGGTGGAAGAAGAGGACGAGAAGGACGAGGAGGAGGACGAGGAGGAGCAAGGGGGGGGATGATAGATTTTGGTGGCAGAACAAACGGGCTGGAGACACTCGCTGAAGATGGAGGCAGAAGGGTCGTAGAGGTCGTCAGAATGCCACAGCTGCAGCAGCTGAAACGACGTACCGTCACACAACACCACCAACGCGGCCGGAGCCGGTCGCTGTCCCCAGAGCGGGAACAACCACATCACCATAATCAAACACAGCAACAGCAGCAGCAACAGCAGCGGGATAGATCTGAAGATCGCAATGTCCATTTCGTGAAAACAGTGAGGAATGGGGCTACGCCTCCCCTTCCTCCTTCTCTCATGCCCCCCTTCAATCCCTCCTTCTCCCGTAGTGAGCGGACAAATGAGAAGCTCACTGTGTTCAGAATCACGGGAATCGTGGAAGGAAGACGAGAGGGGGCGGAAAGTGGAGGGGGAGGGATGCTCAAGGACGCGTTGGCAACAGTGACATCGGCAGCAGCAGATACAGCAGCACGAAATGGAAAAGATGGAGGCAAGGATCAGAATACTAGTCGTAGTAAGGGTGATGCATCTAGTATGGAGGGTATTTCTTCTTCATCTTCCTCCTTTCTCTCACCTTTTACACCATCACCATCATCGGGAGACAGAGGAGTAATAGGAGCAGCGGCAGGAATAGCCACGCTTTCGTGTTCCGCCCCTCCGTGTTATCCCGGCGATCCTTCCCGTGGCAGCGGTCGTGGCAGCGGTGGCTACGGACCGATAAGAGGAGGGCGGGGTGGAGGACGAGGAAGACCTTTCCGTCATCATACCCCCTACGCCAATTTTCCGGCACAGTCATCATTTCCTCCGGTGTCATCGAGGGCAAGGTCACGTGGAAGGGGGGGAGGCAAAAACATGTCGCTAGTCCTCACGCCGTCTTCTTCAGGGGCAACCAAAGCAGATGTCTCGGCATCTGCCCCCCCTACTACAGCGTCACAAGTCGCAAGAGGAGCGGCCAATCCATCCCTAATTAGCACTGCCTCCTCGTTCTCGTCCTCTTCCTCCTCCGCTTCCTCTATTCCTCCTTCAGTGACTCATAATCGCTCTCTAATTCGAAATCCGGTGACAGGGCGCATGACTCATCACAAAGTCTGGGTGCGGCCGACAGATGTCGTCGAGGCTGCAGGAACAGGAGGCACAGGATACGCAGGGGGAGCTACCACAGATACGGACGGAACGACCAAGTAGGAGGAGCACGAACAGCGGTTGCAGCAGCAGCAGCAAGGTATAATGATCGTCAGCTCTAACTGCCTAACCGCCATCCGATACAAATGGGCGAAAGAGGATTTTTGTTGGATGATATAAATGAAGGCGAAGACTAGAAGAACACCCAAAAGTACCTGTCGAGTAACATAGATAGCGCTTTTTCTCACATACTGTTTTCTATGTGTGCTACAGGCACTTGGAACTCGACAGATTATATAATGACACCACTCAATTTAGACGTATGCTCAGAATGTGAGCTATCACTCTGTTGTGCGAGCGCTACAATGTCAACGGCCACTGCACGCTACGTTCGCTCTCATTCTTACACGTTTAATCGCTGTCGCACGGTCACGAAGTAAATGGCGTTTTTTCATGGTGGATGGTTCAAAACAAAGGAAGGCCTCAAGCGATAATCTGGCACTGAAAAGTGCCTAAATTTTGTATTAAGCATTAATTCACTTCTACCTTCTCTATATCCCGTATTCGTCGATTTAATCCTCACCTTTATATCAAATATCCTCCATCCACTCATTCCTCACTCCCTCGCCCTCTCTCACCGATCTCACAGCCTTAAACTGTGGACACTTTAAACTGTGGGCAAAGGCCTAAACTTAGGCCTCTTGGGCTCCACCCCTCCATTTCGCGCCATCAAGTCCCTCTGGTACTCGCTAAAATCGCCCTCAAACCACGTGACATTTCCGTCGTCCTCGAAGGCCAAAATATGTGTAGCGACCCGATCTAAGAAGTAGCGGTCGTGAGAAATGATGACGGCGCACCCTGCGTAGTTCTCAATCGCATCCTCCAGTGCACGTAAGGTGTCATTGTCCAAGTCATTTGTAGGCTCATCGAGCAACAACAGGTTGCCTCCTTGCTTAAGGGTCTGTGCCAAGCACAATCTATTCCTCTCTCCCCCAGACAACACCCCCACGGGCTTCTGCTGGTCGGCCCCCTTGAAGTTGAACCAGCCTGCATACTGACGAGCATTCACCACCCTATTTCCCAGCTCGATCTCCTCTGCACCCTCCGCGATGGTATCGAACACGGTTTTGTTCGGATCCGACACCCCCTCACGGTTCTGATCAACGTACATAACCTTGACCTTGTCGCTGATGGTGAGCGTTCCTTGGTCTGGCTTTTCCAACCCGGCAATGAGCTTGAACAGCGTCGACTTTCCCACGCCATTGGCGCCTATCACGCCCACCACCCCACCGCGGGGCAGCGAGAACGATACTTTGTCCCAGAGCAAGCGGTCGCCGTACCACTTGCCGAGACCTTCCGCTTCGACGACTTTCTGCGCCAAGGGAGGGCCGGGAGGGATGTAAATGTTGGTGGGCCCGCCACGAGCGTTCTGCCGCGCATCCTCGTCGGCTTGCACCATCTGCTCATAGCTCGTGATACGTGCCTTGGCCTTGGTCTGACGCGCCTTGGGGGACATACGCATCCATTCCAACTCGCGGGCAAGGGCTTTTTTGCGCTTATCGTCCTCACGCCCCTCCTGCTCCATCCGCTTGGCCTTGCGCTCGAGCCAGCCGGAGTAGTTGCCCTCAAAGGGAATCCCCTCCCCCCGGTCTAGTTCAAGGATCCAACCAGCAACATTGTCAAGGAAATAACGGTCATGCGTGATGGCGACCACCGTTCCGGTATACGTTCGCAGAAAGTCCTCGAGCCATGCCACAGATTCGCAGTCTAAATGATTCGTGGGCTCGTCGAGGAGCAACAAGTCCGGGCGCTGCAGCAAGAGGTGGCACAATGCTACCCGGCGGCGCTCTCCTCCGGACAACTGATCGACCAGTGCATCGGATGGTGGGCACCGCAATGCATCCATCGCCCTCTCCAGCGTCCTATCCAACTCCCACCCGTTCTTCGCCTCGATCGCACTCTGCAACTCGTCCATGCGAGTGCTCAGCTTCTCTTGCTCCTCCGGTGTCAAATCGGCCTTGCCCAACGAACCACTCACGCCGGCATATTCTTTCAATAGCCCCCGTGTTTCTACTACGGCCCTTTCTAACTCGTCTGCCACTGTCGGCCCCTCAAGCTGCGGTTCCTGAGGGAGGTACCCTACCTTGGCCCAGCGCGCCGGCCGGGCCTCGCCGTTGAAATTCTCGTCCAACCCAGCCATGATTTTGATAAGGGTAGACTTTCCTGCGCCATTCCCACCCAACACACCGATTTTCACGCCCGGGTAGAAGGAGAGTGAAATATCCTTTAGCACCGGCTTGGACCCGTCGCCTTTTCCAAAGGTTTTGCTCATGCGATGCATTTGATAAATGTACTCGCGCTTGTTCGTGTCGATCACGCTGTTACCATTTCCACCGCCGCCGCTGCCGCCACCACCTTTGCTTTTGCCTGCGCCGCCCTTGCCAGCTTTCTTGCCTCCTTTTTGCTGCTTCTTGAGGTTGGCTGCGTTTAAGGGCCCCATGGAGAGGGGATTGATGCGAGTCTAGGATTTGGTAGAAATTCGGGAGAGAGATAAGGTGAGTGATGATAGGAAATGATTACCAATTACCAGTACAAGCCCAAAATGCAGGAGGTATGGTGGTAATGTTATGAAATAACATGGTAAAAATGCAGCAGCAGCAGCAGCAACAGCTACTGAGATTGAAACCCCTCACCCGAAAACATGTCTTGACCCGACAGGCAAACGCACAATTTACACACAGAAATGCATACGGCACATGGCGCCCAAACGTACCCTAGTAATGGCCACTGCCCCATTCTCGACCCCGGTTGAATGCGAGGAGTGATGATGGAAAGGCGTCGGGGCAAGGAAGAAAGCACTCGCGCCCGAGGCTAGCAGCCCCAGGATCAGACTCGTCAACCGCATACTGCTCAAAATCCTGTTGGTAAGGTGCCCGTGTGTTGGGCGGGTGCGGGGGTTTATCAAAACAAGATGAAAACGGGGTGAATATCTAGCCTCGTCGTGTGCGGGGCGGTGAGGCCTCGCTCAAGCTTCTGGCCCATATGCTGCAACATGCATGCACCACAAAGCAAAAGGCAAGAAGCAGTTAGTCGCATTTAGTTTCCATCTACTTTTCGAGTCGTGTCCTTTCAATTTCTCGTCTTCTTGCTTCTTTTCACTCAAAGCTTTGCGTGGATGGCCGCGGGTTTCGCAGGCAAACATCAAGGCACCATCACGGTCTCTCTTTTCGTTCCCTCACCAACCCACCACATCAAAAATCCGCACACATATACATGAAGGAATACATCCCAAATCGTCGTTTATAATTTTTAGTTCTACTTATTTGGAAATCTTGCGTCTCCGCCGCAACGTCTGCTTGACGTCTTCCACCTTAATCACTTTCTGTCGCGGGGTCATTAAAAAATAACCCGTGGACAAGATGCAAAATCCTACGAGGATGCCCACAAAGACATGGTTGGTGTAGAAATAGGAGAAGAAGATCAAGTACCTCATTTGCACCCCAAAAAATTGATAGATGTTACTGAAGCGCGCGTAGCCTGCAAACGCTGAAGTGGAAAACTCGACAATCGGAAAGGTACACAACAGGATCAGAATGAGGTTGAAGAGGAATGAGTTCATGTACGTGCCATTGATCTTCATTGGGTGCAACTCCACAAACAGGAACCGCACTCCAATCTTAAAGTTCCCTGCCACGACACAAAAGAGGAGGTAGAGGACGAAGAGCGCCACGGACAGCACCCCAAACAGCGGGAACCACTCATCGAACTGAATGAAGTACTGGTTCAAAAATTGGGACTGCGGCGGGGAAAAGAACATGTAGAGCACCACATGGAGCACCCACATGATCGTCAAGAGTGACGCCACAACTCCCATCAGGAGCATTGCAATCGGCCACAAGGGGTTGTAGCTCGCCATATTTTTCGCGGCGCTGAATTTTCCGAAGTCGTCCTCGAGTAAATACACCATCTGTTTGAAGCTCTTCATCGTGCTGCGCTCGTTGCGCTCTGCACGGGTGCGCGTTAAAAAGTTTCCGCCTGCTGTGCGACGGCTTTTTCGTTCGGATTGGACGAGTTGGCCGACCTGAGGGAGGGAAGGAGGGAGGGAGGGGAAAAGGGATGGTATGGGTGAGTTGAGTCTACGTGTTTGCGTGTGTGAGAGAATGGAAGGCGAGACGAGGACGAGGGAGACTGTTAGCAGGGCACATGAAAAGCACCCTCAAATTGTGTCAGTATTTTCCGAGCACCATGTAAACCTTCCTCGTCCCTCCTCTCAATCCCTCCCTCCCTCTCTCCCTCCCCCCGTCTTCACCTCGATCAGATCCGCCACCCGTGTCTGCAACAACAGTTGCTCATGGGCCAGTTCTTCCGCTGACATTGCCTTCGGCCGAGCCGTAAATGTCGTGATTAGGTCCATGGGCAACGCCGCCAGGCCCACCCCTCCGAAAACAGAAAAGAAGATCCAACCCACGAAGGAGAGGAGGGCAACCATATAGACAACAAAGGATGATTGGAAGGTCATCGAGGTCCTAAAACTCGCGTTGGTCACATCAGCCGCAAAGCTGGCTTCTTCCACATTCAGGGTTGCATTCATGGGCGTAGCGAGAGGGTGGGTATAGAGGTCGGCCATACTGGCGGGGATTTCCGTTACAGGGAGGCGGAAGCGTCCGATCTGGAAGGAGGAAGGAAGGAAGGGAGGGAGGGAGGAAGGGAGGGGCGATGAGCTACGAGGCTACTTTTTAAGATCATGGGCAGAGAGTGCGTATGCGAGAACAAGAGGGCAGGATAGAATGTCGTTTGCGAAAAAAAAAGCTATACAGTGGAAGGTACGTACGAAGAAGAAGCATACACCCAGGACAAGCCCCGAGGCGAAGAGACAGACAGCGGTGTACTTGATCGCTGTGCAGGCTGCCTGGCCTTTGCTCTCCGTCAGACCGTCGTTGCCCTGAAGGGGTAAGGTGATTGAATGTATTTTAAAAAGTGAATTTACCTTGATTTCTATGTCGGACAAACATGGAAGAAGAGGGGGGGAAAGGAGACGCACATCGTCTTCTGCTCGAAGGGGGAAACCAATGAAAGCCCACGAAAGGCGACATGTCCACCACCGCTCTCCCTACCTCCGTCCCTCTCTCCTTTCCCTACACACACGCACACTCTCTCTCTTCCTCTCTCTCTTCAAAAAACGCATACCTCATAGTAAAAGATGGCAAACGGCAGAACAACCACGCACAGCAAGGTGACAAGGACATACATAATTTTCCAAAACAGGCCCATGTTGAGGCCACCGCAGCTTTCCACCCATCCCTGGGCACACCCAATGTTAATGCTGTTATTAGCCACATCGAGGGGTAGGGCTAGAACGCAAGATTCGGCGAGCAGAAGGCCGAAAATCTTTGGTGAGGAGTTGAGGAGGGAAGAGATGAGGGCGGGAGGGATGGTTGTCGGCGACGGATGGAAAATGGGAGCACTACAGCTAGAGAATGGCGCAATGTACAAGCATGTAGAGGTGGAAAATGAGCAAAGGACTCATCACGACGTAGAATGAACAAAATCATCCGGACGAATGCATCCGGCTGGCGGGAAGTGGAGAGCGCGGCAGTCCAGCATTTGTACTCGACACACACGGCATGACATGGGCCTTCCCGTCAAACCCTTTCCATCGATCTACGTACCACCAGGGCCTTGGGAAAGTATGCCTCGTTCTTGTCGTCTGGATGTGACCAGTGCACGAGCATGTACACGTTGATTATGAGCAAGATGACAATCATCAAGCCGATGCATAGCAGCAAAAACCAGGACACACCCATGCTGCTAACGAGGGCACAGAGTGGAACCAAGGGCCAGGAAGGGAGACCGAAGGATTTAGGCGCAGGCTCTAGAGTGTTACCTGTGGTTTGGTGTCGAACGCTGTGGTTCAGTGCAGCAGGGTGAGAGGTGCAGGTGTCGTTTAGGCTTAAAAAAGGACGCGCTTACGGGCGGGCAAGTCAAATTGTCGGACGACTTGGATCACGACTCTCAGCATGATCAATGCCCACGGAATAGACAAACTCAAGAGAAATGTTCGATACATGATGGTGAGCATTCCCTGTGCGGATGTGTGGGTTTGCGTAGTGGAATAGCTAACGAAAGTCGGGAGGACATGAATTAACATGCTTGTCTGGCCCATCGTCGTCCTGTTCTCAAACGCTGATGACTTATGCCCTTTCCCGTCGAGGGCCGTAGAAGCATTTCGAGCGATTGCGTGCGCCGTAGGCGAGAGAGGTGTGCTACGTAAGGTGTCCTATAACATGCGATTTGCCCACCGATCAGAGATAAATTGTGCCTCCTTCTAGACTACACATAACCACTCATTTCAGCCTCCTCTCCATTCCCTAGACCCAAGGCTCTTCAGACGCATCCTCCGCCCCACCGCCCCGGCAGCCCCAAGCAAGCGAGGAGACATGGCCGCCAAGGCCGCCGCCGACAAGGAGAAGGTTGAGGGGGTGATCAACACGGTGCTCAAGGGTCTCGACGAGCACATCGTCGACTACATAGTTAGCGTGCTCGAGGACGATCCGTTGCAAAGGGTAAGTTGGGTCCCCGGAGGCGAGGCGAGGGAGAGGAGGGGAGAGGGTAAAACGAGGGAAGGGAGGTGGAGGCGGAGGCAAGAGGTGCGATCATGCAATAGGAGCGGCGTTTAGATGCCCGGACATGACTGATGTGGAAAATATCTTCGTTGTTATTGCAAGACGACAGCGCTCTCAGTATGTTGCCCAGCCCCCCACACGACCCGTTACTCACGCTTGCATCCCTTCCCACTCGACCCCCTTGCTAAATACAGCCACAGGATCTAGAGGAATCGGTAGGCCCCTTTTTGCTGAGCACTGAGTACGCAAAGGATGATCCTGAGGTGGCTGATTTGTGTGTACGGCTGTCCTCGGCCTTGTCATTGGCGTTTGCGCATGGTAGGTGGCAGGGGAAGGGGAGGGAGGAAGGGAGGGAGGGTAAAAGACGAAGAGGGGAATGGGATATGTGGCCGTGAGTTGGTATTCAAGCGCACTTGTAGCAAAACGAGCAGGCGGTTGATCGCGTTCTCATTCATTCTTCCCCAACTTCTATTTTTTCTCCATTCGACCCCTCCACAGATGTGAGCCACCAACGCGCCGCCTCGACCCGAGGGCAAGACGATACCCCCACATTGCTGTCGGCCCCTCTCTCCTTCAAGGAGAACACGACGGCGACCGACACAAAGCTGATGGACTTGATGTGGGGGAAGGACAAGGTTCGGCAAGCCCGCAACGTCCAGGTACGATGGACCTATGGATTTAGGGGTTTTTGATCATGTATTGACTTCTAATGTTCCTGCATGGTCAAGGGAAATATCTTGATAAGTTTATTTTTGATTTTTCCGAAAGATTATCCGGTGCGAAAAAGACCGCCATGACAGCTTTTTGATGCGGTATTCACATCTTCGCTCACCTTGCCTTTCTCTCTCTTCCTCTCTCCCCCTTTCCCTTCTAGTTCACCAACAGCAGCAGCATCAGCAAGCGTCAAGAGCGCAAGCAACGCCGGTTGTTGGAAGCGGACGAGTCCTCCGACGAGGAGGAGGAGCAGGTGTCGATGATGATCTTGCCCGATTACAGCAGTGGGTCGGGAGAGAAGGATATCAACGTGCTCGGCTTTGTGTTGAGGTGCGTTGAGGCTGGAGCAGTAGCAGTAGCAGTAGCAGCATCACAGTCAACGTTAACAGCAACAGCAGCAGCAGCAACAACAAGAGCAACAATAGCAACACTTTTTACTGGTGCTCATGGCCACCATGTCCATATTGATGCTTGCTCTTCCTACGCTTCCCCTTGGTGTATTGAACTGGTCTTGCAGTCCCTCAACCATTACATTTGAGTCCCCTTCCTTATCTCCCCGTCTCCCCACTTCCTCTTCATTTCAGGTTTGCCGGTCAAGAGCTCTTGTCCAATGCCGATTTGCGGATGGCGTATGGACGACGGTACGTTCATTCGAGAGAGAAAGCGAATGGAGAGAGGGAGGAAGGGAGGGAGGGAAGGAGTTGGGTGAAGAGAGAAGAGAGAAAAGTGGGAGTCACCTTTTCTGAATAACTTACCTTCCCTCTCCCCTTTCCTCCCTGCAGGTACGGTCTGATCGGTGCGAATGGCATCGGAAAGACGACGCTCCTCAAGCACATAGCGGCCTTTGAAATCGAGGGATTCCCGCGCCACCACCGCGTGCTGCATGTGAAACAAGAGGTGCGGTCCAGCGGGAAAACGGTGCTTGAAACCGTGCTGCAGAGCGATGTGGAGCGAGAGGCCTTGATGGAGGAGGAGAAGGAGATCTTGTCGAGGCAGCAGCTGAAGGACCAGGAGGGGGGAGGGGTGTCGGCCGGTAAGCGGAGGAAGGAGGGAGAGAGGGAGGGAGAGAGGGAGGGAGAGGTTCATGTCGTCTTTTCCTAGTTGGGGTATTTCGGGTTTGTAATTGCATTCACTCATGAATATCACTCATTGTTTCTGCTATCTCTCCATTCTCTCCACCATCCTGGTGCCGACCACAGAGGAAGTAGAAAACGACTCGAAGCGGCTTTCGGAGATTTATCAACGCCTCACCATTATTGGCTCCAACTCGGCTGAAGCCAGGTAGAATGGAAAGATGAGGACGGATTGAAGGAGGGAGGAAGTGAAGAAGAAATGATCTCGCTCGAAGTACTCTCACACCCTTTTTCCTTCCTCTTCCCGTCCCTCCCTCCCCATCAGAGCCGCTGCCATTTTGAACGGTCTCCAATTTAGCCTCGAGATGCAATCCTCTCCAACCTGTGATTTATCCGGAGGGTGGCGCATGCGCGTGGCCTTGGCGTCGGCGCTCTTCATAGAACCTGACCTGTTGCTTTTGGACGAGCCGACAAACCACTTGGACCTCGAGGCCGTTCTATGGTTACAAGAGTACCTCAAGACTTACAAACACACGGTGTTGCTCGTCTCGCACGACCGTGCATTTTTGAATGAGGTCACCACGGATATAATGGACTTTAAGAACAAGACATTGACGTATTACCGGGGAAATTACGACACTTTCGAAGCCGTGCGGATGGAGAAGATAAAGAACCAACGGAGATTGTACGAGGCAAACATGGCCAAGCGCGCGCACATCCAGGACTTCATCGATAAATTCAGGTAGGTTGGTCAAAAGGCAGGGATAGAAGTAGAAAGGGAACGAGAAAGGGAAACTAGGGAGGAGGTCTTATTGAATGGCTGATTTTGAAATCATATTAAAACAAGCAGCACCTCCCCCCCTTCCCCCCCCCCCCGCCTCCACTAGGTACAACGCCAACCGCGCCGCCCTCGTCCAATCCCGCATAAAGGCCTTGGAAAAGTTGGAGGTGGTGGAGGCGCCGGAAGACGATGCCCAATTCCGTTTCCACCTCCCCACCCCCGAGCCTCTGGGACGGCCCGTCATCAATATTGAGAGAGTGTCTTTCGGGTATCCTAAACGAGAACCGGGTGCGTCCATGGACGATGAGGAAGGGAAAAAGAAGAAGAAGAAGCCTGTCGAAGGGGAGGGAGGGCGAGAGGGAGAGAAGGATGGAGAAGATGTGGTGGCCCCGCCGGTGCCAGTGCCGATACTTTTAAGGCCACCGGTGGAAATGGGGAAGATATTGTTCGAAAACGTCGATTTTGGGGTGGATCTGGAGACGAGAATAGGTAAGAAGGAGGGAGGATAAAAAGGAGGGGGGGAAGGGGAGGAATTGGTGCGTTTTCAAATTATTTAGGGGCGGAACTCGGAACTTTCTCGGCATTTATTTTGGAGTGCACTTTTCGTTTTCACCCTTTACTCCAGGTATCGTCGGCGCCAATGGTGCCGGCAAGTCCACCCTCCTCAACCTTATCCTCGACAAGCTTCGTCCCACCGAAGGTCACATCTTCCGACACCATAATCTGCGGTTGGCGTCCTTCACGCAGCACCACGGCGACCAGTTTGACTTGCGCTTGTCCGCAGTGGAGAATTTCGAGGCCATGTTTCCCAAAAGTGATCAACAGGTAGGTGCCAACATGCAATTTAGTTGTGCCGACATGTAATTTCATTGAACGGCTTTGCCTTGTGTGGAGGCCCTTGGCGGAATGATTCGAGTGATGCGTCACTGTCCTTTTCTCACTCTCCCCTCCCTCCCTCCCTCCCTTCCTTCCTCCGTTCATTCGTCCTTGGTAATCCCAGGAGCTGCGGAGTCTGGTGGGTAAGTATGGCCTGTCTGGAAACGACGCCATAAAGCCCATGCGCTTCTTATCGGGCGGACAAAAGTCCCGCGCTGGTAAGGAGGGAGGGGGAGGGAGGGAGGGAAGGAAGGAGGGACGAGAAATAAGAGGCGAGATTCAAACAACAACGCTCACACATGTACGCAATCCATGCATGCAGCCTTTGCCCTACTGGCACATCGTAAGCCACACATTGTCATTCTCGATGAGCCGACGAACCACTTGGACATGGACACCATCCAGGCCCTCATTGAGGCGGTAAGTCTAGATTTCGTTATTCAACTTTACCTATACTCTCTTCCTCCTCCTATTTATTTATTTCATACGATGTATGGCAACTGTCCTTTGCTCTATTTTTTTTGTGGGGGGGGTCTCAGAGTTTCTCACGTAAGCATTCTCCTACACATTTACCTGTAGCTCAAGGAGTTCCGCGGTGGCCTCTTGGTAGTCTCCCACGACCAGCACTTCATCGAGCAAGTCACCACTGATATTTTTGTTTGTGGCAACAATGCCATTAAGCGCTTTAATGGAACCTTTGACGAGTACAAGAAGATGGCTTTGTCCAAAGTTGTGGCGAAGAAATGAGAGTGATGAGAAAGGAAGAGAGGGAGGGAGGACGGATGAGAATGTGCCAAAAGCATCGGGTGCGAGATTTTTCCGTGCAGATCGTCAGCGTATCAGCGACAGAGAAACACACACACACACACACACACACACAGAGAGAGAGAGAGAGAGAGAGAGAGAGAGAGAGAGAGAGAGAGAGAGAGAGAGAGAGAGAGAGAGGAAGGCTGTTGGCCGAGAGAGACGGGGAGGTTGGTGGGGGAAGCCAGGTTTGTGGATGGCCGACGCCTTTGCATGCACGGGTATGAACGACGTTGAACGTTAGGAGACAAGAAGAAACATATAACCAACCTATTGATGAATGTCCATAGAGACTCCTGGCACATTTTTTGACACGTCCCGTGGATGTGCCGGCGAACGACGGCAACGGCAACAACTCATTGAACAAGAACACACGCACTTCCTTCCTGTATCTCAGAATTTTTGGCTCATTCACACGCTTGCCACCCCTTTTCCTCTCCATCACCTCTACCTCAATTTCTTAAGGCGTGCAGTGCTGTAGAATTGCGTTCCCAAGCGACAGGAATGTCAGATTGGTGGTGGCTCGAGGGAGAAGAAAGGGCGCTCTTTCTTCGTTCAGGAGGCTCCGCCAAGAAGTTCTGTTACAAGCGGCGGCGGGTGAATCTGTCCCGTACGCTGTGCACACCACTACACCCTACTCACCCACACACAAAAAAACACTCGTGCACCAATGCACCAACACACAGGCTCGTCAAACTTTTCAGCGCAAGATGCCGCACGTCGACATTGTTGAGGAGAATGCTCGGCCGAGCAGCTACGGGCGTTATGGCGCAGTCGAGCTGGGCCAGGACGAGGAAGGCGCAACCATCAGCGTTCTTCGTCGCCAGCCGCATCAAGAGGGGAGACGCGGGACGCATGGGAAGATTGGCATGGTTATTGCTGGTTTGGTGGCGGTGGTCTTGACCGCCGTTGCTGTTGCTTCGAACACCTCTTCTTCCTCCGCCTCGTCTAATACATCCCCTGCGCGTCTCATGTCCCCCAGCCCTATATCCAACACAACCGGGAATGATGTGGCCGGTAACTCACCCAAAGCCTCCACGGGGTGGCAGGATATGGTGCCGAAAGACGTCTTAAAAGCCAACTCTTCCTCCACCGCCTCCTCCTCCTCGTCCTCCTCGTCGTTAAAGGGCAACCATACCACAGCCAGAAGGAAGGTCGGAGGCCCTGCGCGAAACTGCACGTTGGACGAATGTAAGACCTACAGTGGCTGTGACCCTTCCGCCTTCCCCTTTGTTTGCGTCGGTGGCTTTGCCAAAGGGGGTTGTGCCAAGGTACAGAGCGCCTGGGAACAACCCGGCTGCTCTGATTTCTGTACCCTTGCAGGATGCGCGAGCCAGGCCCCCACTTGCGGACAATGCAGCCCGGAGGACTGTCACAAGGTTCAGTCTGTCTGTGGTGCTAACCGTCGATATGCTTGCGTGGAGGGACCGAGCGCGGGAGGGTGCTCTACGGAGTCGGCGTATTGGCCTCAGGGGATTTTGAATGGCATTTGCAAGACTTGCTGTGATCTGAAGACGTGTGCACCTGCCTTGACGTGTGCGAAATGCACAACAAAACAATGTGCATCTATGTCCATGTGTGGTGCCACAGAGCCAGTGCAGTGCACGGGGGGAGCTGCGGCGGGTGGGTGTGGAACAAAGGACTCGTGGGCAACGGCTGGTATGGCCGGCTCCTGTACGGCATGCTGTGACACATCTGCCTGTGGTGGAAGCGACGACAGCGATGATGATAGTGATGATGCGGCTACGGATGCTGATGCTGATGCAGACTCGACGGAGCCAGCGACGTAAATTTTGTGATTTGCGGGCTGGAGGGGAATAGAGGACGGACTCGGTCATGTAGGACTCCGCTTGTGGTGGCGAGAATCAGGATAATGATGAATACAGAAGAGGATTCTGGTGCTGTTCTAAATACGACGGAGCCGACCTTTTGGGGATGGAGGTGCATTGGAGATGGTGTGGAGATGTAAGAGAGGAGGGTTGTTGAAGTGTTTTTCTCAGTCTACATCCCCACCACCGCGGGGCAAGAGAGATGAGGAGAAGAGCTTTTACTCTTACGGGGGAGATGATAAACGCCTGTGAAGAAAGGGATGAAATCAGGGAAGGCATCGCATTTGTGTTTTGAATAGATTGAAAGGGGAATAGGGAGAGAGGAGAAAGGAGGGGAGGAGAGAGAGCAGTTGTAGTCTTATATTTCGTCAGGCGTGTAGGAGGAAGAGACGCGACATGATTGAAGAAAAGGAGGAAGACGACGAGGACGAGGAGGAGTACAGACGAGAGGAGGGTAAAGCATAGATTACGTCGAGTATATTGGAGAGAGGAAAAGAAGACAGAGACAGAGATCAAGAATTGAAAAAGGTACAGTCGCTGACTTGATGCCTATTTTTTTCGTCGTTACGGGGGCAGGCGGGCGGCTTGGTTTTTTTTCATTCTACTCTGCAAGCACAAAAGGGTGGATTCAAGGATAATCTAAAACAAAACTCGGTGGTTTGTGGCTTCCTTTCTTCCTTTCCTCAATTGTTCTTCTTGTGTATGTAAACGAAACGAAACAAAGTCGAATGGCAGCATGCCTCTCCTTTTTCTCCCAAGGCTTCTGTTTCTCCTTCTCTACCGACTCCCCTCAACCCTTCTCCTTTCCCCCCTTCGCTTAATGGTCTCTCCCCCCCATCCCCAATGCGAGGACATCTAATATTCCAAACACAAATTCAGCTCGTCGATGCTTAATTGTATATCCCCAGTCCCCATGATCAACCGTTTCTTGTCCGTAGAGTACTCAATCTCCGGCTCCGGCAAACACAGATTTGCCCTCACTTCGAGCTTCGCATGGCCCTCGGTGCCATCCAGAGGGAGGCGCCGGCGGAGGGTGACACCGTCTTTCAGGTTTAGGGGTTGAAGCCTGAAGGATGGATGGGTGGAAAGAATGAGAAAGGGAGGAAAGGGGGGTAAGTTAATGTGGTCATTATCAAGCGAGTAAGAAAGGAAGCATCTGTCGGTGGAGGAAGAACAAGGGATAGCAAAATGGAGGGGAAAAAAAACACCAAAGCAGGCCCCCTCTCGGCCCTTACCAAAGAAATCAACCGCCGCAACCCCAGAGGAAAACATAACAAATTTTAAAACGAAAATATCGTGTAACTGCCGATTTCTCACCGTTCCGTCCTGAAGCCCAACCGTGCGTATGAGCGCCAGGTTCCTGTGTCTATCCCCGCCCTGAACTTGAGCCTCGTAGCAATGTCGTCCTGGTCCCCAAGCGTCACCAGCCACGTCTTGCTAAACTGAAGCTCTCGTCCCTTCACTGTCAGACGGCCGCCAATGATTCGATCTTCCCATGAGGACTTGAACTGCCACACGCCGATCTGAGGAAGGAAGGGAGGGAAGGAGGGAGTAATGAGTGTGATGGACTAGTGTGCTCTGTTCTCGAGACAGCGAGCGGGAAGCCGTTGGTTCAACCCTTACTATTTTTCCGTCTCAAACACCTGATTTTCCTCTCTCCCTCTCTCCCTCCCTCCATTTATTCCTCCCTCCCTCCTCTCTCTCCCTCCATCCCTAACTCCCTACCTGCGTGTTGTAGTCCGCCCCCAGCTCAATCACGGTCTTAAAGGGATAGAATCTCTTTCTCAGCTTCAATGTTGTCATCGGCTCTACCTTGACGCGAAACCGTGGAATCAAATCAGTCCACGGTCGCCTGTCCGACGACTCAAACTCCCTCTCCGCCGCCGCCGCCTCCGCCCTTCCCCCTTCCCCATCAAACAAAGGGTTGAAGTAATCCCCTCCGTCAGCTCCATCCATCCCATCGTCCTCATCCTCCCCCATATTTCTCCCCCGAGTTTTGACTGGGAAATACCACTGCTTCCAGAACACGTTCCCGCCAATCCCTCCCCCGCTCCCTCCTTCCCGGCCTTCCCCTCCCACTCCTCTACTGCTTCCCCCTTTCTTCCCATCTTTGCTCGGACGCCGGTCGAAGATGCCATGGCCGTACCTGAAAAGGAGGAGGGAGAGAGAGTGGGGGAGGGCGGGAGGGAGGGAGGGAGGGACAGAGGGAGGGAGCGGAGTTTATGCGGTGAAGCCACGCACCATTTCTTCCCGGCATCCTGGTCCTCGTATTTCCTTCCTCTTTCTACGTGACCCGTTTCTCTATTGTCATGTTCCCTGGTCAGAAGGAAGCATGCCCGTGTCCAGACCCTTCTTTCTATCCACCTCCCTCCTCTCTCCCACGTACCTAGCCCCCACTGGTGGTGGCGGCGGCGGTGGCTCGCCAAAATTCCCGAGTGTGCGTGCAGCATCCGCGGCACGGAGCAATGTGGACAAGATGTAGAGAGTAAACAAGCTAATTGACAATAAGTGCGCCGTTGGAATGTTCGTCGTCATCGATTTTAGCTCCTTTCCTCTTCCTCTTCCTCTTCCTCCTCCTCCTCCTCCTCTTCTTTTTCTCGATGCCCCACCACGCCAGCATGGCCCTCGTTGTTCTGCTGGTGGGTATTGTCCGTGTGATGGCAAAAATGGTGAATGTCCTCCCTCTCCTCCTTCATGGTTTGTGCTGACTCCTCTTTCTCCTCGCCCTCCTCCTCGCCCAGGCAGCATCGTCGGGTGATTCCTCGATCTCCTCTCTCCGTCCACGGCCAGGCGTTCCACCAAGCCAATAATCCACGCACCTCCTTGTGCTATGTTGTATGAATATGTGTGTGAGTGTGATGGATTAGACTGTCAAGGGTGACTCCGCAGTCTATGAAATGGCAAAGCAAGTACAGCGCTACACGTCGTCGACTGACGCGCTGTGAAAAACGCATTAGCGTCAACTGCGTTCTGCTTTGACAAGAATCAAGGCCTGGGCTCGGTCCCTGCGCCACCGTAGCGCTGGTATAAACTACGAGCTTGTAGGCGCGCGCTCTCTAAAGTTGTGCAGCAGACAACCGTCTGTTTGAGGTTTTGTGTCCCGTGCAGCGTTGTCAGGTACGACGAACGCAAGGGGGAGTCCGGTTCTTCGCTGCTTTCGAGACTAAATCGGCGTGCGCAGCCTCGCTCAATGTGAGCACTCCCGGCAGACATATTCATGTTTTTGTCTGTCTATCGAGTGTATAGCATTTTTGCGTAGTTGTCGAGTACGCCAATCAAGAGAAAAATGGCTTGACAGTGTCAAGTTATTGAGGTCTTAAGGCAAGGTCGCGTTCGCAAGGTCAAGCAAGATGGGCTTTCAGTATGTCATCGTCATCTTGGTGTCTCATCTCCCCATCGAGCGGCTTGCCTTGTATTCACCACCTCTAGTGGTCTGGGATTAAAAATAAGCACAGTCACAACCTGTGCAACGCAGGCCACATGCATGTGTCCATGCCAGAGCAGCTGCGCTGCCGCCTCCTGCCGAGTGCGCCTTTCCCCTTAAAAAACCTCCCCACCCCTGTACTCCTTGAGCGTAGACATTACGGGGGGGGTAGAGGGGTGACGGGGGCGGAGATGGATACGGCTGATGACCAGGAAAGGGCCAAGGAAGGGCGTCAAAACTAGAAAGTGTGGAATCAAACGAAATTATGTGTGCCCGCGTTGTTTTCAAGAAAGGTCCGTCTGCCTGACCAAATAAGGAATAGGGATGCGATGAAGATCCCGTGCCCAGTAGAGCCAGCTCCAAACACACCAGCATGCACATATAGAACAAACGGTTGTCTACCCCTACCTACTGGCAGGGCCATATTTGTAGGGTGGTTGTAGTCTTGCATGCCCTCCAGCTATTGAAATGCCCACAGACAGACTTACCACTTCATATCAGTGCGAGCTGAGGAGTTGAGAAACACACATAGAACCAGACACACATCCCTGATCCTTATCGAACCTATCATTGAGAGACTGTGCTTCGAAACCCAGCATGCATTAACAAGTCCGATGATAAATTCTTTCTCACAAACTCCATTTCTGTTAAGGGGATACGTTGATTGATTGACAAATAGCTTTTCGTTCCGTAGATATCAAAGCTGCAGATTACGATAAAGCGAAAATAGATAGCCTCCGAAAACTTTTTTTTGTTTCATGGGTATGGAGAGGCAATTCAGGCTGCGCTTCTTTTCGTGACGTCACATGACTAGTTAGCGAAGCTTCGCTCGAAGCAAGGCCACTAACAACGGCAGAAACCATCGACCCTACACGCCTAGGGGTAAGCACAACTGCAAATGTTCACAGCCGACACTCAGCAGTATCATGATGGTGGTCGTCCACAAGTGCTTTTCGTCGTCCACAAGTGCTTTTCTTAGCGTGGTCCCGGGAATGACCTGGACGTCCTCGCTGTCAGGCTCGCCACCACCGCCGCATACACGGCCACTCTGAGCCACACAGACCCACAAGCAGTATGGCGACCAGCACATTCACGACAGGAATGCCAAGCCTGCGTGAAACCTGTGCATGGGAGTGGATTCGGTGCCGTGGCACGAAATCTCTCAGCCTGGAGGTTTTTTTCAGCATCTCGATCAACAGATACCACCATCAGCACTACCGGTGACCGCATTCATCGCCTCCGACTCGTTCTGACTTTAATACCTTCTCCCTCCACAGAAACACGCAGCAAATCAAATCCCTCCACGACTGAGCACGATGCCGCCCAAGGCCAAGGAAGAGAAGAAGGACAACGTCCGTTTTGGCCGCGTCCGGAGCAACCTAAAAATGGGGCTAGTGGGTCTACCCAACGTCGGCAAGTCCAGTCTGTTCAATCTGCTCTGTAATGCCTCGGCGGCGGCCAGCAATTTCGCTTTCTGGTAAGTGCTACAGGGTTGTGTGTATGGCATCTTTGCGAAGGCAGCAAAACATTGCGTGACGCGCCTACCAACTCTTCCTTAATTCCCAAACTCACGTCCTACCTATCCACCCTTCCCGTTAGTACCATCGACCCCAACGAATCCCGCTGCGTCGTGCCTGACCAGCGCTTTGACTATCTCTGCGATTTACACAAGCCTGGGAATAAGATTCCTGCTTATTTGCACGTGACGGACATCGCGGGTCTGATTAAGGGTGCCAGTGAAGGGGCGGGGTTGGGGAATGCTTTCCTCTCTCACATCGCCGCCGTCGACGGGATCTTCCACCTGATCCGTGCCTTCGAGAACGATGAGATTATGCATGTGGATGACTCGGTGGACCCTGTCCGTGATCTGGAGACAATCACGAGCGAGCTGTGCATGAAAGACTTGGACACAATCGAGCGAGCGATCGAGAATGAGAGGAAGGAGCAAAAGCGCGTCAAGGTAAACAGATATATACAAGAGAAAAGATGCCTCTTGCACATATTTTCCGTCCCCCGCCGGCATCGCACACAATTATCGATACTAACCTCTCGTTCTGTGACTATGACATCTTCTCTTCTTCTTCTTCCTCTTAGATGACCAAGGAAATGGAAGCTTACTTCGCCCTTCTAGACAAAGTTAAGACCATGCTCGAGGCCAACCACCCCATCCGCACCGGCACCTGGACGGCGGCCGAGGTTGAAAGTGTGAACGATCGATTAAAGGATCTGATAACGACCAAGCCGATGATTTATGTGGTCAATTTGAGTCAGCAGCAATTCATCAAGAAGCGTAGCAAGTGGCTTCCTCTGATTCAGGCATGGGTGGACGCGCATGGTGGAGGGACGATCATTCCCATGTCTGTGGAGTTCGAGCAAAAATTGTGGGATTTGAGGGAGGACAAGGCGGCGACTGAGACTTTCCTGGCTGATGCCGAGGGGGCAAAGAGTGCCTTGCCACGTATGGTTAAAATTGGGTATAAGCAGTTGCACCTTATTTATTTCTTCACGGCGGGGGACGTGGAGGTGCGTTGTTGGACGGTGCAAGAGGGCGCCCTGGCTCCCCAAGCTGCAGGGGCAATTCACACGGATTTCGAACGAGGTTTTATCAAGGCGGAAGTGGTGTCGTTTGATGATTATAAGGCTCACAACAATGGGAAGGCGAGTATGGTGGATGTGAAGGCGGCAGGGAAGTATCGGATTGAAGGAAAGGCGTATGTGGTCCAAGATGGGGATATAATTCATTTTCAATTTAATGTAACGGCAGACAAGAAGAAAAAGTAAGGGGCAAGTTTGGGGTAGGGAAGGAAGGGAGGTGAGAGATGGCGCGGATGGATCATGTGGGAGGTTTGAGAGTGATTCGAAGATATGCATAGGCAAGGGAAGAGTTGAAAAAATGAAGAACAATTACAATAGTAGAAAGTTGCGAAACAATCCCCCTTGGTGCAATATCCTGCCTTGGTCTCCATTTAGATGTATTGGCATGCGCGAGTGAGCGCGATTATTAACACCTTGGCAACGCAAAGCCAGGAATTGGATGTCAAAACGGTTCAAAGAAAATCGACCCATCTGGCGGCGTGCGTTCATATCTCGCCCATAGCCCTCTACAAGCACGATTAAGATTTATCTTCAGTTCTTTCGCTTCTCCTTGCTCGTTTTTTGTGTTTGGGGTTTCACTATCTACAATATGCCCAGGGCTACGTCTTGTGTATATACCACCGTCTCGCACGGCCTCCTCTCCCTTCCTTTTCATAGGGTCATCTCCAGCCCATCGAGTCATCCCCGTAACTGTCTATCCCTCAGTCTAATGCCCTCTTCCCCTTCGCCTCCCAAACACACACCTTAACCACGCCCTTGGTCTCTTTGCCCCCACTCCTACTCTCACAATCACCGCCCACCTCCGCAAACGTACTTCGCACCGCCTCCGCTTTGGCCAGCCGCTTATCCAGGTAAAGTCGACGCAAAGCTACAGGCGGGCCTCTATCAGGCGTCGGTCCATCGAACTCCATCATCCTTGCCATCCCCCTGCTCCTTCCCTCCCTCCCACCCACCACCACCCCCATCCCCTCGCCCTCTTCCTTCTCCAATCCATCCATTCCTCCCAAGCCCACAATCCCAGCAGTCGCAGTCGCCGCCTTCCCTCCAACACTCACCCAGCCGATCAGACTCTTTTCCGTGAGCCAGTGGCAGCCCCGGAGGTCAAGTTCTTGCACGTACCCACAGGACGCTCCTACGGTCGACAACACCTCCTTTGCTGTCATGGTGACGTCCGCATTAAAACACCGGGGAACGGCCAAGTGCCGCACCGTGGTCAAATGCCTCCCGATCCCTTCCACGCACAGAGGGGTCAACCCAGGACTGCTCACAAGGAGGGATTGAAGAATGGCACATCCACCGAGTTGGGGTTCCTGCGTCGCGTCCTCCCAAGAGGCAGTGGGGGAAAGCTGTCGAAGCCGCGGAAACATGGCTCGAGCAAGCCCAGAGTCCGTGAAACTCCCGACGAGGACAAGGTAGAGGGCGGAGGGTTGGCAGAGCAAGGGGAGGGAAGCATCCGTGATGGCGTGGGAAAGAGACGCTGCGAGGGAAATACGCGCCAAGCACCGGGAGGGGAGAAGGCTGAAGATTCCTTGAATGGCGTCAGCTGTAGTGCTCTCGCCGCTGTCATCGTCACTTCCTCCCTCTTCTTCTTCTTCTCCCCTTTCTTCCCCCTCCACTTCCTCCTCCTCCTCCTCCTCCTCTTCTTCTTCTTCTTCTTCTTCTTCTTCTTCTTCTTCTTCTTCTGCCGGCGCTCCTGCTGCTACCGCTTCATGTTCTCTCCTCACTTGAGCCTCTCCCACCTCCTTATCCAAAGCACACGCAGCACCGTAGAGAGGCAGATCCGCACCCACCTGACGGCAACATAGCTCGGTAAGGCTCACGATGGGCGAAGCCTCCTGGTCCTTTCCCCCTTCCTTTCCTGTATCCCCCATTTCCTCCGCCTCATCAAATTTAACACCTCTCCTCATTTCCCAGGACAACCAATCCTCCAGAGAAATATCCCCCCCATCCTCATCCCCCTCCCTCCTACACCCTACACCATCCTTCTTTCTACTTCGTGCTGCTACCGGAGCCGTCAAATTTGCTGCCGCCGCAGAGGGCGGACCTCTCAAGTAAGACTCAACAAAGCGTGCAGCAGCTTGAGAATTCACCCGTGCCACCACTGCCCCGGACCCGCTGCCGTTGATTCCTCCTCGTTGGTGGCGCAGACGGAACTGCTGCAACCACCCGCCATTCGCGTTTTTGCTAATGACATTACTGGCCTTGTTGGTGCCGGCTGCGGTGACTGCAGCGCTGGTGCTGCCTGAGCGACGTAATTGATAATGTGCCTCGGCAAGGGTTCTGAGCCATTTGCTGGCCTGGTCTTTCTTGGAGTAGCCATCCCAGGAGTGCTTGCCCTTTTTGCGGCCGCGTGCCATGACTTTGTGCACGGATGGTGTAGAGGCGATGCGGAGGGAAATGTGAAGAGGTTGCGAGAAGCCCTGCTGTAGAAGTGGTGTGGGTGGGGGCGGGGGGTCGAGGGAAATCAGTACGAGTTGATTTAGGGGCATTGGGTCACGCGGTAGCATAAGAACGGCATACAAAAGATATGCCCAGCATCAAATGCAGCGAGGAGGAGTCGTGTGCACAGATTGAGCCTTGTGGAGTGGGTATCAGGAAGGGGGCTATGTGTGTGCATCTACGTAATGCAACCTTTCAGAGCTCGACAAGGATGGATGGACTAAGAGGCGATCTGATGTGCAGAAAGCCGTCAAGCAAAGGGCACGGCCATGATTGGCATATCATAGACTCTCAAACACATCTGACATAATTGGCCACGCTTGATCATTTAAGCGCAGCACGGCTACCAGTGAGGGTATGCATGTGTGAAGCGATGCAGGGTGTGTGGCGGGAGATCTGCCAGGTCAGCGGAAGATTGAAACACACAGCCGCCCACGATGCAGGGTAGCCCAAGGGATTTATGACAGCCGTGCTGTAACGCTGTGCGAGTAAAGCCGTGGGGACGCGGTAAGCTACAAAGTGTGCTTGTGATGGTCTTCAGCACTGCGGCGTGTGGTATGGGGTGGTGTTTCTCAATTTCTGCTCGAACTTTTTCCTTCGACGCGACCGTTGCCGTTGAATGCTGGCCCATTCATTGGCCAATCAACCAATCAACCCAATCAACTCACAACATGTCATTGTATACAGGCGGGAGGGAGGTGGGCACTGACCAGCAGTGCACAAAGGTACGAAATCGACGACGACGATGCCTAAGAACGCTTCCCCGAGCTCTATGTGGCAGCGTAAGCCCAAAGACGTACCTGGACGCATGGCGCCATCGGGCGCGGGCTTAAATAGCACGACGGTACGTGTAATTTTACGAGCGCCTCTTCGGAATGACTGAGGCTCTGGGTGAATATGGATATCCTGTCAATCGTTCTATAGGGGTACATGGCAGCCTTGCCGCTGTCCTGGTGCAAAATGCCACGTCGTGCGCATTGCCGCATCGTGCGTGCGGCCTCCCCTCCCGTCACCATTCCATTTCATTCGTCCACCCTGCGTACAGTGTGCGGTTCTTTTGTCTTGCCCGTCGATTCACCCTATGTATAGAGTGTGGTTTTTATATGTGTTTTGTATGCGAAAAAGCATCAGTGCATGCGTGTTCCCCTTCGAGCAAGGGGTCTTTTCCCCCTCTTCGCTCCCTCGTCATTGCCCCGCACCTGCTGGCCCTCGATAACTCTTCCCCCAATACTTTAACATCCCATTTAGCGCTACAATAATTGTACGGCCACAAGGAAACCTCATTTTTATTTCCGTCACAAAATCACACGATGTAAAGACACAGAACAGCCCACCCCCCACCATCCACCTCTGCCCAGAACAAGACAACGATGCTACTAGTCCTGCCAGCCCCACACCCCAGCTGCAACCTCAATCCACCGCCACCCCTGCACACATCTATCAAGCAACTAATTATACAGCAGCGGCCTCCCCTACGAAAAAGAATAGCTCGCGCATTCGGAGTGAGACTGGCCAAGCCCTGCTGGTGCCCGCCCTGCTCTGCGGAGTCTTAGGTCCGCTGTGTTGGGTGCTCGGAAGGCTGCGATGGTCGTTCCCTTGTGCGCTATGGTCGTCCATTGTCATTGTCTACGCAGTTTCTGGCCTACGGGAGCGCTTGCGTCGGTTGGCCAAGCTCGATGCTGCCCGCACCGCCTTTCGCAAGCGCGTCTTGCAGGAAGACGAGACGGCTGAGTGGCTTAACATCATCCTCTTCCGAGTCTGGCAATTTCATGAGCCTCTGCTGTCCTCCAAGCTCCGGCAGGCCTTCTTTGAGAAACTTGAGGCTGTCCGCCCCTCTGGGGTGTTGGCTTTTGAAATCCCTCTTTTTACCTTGGGGAAGAAATCGCCTTACATGAGCTCGGCGCGCATTATTACCCGGCATCCGCTTTTCGATAGCAAGGTACCAGAGGACCGAATCGTCATGCACATGAACATGGGATTTCAGGCACCTGATTTGAAGATTGTAATTTTGGCCAAGACGAGCTACGGGTAAGTGAGGCCCGGAGGGAGAAGCAGGGGGAAAGGTGGGAGGGAGGGAGGAAATGTCAGCATGCTCACTCACTCGTCTGTCCTCGTCTCTTCACGTCACTTGTTTTGTTTATCCATCATATAAGACCCATTGTCTCTTCTTATTTTTTTTGTATCCTTTAGTTCAACACTTCTTTCCATTCCTCCTTTGCTCGCTTCCAAACAGCACCATTCCGATTAAAATTAAGGACTTCTACTTGCAAGGTCGGATGCGCTGCGAGATGGATTTAGTCCCCCGCTACCCCCACATCTCTACCGCCTCCTTCACCTTCTTGGAAACGCCCATCTGCGAATTCGACATTCTGCCAATGGGTGTGAGCGTCATGGAGGTGCCCTATCTGGCCGCAATTCTGCAAAGCCAGATCGTGTATGGCATCAACGAGCACATCCTCCACCCTGCCAAAGTCACTTTTAATCTGATCGAAACGCAGTCCGAGGCCACATCGGTGGCATGTGCCGATGGCATCATGTTTGTCACGGTCCTCGAAGCTCGCTTGCCTCCGCACGGGGCTGCTGGTGGGAGCAGCAGCAAAAACGCGCAGAATGTAGTGGCCTTGAATGGCTCTGAATACTACATGAAGCTACAACTGGGAGAGGAGTTCATGGTCACGCGAGAGGTACAGGAGGATGATGGCGCGGGAGATAAAAGACTGGACCGCTGGCTAGGTGGCGGAGATATTCGCTCACCCACGCGCGCTAATCGCCTGTCTGGGCATGCCCCTAATATCGCAACGACCGGGCACCTCACCCCGCATCTCCCAAACCGCCTCAGTCGAGCGCTCACCGCCCACCTAAACCTGCTCAGCCAAGAACCACGCCAACCCCGACTTTTATTTGGCGATGAGACGTTTGCCTTTTTGGTTGGCGGCAATGTGGGTGCAGTAGATACGGTGAAATTGACGCTGAAGCAGAGGCGAACGAAGACCTCCCGGACGGTCTGCTCCCTCGCCGTGCCCCTTGAAGAGGCCCTGGATCCGGATGCACCCAAGGAGGGATCGCGCATACAGGTACCGTTGCTCGACGGGCAAGGAGAGGGAGGCGGACAGGTCACTCTAGCTTTGAGGTACGTGAGTCTTCCGGAGGTGGTCTTGGAGCAGACGCAGGCAACAGTCATCCATCGCGTGAACGAGCATACACTTAGTCCCGTGGACGTCGACGCCGAGTCCCCAGGATTGCTCAAGGCCACGGACCATCCCTACGCTGGTTCGCTGGTGTTGATAGTGCACAAGGCCGAAGAACTACCCTCGACAGACGTACATGGCGTGCGGGACTCTTACGCAGTGGTTTTCGCGGGGGAGCGTGAGGTGTTTCGAACCAAGACGGTGCCGACCAAGACATTGGCGCCAGAGTGGGAGCAGAGCAAGGAGTTCAGCACGTTCGATGTGCGTCAGGTGAAGCTGACGCTTGCGATTTATGATGCCGACCGAGGATATGGCGAGAAGGAGGCCTTGGCGGCTGTGGAGCTGGACGTACACGAATTGTTCACGGCGGAAGGACATGTGCACAGTGGGCGCCGCGTCAAGCATATAAATAAGCACTATTTTCGCCTGCAAAAGCCTGGGGCTGGAGGAAGCGTGAACATGGGCTCTGCCAGAGGAGGATATGGGGCAGGAGGAGGGGGAAGAGATCTAGCAGTCCCCGATAGAGGGAAGAGTCGAAAGGGCGGCGATATGGAGGGGAACCGAGGAAAGTCGGGAAAGTCTAAGTCTTACGGGTTCCTATGTGTGTCGGTGCTCTTCCGTCCCTTGCCAGCCATCGCGATGGCACCGGATTTCACTTTCCGCTCGACCATCGGGAACAAGGAAGATGACGCGGCGGGCATCGGTGGGAGCTTGCAGAAAATTTCGGAAACAGGGGGTGCGGGAGGGAAAAGGTCGCCCAGAGATGGATCTAGGAACTTGAAATGGGCAAAATCTTCGTCGTCGTCGGGCAAGCCCAGAACCGCCGCTGCGCCACAACGGATGCTGACTGGAGTCGTTGAGGATGAGACGGAGGAAGAGGAGAACAACACGCCGAAGAAAAGCTCCAATAAAATTTTTCGGTTCTTTCGCGACCGTCACAAGGGCAGAACCTCTCCGTCCTAGAGGGAAGGCCATCACATGAGCGACGACGTTGAAATTTTTCGCCGAAGAGAGATTGGCCGTGGAAGAGGTGAGTAGGAGACGAGCGGAGGATGCAAGAGGGGAAGCCGGGGAGGAGCCAGTCGAAGGACGGCATGTAAGGTGAGAGGGTAACTCTTCAGATGCCCTCGGACACATGTTCTGATGACCATAGAGAAAGTGGGGTAAGATGCGAGGGAGACTAGGTAAATTATACGGCGCTGCGAGGAGCTCAAGAGGGGAAGGCTGCGCGGGAAATGGAGTGGAAAATGAAATGACAACATAATGTGCAGGACCCCCAAAAAATTATAAAGGGTGTTTTTAAATATCTTATGCATACAACACGCACTTGCCCACATGTTCTCATTTTTTATTGGCCCTTTGTTTATTCAATTTTTGTTCTACTTTTTCTTCTTGGCCTGCTGCGCTCGCTTGCCCTCCCCCTTCTTAGTGGGGGGGTTGCCTCTCATGTACATCCGCGACAATCTGTTCTCCCGCCAAATGTCTAGGTCAGTCTTGTACCCGTACCACTCCTTGTGCGCAATCTTGTTGATCGTAGCGGGATAGTACGTCACCACCTTGTCTGCAATCAAGGCCTTGCGAAGGATTTTGTTGCCCGTCTTGCCAATATTTAATTGAGGCAGGTTGCCAAATATCCGGCGCGAGGCCTCCTTCAGGCCCGTCACTTCGGCCGCGCCCAGGACTATCTTACCCAGCTTGCTGCCCGTGCTCATGGTAAATGCTTGGTGATGATGATGGCTGGGCCGTTGCAGAAGTTGCCTCTCCTTGTGTGCCGCCGCCTGCCGCTTGATGCCCGCCACTGAATAACCACCTGTAGGTTGTGGTAGTTGTAGCGATGTAGGTGTCAGTCCATGTTGCAGGCGTGGTACGCATTGGGAGACTATCTCCCTTCGATAGACACTAGATGATGACGCTCGGTGACGTTCCGATCATCCGCCGACTCCACCTCAGACCTCCCTTTGGTGTCCAAAGCCCACATATTGGACTGACCCAAAGCCTCAGCAAGCGAAAGCCATACGACAAGAAGACCTTGAGCCACGATTGTGTTAACTAACAGGTCTTTGTCCATTCGCTCCTCCCTCTTCACATACATACAATACAGGGAACACGTGACCTTTCCTTACCTCCCCACCTTTACGTGCGCGCAAGCCGACCAGGATGAAGGCTTCCTACCGCTTCTCAACGATTGTCTTGGTGGCCGCGGCGACACTCAGTTTTGTGGCAAGCTTTCAACTTCCTTTTAGTAGCCGATCGGGTATCAGACCACTCGCGCTTTCGAGACGCACGGCCCCAATTCCTACCCACCATTACTCCTCCCCTGTCCTGCGCGCCTCGTCCAGAGAAAGCACGCCTGGAGACGAAATAGGCGAGAGCAACACTCCCGAAAGCCGGGGGCCTCGTACTCTTATCACAGCCCTAGCTTGGGCTGGCTTTGTGGCTTACGCCTTCCTTTTGGCGCCCGGCAAGGATCCCGCCTCCACGGCCCTTGATGCTCAACTCCTGAAGGTTAGTTTTCCAAGCATGGTGCGAGTGCCTACTGTCAAAACATCTGTCAGTCTCCTACCGTTTTACATCCGCCACTTATCAACGCTTTTCTCCCTCCTTGCCGCTCCATCCTTGACAAATTTACCCTTTTTCAGGACATCATTGGCAACCCCTTTTCCCCAACCCTTCCCCCCATATTTCTTGCCATCTTCAACGCCTTGGGCCTCATGCCCCTCGTCTATTCCTCTCTCCTCCTCCCGGGCTCTCGAAACCAATCTCCTCCGGCCTGGCCTTTTTGCGTCGGCTCGTTCGCTTTTGGCTTCTTTGCCATGGGGCCATACCTCGCCTTGCGTAGCTTCCAGCCCTCCCCTGGCGCCACGCCTTCGAACCGTATGGTGGCTCGTTTTGTCGAGAATAAGCTGCCAGCTGCTCTCGCATTCATTTCTTCCCTGTACTTGGTGTATTTGGTCGTCGGGGGAGGAGGAGGAGGGGGAGGAGTGGGAGGGTTGGAGGCGTACCTTACGCTATTCAGGACGCAGACATTGCCGCACGTGTCCTCTTTAGATTTGTTGATTTTGTCCGTATTCGTGGCGGATCCGATGAGAGAGGACATGCTTAGGAGGGGTTGGTATAGCGGGGGAAAGCTGGCGGCGTTTGTGAGCGTGCCGGTGGTAGGACCATGTCTGTATCTATTGCTACGGCCGGCGTTATCCGTCGATGAGGAGGAGGAAGTGTGAATGAGAGAGGCGTCAAACATTAAGACCGAGGAGGCGTGAGAAACTCTTGATGAAACGTGGGAAATCAATACGAATGCTAACGGGCCTGTCTATGCATACCTTCGCCATGTCATATTTCATCTTTCTGTCTCTCCCTTCTCGCTCTCTCTGTCTCCTCTCCCTTCTCCCCCCCCCCCCCCCCCCCCCCCCCCCCCCCCCCCCTCCCCCCCCCCCTCCCCCTCACCCCCCCCCCCCCCGTCCCCCCCTCCCCCTCTCCTCCCACCCCCCCTCCCCCCCCCCCCCCCACCCC